>JAABUQ010000300.1_pt1 | contig 114245 bp, 115 predicted proteins | sample 5560001 | NCBI WGS metagenome assembly JAABUQ01 (sample SAMN10711888, study PRJNA513371) | rock metagenome | isolation source: Antarctica rocks | place: Antarctica: Victoria Land, Finger Mt nord | collected 2015-12-18 | reverse complement strand
AGACAGAGGATTGGTCGACCGAACGACGGTATATGGACGCCGATCTACTCGCGCCGCTGGTTTCCGAAACGTCGACCGCTTCAGTACCTAAGCGTTGACGAAATTACACTCGTCCGTGGACGCAGCCCATAATCTCTGCTGCCTTGTCAGTGCGTTTTACGAGTTGGGGATCGAAGCGACGTTTTGGAACGCGGCGTAAAGGCGTTCGCCGACGCGCGTCAACTAAGGACCCATCACTGCATCAATTTGAATTACACCTAGCGCTATAGCTTGACGCAACGTCGAGAATTGCGCCATCGTCAGTCCTTTTGGAACCAGCAGTGCCGCGCTCGTTGGGTGATAACCAGCATTAAGTTGCTGCTGAAAAGCCGGGTCCCAAGGAACGATGGCGGTAACGTGATCGCCAATTATGTCGTACAGTTGACTCTTTTGAAGCGGTGTATCGAGCGCGTCTCCGCTAGTGTTAATAAAGCTTACAACGGCTAATTGATAGCTTGCTGAGCGGTTCGTCAAAGACGCTGTGTTTACTATAAACTTGCTTTCTGGGAGGTTAGGCATCGGGCCCCATGATTCGAAATGGTGAGAGGCTATTTGTTGATGCTGAAAATAATGATCGTGAACGAACGAACCGGACACACTGAGTAACGCAATAGACACTATCGCGACTTCCCGGCGGGTAGGCTTGAGGCGGCTTACTCCTTCACTAACCACCTTGTGTGTCAGCCCGAAATAACCCAGAACAAAGGCTAGAAGCGTAACGAAAAAGGACGCTACATCGAAACTCACGTCCAACGCCTTTGATACATCGGCGTACTTTGCCCGCGAGAAACCTGGCGGCTATTAGCGGACAACTGGGTGCCCTTTTATGGGCAAGTCGCCGACTTCTTGGGCAGCCGCCCTTTAATGGGCAACGCCCCCTTGGTGGCGGGAACCTTGGGAAGTTGCCCTTGGCGCGAGCATCACGCCGCCGGGTATGAAGCGAAGACATGAAGCTTCAGAGCGCGACGTTTTCCAATGGCGGGACGGTCCCCCAAAGCATGGTCTTCGATGACATGGGCTGCACCGGCGACAACCGTTCGCCGCAACTGAGTTGGAGCGAGGTGCCGGAGGCGACGAAGAGCTTCGCACTCGTTATGCACGACCCGGATGCACCGACCTCGGGCGGCTTTTATCATTGGGTCATGTTCAACATCCCGGGCGATGCGCGGGAACTCGGCGAAGACGCGGGCCGCAAGAACGTAGCAGCGTTCATGCACGGCGAGGTGCTCGGGCATAGCGACTTCGGTAAGAACGCGTACGGCGGGCCATGCCCTCCACCAGGACCAGCGCACCACTACAACGTGACGCTGTATGCGCTCGACACGGAGAAACTGCCGCTCGACGGTTCGACAACGGGCGCCAAGTTGGAGTTTACGATGGCAAGCCATACGCTCGCGACAGCGCGAATGGTCGGAATGTACGGCAAGTCGTCGGGTACTTGAACGGCTCGGCTCGCGTGCCGTCTCGGCCTCGGGTCGAGTGCCGCATCGTCGGCGCAATCCTGGCAGGCGTTATGCTCGTCATCGGCATCGGTGCCGTCGCATCCGCAACGAGCGCCGATGTAACGGCTCTCGCCACCGCGCAACGGTTGGTCGAATCGCTCAACGCACGCGATACCGCGACGATGCGCCGGACCTGTGCAACGAGCGCCACCGTGATCGACGACTTCCCGCCCTACACCTGGAGCGGCTCCGATGCGTGTCGCCGTTGGTTCGCGGCGCTCGAGCAGAGCTTGATCGCCACCGGCACGACGGACTTCAAGGTCACGAAAGCAACGCCGATCTTCAGCGACGCGACGCCGTCCCGAGCATATATCGTGCTTGCGATGCGCTTATCGATGAAGGTGAAGCGGAAAGCCGCTTCACAAGCCGGCGACTGGACGCTCGTGATGCGCAAGCACGGTACAACGTGGCTGGTGACGACGGCGGCCTGGGCTCAGAGCGGGGGCGTCTTGGAAGGCGCCGGTGATGCCGCCGGTTTGAGGCTTCCGCCGCCCTGAGGAAGTTCGGGCGGACGAACGTAGACGAAGCCGATCGTCGGAACATAGAGCAACGCCGGACGGCCGCCGCCCGGTAATGCGATGCCCTTCGCTTTGGCATCGCCGGCGGAGAGCACCGTGATGTACGCACAGCCGCTGAAACCGCGGAAGGCGCGGACGGCCGGGCTGTTGCGGAACGCAGCCCGCTGCGCGTCGTTCGGTGCGCTGGGGCTGCCGGAGGCGGGCGAGCCGCCGGCACTGCCCGGCCGTCGAAAACCAGGACGCAACTCCAGATAGTACGGAACCGAACTTCCCGGCGTCGTCGTGTGCGCGACCACCTGCAGATTGGCAACGCTCGGCAACGCCGTCTTCGCTTCATATGCTGCGATGTAAGCGCGCAGGGAATCGAACAACGGCTTACCGTCGGCCTGCGCGGTTGCATCACACGGCGGGCGCGTGGTCGCAAGCGAGAGCGGATCCGTGCCCGGGGGCGGCGGTACCGGAACGAACCGGTTACCTCGTTCGCCTTCGGTTCCCGCACCGGTCGGTTGTGTTTGGGCGCTGCGGGCCAGATTGGAAACCGACGCGATCGCCGGTCCCGGCCGCGGGCCGCCGATGTTCAACGTGTACGATAGGTTGATCGTGCGCGGTAAGAGCGGCGTCGCGGCGGTGCGGAACAGCGTACCGTTCGAGAGCGGCAGCGGCAGCACATCGGCATCGGTCGCGAACACGCCGCCGTACGTATTGAACACGTTGTTTTCGAACAGCGTCACTTGGCCGGGGCCAAACTGGTGGGAGAGGCCGGCCGAGACTTGCACGTACGGCCCCAGGTTTTGCTGATTGTTGGCGCCGGTATAGCGCGCGTTGGCGAGCAGTTCGATACCGCTGCGCGGCAGGTATCCGTCGAGCGTGAGTCCCGCCCGATGCAGCGGCCGGTTGGGAAGCTGCGCGCCGACGAGCGTCGTCGACGGGCCGTCTAGCAGTCGTCCGCCCGCAGCCGTCAGTTCCGCTCTGTTGAGCGAATAGTTCGGTAGCAAAACGAGAAAGCGGCCGAGCGGGATCCGTCCACTGAGATTGACGCCCTGGTACAGACGACGCGTTCCGCCGACGTTCTCTTGCGCGAACACGGCCGGTGGTGCGGCGCTCGAACCGCAGACGCTCGGTGCGCGATAGGCTCCGAGCAGATCGGTCAGATAGCCTGTCGGGTAATACGTCGCCGGTTCTTCGATCAAGGCGCTGATGATCTGGCCCGTCTGCACCTGAGAAAACACGTCGGCCATCACCGAGCCGCCGAACCGGAAATTGTGGGTCCATGCGGTATCGAGACTGACGGCCGATTGCGCGCTGCCGTTTCGGTCGCCGGGTCCGCTGACGACGGCGGTTCCAGCCTGGCAGTCGAAGCGCGCGCCGACGGGATCGCTGTACGAACGGTTCAAGTTGACGTTGGGCTGCGAGCTGCCGACGTTGATCGAAGCGCTGAACGAGTCGGCCGCTTGCGGTTGCCACGTAGCGCCGAAGCCGGCCAAGGCGCTCGTGCCAAGCGTCGTCGTATTGACCAGCGACAGATGCGGCTGCAACGTCAGACGGTCGTTCGATTTGATGTTGTCGGAAATCGTATAACTGGTCGAGGAAATCGCATTGCGATACGGGACTTCGAAGCGGGAGCCCGCGATCGGAAGCGAGTCATCAAGCGACGAGTAGGTGTTGCCGCCAAGCGCAACCGTGTGGCGTCCTTGCGCGATGGAAGCGTTGTATGCGAGGCCGCGCGTCAAGGTTGCGTTCGTAGCCAGTGACGGATCGAGGCATTCGCCGTAGTCGGTCGCGGTCGCGGTGCAGTCGTCGGTGAGGAGTCCGGGAGGCCCGAACGACGGCAGACCGCTCGGCGGTTGCAACACGTAGCGGTTCCCGTCATCGGTCGTCTGCAAACTGGAACTCTCGTAAGCGGAAAAGTTGGTCGCGACGGTGCCGACCAGCGACTGCACGGTTGCGTAGACGAACCCGAAGCGACCGAAGTTTTGGTTGTCCGGCCCGATGCCGCACGGCAACAACGTTACGTCGCGCGCACAGATGGCATGCGCGTCGCGATTATTGGTGAGCGCCGTGCCGCTGATCGTCGTGCGCTCGTCGCCGAGCCGATAGCGGAACTTGACAAAATCACCGAGACTGGAGGACTCGCCCTCGTGCGGATACGTTAGCCCGCTCTGGTCCTCGTAGTCTTGGAACGTTAGCGGACTATTGCTGCCGCGCCATGTGTGCTGCAGCGCCAGGCCGAGCGAGCCGATGCTACCGGTTGCTGCCAGCGAGTAATTTGAACGGTCGTACGTCCCCATCGTTCCGGAAGCTCGCACCTGGAGCGCCTGCGTCGGTTGCAACGTACGAAAATTGACGCCGCCCCCGAGTGCGCCGGCGAGCGGCGAGCGAGTGACGCTCGAACCCGCGAACAGATCGGTGCCGATCGCGCCCAGATTTGCCGTTGAGCCCGGTGCGGCCAGCGGAATACCGTCGAGCGAGATCGCGGTCTGCGACTCGTCGTGGTTGGCCAGCGACACGGTGACCGCGCTATTGGGATCGGTTTGGTCCTGCGTGACCGTAACGCCGGCGATCTGATCGAGCGCGTCGGTCAATGAGTTCGAAATACGGCGCACGGGGCTGTTTTCGCCGATGTCGCTGGCGCTCACCGTCACCGTCGACCGAGCCGTAACCGTACCAATGATGCGCAGCCCGCCCGTTGCACTCGAGAGCGAGACGCGCACGTTGACCGCGCGCCCGTTGAGCACGTCGAATTCGCTCGATACGCCGGATTGGTACCCCGAGCGCATGACGCGGACTCGATAGATTCCGGTCGGGACGTCGGTGTAATCGATCTTGCCCGCGGCGGTGGTCAAAGAACTCGCCGTCTGTGGCCCAACCAAGATCGTGCGCGCGTTGGGGATCGGCTTGCCGCTGCCGGCGTCGATCACCGTGATGACGATTTCGCCGGTGTCGCTCTGGGCACGTGCCATTCCGCCGGCAAGCGCGAAGGCAAACACCAGAGCAACTGAAGACGCGAAAAGACGGCGCAAACCTATCATGCCGGAGCCCATTCTGACAGTATCGGCATGGAAGGTCCTGGGAATGCCGTCCGTTCACCGGATTCGAAGCGCGTCATCCGGCGCCCGAAACGGTCGTCAGCGCGTGGAAAGTTCCACGAACAGGCGGCGGCCGGGCAGCGGGTAGCCGAAAACGGGGGCCGGGTGCTCGTCCCCCAAGTTGAAGGCGCGCACGGTTAGGACTGCTTGTGGCGCGAGCTTGTAGCGCAAGAAAGCATCGAGCGAATCGTAGGCATCGTAGGTGCCAAAGAGCGGCGGCGCAATATTAGCCGCGTCACTGCCGTCTGAGCCTACGATGCGCCAGCGCAGCCCATACGAGTACCGCTTGTGTCCGAACGGCCGCGTAAGCCTCAGGGCGGCTTGCCCGACCGGATTGAGTGGCAGGCGACCGCCGCTCGATAGGTTCAGCGCTTTATATAAATTCGTATAGCTGAGGTCGGCGACCACACCCGCGAACGGTCTGGATTGGGCCGTCACGGCGATGCCGGCCGTCTGCGCGCGCTGCACGTTATAGGGCACGTACGTGGGCGGACCCGCAACGATGAAGTTCGATCCGCCGCGCGCGAACCACCCCACCGATACCGTGCCCGCGCCCGCTTCATACGCCAGCGTGAAGTCGGCGACGGCGGCCTTTTCCGGCGCAAGGCCCGGATTCGAAAAACCCGGATAACCCAGATCCTGAATGGTCGGCACGCGAAACGACTCGCCGATATTGCCGGCCAAGCGTATGACGCCGGCACGCACGACCCCGCCCAGCGACGGCGCCAGCACCGTTCCGTGCGGCGCATCGTTCTCGCCGCGCAATCCCGCCGTAAGACGCGCCCCCGAGAATGGTGAGGCGCCGAACTGGACGTATGCCGCGGCTTGCGATTCACTGAGGCCACTGGACGACGGCGGCAGGGTGACGGCCGGAGACGACGGTGTCGCGGGAGTGAACGATGACGGAAACGTGAAGACTCCGCTTTGGCGCGCAAGGTCGATGCCGGCGACGAGATCCTCGCGGCCAAGGCTAACGGCATCTTTAAGCGAGACTTGCGAACGTCCCGAGTACGTGTCATCTTCACCATAGGGCGGCGACACGTACGTGAAGCGTTGGTTCGCACCCGACACGTCCAGGGTTAGGGTCGACGCGCGCGTCGCGCGTTCGAGTTCGAGTAGACCCGTCGCGCTGGAGAACGCCTGGGTCGTTTGCGGCGTCAGGTACGTGAGCTGTCCGGGCACGCCGATCGCTAACCCGGCATCGTCGGCGCGCGCGCGAATCCGGAAACCGGCGCCGATCGGAACGTCGAGCGACAAACGTCCGCTGCTTTGATCGCCGTTGCTGTTGAGGCGCGTGCCGGCGGGAAAGACGCACGGTTGGACGTATTGGCAAGCGCCGGGTCCGTAGGTAAAGCCGGGGTAGCCGTATGCATCCGTTGCGACGTGACGTTCAAACGAAGCGCCGATGCGCGCATTGCCGACCGCAACGCGGAGATCGCGATCGGCGAACGAACCGTCGCTCGCCTCGAGATAGGCGCGACGCGGCACGCTCGTGATGATGTTGATCACGCCGCCGGTCGCACTCGTGCCATACAGTGTCGACGCGCCGCTCTCGACCACTTCGATGCGATTCACGCCGATGGTTGAGAGGTTCTCCAAATATGCGGCGCCGGTCGTCGGGTCCGCAACCGGTTGTCCATCGACGAGGACCAGTGTCTGCCCCGGCGTTGAACCGCGAATGCCGTAGCTTACGATAGAGCCGAAGGCCCCGTTGCGGTACAACTGCACGCCCGGCACGTCCTCGAGCGCGTCCGCGATCGTGCGTGCACCGTAGGCATCGATGCGCGCACGATCGACAAGGAATGTCGGCCGGGACGTTGAGCTTAGCGGTTCATTGCGGCGATCGCTCGTGACGACGCGGCCAATCTGTTGCAGTACGCCCGGCACTGGGCTCGCCGACGGTGAGGCGGACGGCTGCGGTGACGACGAAGGACCGAGCGTTGCCGCCGAAGCCGCGCGGGGTGCGCAAGCAAGCGCAGTTACCGCCAGCCCAATGAGTGACGCGACGCCGATGCGCCGCACGATTCGTGAAACGAACACGATGTTTCTCCGACCCTTTCGCGAGGTGGTGCAAAACGCGTTCGCTTGCAGTGTCCTGACTTGCGGATCGTAGCCGTCGTGCTTTGGGCCTTCCCGCCGTTACCGGCAGTGACCGAAAGCGGCTCCCCGCTTACAGTGGCGCGACCGTCCCGGATTCTACACCGGGTTCCTGACGCGCGAACGCTCCTCGCTATAGTCGGTGTGAAGCCGGCGCGCTCCTGGAATTCGCGAGACTCTGGGTTATTCGTCACGCTCGAGGCGGGCGAGATTAGCAAGGTCCTGCAGCCGCCCGGTAGCGCGCTTATTCACAATGAGCTCGTCGCGACTGATGAAGTTCGGGAGCACTCCCCCGATTGCCACGTCGCTCGCCGTGCGGCGCAACGCTCTTCGGCCGTCATAGTCGCAGTGTTCGACGCCGCTCGCACCAAGCCGCGAACACGCAAATCGCTTTGCGACGCAGCGCATGAACTCACAGTTCGAGCGCGAGTTGCACTTCTTCGCGCCCGCTCGGGGCTGCCAACCGCGTTCGTAACGGGACTCGACCTTCCAACGTCGGGCGCTCGTCGAGCGCGGCGGCGATCTCTTTGGCGCGCGCGATGACGCCGCTCGGGAGACCCGCCATCTTGGCCACTTCGATGCCGAACGAACGCGACGTGCTGCCGGGCAGCACGCGGTGCGAGAAGACGGGCGCGCCGGCGCGCGAGGTGTTTTCGACGGCCGTGACGTGAAAGTTGGCAACCAGCGGCCAGCGCTCCGCGAGCGCAACCAGCTCGTGGAAATGCGTCGCGAAGAGCGTGAGCGGCGCCTGTACATCGAGGCCGAGCAGATACTCGCAGATCGCCTGCGCGATCGCGAGACCATCGATCGTCCCGGTGCCGCGGCCGACCTCGTCGACCAGCAGCAGACTCCGGCGCGTGCAGCGCCGCAGGATGTTCGACGCCTCCGACATCTCGACGTAGAACGTCGACTGGCCGGAGGCGAGATCGTCGCCGGCACCGATGCGCGTGAAGATGCGGTCGACTACCCCGAGCGTCATCGAGCGCGCCGGAACGAACGAACCGATCTGCGCCAGGATCACGAGCAGCGCCGTCTGACGCAGATAGGTCGACTTACCGCCCATGTTGGGACCGGTCAACAGCACGAAACGCGCACTCTCCTCGCCGAGGTGCACGTCGTTGGGGACAAAGGGCGTGACGGCGACCGCTTCCATAACCGGGTGGCGGCCGTCGGAGACGTCGACGGTGCTGGTTTGGGCGAACTCCGGCCGGACGTAGCCGCGTTCGGCCGCCGTCTGCGCAAGCGAACATGCCACGTCGAGTTCGGCGATGGCATCGGCCGTGGCCAGCAGCGCGTCGCCGCTCTGCGCGACCGTTTCGACGAGGTTCGCGTACAACGTCTCCTCGAGCCGCAACTGTTGGGCGTGGGCACTGCCGACGGCGAGTTCGAGCTCTTTGAGTTCGGGGATGATGAAGCGCTCGCCGCTCGTCAACGTCTGCTTGCGAACGTAATCGGCCGGTACGTGAGCGAGATTCGACTTGGAAACCTCGATTGCGTAGCCGAACGCGCTAGCATACTTCACGCGTAAACCTTTGATGCCGGTGCGTTCACGTTCGCGTTCTTCGAGCTTGGCCATCCGTTCGCGCGCCTGCGCACGAGCCGCGATGCACTGCTCGACTTCTCCCGATGCGTCGGGACGGATCACGCCGCCGTCGGCCAGCGTCGCGGGAAGATCGTCACTCAACGTCGCCTGGAGTTCGGTGTGGAGCGCGCTATGGTCCCCGATACGCTCTCGATAGGATGCAAGCGGCGACGGAAGCGCTGCGCGCAACGGTTCCAGCAGCGCGAGCGTGCGCCGCAGGGAGCCGAGGTCGCGCGGCAAGGCGCGCCGGAAGCGAACCTTTTGCGTGATGCGTTCGAGATCGAAGGCGCCGCCGAGCAGCTCTTGCAGCGAAGCGCGGGCCGGATAGTCGTTTACCAGCGCCGCGACGCGGTCGGCACGCGCTGCGATTGCGCTTGGCTCGATCAGTGGCGCGATGAGCCAGCGCCCCAGCAATCGCGACCCCATCGCGGTCTTGCAGCGATCGATGGTCCCGAGCAACGTCGCCTTCGGGTTCGCCCCCTGCGACGTGATGAGATCGAGATGGCGACGCGTGTTGGCGTCGAGCGCGACAAAGGTACGGGCACGATAGAACTCCGGCTCGCGCAGAGCCCCATCAGGAGCGTCGAAGCCGACGCGTTTGACGAAAGCCCGGAGCGCTCCGAGCGCTCGGCGCATTGCGTGCGATTCGTCGAGCGAGAAGCCATCGAGAGCGACGCCGGCCACCGTTACGACGGCCGCGAGCGGCGGCACGGTGACGCGCACGCCCGGAACGTGGGCGGAGATGTGCGCGCGCATCTCGGGCGGCACGTCGGCCACGATTTCGGCCGGCCCTAAGCGCGTCAATTCAGCGAGCGTCTCGTCGAATGCGCTGTCGCCCGAGTAAGCCGTGGCTGCGGCGCGTCCCGTCGACACGTCGGCGTACGCCAGCGCCAACGCGTCGCCGCCCGTCGTGAGCGCCACCAAGTAGTTGTCGCTGCCGCGCGTAAGAAGGTTCTCTTCGATCAACGTGCCCGGCGTGACGACACGCTTGACATCGCGCCGCACGAGCTTATTGGGAACGGGAGCATCAAGCTGTTCAGCGAGCGCCACAACGCGCTGCTGCGCGACCAGTTTTGCGAGGTAGCCGTCGAGCGCGTGATACGGAACGCCTGCCATCGCCACGCGCCGGCCGCCGCCGGCTTCTTTCGAAGTCAAGGCGATCTGCAATGCCGCCGCGATCGTCTGCGCGTCTTCACCGTACGCTTCGTAGAAGTCACCGACGCGCGACAGCAAGATCGCTTCGGCGTAACGCTCTTTCATCGCGAAGTACTGCTCGAACAGCGGCGAGTACGGGGCGTCGCTCAACGTGCCGCGATCAAATCAATCGTGGGACGGTACTGAGTCACCATAGCAACCGCGTCGAAGCGCGCCGCGGCCGCAACGATTTCGCCCGTGCAACCCCAGGTGTGCGCTTCGTCGACGCGCACGTCGAGCCACGGCCGTGCGATCAGCGCCGACTCGGCGCGGTCACCGCGCGGCGCGACGACGGTCACGTTGTCGGCCGTCTTGGCGGCCAGCTTCGTCGGATCTTTGCGTGAGGGGCCCTGCACGAGCGCGCGCACGATGCGGCCGCGTTTACGTTGGTGCCACGCCCGCACGCCGCGATCGACCGTCGCGGCCAGCGCCCGCAGCCGCGCGTTACCGACATCCGGCGCGATCTGTTCCCAGCGCGCGGCCGGCGTTCCGCGGCGCGGCGAGTACACGAACATGAAGGCCTGCGCGAACGCCATCTCTTCGCACAGTTCGAGTGTCGCGCCGAAGTCGTCGTCGCTTTCGCCCGGAAAGGCGACGATCAGATCCGTCGTCAGCGCCCAATCGCCGCAGCGTTCGCGAAACAGCGCGATCTTCTCACGGTACTGCGCGACCGAATACTTGCGATTCATGCGCCGTAAGATCGCATCCGAGCCGCATTGCACGGGCAGATGAAAGCGCGGCTGTAATTGCGGCAGCGAACCAAGCGTTCGCACCAGCTTCGCCGTGAAATCCTTGGGATGGGACGTCAGAAAGGTAAGCCGGTCGAGCCCCGGCAGGGCCGCGACCAGCGTCAGCAGGTCGGCAAAGTCGGCGCCCGTCGCGGGTTCCTTGTACGCGTTGACGGTTTGGCCGACGAGCGTGATTTCGCGGACGCCGCGCGCGAGCGCACGCTCGACTTCGGTGATGATGTCCGCCAGCGGACGATTGTCGAAGCGCCCGCGCACGTACGGCACGATGCAATACGTGCAATAGTACGAGCAGCCGCGCTGCACGTTGACATAAGCGCGCAGGTGCGCAAATGCGTCGGCGACGCAGTCGCCTTGGCCGCCGAGCGGGCGCACCAAAAGGCGCTCCTCGGTCAGATCGAGATCGTCGCCGAAAGCCGGCCGCCACGCCTCGAGCGCGTCGCCCAGCCGCATCAATTCGCTCGTGCCGAACACGCCGTCGAGATAGGGAGCGGTCTGCTGCATGCGCTCGCGATCCTGTTCCGCCAGACATCCGCAGACGACGAGTTTGACGGCGGGATCGGCGGCTTTGAGCGCGCGAAAATGCGCCATGCGGCCATACGCGCGCCGCTCGGCGCTCTCACGTACCGTACACGTATTGAGCACGACGACCCCCGCCTCGGCGGCATTACCGGTCACGGCATAACCCGCCGCCGCAGCGCGGTCCGCGATGTAACGCGAATCCGCCTCGTTCATTTGGCAGCCGAAGGTTTCGATGTAGATGCTCGCCACGTTAGCGGCCCGTTATTTCTCCGTGTCTCCGGCTAACTTTTCCAACAGAACGAGCGGCAGATAGAGGCGGCCACCGATCACATCGGGCGCTGCATCGAATGTCGCTTGCGCGCCGTCGACGCGCAATGTCGCGTCTCCGATATGTCCGACGACGCTGTGGTTTGCATAGCGCACGACGATTCTTTTCCCGGTGACCGTGAAAGCGTCGGTCGGCAGATAGTCTTCGGCGGGAGCGATGATGGACGTGTGTGCCTGCGCGGCTTTCGGTTCTTGGAGCACGATCTGCGTGGTCGTATCGGGCACGACGTCGATCTGCCGCGACGTCCGGCCGTGGGCCGTCTTCATCGTGATGTGATGCTGACCCGCCGGTAACGAAGCCGGTTGCGAGGACGGCACGAACGGCAGGCCGTCGAGCGTGAAGCTCGCACCTACCGGCACGCCGCGCAGCGCGACCGAACCATCCGCATCGCCGCCGGCCGCGCGCGGACCCGGCGATAACCGCGTGCTGGACATGACGATCGAACCGGTTGAAACGGCTACGTCCACGTCGGCAACGGTCCAGCCCGTCTTGGTCAACGTCAGCGCATGCCGCCCCTGAGCCAGTCCGCCGACAAGCGCGGGAGAGCGTCCGACATACGTGCCGTCGACGAAGATGTCGGCGCCGCTCGGTAAGGTCGTAACGTACACCGCGCCCGCCGGCATCTCGGCCCGTGCCGCCGGCGCACCCAGTGCTGCGACGCCGCACATCAGCGCCGCGCAAGCGGCGGAATGCATGAACCGGCCATTCCTCACGCGGTCGCATTTCGCCACGCGGTTGCGCGGCCCCGTGCAGCGAATACACGCACATGACGTCCGAAGTTGCTGCGAAGGTGCGGCCCGCGATCGTTGCGATCGTGGGGCGTCCCAACGTCGGCAAGAGCGCCTTGTTCAATCGCCTGGTCGGCAAGCGCCTCGCGATCGTGGAAGGAACGCCCGGCGTGACGCGCGATCGCCTGTATGCGCTCACCGATTGGCGGGGGCGAACCTTCACGCTCGTCGACACCGCCGGCATCGATCCCGCGGCGGACGACCCGGACGGCCTCGCGCGGCGCACGCGCGCGCAAGCCCAGATCGCGGCGCGCGAAGCCGACGTCATCGTCTTCCTCGTCGATGCGGCTGCCGGCATGTCGCCGCTCGACGACGATGTCGTACACATCATGCGCCGCACCCGCCATCCCGTCATTCTGGTCGCGAACAAGGCTGAATCCGAAGGGGTGCGGGCGCAGATTCCCGGAGAATTCGCGCGCTTGGGTCTTGGAGAACCAATCGTCGTCTCGGCATTGCATGGCGAAGGCACGGGTGATCTGCTCGATGCGATCGTCGAGCGGCTGCCGTCCGAGGATGCGTTGCCGGCAGCCGAAAGCGAACTTGCGCTTGCCATCGTGGGGCGTCCCAACGTCGGAAAGTCGTCGTTGCTCAACGCGCTTCTCGGCGAAGAGCGGGCGATCGTCGCCGACGCACCCGGCACCACGCGCGATGCGATCGACACGCTGTTCGCGTTCCACGAACATCGCATCCGGCTGATCGACACGGCCGGGGTATGGCGTAAAACCAAACACCACGGTGCGATCGAATATTACGCTTCGTTGCGGTCGCTGGGCGCAATCGCGCGCTGCGACATCGCGATTCTGGTCATCGACTCGCTCGCAGGCATCCTCGATCAAGATCGGCGCCTCGGGGGCATCGTCCTCGAGGAGCGCAAAGGGCTGGTCATCGTCGCCAACAAGTGGGACCTGGCGCTGCAGCAGGACGCCGAGTTCTCGCAAGGCGAGTTGACCGGCATCATCCACGAGCAGATGCCGTTTGCCGCGTTTGCGCCCGTAACGTTTCTATCGGCATTGACCAAACGACGATTGGGCAGCCTCATGCCGCTGGTCATGCGCGTGGCGGCCAATCTCGATCGGCGCGTTGCGACGCCGTCACTCAACGCCATCGTGCGCGACGCGGTCTACGCTCACCCGGCGCCGCAGCGCGGCGGAAAGCCGCTGCGCATCTACTACGCCGCGCAAGTCGCAACGCACCCACCGCTGTTCATCTTCCACTGCAACGACCCGGATTTGGTCTCGTCTAGCTACGAGCGATTTTTGGAAAACACGCTGCGCGCAAATTTCGATTTCGAAGGCGTGCCGCTGGGTTTGGAGTTCCGGCCACGGCGCGATGACGACGTGGCTGGCGAGTGACCGGCAACCTCTTCGTAATCATTAGGGAGCCGCCTTGGCTTTATATCCTCTTCGGGTTCCTCGTCGGTACCATCCCGTTCGGTTTGATCGTCGCTCGCGTGTTCTTTCGGCGCGACATTCGAAGAGGCGGCTCGGGTAACATCGGTGCGGCGAATGCGTTACGAACACTCGGACCAAAAGCAGGCATCTCGGTTTTAATTCTGGACGCTCTTAAGGGTGTCACGCCGGTTCTTGCGGCGGCACATCACGCTTTCTACGTTGCGCTGCCGCAGATGCACCACATCGCCACATACGCGTATGTCACCATTGATAACCGCTATGCCGCTCCTCTGGCCGGCTTGGCTGCGATCGTCGGGCACTGTTACACGCCGTGGCTTCGCTTCCGCGGCGGAAAGGGCGTCGCTACGTTCCTTGGTGCCGCGTTCGCGTTGTCGTGGGAGAGCGGCGTCGTTTTTATCGTCGTTTGGCTAGCCGCCGTGATTCCGACGCGATTCTCATCGCTCGGTTCCATGCTCGCGACGATTGTCGCCGGTGCGGTCATTGGACTGACTCATGGAGACGCCGGCCCAAACGCCTGGATATTTGCGGCCGCTGCGAGCGCCGTGATCCTGTGGCGACACCGCGGGAACATCGACCGGCTCGCGCGGGGAAGCGAGAACCGCTTATCGCTCCGGCGTTGAGATAGAGAATGCTTTTCGGGGTCCGAAAAGCATTCTCGGGAAAGGCACGCTGCGCCGGCTTGCCTAACGGAAACGGCCAAAATGATTTCCTCGAATGACTTCCGCAACGGCGTAACCATCATCATCGACAGGCAGTTGTGGACGGTCATTGAGTTTTTACACGTCAAGCCCGGGAAGGGTTCAGCCTTCGTGCGCACGCGACTGAAGAACGTGAAAACGGGCGCGACGGTCGAACGGACGTTTCGGGCCGGTGAAAAGTTGGAGCGCGCGACCGTCGACAATCGCGAGATGCAGATGCTGTACAACGACGCCGACGGCTACCATTTCATGGATAACGAATCGTACGAGAACGTTACGCTGCAGCGCGATCTGATCGGCGATCCGGCCGACTTCCTCAAAGACGGCATGAAGATCGACGTGCAACTCCACGACGGGGTTCCGATCGGCGTCGACCTTCCGGCGCACGTCGAGTTGCGCGTCGAGGAAACGGACCCCGGCTTCAAAGGCGACACCGCGACCGGTACGACGAAACCCGCTAAACTCGAAACCGGAGCGACCGTGGGAGTCCCGCTGTTCGTCAATCCGGGCGACGTCATCCGCATCGATACGCGCGACCGCCGCTACATCGGCCGCGTCCAGTAGCGGAAACGTTCTAAGGCTTGCACGCCGCCGGACTGTCGTCCGCGCTTTTCATCGCCGGGATAGCTGCGAGTTTTTTTGGGTCCGTCGTCGGACTCGGCGGCGGGTTCCTCGTCATTCCGATTTTACGGCTCTTCTTTCACCTGCCGCCGACCTTGACGGCGGGAACGTCGCTCTTCTTGGTGACGGCCAACGTGGCTAGCGCCTCGATCAGCTTCTGGCGCCAGGGCCGCATCGACAAGCAACTGGCGTTCACGATGGGGCTGATCGCCATCCCCGGAAGCGTTCTCGGCGCCGTGGCGCTGCAACACTTTACCACCAAAGGATTCGATATCGCTTACGGTGCGATCCTCGCGCTGTTCGGCATGGACCTCCTGCGCCGCGGTACCGGACGGCATGAGAGCGGACGGCTGGCGCGGCTACCGTGGGCCAAACGGCGCGAATTTGCCGACCGGCTCACGAACACGACGTACGTTTATTCGCAGAGCGCTCCGATCGCGGCGGCGGCCGGCGTTACGACCGGCTTCATCTCGAGTTTTTTCGGAATCGGCGGCGGCATTTTGATCGTGCCGCTGCTCCTGCGCGGCTTCCTCATGCCGCCCCACATCGTCTCGGCGACGTCGCAGCTCATCATCCTGCTCTCGTCCCCGTTCGGTCTGCTGACGCACGGGCTCGCCGGCGACATCGACTGGCTCTACGCGTTGCCGCTGGCGGCAGGCGGCGTGCTTGGCGCGCAGTTCGGAGCCGACACGGCGCGCCGGTTGTCGTCACCGGCTCTGGTACGGACGCTCGCGATCGTGCTGCTGTTTTCGGCCGCGAGCCTCGTCGCCCAGCATCTCATGTAGACGGCGGGATCGTTTTCTTCGCTGGATGGGCAAGCATGCGGAACCTGCGCGGCCGTAGGGAATAGAACGCTGGTGGCGTCATCGGTCCAGCCGTCCTACGACGAGCTGGCGCTTAAAGAGCGCCGGCTGCGGGCTGTTGTCCACGGGTACGGACGGTGCATCGTCGCTTTCTCGGGCGGCGTCGATTCGGCGCTGGTCCTGGCGGTCGCGATCGCGGAACTGGGACATCGCGCCCTCGCGGTCACCGGGGAGTCGCCCAGCCTGCCGCGCCGCGAACGCGACGCCGCGCGGGAGTTCGCGATCCGCATCGGCGCGCGGCACGAATTTTTCGGCACGCAGGAACTCGACGACGAGCGCTACGCGGCCAATCCGGCCGACCGTTGTTACTTTTGCAAGAGCGAGCTGTACGGACGCCTTATCGAGGCAGCGCGCGAACGCGGCTTTACGACGATTGCGGACGGGCTCAACGCCGACGATCTTGGCGAAATTCGACCCGGTCGGCGTGCCGCCGCCGAACGAGGCGTGCGCAGTCCACTTGCCGAGGCACACTTCAGCAAATCCGACGTGCGCGCCCTAGCACACCGTCTGGAACTCGACGTTTGGGACAAGCCCGCGGCAGCCTGTCTCTCATCGCGCTTTCCGACCGGAACGGCGATCACGCAAGAACTGCTCGAGCGTGTCGAGCGGGCCGAAGACGTGCTGATTGCTGCCGGCTTTCGCGACTGCCGTCTTCGGCATCACGGCGACGTGGCGCGCATCGAAGTGCCGAGCGATCGTCTCGAAGCCGTGGTTGCCGCGCGCGAGCACATCGTGACGGGCATCCGCTCCGTCGGTTATCGCCACGTCGCGCTCGATCTGGCCGGCTATGAACGCGGCAGCGTCGCCGCGCCGCCCACGGCCGCCAACGTCATCGACCTCATCAGCGCCACCGTAGCGCCACCGTAGAGGAGACTGCACGTGCCTGAAGATCTGACTCGTCGCCGCTTCATCGATTCGACCGCAGGCGCCGTCGCTGCGGGCGCGATTTCAGCGGCTGCATTGTCCACGCCGTCGGTAGCGCGGGCAGCCGCAGGCACGATGCCGATGCGCCGCTTCGGACGCCATCCCGACATGATATCGGCGCTCGGCGTCGGGGGCCATCACCTCGGCGATGCCGCCACCCAGAGCGAAGCCGTCGCCATCGTGCACGAAGCCATCGCCGGCGGCGTGACGTTTTTCGACAACGCGTGGGAGTACAACAATCATCGCAGCGAGGAGGTTCTCGGTGCCGGCTTACGCGGCGGCTACCGTAATAAAGTCTTCCTGATGACGAAAGTCTGTACGCACGGGCGCGACGCGAGCGTGGGCATGACGCAACTCGAAGAATCGCTGCGGCGCCTTGGGACCGACCACCTCGACCTATGGCAGATCCACGCGATCACGTATGACAACGATCCCGAACTCGCATACCGCAAGGGCGGCGTCATTGAAGCGCTGGACAAGGCGAAGCAGCAGGGAAAAGTGCGCTACGTCGGCTTCTCGGGACACAAGAGTCCCGACATCCATCTCAAGATGATCCAGATGGGATATCCGTTCGACTCCGTTCAGATGCCGCTCAACGCCTTCGACGGCCAATTCCTCAGTTTTCAGGAACGCGTGTTGCCCGTTGCGTTGCAGCACGGGATTGCGGTACTGGGAATGAAGCCGTACAACGGAACCGGCGCACCGTTTCATTCGGCCGATGTGAAACTGCAACCCGAAGATGCGATGCGTTACGCGATGAGCGTCCCGGGCGTAACGACGACGATCACCGGTTGCGAATCTCTCGCAGTCCTGCGTCAGAACCTACAGTTTGCGCGCAACTTCACGCCGATGAGCGCGGCCGAAATGGAAGCCGTGCGCACCGCCGTCGCGCCCTTGTCCGCGACGGTCGCTTCGAACTCTACAAGGTCTCGCTCGCCAACGACAATATCGTCACCCGCGCGCCACACCAGATGCCGATCGCCGGCGCGCATCCATAACGGGAGCCGTACGCGCAGATGTCCATTCCCAAACGACAGTTAGGCCAGACCGGCGTCTCCGTGTCGTCGATCGGCGTTGGCGGTTCGAGCCTGGGCGACATGCTTTCCAACTCCGAGGCGACGCGCGTGGTGCACGAAGCGATCGACGGGGGCGTTACCTTTTTCGACAACGCGTGGGAATACCACGACGGCATGAGCGAGGAGCGCATGGGCCGCGCGCTGCGCGGCTACCGCGACAAGGTTTTCCTCATGACCAAGGTTTGCACGCACGGCCGCGATGCCGACGTCGGCATGAAAATGCTCGAAGATTCATTGCGCCGGCTGCAGACCGATCATCTCGACCTGTGGCAAATTCACGAAGTGATCTATTACAACGACCCGGACTTGTGCTTTGCGCCGAGCGGCGTGATCGAAGCTCTGGATCGCGCCAAACAGCAGGGGAAGGTTCGCTTCGTCGGTTTCACGGGCCACAAGGACCCGGCTATTCACCTCAAGATGCTCTCGCACAATTACAAATTCGATACGGTTCAGATGCCGCTGAACCCGTTCGACGATAGCTATCACAGCTTCGCGCGCTCGGTGTTGCCCGAAGTACGGCGTCAGGGTGCCAGCGTGATCGGCATGAAAAGCATGGGCGGCGGCGGTGAAGCGGTCAAAGCCAACGTCATCACGCCGCAGGAATCGCTCCGGTATGCCATGAGCCTTCCCGTGCTGACGACGGTCAGCGGGATCGATTCGTATGACGTCTTTCGGCAGAACATGGCGGTCGCGCAGAATTTCGTGCCGATGAGCGAAGCGGAGATGGAGGCACTACGCGCGCGCGTGGGGGCGAGTGCGGGCGACGGCCGTTACGAGTTATACAAGTCCACAAAGGTGTACGACGCCGCAGTCGGCCGCATGACGCATCACTTCCCGCCGGCTTCGGAGTTGCCGGCATGAAGCGACGCGCGCCAACGCTGTGCTGTATCGCCGCGCTCGCCGCACTGTCCGCGCTTGGTGCGCCCCGGCCATCGCAGTCGGCGCCGTCATCGCACGTCGACACCGACTTCATCACCGCGGCGGTCCAGACCGACAACGCCGAGATGGATATGGCGCGACTCGAGTTGCAGCGCGGCAACGGCGACGAAGCGATGAGTTTCGCGAAGCGCATGTTGGCCGATCATCAACCGATTGCCGTGGCGCTCGCTCGCATCGCCCCGTCGTCGGTCGCTCGTGTCACCGAGCGCGAGGGTCCCGGCGACCGGTTGGCACTGGCGCGCTTGAAGGCGCTGCCCCCCACCGACTTGGATCAACAGTATCTGATCGGACAGGTGGGCGGCCACTTGGCGGCGGTGTCGGCGTACGAAACGGAAGCTGCGCATGGTAATAACGCGGCGCTACGCGCTTTTGCTACCGGAACCTTGCCCACACTGCGCGAGCATCTCGAGGTCGCTTTTGAGGACGCACGACATGTCGGCGGCGACAACCCGCTACGCGCTCCGTAGCGTCGCGTAAGGATTAGAGCCGCGTGATGCCGTGAGCCGCTTTGGCAGGCTCTTGTACGTCGCGCACTTCCACGACTTCGAGCACGCGTAACGGGTACCGCGGATCGTAACGCCTGCCGCTGCAACGGCCACAGGACACAAGCGCGGACGGCTTGCGCTTGCGCAGCAGCTCCATCGTGCAGCGTTCGCAGCGAAGGATGAAACGCTTTGCGCTCTCGCGGCGCGGCACGGCACTGCCGAGATCGTGATAGATTGAACTCAAGCCAAGCTCGCGCATCTTCTTTTTGAATGCCGCGGTATGACCGGGATTCTGTCCGCGCGCGTACAGCCAGGCATGGATCATCTCGTGAAGTAACGTCTCGCGCAACGCTTCGGGATGTTCGCTGAAGTGTTTTGGCGACAGTTCGATCAGCGGCGGCTTGTACGTGATGCGTCCGGCCAGGTTGAAGAAGCGCGCATTGTAGGCGATGCGGTGTGCCGGGATTTCGCCGCCGAACCACTCGTTGTTGAATTGCGCGAAAAGCAGTTGGAGTTCGGCCGGATCCGGAAGCACGAATCGAGGCTTTGCACGCGACCCCGCGAACCTCCCTGCACAGTGAAAGCCGGGGCCGCCCGCGGCCTACCGCCGCGCATCTACGTTCCAATCGTGGTCGTTACGATGGCCGTCTTACTTGGCGTGATCGGATATTTTTTGCGAATCGGTTTGGGCGTTACCGGGGCGGCGCTCGGTCCCGAGGCGCAGCAAGGCGACGCCGTCCTTCCGCAGACGGGCGGCAACGGCGTGGGTGGCGGCACGCCCGTACCGGCGAATGCCGGCGCAATCCATCGCCCTGCGACTGCGCTGACGCCGGTACCGGTGCGACACTCGCGGAGAACGACGTGAAGGTGTATATCAGCGCCGACATGGAGGGTACGGCGGCAGTCGCTTCATGGACGCAGGTCGATCCGAAGAACGGTACCGAGTATCCCGAGTACCGCAAACTGATGTCGCTGGAAGTTCGCGCCGCCATCGAAGGCGCGCGCGAAGCCGGCGCGACCGACGTACTGGTCAACGACTCCCACTCATCGATGCGCAACGTGTCGTGGGATGCGTTACCCGACGACGTGCGGATGATCTACGGCAGCCGCAAGCCGTACTCGATGACGGAGGGTATCGACGGCAGCTTTGCTGTCGCTTTTTTCACCGGCTATCACGCCGGAGCGGGCGAAATCGATGGCGCGCTCGATCACACCTATTCGGGCGAGACGATCTACGACGTGCGCGTCAACGGCACGCGCTGCAGCGAGGCGCTGCTCAATGCTGCCGTCCTCGGCACGTACGGCGTTCCCGTTGCGCTGCTGACGGGTGATCGCACGATCTGCGATCGCACGCGCGAGCAGCTGCCGTGGATCGCGACCGCGGTCGTCAAAGAATCGATCGGCCGTTTCTCGGTCAATTCACTCTCACCGGTCCGCGCGCGCGAGGTGATTCGCACGGCCGCGCGCGACGCGATGCAGAACCGCGAGCGCATGCGCCCCTTCACCTTCGAGCCGCCGATCGCACTGGAAATCGAGTTCGTCGGAACGCAGAACGCCGATTTCGTCGAACTGATCCCCGGCTTCGAACGAATCGGCGGCCGCACGCTGCGCTACGTGCACGACGACTACCGTACGGTCTTCCGCGCCTTCTGTGCCGCATTCCGCCTAGGGGGCGCCGCGAATGTGCCGGTCTGAAGCTCGCACAGCATGTCGATGAGGTGGCTCTTTCCAGCACTTCTACTCATGTGGAGTCTTGTGGGCGCGGCTCCATCCCACGCTGGTGAAGCGCAGTATCTGCACGTCGCGATGCGCAGCAGCGTGCTTACACAGTTTTGGGGACAACCTGTCTCAGTCGAAGCGCACGTTCTTTTGCCGGACTCGTTCTATAAAGAGCCGCAAAAACGTTACCCGATCTTCTACTGGATTCAAGGCTTCGGCGGCGACGGCCAGATCGATCTAAATAACGAGTTGAGCTGGCAGCGACCGATGCGGCGTTTGCACACAGAATTCATCGTCGTGTTCCTCAACGGCATGTTCAACGATGGGCATCAAGAGTTCGCGGATTCGGCCAACAACGGTCCGTGGGGCACCGCGCTGACGACAGAATTCATTCCGGAAACGGAAAAGCGCTTTCGTGCCATGGCGACCGCGGAAACCCGGTTCGTTGGCGGCAACTCATCCGGCGGCTGGTCCGCGCTTTGGTTACAAGTCTCTTACCCGAATGTCTTTGGCGGTGAATGGTCGCTCGCACCCGATCCGGTCGACTTTCGCGACTTTACCGGTCCCGATCTTACGCGCGTGCCGCCACAGAACTTTTTCAAGGACGATGCCGGCCACGCGTATAGGCTCGATGGCGAGCCGCTAAGCGACTTTGTGGTGGGACCTAGCTGGAAGCGCCACCAGTTTGAATCGTTCGATGCCGTCTTCAGCCCGCGCGGCACCGACGACAAACCCGAACCGCTTTTCAATCGCCAGACCGGCGTGATCGACCCCACGGTCGCGGCTATTGGGAGCAGCATTACGATATTGCGGCGATCATGAGAGAGAACTGGCACACGCTCGGTCCGCAGCTACGCCATAAGCTGCATATCATCGTCGGGACACGTGATCAGTTCCGTCTTGACGGACCGGTGACGCTCTTGCAGAAGGAACTTCGCGGACTCGGGAGCGATGCGGAGATCGACTTCGCGCCAGGCGCCAATCACTTCACGGTCTTCGACTGGAATGGCGGCGCCATCGATTACATCATCAAGGAAGCGGCATCACCGGGCGCCATTGAGGCGTCACCGTAGGTAAAAATCTCAGCGCATCAGGTGTCTCTCCAAGAAGTCTGCCGTGGCTTGATCGGCAGCGAGCCAGGATTGCCAGCGGAGGAAGCCGTGAATGTCGTTGGGGATGACCATCTCCTCGTACGGCACGTGCGCCAGGTGGAGGCGTTGCACGAGGTCGACCATCTGATGGAACGGCACGTTGCGGTCGTCGTCGCCTTGAATCAAGAGAACGGGGGAGCGCCACGAGGCAATGTAGGCATCGGGCGACGAGAGCCACGCGGTGCGCAGGAACCGCTTGCGATCGAATGTCTGATAGCGTTTGACCGGCGTGTCGAACCACTGGGAAAACATCGACCAGTCGTGCACGCCGTGGAAATCGACGCCCGCTTTGAAGATGTTCGAGTTCTTGGCCAGCGCCATCGCCGTCAGAAAACCCCCGTACGAACCGCCCCAAATCCCGATGCGCTGCGGGTCGACGTTCGGATCGGCGAGCAGGTAGTGCGCGCCCGCAAGGACGTCTCGGTACTCGGCCGCGCCCGCTGGACCGGCGTGCGGTGGATCATGAAAATCGTGGCCGTAGCCGATTCCCAAACGGTAGTTCACCGATAGCACGGTGAAGCCGCGGCTGGCGAGATACTGATTCGTTGCGTACGCATAGGAGTAATAATCCATGTAGTGCCAGGTGAGCAGCATCTGGCGCGGCGGTCCGCCGTGCACGAAGATCACGCCCGGCTTTCGACGGGCACTCCCGGCTGCGTCGAAAAGCTGCCCATGCACGAGCGTTCCGTCGCTCGCGCGGAACGAGACCTCTTTGGGAACGATGAGCTGCGACACCGGAAAATCCGACGGAATCCGATCGACGTTCAGCGCGCGGCCGCTCACGGCGATCGTCATCGGGGTTTGGGAGCCGGCCTTCACATAGGCGACGCCGTCACTTGTTGCGGCGGGCCACCATTCGCTCGTGCTGCCGCTTGTCACCGCGATCGGCGCGCCGCCGTCGAGCGAGACGCGGAACACGTGCCGGCGATCGTCGTCGCCGGCGGTGTTTCCGGTGTTGGCCGTATAGTAGAGGGTCTTGAGATCCGGTGAAAGCGCGGTGTCCTCCACCATGAATCGGCCCGGCGTGAGGAGCCGCGCGGCACCGCCGGCTGCGGGCACGACATAGACGTGCGGCCAGTTCGTCTGTTCCGAGATGAACGTCACGCGCGCTCCGCTCACCCAATGCAGCTGCGGTCCGTTGATCTCCGGAAGGGAATCGCGCAGCGAATCTCCACTGCGCCACGCTTGCCGGCCGCGCCCATCGGCGGCATTCGCGACCCAGATAGCCCAGGGCGTCGCACGTTGTACCAACGGGTCTTGCGGCGGCCCTCCCATGCCGGCGATGCGAACGTAGGCAATACGCGACCCGTCGGGCGACCACTGCGGCGAAAAATCACGCGACGTCGACGGCGCGAGATACGCGATCGGCGTAGCATCGTCGCGATAGACGGCGATGAACGAATGGTCGCCGCGGTCGGATGTAAAGGCGAGTGTCTTTCCATCGGGCGACCACTGGAGATCGCCGTCCTTGCCTTTGTCGAAGAATAGCCGCGCGGCGGCCGTCGCGCCGTCGATCGGCGCCGACCAGACCGCGCTATCGGGATCGTGCACGAAGGCAACGCGCGTGCCGTCAGGGGCAAGCGCCGGCGCATCGCCTTCGCCGAGCACCTTGGGCGTCGCGCCGGCGCTCGTCGCGAGCGAGACGACGTCCATCTGTTGCTCTTTAGGATTCGAATCGGGGTCGGGCCACGGATGCTGCGTCCAATTCGCGTCGTGGGCGCCGCCGCGCACGTAGACGACGTGCTTCCCGTCGCGCGCGATGCTCAAATCCGAAATCTCCTGACCATCATCGGCGCCCGAACTCCACAGCCGCCGCGGGGCATACGTTGGGGCGTTCGCAAACCACACGCTGCGAACGCCGCTTTCATTGAGAACGTATGCGATGCTCGTTCCGTCGGAGTTGGAAACCAAGCTCATCGGTAGCGGGAAACTGAGGACCTGCCGCATCGTGAAGAGCAAACCGAGAATAACGTGCACTCTTTATCCTTTCCTAGACAACTTCAGCGCGGGCGGCCGAACCAGTCGATCCACGGATGCCAGAGGATCAGCGCCCAGGCGATCACCATGAGCGCGAACAGAAGCCACAGCATCGCCGTGATGGCGCCCTTAGGGAGCCGGAGCACCGCGTCGCGAAGAAGATAGGGTGAACGATCCATGGCGTGCTCCGCAGCCGCCGCGCACGCCCGACGAAAAAGCCTCGGGCCGCAACTGGGGCAAAGCCGGTGGCGGCATCGTGGTCGGTATTGCCGCACTGCTTGCCAAGTTCAAGTTTCTGCTGCTCGGGCTTCTCAAATTCAAGTATCTCCTTTATGGCGGCAAGTTCGGATTGACCGCGATATCCTTCGTGGCGTCGATCTGGTTTTACACGCTGTTCTTCGGATTGAAGTTTGCGATCGTCTTCGTACTGCTGATCGCCATCCACGAGATGGGCCACGTCATCTTCGTCCGCGGGTTTGGACTCTCGGCGCCGGCGGTCTTCTTCTTGCCGGGCTTCGGCGCGTTTACGACCTGGCGCGAACCCCCCAAATCGGTGTATCAGGAATCGGTCATCGCATTCGGCGGCCCATTGCTTGGCGCGCTCGGCGGCATCGTCTGTTTCGCGTACGGTTATACGACGCATGAGCCGTTTTGGTACGCCTGTGCGTACACGGCTTTCTTCCTCAATCTCTTCAACATGATTCCGCTCGGTTTTTTTGACGGCGGCCGCATGACCGGAGCCATATCGCCGGCGCTGTGGATCGTCGGCTTCGCCGCAGTGATCGTTGCCGCCGTCGCCTTTCATTGGTGGAGTCCGATTCTGCTGATCGTGGTGTTGCTGAGCATCCCCCGGGCGTTGCAGGCGTGGCGCGGGCGGCTCGATCCGCGCTACTATGGGATTCCTGGGACACAACGGCTCACCGTTGCACTTGCGTACTTCGGGCTGTTGGCCGTTCTCGTCGCCGGAATGGTCGCAGCGCGGGTCGACGTCCCCGGTCATACGCTGCACGGCGCGCTGCACGCCACGTATAGCTGACGCCCAAAGCCGCGCGGTACTCGTCGCGCTGGCGTGCGTCATCATCCTCGCCGCCTTTTTCGTCGTGCGACCGCGCTCGACGCCCGGTCCGGCGCTGCGCGATTTCGAATCGTATTATGCCGCCGGCGCCACGTGGCGGTACGAGGGCGATCCATACGGCCGCCACGTGTGGCGTACCGAAAAAGACCTACCGGGCGTGGTGGCAACGCGCGACGAATTGCTGCCCTTCGTCGGGCCGCCGTTCGCGCTGCCGTTGTGGAGCGCGCTGGCGCGCCTTCCCTGGAACGTCGCGGTGGGCGTGTGGCGTGGGGTGCTCGTGCTCGCGTTCGGCGCCGTCGCCTTCGGCAGCCTGCGCGTTGCGGGCGCCCCAATCCGCCCGCTCGATCTCATCGCGGTTGCACTCTTCGCGTTAGGGTTCGGCCCACTGACGAGCGCATTCGCACTCGGCCAGATTGCGCTGCTCTCTACCGCGGCGATCGTTCTCGCACCCGCGGCGCTCGAGCTTCGCTTCGCCGCGCTCGCAGTGACGTTCATTGCGGCGCTCGTCGCAGCATTACAACCAAACCTGGCCGTCGTGCTGGCCGCCCGGCTGGGCACTGCGCGCACGTGGATTGCGTTCGCCGGCGCCGCGCTGGTCGCGCTGTGCGGCTCGGCGCTCGCGCTCGGCGGCCTGGCGCAGTTTGGCCACTACGCCGACGTGCTGCGCGCGCATGACGCAGCCGAACGCTTCATTGCCATACAAACCACGCCGGCGGCAGTCGCTCGTGCACTGGGTGCAGCACCAAGGACCGCCGGCTTCATTGCGCTCGCGTGCGCAGTGTTCGTTATCGCGGGAATCGCACTGCAGTGGCGGAGCCGGCGCTACACATCGAACACTCGGTTAGCGCTGGCCTGTGCGGCGCTGCCGCTCGCTCTGCCATTTTCTCACGAGCATGAATTTTCGGTCGTGTTTCTCCCGGCCGTCATGACGGTCCGGCGCTCACGGGGAGTCGTGTGGATCGTCGCTTGTCTGGCGGCGCTCCTGACCGGAACGGACTGGTTGGGCTTGGCGCAACGTCCGAGCGGCAGCGACCAAACGGTTTTGCTGACGTTGGCAGCAGCGCTCGGCCTTGCTTTGCTGGCGCCCGGACCCTTACGTCCGTATCATGCACTGCCCGCCGCGATGGCATTCGGAGTGTTCGCTGCAAGCGGATTCGCGGCGGCCCACCCGCTACCGATATGGTCGGACGCCCTGCACGAGCCTTTTCACGTCTCCGCTACCATGTCGGCATCCCACCTGTGGCGCCTCGAACAAGTGCGTAGCGGCATCGCGCGACTCGAGCCGGCGTGGGGTCTCTTACGGCTTCTTTCGCTGGCCGGTTGCGCGTTGCTCTGGCTTGCAGCGAGCCTGACGTTTGGAAACCACAGGAAGAGACCCGGTGAGCCCCGGAAGGAACCGCCGTGGGACGCGCGCATGAGCGGGGCTCTAACTTCTCGTCCGTACTCGGCGTGAACGTGAAGTGGCGACGCGCGGGCCGTGACGCCCCATGAACGCCGCGCCGCTTCGGTCTTCCGTCGTCTGTCGGCCGTTTCTGGGCCGCGAGCGGGAACTCGCGGAGTTGGCCGCGCTGCACAAATCTGCAACGCAGGGACGAGGCGCCATCGCGCTCGTATCGAGCGACGCCGGTGTCGGCAAAACGCGCTTGGTGACCGAGTTCCGACGGCTCACCGGCGGTCGCGCTTTAATCGCCGAGCACGCGTGCCGCGAATACATTCAAGCGCCGCTTCTGCCGTTCGCCGAAATCCTCTCAGCGTTCGTCGCCAAGGTGCCCCCCGTCGCCGAGAGCCTCTCCGACGATGTGGCACTACTGCAACACCTGGCCGCAGGCGAACCGCCGGCCGGTAAGGAGCGCATTGAGCGCATCGATCGGCTTCAAGCGCTGACCCGCATATTCGGAGCGCTTACGGCGAAGCACGCGCTCGTCGCGATCGTCGAGGACATCCATTGGGCCGACGCCGCCACGTTGGATCTGTTGCAGCATCTGCTTACGATCGTGGACCACACGCGATTGCTGGTCATCGCGACGTTTCGCCGCGATGAACTTCGCCGCGGGGGGACGCTGATGCCGATCATCGGACGGCTCGTGCGCCACGTCGCGGTGCGCGAGATCGCGCTTGCTCCCTTCGATCGCGAAGGTACCGAACACTTCGTTCGCGCGGCGTTGCACGGACATCGAACCGCACCCGAGCAGATCCGGGCAATCGTGCGTCGTTCCGAAGGCAACGCGTTGTTCGCCGAAGAGCTGGCGCGCAGCACGGTCGAACACCGCGTCCGCGATGCCGACATCCTGCCGCTCTCGATCCGCAGTGCGATCCTCGAGCGTTTGGAGCCGCTTGAAAGCGACGACGAGCACGTGTTGGTGCAGGCGGCGGCTATTGGGCGAACGTTCGACGCTCGATTCCTCGCGAGCACGCTCGGGCGCGAATCTGCTGCCGTCTTGCCGGTTCTGCGCCGCGCACGCGACTTGCAACTCGTTATCGAGCGAGATCCGGAAGGTCTTTCTTTCGCCTTTCGGCATGCGCTCATACAAGAAACGCTCGAGGGGGAGCTGTTAGCCACCGAGCGGCGCACGATCCACCATCGCATCCTCGATGCGCTAGAAGCGGTTGCTGAGGCCGATCCCGGTGAATTTGCCTATCACGCGTGGGCAGCGGGGGACGCGCAACGCACACTGCGATACGGCGAAGCCGCGGGTGACCGTGCGACTCTCATCGCCGCCTTCGAGGACGCCGCCCAGTTCTATGAACGGGCGCTCGAAAACGCCCCCGATGTGGCGGAGCGAGAACGACTCAGCCGCAAACTCGGCGAAGCGTACGTGCACGCCGGCTTTCTCGAACGCGCCGTTGAGGTCGAAAAGCAGGCACTGGCGTGCGCGAGAGCGCGCGGAGACTCCGATGGTGCGGCGAACCTCGTTGCGACGATCGGCGGACACCTCTACAATAGCGGGCACGTCGACGAAGCCCTCACGTTGCTGCGAGCCGAGTTCGCGGCGATGTCGCGCGAAATCATCGTTTCCTCGGGAGTACGCACCGTTGGCTATCTAGCCATGGTTTTTGGCACTTGAAGGTGCCCCGCAAGAAGGCTTAGACATTCTTACGAGCGTGCCGCCCCAGTCGTGGGAAACCGGAATTTGGCAGCGGCGCGCCTGCCACGGTGCGCGACTCACGGCGTACGCGCAACTTGCCGATCGCAGCGGCTGGCAAGCAGAGATCGAAGCGCATGACGCCATCGCTCGTGACGATCCCAATCCGAGATCCGCCGAGACGGTGCTGGTCAACGTCGCAATGACCGCCATGGGGCTTGGCGAGCGTGAGATCGCCGAGCACTACACCGCGCGCGGGCTTGCCCATGCCCTTGAGCACCGCATGCACGGACTCGTCGTACTGCATCGAGGCATGCGCGCGTATCTCTTCGCCATGCACGGGGAACTACGTGGCGCACGCGAGGAACTGGAGAGCGCGCTTGCCACGCCGCACGATCACTTCATCGCACGCGCATATTTCACCAATGCCGCGCTTTACGTCGGCTTGCGTTTAGCCGATGATGCGCTGATCGACCGGGTCATGGAGCCTGGACTCCTCGATGAGTTCATCGCCGACACGGTACCTCAAGGCTATGCACTCGTGAGCGGCTTGGTTGCCGCGGTGCTTGCCGCGCGCGGGCGGTTCGATGATGCGCAAGCGCTCGCTCGCCGAACGCTCTCGCGTCTGCACAGCACCTTCGAACAAGTCGCACAACTGCTTTACGTCGCCGAAATCGGCGATGAGGCGACGCTTTCAAGCGCTCGAGCGCTGGTTGCGGCCGCCGCCTCGCACGAGGGCGATAGGGTCATGCAGGCAGCACTACCGCTCTTCGATGCACTCGTCGCCGCGCGTGGAGGACGGCACGATGATGCACGCCGGCTGGCCACGCCTGCCGTTGACGCGTTTCGTCAGCTAGCGTATCCGCTGCACGAAGCACGCGCACTCGAGCTTGTTGGCGACATCGATAGCGCGGTCGCAGTCTACCGCCGCACGGGCGCACTTGCTGATCTTCGTCGTCTCGGGCGCTCCGCTTTCAGCGACGACGCCGCGACGCCGACCGCCAGGGTGTTGAGCGAACGCGAATGGCAAGTCGCTCGTCTCGTTGCCAACGGCCGTACCAATCGCGAAATCGCCGAAGCGCTCGACATCGGCGTCAAGACGGTCGAAAAGCATGTTGCCTCCACGTACATGAAGTTGGGGTTGCGCTCGCGCGCACAGTTGAGCGCGTTTACGGCCGGGCGGAGCGATACGTAGTCAGATTTTTCCCATTGCCAGGTCTCGAGCGTTCCAGAATACCATCGCGGGAGAAGGGTCCAGGCCGGTCAGATCATCGTTATAGGCAATGTGATCGACGCGTTGCGTGAGGATGACGGTCGGCTCGTCGGCGCCCAGGATTCGTTGCGCGGCCACGAGATCACGCTTGCGTTGGGCGCGATCGTAGGTCACGAGCGAATCGTCGACGTAGGCGTCGAACCGCCGATTGCAATAGCCCAAATAGTTTAAACCTTTTGGGGAAATGTTCGCGCACGTATATTGATTTTCGAGATTCGGATCGGGCGACAGCTGCCACGCGTAGGAGGCCATGTCGTACTTGCGCGTGGCGACGATCCCACCGGCAGCATAACTTCCGAACAGCGTCGGCGTCGGATAGTGGAAGTATTCCACTGCGACGCCGATTTGCTTGAAGGAGCTTTGCATCAGCAGGACGCGAGCATCGAGTTCCGGATTGCCGACGTTGCCCGCCACGCGCATGCGCATGGTCAGCCCGTTTTTGTGCCGCAGACCGTCGGGGCCTAGCCGCCAACCCGCGGCCTCGAGTCCGTTCGCAGCCGCGCGGATATCGTACGGATACCGCGGCACGTTCGGGTCGTACGCCCAGCTGAAGCGCGGGATCGGGGTCCACTCGCGGCGCCCGCTTCGATGGTCGATCTTAGCCCACATTACATCGAGGGGAATCGCGTGCGTCAGCGCTCGGCGCACGTGCACGTCGGAAAGCAGCGGCGACTGCACGTTGTAATCGAAATGTCCGTAGGTGGTCGTTGGATAGCCGACGACTGCGATACCCGGCATATGGGCCAGCTGATCGAGTCGATCGCCCGGCACGCGTACGAAGGCATCGATTTCATGCGTACGGAGTTCTTGCAGTACCGTGTTCGTGTTTGGAATCACCTTGAAGACGATGCGCCGCAATTTCGGTTTGCCGCCCCACCACCGATCGAACGCCTCCATCACGACCTCACTCCCGCGCGACCAGCGCACGAAGCGAAACGGCCCGAGCCCGACCGGCAGCGCGTTGTACGCCGCGTGGTTGACGTCGACGCCCTGCAGCAGATGTTTGGGCAGGATCGCCGGGTTTTCGGCCGGCGTGAAATACGTATTCATGAACGCCGCATACGGGCGCGTGAGATGAAACACGACCGTATGCGCATCGTGCGCATCCACGCTGCGCACGTACTCCCAACCCGCGCGGGTCAGGACATTGGTCTTCGGATCCAGGATCGTGTGGACCGTGAAGACGATGTCGGCCGACGTAAATGGCGCGCCGTCATGCCACACTGCATTATGGCGCAGCTTATAGATGATCGTTTTGCCGTCGCGGGAGATGTCGCCGTTCTGCTGCGTCGGCACTTCGGTGCAAAGGCTAGGCACCGGTTCGCCAGCGCGGCCGAACACGAACAGGTAGCCCATCGTCAGGGCGCCGAGATCGTGCACGAGCGTCATTTGCGAAAGAAGGGGGTTGAGGCTGTCGGGCTCTTCAGCGTCGGCGAAGCGCAACGTCCCCGGGATCGTCCACGGGTGCAGTGAATGAGCGCCTGACGTTTGTACCCGCGAGCACGCAGCCATGCCGCACGCCCACAGCAGAGCGGCGACGACCCAGCGACGCATCACGTCGGTGCGGCAGCCTCGCTTGGCAGTTTCTTCCATTGCGCGTCGACGGCCGACGGCAGCTTGTCCATGTGCTTGAGGAACATCGTGACGCGCCAGAGGTCATCGTCCGCGAGCGTTTTCTTGAACGACGGCATTGCGCTGAAGCGTATGCCGTGTGCTATTTTCCAGTAGATCACCGGCTCAGGATCGTCTTCCACGCCGTCGGTCGCCAGCTGCGGCGATTTGATGTTGAGACCTTGCGCGATATCCGAGGGTTTCCCGTCGGACGCGCCGTGGCAGACGGCGCAGTTTTCACCGTAGAGTTTTACGCCGGCGGCAAGGTTGTCGTGGGTCGGCTGCAGCGGGTTCGTCAGGCTCTTCGCGTCACGCGTAATCGTCGCGTGCAGGGACGTCCGCGCAACCCACGCCTCAATCTTCGAGGGTTTGTTGTCGGCGCCGGCCGGTAGCACGCCATCGAATATAGCGACCAATGCGGCGGCGATGAGCAGGGCGATCGTGAAGACGATGCCGTTGACGAACCCGCGAGCACTCCTCATCCGTCAGATGTCGACATTCATCATGTCATCGAACGGCGAGACTGCGTTCGGGTGCCAGCCTTTAAGATCGTCGTTGTAAGCGGCAAGCTGCTTACGAGCATCAAGCACGACGGTTGGGACTTGATCGTATATGATTCTTTGAACGACATCGACCTGCGTCTTGTTAAAAGCTTCATTGTAGCTCGTTTTAGCGGCATCCATTGCTGCCGTCGCCCGCCGAACGCACCAATGCATGTCGTTCTGTCCATCGGGCGGAAATCGATAGCAAGCATAAAGGTTGGAGACATCTCCGATCGGGTTCTCACCCCAACCGAAGATCACCACGTCAAATTTGCCACCGTAGATGATGCCGCCGTCCGCCGCCGGTGCGAAAAACTGGGAATCGAGGTAATGTTTAACCGTAAAATCGACGCCAAGTTGTTTCCACCAACTCCTGATCAACTCGATCTCCGTGTCGGTGTCGGGCGTACCGGTCGCCGTCGCCAGCGTTAAACTGAGGCGCCGTCCGTTCTTCGAGCGGATGCCCCCGGCACCGCGCAGCCAGCCATCTGCGTCCAGCAGCTTGTTCGCCTGCCCGATGTCGAATGGAACGAGCGGTAGATCCAGGTGGAAGCGGCTGGCCGGAACGATGGGCGACTCGTCGAGCAGATACAAGCCGTTCTGCACCTTATCGATGATCTGTCGCCGGTTGAGACCTAACCGTAACGCCCGCCGCACGGTGACATCTTGCAGCACCGGCGTGCGGAAATTGTAATCCAGGTGATCGAAGGTAAAGCTGGGTATCTTCGAGGTCGCCAATCCAGGAATAGCCGCCGCTTCGGGAAAGAAGTGCGGCGAGATCGGGATCCACATATCAAGCTCGTGGGAGCGTAGCTCTTCGAGCACTGTATTGCGATCCTGAATGGTCTTATAGATGATACGGCCCAGCTTTGGCCTACCTCGAAAATAGTTCTCGTTTGGTACCATCACGACGGAATCGCCACGATTCCACGCCTCGTACTTAAACGGACCTATCCCAACAGGAAGAGAGTTATAAGGCACTTGATTGAGATTCGGATACTGCTTGAGCAGATGCTCTGGTAGCACCGCCGGATTTGAGCCGGCGGTACTAAAGAAGGTAATCGCGAAGGATGAATACGGCGCCTTGAGGTGATAAACGACCGTGTACTTATCGGGCTCGTCGATCTTCGTAATCTGGTCCCAACCATCGCGGCTAATCACATTGTTTGCCGGATTTAGGACTTGTTTGGTCGAGTAAACGACGTCGTCCGCGTCAAAGGGTGCCCCGTCCGACCACTTGATGCCGTGCCGCAGATGCCAGGTAATCGCTTTGCCGTCCGGACTGATGCCGCCGTTTCGTTGTGACGGTATCTGAGTGATCAGCTCAGGCACTGTGGCATCCCCGTGCTCATCGGTCTTTATGAGCCAACCCATCGTCATCGAAGCCAAGAATGATTCATAAAAGCTCGCGCCGAGGAGCGGATTGAGCCCTTGTATATCAGACGCCGCCGCAAAGCGCAATTCGTGTGGATGCGTGTACGGGTGCTCGGTGTTCCCCCTGGCGGACGTGCCGACGCGACTGCAGCCGGCAACTAGCGTGAGCAGCCCTACAAAGATGGCAATTTGTTTTATTAGGATCATAATTTGCCGTCCATGTCGACCGTATCGGCCTTGCGTATGAGCCTGCCGTTGCTCGCGCCGCGCAGACGACGCGACGCATTTATATCGGCGGGGCAAAAGGGAGAGGTCGGCTTTAAGAGCGTGGTCAATGTCTGTGTCCTCCGTATGATAACACCGCAGCAGGTATTAACGAATCGAATGAAACTTACGTCGCCGCCTGCACCCTATCGTCACCGATAAGACCGCATCCGATCAACACCACTGCCGCTGCAATAGATTACCCTGGTAGACCGGCCATTCGGTGCGATCCCTGAAGAGACGCAACCGGCTCGCCGAACGTCCTAAACGTGCGGTCGCTCAAAGCGAGTAATTCTGTGGATCCCAGAACGGCGAGATTACCGGCGATGCCGTGAATTCTTTTAGGTCTGAATTATAGACGAAGGGCTCGCGTCGGAAATAGAGGATGATGGACGGCACGTCGAGCGCAAAGCGTTCCTGCTCTCTCCATGAGGCGGCTTTACGTTTGGCGGGATCGACGGTCTCCAGGCCGTCGTCCATTGCCTTGGTTGCGACCGGATCGTCCCAATATAGTGCGTTTTGGCCTTTGGGGGCCAGGTTGCGGGCCGAATAGATTGAGCTGTCGTCTGGATCGGACGCGGCGACCCACGCGAAACTGGCAACATCGTAGTGGCCGCCTTGCAGTGTGCCATCGGTCGTGTTCGCAAAGAATTGCGCCGTCGGCTGGTTCTTGACGGTTACGGCAGCACCGGCGTCGTGCCATTCACGCTGGACGAACGCCTGGATCGCTCTGCCGGTGACGCTTTCAGTCTGCGTCGAATACGTGAAGGCGAAGCGTTGCCCGTTCTTGACGCGAATGCCGTCCGGTCCTACCTTCCAGCCGGCCGCATCGAGCGCGGCCCGAGCCTTGGCGAGGTCAAACGGAAACTCCGTCACGTTTGGATCGTGATAAGCGGAGAGGACAGGCGAGACGGGTACGCTCGACAGATCGCCATTGCCGTGGGCGACCTTGTCGAGAATGGCTTTACGATCGACCGCCATCTCGAGCGCCCGACGTACGCGCACGTCCGTGAAGATCGGGCGCCGCAGGTTGAAATCGATGTGGTCGTATTCGAACGTGGGCGCTGCGACTGCAACGGTTCCCCGAATGTGGCGCGCTTCGGGCCAAACGTTGTTCCCGAGGCGCGCCGCCATGTCGATCTCGTGGGTCTTGATCTGTGCGACCAGCGTCGAGTCGTCGGGGACGATCCTAAAGATCACCGTCTTCAATTTCGGCCTTCCGACGAAGTATCGATCGAAGGCCGTCAGCACGACTTGTTGACCGCGATCCCAGCGCACGAATCTGAAGGGGCCGCTTCCAATCGGCGCCGATTGATACGGCGCGGTATTGAACGAGCCTTTGCTGTCGTTGACGGATTGCAAAAGATGCGCCGGTAAGATCGGGACGTTGCTGTTTACGCCCCAGAGCTGCTGCAAGAATGGAGCGTACACGCGCTGCATGTGGATGACGGCGACGAGCGGATCGGAACAATCGATGCTCTTTATGTCGCGATATCCGTCGTGCGTGATGTTATTGTTGGCTGGGTTGAGTGCTGCTTTCCAGGTGAAGGCGAGATCGCGGCACGTCATGCGCACGCCATCGTGGAATAGAATATTTGGCCGCAGCTTATATTTCAACGTAAGACCGTCGCTGCTGACGTCGCCGTTCTGGATCGTCGGAATCTCACGCAAGGCGTCTGGAACGGGATGCCCGTGTGCATCGTAGCGAACCGCGTATGAGAACAGGAACGTCGACAGATCTCCAGCGGAGGCGCTGGTGGAGAGCATTACGTTGAGCGACTTGACATCTTGATTCTCGGCATAGATGAACCGGCCCGGGTGCGTCCATGGATTCGTATGCTGCGCCGACTCGCCGCTTGTACCTACTTTCGTGCAAGCAGCCAACGTGAGCGCCGCAAGCACCGCGATTGCTAGAGCGCTACCGCGACCGCGCTTAGCCACGCAACGTACTGGGATCGACCCCGCGAGCGCGGTGAAACTCCTCGAACGCCGCCGGCGATATCTCCGACGGTTTGATCTCGCTGCGGCCGCCCCAGAAGACGTTCGTATAACCGATCTCGATGCCGGCTTCGCGCAAGTGCTCATCAATCGCCGCTTTGTGCGCCAGCAGCACGTCCTTGTCCAGTCCGTGGGCAACCCCCATGATGTTGACGTTGCGGAACTCGGGGCCGCCTTCGCGCCAGTACGCGTGCGTCATGATATGATGGCGCCCGACTTCACGCCCGGCATCGATCTCGCGGCCGACCGGAACCTGCCAATGGAAAAGCGCGTTGTAGCGCGTCACGCGCTGATTACCGGCGGTCGGCTTCACGTGTTCGAGAAACGTCGAAAATCGTCCGATCACGCCGCGCGCCGCTAACGATTGCGCAACGGCATAGAACTCGTCGAGCGGCACACCCGCTCCTCGTGCCCGCGCACTCCACACATCACGCCGTAGTTCGGCCGGCTCGAACTCGCGCTTGAGCGCGCTCAGCACGTGCCACTCCCGGGCCGACAGCTCGACGATGTGCGTGTCGAGCACGTCGGCGAGCACGTCCGCGCGAGAACCGGGTTCGAGACCGCGCCGCCGGATGTGCCCCACGCCGAGCGCAAAAAGACGCTCCGCAGGCATCAACCGATATGCCTGTGCGCCGACGCGGTCGCGCAAAAACGCCGCGTGGGCATCGAGGCAATAGCCTTGCGGTACTTTGAGCGTCGTCCACAGACGGTACGCCGAACCCGGCGTCGCGGCGTCGGCAGTGCGGATGACGACGTGGCCGGAAAACGGGTCGCAGCTCGACATGTACGCGAAAGCGTCGTCGAGCCGCTCGGGTGGGATACGCCATGCGACCAGCGCCCCGTGCGCCAGATTCGTCGCAAGCAAGGTCTGACGCACGCGCCGGATCGTGCCCGCTTCGAGCATCGCGCGGATGCGTTCGATCACCACCTCGACCTCGACGCCCGAACGCTGCGCGATTGCCCCAAACGGATCGCTCAGGAAACCTTCGATGCGATCTTCCGAAACTTTGAGAATCTCGGCGTTGACCGGATCCTCCACCGTGACGGGCGTCGCCAAAACGGTCATCGCGCGTCAGTACGCTGCGACGCCTGCGAAACCCTAACTGCGATGCCGCTGCACAGGCCGCCCGGTCGGGTTCGCGGCCGTCGGGATCGGCGTCGCCGGCGGCAGCAGGATGGGCGAACCCGAGGGCACCGGAACGGGTGACGTCGACGCCGTCGCGGGTGGAGCGGTGCCGGTCGGCTGCGGGTTGGGCGTCGGATTGGTCGGCAGCGGCGCATCGCCGAGAGGCGTCTCGTAATTCGCACCGACGGCGAAGAGATATTGCTGCTCGGCCTGACGCAACGTATAGACGGCCGTCACCTGATCGGTCAAGGCCGTCGTCAATTGCACCTGCGCGTTGAGCAGCAGCGGCAACGTCGTGACGCCGGCACGGTACTGCGCCTGCGTCGATTGCACGTTGACGACCGCCGTGCGGTACTCTTGCTGCGTCTGCACGAGCGCCGCACGCGAACTGACCAGATTGGTCAGCGCCTGCTTGACGTTTAACTGGATGTTGAGCGCACTATTCTGCAAATTAGCGTTGGCAATGTCGAGTTGGGCCCGCGCGCTCGCCACGTTGGCCGCGGTGATGCCCTGGTCGTAGATGGGAATCGCGAGCGACACCCCGATGCTCTGCGCATTGCGAAAAGAGCCACCGTACTGATCGCTCGAATTGTCGCCGGCCGAGGCGCTGGTCGCAAGGGACGGAAACAGGCCCAGCTTCGCGCTCTTGAGACTGTACTGGTCCTGGAGCACCGTCTGCAACGTGGAGTCGTAGTCGGGACGCAGTGCAATGGCACGGCGCATCGCTTCCGCGTACGCCGGAATCGGGACCGCCGACACTTGGCTGTTCGTGAACACCGGAGCGTCATCGACCGGCTGCACGCGGACGTTGGCATCAAGTCCCATCGCGTTCGCAAAGGCCGCCTCGGCGCCCAGTTCGGCTCCCTGCGCGCGCACCACGGCAAGGCGGGCTTGAGAGGTCGGCAACTGCGCGGTGGCAATCTGCGCGCGCGCTTCGGTACCGGCGCGCACTTGCGCCCGCACGAGATCCTCTTGGACGACGTCCTGTCGAACGATTTCGAGATCGACTTGCGTCGTACGCTGCGCACCGAGGTACTGATAGTACGCTTGCGCCACGTTGAAAGCGACCTGCTGCAATTCGCGCCGGTACGTGTCGGCGGCCGCAGTCTCACTGCGTTGCGCGGCATTGACGGCGGCGGCGATGCGGCCGCCGTCGTAGATCAGTTGGCGCAAGCTGAGCGCGAAGCTCATCTGAGCGAAGTTGTCCGTCCGGCCGTTGCCGGAGGTCACGCCGATGGTTCCGGGCGCTCCGGCGCCGGCCGTCGTCACGAACCCGCTCGGCTGCTGGTGGCTGCGTGAGTAAGCCGCGCTGCCGGCCAGCGACGGAAGCAGTCCCGCGCGCTCTAACCGTACCGCCGCCGCTTGGATTCCGACGTCTGAGCGGGTGACCGCTAGGAGCGGCGAACGCGCAAAACTGACCGCGATGGCTTGTTGGAGTGTCAGTGTTTCGGGAATGTCGGGCGCCGGGGTGCCGGCGTTCACGCCGGGCACCGGCGTGCCGTACGCGGGATACGGCAACGCGCTGGCGCGCGTCCCCAGCGGCGCGAGCGTGACGAGCGGATACGGCGTCGGCTGACCGGCGCCGAAGCGACGTCCCCCCGGACGGCCGAGCGGAATCGACAACGTCGTGCGGGCCGGCGACGGCGTCCTGAGCGGCGCGGTTGCGGCGAGGGCGACCCTTCCCGGCGTGGGCGTCGTTTCCAGTCCGACGGCAAGCAGTGCAAAAAGCGCGACGACGGCGAGGCCGTTTCGCAGGCCCGTTCGGTTCTCGTGAAACATCAATGCGGCGCTTGCGAACCGGTGCCCCCGGAAGCCGTGCCGTTGACCGCCACGACGCTGCCGTCTTGCAGCGCATCGGGCCGAGTCGTAATCACCGGCGTACCTGGGCGAATACCGGCGCCGCGCACTTCGGCGAGCGTATCGGTCTGCAGTCCGACCTCGACCGGCAGCATCTTCGCTTTCCCGTCGATGACCGTGTAAACGTTCGAACCTTGATCGCTCGTAAACAGCGCCGTGCGTGGAACGACGATGGCATCGCGATGCTGTTCCTTCGCAATCGTAAGCGTCACGAGCATGCCTCCGCGCAAGACGTCACCGGGATTGGGTTGCCGAATGCGCGCGCGGTACGACAACGTGCCCGTCGTCGGAACGGCGTTGACGTCGGAGATCGTGCCGTGAAACGTCTTCCCGGGCACGCTGGCGGACGTGAACGTGGCCGGCGTACCCGCGTGAACGTATGCCAGATTTTCGTCGGGAACGTTCGCGTTGACGTAGACCGTCGAGAGTTGTGAGACACGCACGATCGGCGCATTAGGACCCGCAAAGGCGCCGGGGTCGAGCAGCCGCTGCGTCACGACGCCGTCGAACGGCGCGTAAATCGACGATTGCGCGATCTGCGTCTGCAGCAGTTTGACGTTGGCCTGCGCTTGCGCGAGCGCGGCCTGGTTCTGCTGGATCGTCGCTTGATCGACGCGCGTCTGACCCGTATTGCTGCGGGCCGTCTGGAGCGCCGCCTGTGCTGCCGGCAACGCCTGGCGCGCGTTGTTGACTTCCTGCTCGGCTGAGACGTCGCCGGCGCGAGCTTGTTCCAGAGCCGTTTGTGCAACGTAGCCCTGCCCGGCAAGCTGCGTATTGCTTTTGTAGACCAGCTGCGCATTGGTCAGCGCGGCTTCTGCCGTGCGCACCCGGTTCTGAGCCTGCTGCACGTTTTGCTCGGCTTGCGAGACGGCGGAGGCGTACTGCTGCGACGCAATCGGGGCTTGCACGGAGGAGCCACTCACCTTCGCTTGACTTTGTTCCACGGCGGCTTGGTTGGCGGAAAGTTGCGCTTGCAGCTGTGAACTATCGAGCTTCGCCAACAACTGACCCGCCGTGACGCGATCACCTTCGTTGACGTACACGGCGCTGACCGTCCCAGACTCCGGCGTACTGAGGGTCGACTCTTGCATCGGCGCGATCTGCCCGTCGAGCGACAGGGTCGTGGCGATAGTCTGGCGGTGGGCGCGGCTGACGTCGACCGCGAGCGGCGGCGGACCGCTCGGCGCCTTCTTGTGACCGGCGCATCCGCCCGTCATGACGGCGCCGCCGAGCACGACCAACGCCAGCGCTTGGAACGCCACCGCTCCTCGCGCGCGCAACACCTTCATACCGCTCCTCATAACGTATCCGACTCGGCTGGGCCGATTCCGGTGCTACATACGCCGCGAGTCGCTGATTTGATTCACGGCGTGCGCAAACGCCGCTGCCATGGGGCAGAGGGAGCGGTTCCGTCGGCGCGCCAACCTACGCGGCTATGCCGTCCAAGCTCGAGATCGGCCGCCGGTATCAGAGTCAGACTCGCGTTGAGGAATGGATGACGGCCGCCAAGGCCGGGAACCGCGGCGTCGACGTTCTCTCGACCCCGATGTTGCTGCAACTGATCGAAGAAGCCGCCGTGCAGTGCTTGGCACCGGTTCTCGGCAGCGACGACCTCTCGCTCGGGGCCTACGTCGACCTCACGCATCTTGCACCGACCCCCGTAGGATTCATCGTACGGACGGAGGTGGAAGTGATCTCCATCGACGGCCCACGGATCGACTTCGCGGTCGCCGCGTTCGACGAACGTGAGAAGATTGCCGAAGGAACGCACGAGCGTTATGTGATGCAGCGCCCCGCCTTTCTCGCCACCCTCGACGAGAAGACCGAATGAAGCCTCTGCGCCAACGAGTTTCGCGGCCGGTCGCGACACGCGCAGATTCCTGCCACGGCCAAGATGGTCGCCCCCTCGGGCTTGAAACATTGAGGCGCTATCGCGCGTTGGAATTGTAATGGGCGCCTTACCCCAGGGTAAGCTCGCGACGACGGCCGCCGATAACGACCGTATCGCCCCTTTTTGCGCGGTTTCGCGCCAAATTGGAACGGGTACCAACCTGGGCGAGTTTCATGGGGCGGGTGCCCTGCACTACTCAAAAACTTAAGCATTCTTAGGAGGAAATAGTGAAGCGACTCGTTTCGCGAGTCTTCGCCATGTTGGCGACGATTGCGTTCGGGATCGTAGCTTTCGCCGTGACGGCCATGTCGCCGGCACACGCACAAACGTCGGCTCCGGCTCCGAATTTCGGAAGCCCGCCGTCGGGCGAAATCCCGATCCTGTTCAACGATCAGCACGTCTACACGAAGCCCGACCGCCTGAAAAAGGGTCGTGTCCTGGCCGCATTGGTACGCGGGAAGACGATCCTTGTTCCGTTGCGCTCGATGTTCGAACAGATGGGTGCGACGGTCTCGTACAACGCGTCGACCAAGACGGTCGACGTCTCCAAACCCGGTGCCGACGTCCAAGTGACGGTCGGCAAACCCGAAGTCACCATCAACGGTGAGACGCGTCCGCTCGACGTGCCTCCGGAGATCTACCACGGCTCGTTACTCGTTCCCGTGCGCGTGATTTCCGAGGGCATGGGTGCCTACGTTCTGTGGGTTCCGGATCGCCGTCTCGTCGTCGTGCGCTACGTCAGCACGATTCCGCCGACGCCGGGTCCCGCTCCGCCGCCGGCGACCACGGTGCCGACGGCAGCTCCCGCGGCCTCGCCCACCCCCACGCCGAAGGCGACCGCCGCCGCGCAGTTCTTCGTTGCCGGTGACGCCATGTTCGATCCGAAGGTTTACAACGAGTTCAGCCCCGGTAACAGGGGCGGCACCGACATCGCCGGCCGCACCGGAGTGACCTTCAACTTGGCCGACCTCGGCTTCATGGCCGAAGCGGACTTCCGGCAGTTCCGGTATCCGCACCGCTCATCGCTGGCGGCTTCCGTCGCCCCGGGTGGAGGCTTTGCCTGCACCGGTCCGACTGCCGTTCTCGGTGAACCCGGCTGCGTCACGACCCTTGGACCGTTCGCCGGCTCCGCCTTCGTGCCGTCCTTCGATGCCCGCGACACGGACATCGACGGCCGCCTCGGAATCGGAATCGCGAATCCGAAGATATTCCTGGCCGGTAGCTACATCACGCGTTACGGGAACTATGGGTATCCGCGCGTGAAAGGCGTCGGCGCCGGACTCGAAAAGCTGGCCAATTTCGACCAGCCGATCGACATCTACGGCAGCGTCTACTACTACCCGCAGATCAGCGGTGATTACACCGACATCTTCGGGAACGGTCAGAAGCTGCAGTACCGCCTGCTCCATTACCAGGCGGGTCTGGCAATCAAGGTTCCGAGCACCCCGCTATTCCTGGACTTCGGGTATCTCGGCGACCACGGAACGGCGAAGCAGAACGCTCCGAGTCCCTTCTCCGAAAACAGCTTTTACGGCGGTCTCGGCCTCCACTTCTAAGCTGGACACCTTCGTAAACAAGAGCCTCCCGCTACGGCGGGGGGCTCTTGTTTTGAAGAGGCCCCCCGCCGAAGCGAGGGGCCTCTTCATTATTGTGATGAGCCCGTTTGTACTAGCGAATCGGCGTAACGCTCGGTCGCGGTGACAACGACGGCGTGGGAAGCGCCGGCGACGGAACCCGTGACGGACTCGGGACCACATGCTGCGGGAGCGGCGCCGGCGCCGTGAATTCGGAGGGATAACCCTTGCCGAAGACTGAGCCGTATGGAGGCGGTGTCGTGGCAAGAGCCACCGGCGGGAGCGGAGCCAGATGCTCGAGTGCGAGCGTCTTCTTCATTTGCCTCGCTTGCGGTGATCGAGCGAAGTCGACGAACAGCCACTGCGCCGTCGCATGCGCGCGATCGCGCGACGGTTGATAGAGCACTTTCGTGTAGAGCCGCTGCAGCACGAAAACGGCGCGCGGCAGTTGATCGTCGTGCGGATACTTCTTCTCCCAATCGCGGATCGCCCGTTCGGTCATTTCCGCCGAGCTGAAGCTCTGTTTGAAGTTGTCGTGATTGACATCGTAGCGGCGACCGATATCGCGGATCGTGTTGTTGATGCCGATGATGCTCAGCTTGAACGGGCCGAAGTATTCGTCCCCCGGCGCAAGCTCCTGCAGCGTGGGACGGTGGAGCGGTTGTTGACGGACGGCCACCTTCGATGCCGGTTTTGCGGGAGCGGTCTTCGCTTTATCGTGTGGCACGGATGGAGATACGGCTGCGTTTGCGGCCAGAGAGGAGGCCGCCGCGCAGGCAAAAACAAGCCCAGAGATTCGCTTCACGATATAAAACCTCTTGAGAACGTGGAAGCGTCGTTGGGAAGCATTTTTCGTGCGCGAATGCCAAATACCCGTCGCCTGCGTGCAACTTCGCGCCGTTGATCGCAACGCTTTCGAAGAGCGTTGGGAACATACGGTCGCTCTGGCGGCGTCGGCTGCCGAACGAGGCGCGCGACTGATCGTTCTGCCCGAAGGCACGGTCCCGGGATACGTCCTCGGCACGCAACCCGTTTCGCCGACACAGCTCGAACGCGGAACCGCTTCGCTGGCTGCAATCGCACGCCGCCACGGTACGACGATCGTGTACGGGGGCGCCAAGATCGTCGACGACCGTACTTTCAACGCCGCGATTGCCCTGGGACCCGACGGCCGCGAACTCGGCTTCGCCGCCAAGCAATTTTTGTGGCACTTCGATCGGCTCTGGTATGCGCCGGGCGAAACGCTGGAGCCCATCGATACGCCGGTCGGGCGGCTCGGATTGCTGGTATGCGCCGACGGCCGCATTCCGACGATTGCAGCAACGCTGGCCGAACGCGGCGCCGACATGCTGGTGATGCCGACCGCTTGGGTGACGAGCGGCCGCGATCCCGGCGCACTGGAAAACATTCAGGCGGATCTGATGGTCAACGTCCGGGCGCGCGAGAACGGGATACCGTTCGTGGCCTGCAACAAAGCGGGCGTCGAACTGGGCGCGGTCGCGTACTGCGGCAAAAGTACGATCATCGATGCCCAGGGCCAGACGCAAGCCCGCGCCGGCGAACGCGATGAGGAAATCTTGCTCGGCAACGTGCGTATCGGTTTCGACGGAGGCGTCGGGCGTATGCAACGCGCGGCGGAAACGCCGGACGAACTCGAGCTTACCGCCGCTCCGAGCGCGAGCGATCGCGCCGTTCGGACGCCTGACCGCCTTCGGATCGCGTTCACGTCGGAGCGGCAGCGCGAACGGCTGACCCGCTTCTCGCACTTCGCCGCCCAGGCGGACGCCGATCTGCTCGTCGCTGCCGGTGAGGGACGTCCGGGTGGCGGCGACACGGGCACTGCCTGCGTGCCGATTCTTCTTGTGCCTCCATCCGAACACGGCCGCGCACAGCTCATCGAGAGTCGCGGGCTGCAGATCGCGCTGGTCGACGATGTGGTACTGCACGACCCACGCGGGCTCGTCGCCCTACGCGCCGCCGGCATCGATGTCATACTTTGGCAGACGCACGATTCACCCGAGTGGCAAGTCCGCTTTGCGCGCACGCGCGCGGCGGAATTACGCGCATACGTGGTGGTCTTCAGTTTCGAGGAGGCGCGCGCGTTCGTCGTTGATCCCGACGGCGCCGTCATCGCCGGAACTTTCGCGGACTACCAGCTCGCATCGTTTACGTACGACCGCTCGCGCACGCAAGCGACGCTCGTAGCGCCCTCAACGGACGTTGCGCAAGGGTTGCGCGTCGCCGAGCGGCTGCGCCGTGCGACGATGCCGAGCGAACCAATACGCGCCCGCGAGCGCTACGCCGGAGGACTCGCCGAACCGCTTGCCGATTCCAGCGAGCGATGATGAACTTCGATGCGCTTGGCGCGCGCGCACTCGACACCGCGCGCGTTCGCGGCGCGCAGTATGCCGACGTACGCTTTGAAGAAGGGCGTACCGAGCGCATCGAAGTCCGCAACGGCGACGTCGTCACGCTCGTCGACGAGACGAGCACCGGTTACGGCATCCGCGCATTCTGCGACGGTGCGTGGGGCTTCGCATCGAGCCCGGATCTCAGCGATGCCGGCATCGATCTAACCGCGGCTCGTGCGGTGGCAATCGCGAAAGCCGGTGCGTCGGTCGCGGCGCGGCGCTTCGCTGCGGCGCCGCTCGACCGCTACGTCGACTCTTTTGGGACGCCGTACGAAACGGATCCCGATACGGTGTCGCTCGGCGCTCGCGTCGCGCTGCTGCTCGAAGCGGAGCGCTCGTTGCACGTCAAGCCCGCGATATCGGCCGGCCATGCTTGGATCGATCTGTGGCGCACGGATAAGGCGTTCTACAGCACGACCGGTTCGCGTATCACGCAGGCGCTGCGCCAGAGCGGCAGCGGCCTCGCGGCACTAGCGGTCGGCGACGGAGATGCGCAACAGCGCACCTATCCGGGCGACGTCGGGCTCTACCAATCGGGTGGCTGGGAAATCGTCGAACTCGCCGGCTTACGCGAAAACGCCGCGCGCATTGGGGAGGAAGCGGCGGCGCTGCTGAGCGCCCCCCAATGCCCCGCCGGTACGCTCGACGTCATTCTGGGAGGGTCGCAAGTCTCGCTGCAGATCCACGAATCGTGCGGACATGCCGCCGAACTCGATCGTATCATGGGTTGGGAAGCCAACTTCTCCGGCACGAGTTTTCTCGATCCGTCGCAACTGGGTACCTTACGCTACGGTTCGGATGCGGTCACGATCGTCATCGACAACTGCATGCCGCGCGGCCTGGCCACGGTTGGTTACGATGACGAAGGCGCGCGCAGCGTCGCCGTCGACGTCGTGCGCAACGGCACGCTCGTCGGCTTCGAGACGTCGCGCGATACCGCACGGACGATCGGGCGCCAAACCAGCGCCTGCGTGCGTGCGCAGAGCTGGCAGCACGTCCCGATGATCCGCATGTGCAACTTGAATTTACTGCCGGGCAACGTGCCGTTCGAATCACTCTTCGAAGACGTCGAACACGGCGTCTACATGGAATCGAACCGCTCCTGGTCGATCGACGATCATCGCCTCAACTTCCAGTTCGGCTGTCAGCTGGGCTGGGAGATCGTGCGCGGCAAGCGCGTAAGAATGGTCAAGAACCCAACCTATGCGGGCATCACGCCTCTATTCTGGCAAAGCTGCGATGCGATCGCCGACGAGCGCTCGTGGACGGCTTGGGGCACGCCCAACTGCGGCAAGGGAGAACCGATGCAGACCGGCCGCACGGCGCAAGCTGCAGCGCCCGCACGCTTTCGCAACGTCCAAGTCGGCGTCGGTTACAACTAGAATGGATGAGGCGGCGCGCGAGGATGTCGCGCAGCGCGTGCTCGCGCTTGCCGGCGGCGCGTGCGAGGCCATCGTTGCAGACAGTGATGTCGGGCTGACGCGCTTCACCCACAATGCGATCCATCAAAATCTCGCCGAGCGTAACACGAGCGTACGGCTGCGCACGATCACGGGCGGCCGCACCGGCGTGGCGGCGACCAACGATCTCAGCGACGCGGGACTGCGCGCGGTCGTCGCTCGCGCACACGCGATCGCCGCCCTCGCACCGCACGACCCGAATACACCGCCGCTGGTCGGAAACCCGCGCATGTCCGCGCCGCCGGAAGCCTTCGATCCGGCGGTGGCGTCCGTCACCCCCGAGGGTCGCGCGGAGATGGCGGCCGACGTATTCCGCATTGCCGAAGCCGGCGGAGTATGGGCCGCGGGATACGTGACGACCCAACGGTCGGGCATCACGCTGGCCAATTCGCGCGGCACGCTGTCGTCCTACGACGAAACGACGTGCGGCGTCAACGTGAAAGCCAACGGCGCTGATGCGACCGGATACGCCGAGTTCTACGGTCGCGCGCTAGCCGGACTCGACGGCGCCGCGGTGGCAACGGTCGCCGTCGACAAAGCGCACGCGGGTGCTGCTCCGCGCGCCGTCGAGTCCGGCCCGTGGACCGTCATCCTCGAACCGCCGGCCTTTGGCGAACTCGCGTCGTATTTACTCGACCACTTTTCGGCGCAGACGTACGACGAGGGATCGTCCTTTCTCTCCGACGGACTCGAGCGGCGGTACGCTGGTGAGCGCGTGACGCTCGGCGATGATTTTGCGCATCCGTTGCACGCCGGTATGCCGTTCGATTACGAGGGCGTCCCGACGCGTCGACTAACGCTGCTCGAGCGCGGCACGGCAAAGAACGTCGTGACCGACGCAACGTGGTCGAAGCGGCTGAATCTACCCGATACAGGCCATGCCGAGGCCGCCCCGAGTGCCGACGGACCCCAGGCCCGCCACGTCGTCGTGGCGGCCGGCGAACAGCCGGTCGAGGCGTTGATCGCCGGCACGAAGCGGGGGCTCCTCGTAAGTCGGTTCTGGTACATTCGGCCGGTCGACCGCCGGCGCACGATCGTCACCGGCATGACGCGCGACGGTACGTTCTTGATCGAAGACGGGAAGCTCGGCCCCGGCGTGCGCAACATGCGTTTCAATCAGAGCATTCTCGAGGCGCTGGCGCACGCCGAGTTCGCCGACACGCAGGTACTCACGGCCGGTTACAGTTACTCGATGGTCGTCCCGGCCGTAAAGATCGACAACTTCCACTTCACGAGCGTCGCCGACTTCTAACGCTTCCGCGTTAGCGGGCGACCTTTAAAGCGCGCGCCTCGCGTTGTGCGTTCGCCGGTTGGACGATCTCCAGCATGGCGTCGACGATGGCGGAATCCCATTGCGTACCCGCACCGGCGCGCAACTCGTCGAGCGCCGCCACCAGGCTCATCGCCGCGCGGTACGGCCGCCGGCTGATCATCGCATGAAACGCATCGGCCACGGCAACGATGCGCGCCAGCCGCGGAATGCGAGCGTCCATCTCGCCGTCGGGATATCCACGACCGTCGATTCGCTCGTGATGCGCCCGGACGATCGGCGCCAGCTCGCGCAGCGACGGGATACGTTCGAGCATCTGAGCGCCGATGCGCGAGTGCTCGCGCATCGTCTCCCATTCCCCAGGATCAAGCGGGCCCGGCTTGAGCAGAATCTCGCTCGGCGTGGCGAGTTTACCAACGTCGTGCAGGATGCCGGCGAGAACCGCGATCCGCTGACGTTCCGACGGCAGACCGAGCATCTTCGCGATGCGGCCGCACCACATGCCGACGGCGCGCGAATGTTCACACGTCGCTGCGTCGCGCGCTTCGAGGGCTGCCAGCAACGAGGTCACGACTTCGTCTTTACTGACGAGGTTCCCGACGTCGATCAGCGGTACGGCGTGCGCGCGGTCAAGCCGCAAACGCTTTTCGAGTTCGCTCGAACGTACGGTCAGATAGGCCTGCACTTCGTCGCAAAAACCGTAGTCGCGCGCATAGCAGCTGCCGATGGCCGCGCAGGCCAATGCGATGATGCGTGCGGCTTCGGCGGGGCCGTCCGATTGCGCTTCGCCGTCGAGCCAGACGTCGACCACGTCTCGGTCGCCGATTTCGATTTCTTGCGTGAAGCGGTCTAGGAACGCATACGCAAAGGCACTTGCGGCCGGGTCACCCGGTCGCGCCAGCGCCGGTGAGCCGATGATCCGCGACACGAGTTCAGCTCGTCGCACCTCGAGATAGGATGCCAGCCGGCTTCCGCGATCGCGCGAAATCGTCGCTGCACTCATGTGATAAACTCACTGCAAAACGTGAGGGAATTAAACATCTTGTTCTCAGCCTATGCATAGCGTCCCTCCGGCGCGGGCCGGCGCCCGCGCGGCGCGTGTCGTCGCGACCCGAGCGTAGAGCAGACCGCCGAAAAATACGACGCCGCCAAGCCACAGAAGTACGGGCGGCGGGATGGACGATACCGCGAGGGCTGGATACGTACCGAGCGTCGCTCGCAAACGCAGGCCTCCGACCGTCACAAAACGTCCGCTCGGGGCGGCCGCGATCCCCCCGGGGATGAGTGCGCCGCGATCGTCGTCGACCGCGAACAAAACGAGCGGGGCGCCATCGAAGCCGTGAGCCTGCAAACCCGGTATGCTGCCCGCCGCGAAGTAGAACACTTTGAGTGCTCGGTGCCGCGCGGGAAGTGCGAACGAGTCGGCTGGGACTTGGCGGCCCGCTATCGGTACCAGCGTGGAGAACAGCGCGACCGGCGACAAAAACGCGGGGTTCGTCGGTTGCGTCACCGTGAGGCGCTCGCCGGCGCCGTCGGTCGCTTCAACGTACGCGGCGACGCGCGGAATCGCTTCGAGAGCCGTCGCGCCCACATATGCGCGGCTCGCCGGCGCAAGCTGGAGCGATGCACCGTCCCTGCGGCGCAACGTTATGCCCACGTCGCCCCGCTCGATGTCGGCAGCATCGGCCGGCGGGAAAAATGCAGCAGCCCGCACGTCGGGTACTACGGCGACCGAACCCGGCGCGCGTTGCACGAGGTCCGAGTCGGGCCCAAGCAATCCATCGATCAGTCCCGCTGCGCCAACGATGCAGGCGCCGATGACGGGCACGCTGAGCCACGCGCCCACGTCGCCGTCGCGTCCCGTACGGGCCGCGCGGGCATATGATGCGAGTAGCCACATCAGGACCGCCAGCGCCGCGGCGTATTCCCACGTATGAAATCCGCTCCAACGCGGCACGGCGACTTGACCTGCCACGAGCGAACCGATAGCGGCGGCAGCGGCGAGCGCCGGTACGCGGCGGCTCATCTGGTGCCGTGCATTCCGGCTGCGGGCTGCAATAACGGATCGACGGCTTCGTGCATCTGCGCGAAACTCAGTTCGCCGTCAATTCCGCGCACGATCTTGCCGTCACGCCCGACGATGATCGTCGTCGGCAGACCGATTGCTGCATATGAACCGCCGTACCGCTGTTCTTGATCGACGAGAATCGGATACGTCAACTTCATAGCGCGTGCGAAGCCTGCGACCGTCTTGGCCGATTCGCCTTGGTCGATGCCGAGAACGACGAGGCCACGCGCGCGATTTTGACGGTACAGCCGTTCGAGCGCCGGCGTCTCGCTGCGGCAGGGAGCGCACCATGTCGCCCAGAGATTGATTAACACCACCCGGCCGTGATAGTCCCGCAAGCTTCCCGAGCCGCCGTCGAGCGCCGCAACTGCATAACTTTGCGCCGGCGTGCCGGCCAACAAAGCGGGGCCCCCTCCGCCGCGGCCGATGACGCCGCCACTTCCGCCGAAATAGCCGCTGACGCCGAGCGCGAGCGCGACCAGCGCAACGGCGACCACGATTGCCACGAGAACGTTGCGCGAGCGAGGCACTACCAGTCGCCCATCCGTTCTTCATCGACCTCGCCTTCGAAGGCGACGGTGCCCGGCGCCAGCACGGCCGCGACCAGCGGGACGCCCGCGTGACGGAAGCGCGCCGAATGTTCGAGCGCACGGTGCGGTGAAGCCTCGTACAATTCGCAGTACCGCACGAGCACATCGGGTGCGCACAAGACGCGTTGCGGAGCGATGTTGTAGAACTCGCGAAAGGTCGCGAAGGCGCGCTCGAACGCCGCGCGCGTAAACCGGCCACCGACCCGCACTTCGCGTCGAACGTTTTCCATCGGTCCTCCGGGGAAAGCCACCTTCGCTTCGCGTACCCCACTCGGCGATGTCGGCACGCATCCTCGATGGACGCGCGGTAGCGAACGAATTGCGCGCCGGCCTTGCCGCGCGCACCGCTGCATTACGAGCCGCGGGCGTCCTTCCCCGCCTGCTCGTCGTCATGGTGGGTCAAGATGAGTCCAGCCTCGCCTACGTGCGCGGCATGCGGACGCTCGGCGAGCAGATCGGCGTCGATGTCGGAATCGATTGTCTGCCGACCTCAAGTGACGACGCTGGAATTCGCGCGACGCTCGAGCGGCAGGGCGCGGACCCAGCCATTCACGGCATTATCCTGCAACAGCCGCTGCCGCCCGGCTTGTCGATTCGCGCGATCGCGGATGCGATGCCGGTCGCCAAGGACGTCGACGGTACCAATCCTTTCAATCAGGGCAGACTCGCGTTTGCGACCGGCGCTCGATTCGTACCGGCCACGCCGGCCGCCGTGATGCTGCTGCTCGAGCGCAGCGCCAAATGGCCGCTGCGCGGCCGCGACGTCACCGTCGTCGGGCGCTCGAACGTCGTCGGGCTGCCCGTCAGCCTGCTGATCATGGCGCAGAACGCGACCGTCACCGTGACGCACAAAGAGACCGTCGACATTCGCGCTCACACGCGGCGCGCGGAGATCGTGGTCGTCGCAGCGGGTTCGCCGAAACTCGTCGATGCCGAGTGGCTGCGCCGCGGCGCCACCGTGATCGATGTCGGTACGACGATGGTCGGCGGGAAGCTCCTAGGCGACGTCGACTTCGAAAGCGCACGGACGGTCGCAGACGAGATCACCCCGGTTCCCGGCGGCGTCGGTCCGGTCACCAACGTCGCTCTGATGCGCAACGTGATCTCCGCCGCCGAAGCTGCGCTGCCCTATGCTAACCATCACGAATCCGGTGCAGCACGGACGTCGCGATAAAAAAACGATCGTTGCGCAATCAGTTTTCAAGCGCCCGCCTTTGGGATAGTTTCCGGTCGGATGGGCGGCCTCCCAAGCCTTCGCCTTGATGTAGAGATACTCGAAGATTTCCCAGATCGAGAGATCGCCGCCGCGCCGGCCGATGGCCGTAAAGTCGTTGAGCATTTCCCACGCAGCGATTACGCGGCCGTAGTAAAAATCGAGCAGTGGACCGCTCGGAATCAGACCGTGCTTCACGAGGGCCCCCACCCAATCGTAGGAATTTCCCAACCAAATCCACGCCGCCGTTCGATCGACCGTAGCTTCACCCAACTGCTTGAGTACGTGAGATATTCGCGCAGCCGCGCCGCGTCGCTCCGAGGCGTTAGTTCACGCTGAAGTGTTTGCCGAAATACTGCTCTTGCTTGGCGCGGAACGCACCGCCCGATGCCGGTGCCGTCGGCTGCGCTTGCGGCGTTTCACGTTTGCGTTCGAGAAGCGAGCGCAGCTGCGGTAGGAGCCGGCGCAGAAAGCCTAGCTCGACCGTCAGGCGTTGTTCGGTGCTCGACAGTTCGAGGAGCCGCTGCTTCATCGAGTCGGCAACCTGCAACGCATCGCCGATGAGGAAGGATGCATCGATCGGATCGCTCGGCAATTCGACGTCGGCGTGCATGCCGGAGAACTCGATGAGCAGCCGCAGATAGTCGCGGAAGACGTCACGGATTTCGCCGACGAGGGATCGGGCCACTGCGACATCATCGTGCTGATCGTCGAGATAGGAAACTTCAACGCTCAAGTACGGCTCTCGCGCAAGCACGCGATCGATCCGGAAACGCTTGCGCCCGACCGTGCTGATGTAATAGCGGCCACCCTCGAGGGACGTGACTTCGCCGATTTCGGCGGTCGTGCCGACTTCGTACGGCATCACGGCCGGATCGCCCGCTTCGTCACCGTCGCGGATCAGACAAACGCCGAACGCTTCTCGTTGCTCGAGACATTCCGCGATCATCTGTTTGTAGCGCGGCTCGAACACGTGCAAGTTGAGCACGGCGCCCGGAAACAGCACGGCATTGAGCGGGAACAGACGCAGGCGGTGCGCCAACGGCCGGTATCCGGCTAAGCAGCAGTCGAAGCCGTACTCAAGCGCCCCTCACAAACGCGCCAATCGACGTTTGCGAGGAAGGACTCGATGTACTTCGAGCGTTCGGAGGGCTTGTAGTCGAGCATGAATGCGTGCTCCCACGCGTCCATCACGACGATTGGTTCGTACCCCGCGACGTTGCCGTCTTGATGCAAGGTGATCCAGTGGTTGGAGATGCGGCCCGTTTTCGGATCTTGGTACGCGATCGCCCACCCGACGCCGCGCATGCCACCGACGGCGGCAAAGTCTTTTTTCCACGTCTCGAAGTCGCCGAAGCTCGCCGCGATTGCATCGTGCAGCGTGCCGGAGGACGGCGTGCCGTTGGCGCTCTTAGTCATGTTGTCGAAGTAATATTCGTGCAGCACCATGCCGTTGTACTCGAAGCCCAAACGCCGCGTGAGCTCTGCGAACGGAAGATCCGTCGATACGGCTTGCCCACCGGTCATCTTTGCACCGATCTGCTCGTTGAGCAGATTCGTGTTCTTCACGTAGCCCTCGTACAAGCCGAAGTGGACCTGTAAGGTTTGGTCGGAAATGCCTTGGAGACCGGACAGGTTCCACTTCTTGGGCGTATAGGCGTACGGCGCGAGCGTTGCCATGAAACGATCCTCCTTCGGGATGGGTTCGTGCTGCGGCTTGCAAGAGGTTCCCCGCTGTGGGAGGCGACAAACGTTAGACGTGGGCGACACAGCGTACCTGCGGCGGCTGCACCGCGACCCCCCACCGTTGTTGCTCGAACTCGAGCAATTCGGGCACGCCGACGACATTCCGATCGTCGACCGTGAGACGGGCCGGCTGCTCTCGACCTTAGTTCACGCCATGCAGGCCAATCGCATACTCGAAATCGGCACGGCCTACGGATATTCGACCCTGTGGATGGCGCTGGCGTTGCCGCAGGCCGGGAAAATTTGGACGATCGATCCCGACGCGAACCGCACCGCAATCGCGCGCTCGTTCCTCGAACGCGCAGGACGAAGTGACGCGGTCGAAATCATCAACCAGCCAGCGCTCGAAGCCTTGCCGACGTTCCCCGTGCGCAATCTCGACATCGTCTTTATCGATGCGCTCAAAGAAGAGTACGAGTCATATCTCGAGTTGGCCGTACCGCTGCTCAAGCGCTCCGGCCTCGTCATCGTCGACAACTTGCTTTGGAGCGGACGAGCCGCGGCCGATCCGGCACCCGATGATTTACCCTCGACGATCGCGATTCGCGCGTTCAACCGCGTCTTCGTCAACCACCCGCAACTCGACGCAACGATCGTTCCGGTTGGGGACGGGGTGGGCGTCGGCGCGCGCATGTAGGCATGCAGCGTGTGATCGACGACTTTCGCGGCGTGATGCGCCGTTTTCCCACAGGTGTCACGATCGTCACGACGATCCATGATGATCGCCCCAAAGGCTTTACGGCCAGCGCTTTCACCAGCGTCTCGGCCGATCCGCCGATGGTGCTCGTTTGCGTCAACCGCCAGGCACGCAGCCATCCGTTGATTTCGCAGGCCGGAAAGTTCTGCGTTAACGTTTTGCAGCTCGAACAGCAGCGGCTCGCGCAAGACTTCGCGCTCCATGGCCGCGAGGATCCGTTCACGACCTTTGCGCACCGAACGGTAAAAACGGGAGCGCCGGTGCTCGACGGTGCGCTCGCCTTCTTCGATTGCGAACTCGCCGACGAACATATCGCCGGCACGCACACGATCTTCATCGGGCGGGTGCTCGCCTGCGCCGGTGCGAGCGGCGCACCGCTGGGATACTTCGACGGCGCCTATCGGGACTTCGGATGCCGGATAGCGTGAACGACTCCGACACTTCGGTGCTGAGCGTGGAGCATTTTCCGGTCGGGGTGCTCGGCTGCGTCTGCACGATCGTGGCCGATGCGCAAGCGGGCGAAGCGATCGTCGTCGACGGCGGCGCCGATGTCGATGAGATCGTGGGGCGCCTGGACGCGCGAGGTGTGCGCGCTACCCGTCTCGTCCACACGCACGCCCACGTCGATCACATCGGTGCGCTCGCCGAATTGCGCGAGCGCACCGGCGGTCTCGGCCTCTTGCACCCCGCCGATCTGCCGTTGTACGGCATGCTCGCCGACCAGGCACGCTGGCTCGGCCTCACCGTACGGCCGAAAATCGTTCCGCTCGACGGCGAACTGCGCCACGACGACACCATTACCGCCGGCACTGGCCGCGTCGACGTGCTGCACACGCCGGGACACACGCGCGGAAGTTGTTCCTTCGCCTTAGAATTTTCAGGGCGCACGATCTTGCTCACCGGTGATACGCTCTTTGCCGGCGCAGTCGGCCGCTGGGACATCGGCGGTACGTCGCTGGCCGACATCGTGACGAGCATCCGCGAAAAACTCTTCGCCTTTCCCGATGAAACGATCGTCATTCCGGGTCACGGCCCGGCGACGACCATCGGCACCGAACGCCGCGAGAACCCCTACCTCAACGGCTCCATGCGCTAACGTTAATGGAGCTTGATCAGCACTTTGCCGCCATCATCGGAAGCGGCTTGGGGAGTCGAATCGGCCAGTTCGTCTTGCGACGTCCGCCCGTTACCCGGCGCCGTCGCGGCGCGGGTCGAGGCTCGCGCGGCTTGCGCAAGCATGTCGTCGGTGATTTTTCCGGCGGCGCGCTTCTTGCGGAAATCGTCGATCGCGGCTTGTAGCGCAAGACGGGACCGCTCTGGGTAATCCTTCTTCTTGTCGGGGTAGCCGTCGAGTTGCGCTTCGATGTCGGCATCACTAATGGCATAGGCTTCGTCGAGCGTCTTACCGAGCGCGAGGTCGACGACAATGCTGCAGGTCGCTGTACCAAAGCCGCAACCGGTCGTGAAGTACGACACGTCCTCGATCACGTCGCTCGGACCGATCTTGAGATAGTACGTGTACATATCACCGCACGAATCGCTGAAGTATTCGCCCGACGCCATCGGGCTCTCCATCGTGCGAAAGCCGCTGCGCTTTTCGACGAGTTCCTGAAATTTTGCAAAGTTCAACGAAAGTTCCTCAAGGGTGCGCCGTCTTCGAAGCGGCTGCGATTTCGAACCGGCACGCGCTGCCGCCGGTTGCAAGCGACTCGACTTGTTTGGCCTGCGGCGAGACGGTATCGTGCAGCACCGTATGGATGATCGAGCAGACCTCGGGATGTTCGCCGACCGTTTTGGCATACGGACAGTTGTGCTCGCGCAATTCGATCGTACCCGACGCCGTCTCGACGACGTCGGCTTCGACGCCGCTTTTCTGCAACAGCGCCGCAAGTTCGATTGCGCGGCCTTTGGAATCGGGCGCGGTCAACTTAGAGCGGACCTTCTCGGCTTCGCGCGTGCCGATCTTCGCAATCACCGTTTCGAGCGCGCCGTTGCCGAACGACGACTTAACCTCCCGCAGCACGGCGCCCAGCATCCGATCGTAGCGTTGAGGAAACAGGGCTTCGGCGCCGTCGGTCAACGAGTACTCGAGCGTCGGCTTGGTAGGCCCGCGCCGAACCGAGCGCTCCGCGACGTATCCATCGCGCTCCAACGTCACCAGTTGCTGACGCACAGCGTTCGCTGAAAGCCCGAACTCGGCGGCAAGATCGACCGCCGATGCCGAGCGGCGGCGCCGCAACGCCGTCACGATCTTGCCCCGCGTGGTCTGAAAGAATCGGGCGTCGTGCATGCTGCAGCGAGCGTACCACGAAAGGCGAAGATAGTCCAGGGTTTCCTTGACTTTCCTCCCCCGGCACCTTACGATAGGTCTGATATGAACGAACGAGGACTGCGCTTCACGGACTTGCGAGCGAACGTCGAAAGCAAGGAAATCCTCAAGGGCATCGATCTGTTCGTTGAACCCGGCCGCGTGCACGCGCTGATGGGCCCCAACGGGAGCGGCAAATCGACCCTCGCCTTTGCGGCGGCCGGCCACCCGAATTACACGGTGACGAGCGGCACGATCGGTCTGGACGGCACGGACCTGAGCGAGTTGGCACCCGACAAGCGCGCCAAGGCGGGTTTGTTTCTGTCGTTTCAATATCCCGCCGCGATTCCGGGAGTGAGCGTGGCCAACTTCATTCGTACGGCGCGCCAAGCAGTTCATCCCGATGACTTAACGCCTGCCAAGTTCCGCGCCGCGATTTTCGAAAAACTCGACGTACTCGACATGGATGCCGCTCTGCTCGGCCGCTACGTCAACGACGGCTTCTCCGGCGGTGAGAAGAAACGGCTGGAGATGCTGCAGTTGGCGATGCTCGCGCCGAAATATGCGATCCTCGACGAGACCGATTCAGGCTTGGACGTCGACGCGTTACGCGCCGTTGGTGAATCCGTGAACGGGCTGCGCAACAGCGACGCGGGGCGCGACACCGGCTTCTTGATCATCACGCACTATCCGCGCATTCTGCAGTACATCACCGCCGACGTCGTCCACATCATGCTCGACGGACGCATCGTGAAAACGGGCGGTCCCGAGTTGGCCCAGACGATCGAACGCGAAGGCTACGACCGCATTCGCGAGGAGGCGGCGGCGGGTGCCCTCTAGCGCTTTCGTGCAGGCGCGAACGCCGCTCGCGTTCAGCGCCGACGAGGCGACGCTTGAACGGGCGATTGCGGTGCTCGCACAGGGTGACGAGCACGGCGGGGCCGTCGATCCCGACGAGCGCCAGGCCGCGCTGGCCCACTACGTTACGCTGCCGACTCCGGGCGCGCGCGCGGGAAAAAACTGGCGCTACGACTATGCTGCGCTGGACTTCGCGGGACTATCATGGGCCTCGGGTCGTCAACCCATTGCCGCCTTACCGCAGCGCGCGGCCGCCGGCCGCCTCGATGATGATGCCTCGACCGACAACCTCTCGACCGCCAATGCCGGCGGTCTGTTTCACGTCGGCGCGACCGTGCTCGAACCGCGTGAACTGCCGAATCTCGATCCGCGCGTAACGGTTCTTCCGCTGGCCGACGCGTTGCGCACGCACGGCAACGTCGTCGCCGGCATTCTGCACCAACTCGTCGATTCCACAAGCGACCGTTTTGCGGCCATGGCGACGGCCTTTCAAAATTGCGGCGCTTTCGTGTTCGTGCCCGCCGGCGTGCAACTCACGGAACCGATCGTGCTCGTGTTCGCGAGCGCTCCGGAGCCGGCCGCCATTTTTCCGCAAATCGTCGTCGCGCTCGGCGACGGCGCGCGGGCGACAATCCTCGAGCGCCATATCGGCGATACCGAAGCATTCATTTGCGGAACGGTCGAAGCGCACGTCGGCGCGGACGCGCAGCTCGATTACGTTACCGTTCAGCAGGCTTCTGAAGGCGCGCGCGCCATCGTGACGCGCGCGGCTCGCTGTGAAGCGCGCGCGACCATGCGCTGGCACCTCGCCGAACTGGGCGCCGGCTTAGCCCGCACGACGCTCGACACGCGACTTGAAGGGGAAGGCTCGGACGCCAGGATCGATGCGCTCTTCTTCAACACCGGCATGCAACACGTCGACCTTGCCACGACCGTACGGCATGAGACGGGCCACACGACCTCGGGAACCGTCGTCCGCAGTGCGGCGAACGACCGCGGTCAAGGACGGTATCTGGGCAACATCATTATCCGCGCGCACGCGCACGGCAGCGACGCATCGTTGCGCGATGACGCGTTGTTGCTTTCCAAACGCGCGCACATCGATTCCATTCCCGCGCTCGAAATTGCGGCCAACGACGTGAAAGCCTTCCACGGCGCGACGGTGGGTTCGATCGATGACGAGCAACTGTTTTACGCGCAGAGCCGCGGCCTCGGGCGGGCTGAGGCAGAGCGGATGATCGCACTCGGCTTCTTCGAACCGGCGGTCACCCACTTCCCGAGCGAAGCGCTACGTAACGAAGTGCGCACGGCGCTCGACGCGAAGCTCGACGACGCGACGGAGCGGCACGCTTGATCGCGACTGTCGACCTGCGCGCGCATCAAATCGCTCGAGATTTTCCGCTGCTGCGGCAGCCGACCTCGCGCGGTAAGCGCCTGGCGTACCTCGATTCTGCGGCGACGTCGCAAAAGCCGCAAGCCGTCATCGATGCACTCGTCCACTACTACACGCACGACAACGCCAACATCCATCGCGGCGTCTACGAACTTGCCGAGCGCGCCACCGATGCCTTCGAGGGCGCGCGCGCGAAGGTGGCACGCTTCATCAATGCGGCCGAGCCCGCTGAAATCATCTGGACCCGCAACACGACCGAAGCGATCAACCTCGTCAGCTTTGCGTGGGGGCTCGCGAACCTGCGGCGGGGAGACGCGATCCTATGCTCCCAACTCGAGCACCACTCCAATCTCGTCCCGTGGCAACTCCTCGCGGCTAAAACGGGGGCCGATTTACGTTTCATCGGTGTGGACCGCGAGGGACTGCACGTGCTCGACGATCTCGATGCGAAGCTGCGCAACGTGAAGCTCGTGGCGCTGTCCCACGTCTCCAACACGCTCGGTACGATCGCGCCGCTGGAGGTGATCGTACCGCGCGCCCACGCCGCCGGTGCGCTCGTACTGGTCGACGGCGCCCAATCGGTTCCCCATTTCGCGGTCGACGTGCGCGCGCTCGACGTCGACTTCTTCGCGGCCAGCGGTCACAAAATGTGCGGTCCCACGGGGATCGGCTTCCTGTACGCCAAGCGCGCGCTCTTGGAAGCGATGCCTCCCTTTTTGACCGGCGGCGATATGATCCGCGAGGTCCGTTATGAGACCTCATCGTTCAACGAAATTCCCTGGAAGTTCGAGGCCGGGACGAGCAACGTCGCCGATGCCGTCGCCCTCGGTGCGGCCGTCGACTATCTCGCTTCGGTCGGCATGGATTGGGTTGCCGAGCACGAGCGCCGCTTGACGGCGTATGCCCTCGAACGCTTGGCGCTGTTCGAGCCGCGGGATCTGGTGATTTACGGACCGACGCGCAACGTCGACCGTTCAGGCGTCATTTCGTTCAATTTCGCGGACATCCATGCGCACGATCTCGCGTCGATCCTCGATACAGAAGGCGTCTGCGTGCGCGCCGGCCACCATTGCACGATGCCGTTGATGGAAAGGATGGGCTGGCCCGCAACCGCGCGCGCCTCGTTCTATCTCTACAATACCGAAGAGGACGTCGACCAACTCGCCTTCGCACTCGAAAAGGCAGCAACCGTCTTCCGCCTTTAACATGGACGATTTCTACAAAGAGTATATCCTCGATCACTACCGCAATCCGCGCAACTTCGGCGAGCTGGAGTCGCCCGATGCGACGTTCGAAGATCTCAACCCGCTGTGCGGCGACCGGATTCGTTTCGACCTCGCGGTCGGACCCGATGGGCGCGTGAGCGACGTGCGCTTTTCCGGCAAGGGCTGCGCGATCAGTCAGGCGTCGGCGTCGATGCTGTCCGAATCGCTCAAAGGCGCGACGCTCGCCGACGTGGCGCGCTTGGGGCAAGAGTGCGTGCTCGAAAACGTCGGCATCGGCATCAGTCCGGCCCGCATGAAGTGCGCGATGCTGGGACTCAAGGTCGCCAAGAGCGCTGCCCTCGGGACGCTCGCGCGCTGGCCCGACGAAGAGGGAGTTGAGCCGCAATCGACCTAACGGCGTTCGGTGACGCTGCGTGGCGCATCGCCGGAGCCATCGTGCTCGATGCGATCGCCTTCGCGCTCTGGAACGTCGGCACGCGCTCGCCCGTGGCCGTTATCCGCGCGGTCGCTGCCACTTTTCGTCAGCCGCGTGCCTTCTTCGCCGGAACGCTCGTCGTGCTGATCGGCTTGCTCTTCATCGCCGCGGCCATCGTTCTCGTACTCCCCGCCATCGTCGACGTCGACACCGAGTTCATCCCGATCGAACTCGGCACGCTCCTAATCGCTTTAACCCTGGAACAACTCATCGGCAACGATTTGCGCCGGCTCACTCGCGGTAGGTCTACCTCATAGACTCCTTAGCTCTGGACGTGCCCTTCGACGCAGACGTCTTGCATGTCGAACGCTTCGGTCGTGACCCAGCGATAACGGCCGTGATCGCGCGCAAGCAGGTAGACGTGGCGGTATTGCGCGCCCACGGGCGGCGGCGGGATTGCGATGGCGCGGATGCGCGCGTAACCGTCGCCTTCACCGAGTTGCCGGGACACGTGCGGAAGCGCGAGGCGTTGGTCGTTCCAGTAGGCGATCGCGCCGTCGCCGGAACGCACGGCCGCACGTATCTCGGTGAACGACGGCGCATCTGCCGAACTCAGCTTGTCGTTCGTCGAGACCAGGACGCTGCGGATGCCGGTGATCCGAGCGACGCGCGGGCTGCAGTGCCCGTCAACGCGCACGGGATCGGCGATGCCGGGCGCATGAGACGCGCAGGCAGCCAGCGTACACGCCAGCGTCACGGATGCCACCGTTTGCCGGCGGAGCGCCCAAAGTTGAGTTGGCCAGCGACGCACGGTCACGGTTTGACGAGGGAGTGCTGTACGATGACGGCCGCACCCGTATCATTTTTGCGCACCGTGTATTCACCGTAATACGGGCCCCCGGCGGTTTGCAGGTCGACCTCGACGGTCGCCGTGTCGCCGCCTCCGTGTGAATCGATGCGCCCGATGCGTGTGTGCGCATCGACGATGCCCGATTCGGTCAGTGAAGCACCACGATCGCCGGGGGCTGCTCCGAGCGCCGCATATGCGGCCGTCGAATCACCGCGTTTGACCGCTTCGAGATACTGGCGCACGACCGCCGCGGCCAAACTATTGAAATCATGCGAAGCGTCGAGCGCCGTTGCGCTTGAAACCGGCGTCGCGTATGCGTGCGCCGTCGCGCGCACGACCGGCGGAGGCGGCGGCACTTCCGCTGCAGCGCGCGTCGCGAGCGCGACGGCGGAAGCGGTGGGTTGCGCAGTTGGCGCTTTCGTCGCCCTCGGCGTCAACGTTGCCGTCGGCGTCGCATAAGGCGTGGGCGCCGGCGATGCGGCGCGTTTGGGCTTGCGTGTCGCCACAGGGGTGGCACGCGGGGTCGTCGCTTCCGGTGCGGGCGACGTCGGCAGCTCGGGGGCGTTCGAAGCGCCGGGCAACGGCGTTACGTTCGGTAACGATTCGGATTGCGGTGTCGCGGTCGCGAGGGCGACCGCCGTCGCACTACTTCCATGGCGGTTGGCGAGCAGCGACCATCCTGCGCCGATCACGAAACCGAGAACGATGACGCCGATCAAAATTGGAACGAGGGGCAGTCCGGTATTATCGGGAGGGCGTTGCACCCGGCGGCGCGGTGGCGTGGCAGGCATCGGCATGCGGGTTTCGCGCGAGGGACGCGCGCGGCCTCGCCACGAACCCACGGCCGGTGATCCGGATCCCGATTCCGATCGATATCGGCACCATCGCAGCCACGGGCGGCAGCGTTTTCGCGGCAGCAACGCCGCTGCGCCTGGACCAGTTGGTGGCGCTCGCGGTCCATGAAGCGCTCGGCACGCGCGCACCGCTCGACAAGCGCGAACGCAGCGTTCGCACGGCGCTCGACGGGCTGCACGCCGGCAAGTTCGTCGTCGACGTCGACGGGCGGGTATGCGGCCGCGGCGACGACGTCATCGTGTGTGCCGGGACCGTGACCCTACGCTTCTTCTCGACCGAACCGCGTTTCCGCGTGCAGTTGCGTTAAACGATTACCTTCCGCGTTCGCGGGCGACGAGTTCACCGTAAAGCGCGTTCGGCCAGGCGAAATCGTCGCGCGTGAACGCCTCGGGCCAACTCGGATTGAACGACTCGTGCAGCCGGTGATCGCCGACGTCGGACGCGGCGATGTAGCCCATGACGCGTTTGATCTCGGCGGGATCGCTCGACGTCAGCGCCTGCATGATGAGCGACAGCGGCCAGACGTAGTTCCGCGGCGTGTGCGGGCTGCCGACGCCGCTCGCGAATTTTCCACGAAAGTAATACGGATTGCGGTTGGAAAGCACGAACCGCCGCGTATTCTGGTAGACGCGATCGTTTTGCGGCACGTAGCCGAAATAGGGGATCGACAGCAGCGACGGGATGTTGGCGTCGTCCATGAAATTGGCATGGCCGTAGCCGTCGACCTCATACGCGTAGATCCTACCGAAACCGCGAAACGTCCCCTTGGCATGCTGCTCGATGCCGGTCTGCACTTCGTTGGCCAAACCCCACGCATGCGCGGCATCGCGCCCGTTATGGTACACCTGCCCTTCGATCGCCGACAGCCGGCGCAGCACGACGACCGCGAACATGTTGTCGGGCACGTTGTACTGATAGCGCGCCGGATCGTCCGACGGCCGGAACCCCGTCCAAATCATTCCGGTATAGCGGACCCAACTGCCCTTGCCGCCGTTGGCAAGATCGGCGTGGCGGTACCGCGAGCGTTGGTCGTGGTGCTGTTCGACCCGCAACACGGCGAGAACGCGCTCGAACGCGCGGTTCACCTGCGGTGTGAAGATGGAGCGGTCGCCGGTCGCGCGATAATATTTGTCGGCAAACCAAATCGGGTAGAGCAGCGAATCGATTTCGAACTTTCGCTCGACGACCTTGTAGTCCGAGGAGAACGCGTTCGCGTACGGGTCGATGAGAATGTATTTTGCCTCGCGCGCGACGACGCCGCGTAACGCTCGCGAAATGCGTTCGTCGCTCTGGGCTTGCCCGATGTACGGCTCCATGACGGCGCTTGCGTCGCGCAGCCACTCCGCTTCGATATCCCCCGTCGAGACGTAGGTCGTGCCGTCACGCTCGGCAATTGCGTGGCGGTTGAGGGCCTCGTCGAAGGCGGTGAGATAGATTTTCTCGAGTTTGCCCGTGAGCAGCGGCGTTTCGGCGGCTCGGGCCGCGGAGATACCGTTGAGTACGAGCGCCGCGGCGAGAACCAGGACCACTGCGCGCACGAAAAACATGACCGTCTCTCTAACATCGGCGGTTTCGCGCGCAACCCCTTGCGCTCAGGCGCGAAGCTAGCGAGGCCTACCCCGAAAGACTAACGGACTATAGGACGATGAAGCCCGTTTCGCTCGCCGCCGCGTTACTCGTCCTGGTCTTAGCCGGCGAGCTGACGACGGCTGCGTATGCCGACGAGACCTACACCGTCTCGGGCAGCGACGACTTCTCGATCGGCTCCGGCGAGATTCGAAGCGAAATTTCGTACCGCGGCCGGCAAACGTTGCAAGCGCGGCCGCACGGCGATGGTACCCGCTTGCGAGCGTACGTGACGTACACGCGTGATGATGCCGGCGCGCGCAGCATTGCCACTGGTGAATATGTGACCGACCTCTCACCCGCGGGCGAAACGCTTGCGACCGCCGACCACGATCCCGACAATCTCACCGTTCTCGATCAGCCCTTCGCGGCGCAACTCGACCGTCAAACGTTGCACGACCTCGGAGGGCTTCACGGCGCCCTACCCTTCGATTTCCCGTCGCCCTTCACGCGTTCGTCGCTGCACGGCTACCTCCAACACATCGCCGGCACGAAAGTCGCGGGGCGACGTGCGGTCGGCGTCCGCTTCGAAGCCGCGGGTCCCATGCACGGCTCGATTCCCGACCGGCCCGGGCTGACCTTAGCCGGGACGATCGCGATGCACGGGACCGCCTTCTACGACAGCGCGACTGCGATATTGCTCGCGCTCGATATGACGGTCACCGTATCGGGCAACGTGTCCAACCGCTCCCGCCCGGTTCACCAGCGCAACGCGCTGGTGAACCGGAAAGATCCGGTCAGAATCGTCTACAGCCGGACCATCCGCAGAGCCGGCCACCCCTGACGGCGCCGCAGGCGAACCGGCCCGCTCGCAGAAAGCGCGCACCTCACCGACATCAGGAGTCTTCCGTGGTCACTCGAGCGAGGACCGCCGAGCGGAGGCCGGCGACGACTCCGCCCGGTCCGCTACGGTCCGCGGAGCTGCCGTCGACCGAGCACTTCGAACGCATCGTCGACGATTACCAGCGCCGTCTCTACGGGTTCGCCCTGCGCATGACCGGCAATCGCGAAGATGCCGAGGAAATCGTCCAGGACGCATTCGTCCGCGCCTTTCGCGCGCTTGGGAAAATGGATGAAAAGCAACGTACCGAGCTACGCCTGCAACCCTGGCTCTATACGATCACGTTAAACGTGACGAGGAACCGATTGCGGTCGAAGCGACCGACGAACGTAGCGCTCGATGCGCTCGCCGACCCCGATGCGTTGCTCAACCACACGCAAGAGGGCCCCGAGCAACCCGAGCAGATCGTCGAACGTGGGACCGACATGGCGCTCGTCGAGCAAGCCCTATTGCAATTACCGATGCATTTGCGGGCCGCGGCGACGCTCCGGTTCATCGAAGGCCGCAGTCATCCCGAGATTGCGGAGATTCTGAACCAACCGATCGGGACGGTAAAATCGCACGTGCACCGAGCCGTGCGCATCCTTCGGCGAATCTTGGGTCCGCAGGTCGGACGGATCGCCAGTACCGGAGACACAGCAGATGCGGTGTAGTGACGTCGAAGCTCTGTGGGACGTGTTGCGGGAGGAAGCCGAACCGCGCGACACGGCGGTAACGACGCACTTGCGAAGTTGCCGGACTTGCCAGGCGGTGTACGAGGAATTCGAAGGCGTGGCGTATTGCTTGACGTGCTTGCCCACGGCCGAACCGCCGACGAGCTTGGTGCCGCGCATTTTGGACCACATCCGCTCGCTGCGCAACCACTATCGCTCGACGGCCGCCGATTCGTTCGCCCGGATGGATTCACCGCTCGGCGAACTGCTCGTCGCTTGGCGCGACGCCGGCATCACCTTCGTCGGGATCGCCCGCGGCGAACGTGAAGAAGAGGCTCGTGAACAGATCGAACGTCGGTTACGTCGTCCGGTGCGTTCTTCCGAACCGCCGGCGTGGGTCCATGGTACCGTGCAGTATTTCTTTGCGGCCTGGCAGGTCGACATGGAACGCGTCGACATTTCCGACCTGAGCCCGTTCGAACAGGCGGCGCTGCACAAAGCCGCACAGATTCCGCCCGGAGAAGTGCGGTCGTACGGCTGGATCGCGCGGGAGATTGGGCATCCCGGGGCGGCCCGCGCGGTCGGTCAAGCGATGGCGCGTAACCCGGTCGCGCTTTTCTTTCCGTGCCACCGGGTCGTGGATGCCAGCGGCGCCTTGCACAACTACGGTTACGGCGTCGAACTCAAGGCTCGCATTTTACACATGGAAGGCTACCGCTCCAAGGCGTGAACTGGGCGCGCGCGGCAGGAACCGCCCGGGTCGGCGCGAATCGTACCTCTATAATATGTCCGCGGCCCCTTCACACAGAGACCAGCGAAGGTTAACAGACGGACAAAGGGAGGTGATCATCGTTAGTTCTGAAGGTAATCAACGACTCAACCATACGATGATTGGAGGTGCGCGGACCTAACTCCGCGCCGACCCTAAGTCCGCCGGCTACGAGCCGGCTTTTTTTTTGGAGACTCCAAAGCACTCGTAAAGATGGCGGCGGCAAATGGTTCGCGAAGCGGCGGGCGATGGGTTCTACTCCAGAGGATATGATGACGGAGGATCCGCGCATCGCGGCGCTGCCCGACATTCACGGGCACGCCAAGGGCGAGCACAAACCGTTTGCCGAGGAGCGGCCGATCCCGTATACGGCTCGGATGCTTTTCCTGTGGTTCTTTCACGCCTGCCGGCGCGGCGCACCACGCTTCATGATGGTCGCGGACCACGTCAACTACTTGACCTTTGAGGATCCGGCGGCGACCAACCTGGTTCGACGCGCGCTCAAACTCGCGGAGGCCGGCGACCTATACGGTGCCGCCGAGACGGCGGGCGTCGAACTGCACCATGCCGCCGTCGTTTCTGAGGGTCTACGCCGAGGCATGCGGTGCTCGATCGGAGCCGAAGTCGACAACGATCCCCGCAACCGGCCCGACGCCCAGAACATCGTGGACGCCATGCGCCCCGACGGCATGATCCGGGCCGTTCATTTCTTGCCGATCACGCATCCGCAGCACGGTGAAAATTGGATGTGGGCCTTCGGGATCGAAGAGTTCAAAGAACTCTTCGATGTCATCGGGGTCGAAGCAACGTGGGAACAGTACGTGACGACGTTGCTCGATGCGATCGAAAAACTGCCGGGCCACATCGTCGCGCATTTCTACGCGCCCGCCAAATTCGGTCACTGGCCCGATGATGCAAAGCTCGAAGAGTACGAGGATCGCCTCGTTGCAGCGTGCGCCGAGCGGGGTCTCGCGATTGAGGTCAATACGCGGCCCTTCTACCGCTACTTTGCGGACGACGAAACGCAGCGCGACAAGTACCGTGCGGTCACTCTGCGCCTGTTGCGCAAGGCCAAAGCCAAGGGCGTCGCGGTTGCGGTCGGCTCAGGCGCGCACAGTCCCAAGGACCAGGGCGGTGCGTTTGAAACGGTGTTGGCTTTGCTGGATGAAGCCGAAATAAACGAGATCGCATTTCCGATCGGCGGCCGGCTCGCTCACGTCGCGCTCCGCGCCACCGAGGAGCACGTTCGTCAGGTCAGCGGCTACGCCGTCGAGCCGCCGGTCCTCGAGCCGAGCGAGGTCGCGACGGCTGCCGTCCAAAGCGAGGAAGGCGGCAGCAGCGAGGTTCCGGCCGACGGAGTCGCACAACGCCCGCGTCCTCGCCGGGCGGCGCGTGCGGTGCGGAAAAGCGCGGCGCCCGCCACGGCCGGCGCCGGCGACCCAGAGCTGCCCGCCGTCTCGGCCACGGCTCCCGACGCAACCCCACCACCTGCGAAGGTCGGACCGCTCGATGGCGGAGCGGCGAGCGCAGCGCGCGCCGCGGTGGCGCCCCGGCGCCGCACCAGACCGCAAAGCCCGCGTCCGCCGACCGCGCCGACGACCCGGGCGGCGAGCGTTCGCAATGCCGCCAAATCAACACCCAAAAAAGCCGCCGCCCGAGCGCGAGCAGCGCAGCCGAAGCCGGCGCGCGCGAAGCCGGCAGCCGGCAAGGCGTCGACCGCGAAACGCACCAAGCCGATCCGCAAATCGGCGGCGCCAAAGCGACGGTCGAGTCCGCACTTGGCGCCTTCGTCCGTGAAGAAGACAGCGTCGGCAAAAAAAGCAGCGACCCGCTCCGGCGCGCGTCCCGCACGGAAAGCGTCGGTCAGTAAAACGGCCGCGAAGCGCTCGCCCGCGCCAAAATCGCGCAAAGCGGCCAAAGCGCCGGCGCCCCTCAAACGCTCGGCCGCTTCCAAGAAAACAGTTGCGAAAAAGGGCACGGCCAAAAAGAAATCGAGCCGAGCGCGGCGCTGACCGTTGCGTAACGTCGTGTGCGGCTTGCTCGCGTGCGTTCTGCTCGCGGGATGCGCTCGCGTGGGCACGAGCAGCGAAGCATCCGGAGAGCGCGGTGCACGGCACCCGTGGACCGTTCCCGGCGTTTTGCGCATTGGCTCGCAGGTCAGTCCGAACACGCTCAATCCGCTGCTCTCCGCGAACACGACCGAGACCATGATCGATCGTCTCATGTTCGACGTGCTGATCTCAACCGACGCGGCCGGGAGCCGCGACTTGCCGATGTTGGCCGCTGCAGTGCCCACGCTCGAGAACGGCGGCATCAGCCGCGACGGCTTGACGCTCACGTACCACCTACGCCGCAACGTCCGCTGGAGCGACGGCGTCCCGTTCACGAGCAAAGACGTCAAGTTTTCGTGGAGCGCGGTCATGGATCCGCGCAACAACGTCATCTCGCAGACGGGCTATGCGCTCGTGCGCTCGGCCGACACGCCCGATCCGTGGACCGTCATCTTTCACATGAAGCAGCGGTTTTCGCCGGCGGTCGATACGCTGTTCGCCGAGAGCGATTCTACATACAACGTCGTTCCCGAGCACATCTTGGGCAAGCTGCAAAACCTCAACAACATCGCGTTCAATTCCGCACCCGTCGGCACCGGGCCGTTCGTCTTCAAAGAGTGGGCCCGCGGCGATCATTTAACATTGGCAGCGAACCCACACTACTACCTCGGCGCTCCCAAACTCAAAGAGATCGTCATCAAGTTCATCCCCGATGAGAATACCGAGCTGAGCGGACTGCGCACGCACGACTTGGATTGGCAGTTCGAGGCCTCACCGGACCAGTACGACCAACTCAAGAATATCCCCGACGTGCGCCTGGTGCTTCAAAATCGCAACGAGTACGAGCGCATCGAAATCAACACTCGGCACCCACCGCTCGACGACGTCCGTGTGCGGCAAGCGATCGCATACGGGCTGGACCGCCCCGAACTGGTTCGGAACTTGACCTTCGGCTCGGCGACACCGGCGATCAAGATCTGCCGCCTTTTATGTGGGCGCATGCCGGTGACGTCATGCGCTATCCCCATGACCCCGCCCGCGCGAAGGCACTGCTCGCGCAGGCGGGTTGGACCGCCGGTCGGGATGGGATCGCGCAGAAAAACGGGCGCCGTTTGGTGCTGACCCTGGCGGCGGAGGTCAGTAACGTCACGCGGCGGCTGGCCGTCGTTCAAACGCAGGCGCTGCTTCGCCAAGTCGGAATCGCAGTCGAACCGAAGTTCTACCCCGGAGCGATCCTCTACGCGGCGATGGGGGAAAACGGCATCCTCCAGAGCGGCCGTTTCGATCTCGCCTGGGACGCGTGGGTCGCCGGCATCGATCCGGATCAGTCGTCGATGTTTCTGTGCAACGCGCAGCCGCCTCACGGGAACAATACGCCCCGTTACTGTAACGCTGGGATGGACGCCGCTCAACACGTCGCCCTCGAACACTTCGATCGCCCGACGCGCAAGGCGGCCTACGCCAACATCGAAAGCCTGCTCGCGCGCGACCAGCCCCTGATTCCGATTTGGTGGCCGCACCAGATCCAACCGGTCAACCCCGATTTTCGCAATTTCGCGCCCAATCCCGTCACGGAGTCGTGGAACGCATACGAATGGGACATTTAGAGCCTGAAGGTTCGCGCCTGGGCCGCATTCCCGAGATCAAGTGGTTGCTCAATACGATCGTCGAGCGCGCCCTCACGCGTGGTGAAGTGCTGCTCGCCGGCGGCCGCCGCAGCGACTATTACATCGACAAGTTCCGCTTGTTCTCCGACCCCGGTGTGCTGCGGCGCATCGCGCGCCTGTTCGCCCCGATCGTGGCCGAGACCAATCCCCATCTCATCGCCGGCACGGAACTCGGCGGCGTGATTCTCGCGACCGCCGTGTCTCAGATGGCCAACATCCCGATGATCGTCGTGCGCAAGGCGCCCAAGGCATACGGCGCATTCGCCAACGAGTACGTCGAAGGTCCGTACGTCGAAGGTCAGCGCGTCCTGTTGCTCGAGGACATCGTCAGTAATGGCCGCGAGGTCATGGCCGCCAAAGCGCGGCTCGAAGAGCTCAACCTCCACGTAACCGTCTGCGCCGTGATCAACCGTGGCCTCGCCCCGATCAACTCGCTCGTGCAGTTCTCGCTACCACGCGGTGAGGCGAAAACCGAAAACTGACCTCGAAAGCGGACGCGCCGTTATACCTTCAGCGTATAGCCGTCGTCTGCGATGTCGATTGGTCCGTCGAAGGCACGCCGCGCATGTGCTGCCAGTTCGGCGGGCGCAAGCGTCGCGGGATAATGGGTGAGCACCAGACGATCCACCTCGGCATGTGTGGCCATCTCGGCGGCTTCGCGCGCCGAGCAATGGCCGCGCGGCGTGTCCGCTTCCTCGTGCGGCGACAACGTCGCTTCGCACAAGAAAGCATCAGCCGATTTCGCGAGCCGCGTGACGCCCAGGGACGGCGCCGTGTCGCTGCTGTACACGATGCTCGCCGCCCCGACGGCGCACCGCACGGCGAAGGTGGGAATGTAGTGTGCCGTCGGCGCGAACGTCAACGTCGCGGCGCCGATGCGCAGCGCTCGCGACGGGTCGAAGGTACGCACGTCGTACACGTCGCCTAGAAAATCGTCACCTGCTTCCGGCGCAAAGGCCGCCACCAATCGCCGGAGCATCTCCTCGCCGCCAGGCGGCAGATACAGCGCGACGTGTTTCCCGTTCGTACGGTTGCCGTATTTGAGGGCATAGCGCAGTGGGATGACATCGAGGAAATGGTCGGCATGCATGTGGGTGATGATGACGCCGTCGAGCGCTTCGGCCGCACGATGCTTGACGACGTTTGAAAAGGCGCCGCTACCGAGATCGACGACCAATGCCGCTGCGTCGGCCTCGATGAGATAGGCACTGCAAGCGCGGCCGGGCCGTGGGATCGAGCAACTCGAACCGCACACCGTCGCACGTATCGTCGCTCGCTTCGACGATGTCACGGAATCTTCGACAAGACGTCCTCGGCATGGCCGTCGACGCTCACTTTCGGCCACACGTGCACGAGCTTCCCGGCCGCATCGAAAAGAAACGTCGACCGCTGCACGCCGCGTGACGTCTTGCCGTACATGTTCTTCTCGACGATCACGCCGAACGCGTCGCACAACGTCGAATCGACATCGGCCAGCAGCGGGAATGGAATGCCGTATTTCGCTTTGAATTTGCGGTGTGAGGCGCTCGAATCGCGACTAACCCCAAGGATTCGTGCCGACTTCTTCTCGAACGCGTGTACGAGGTCGCGGAACTGCGTCGCCTGATTCGTGCAGCCGGGCGTGTCGTCTTTGGGATAGAAGTAGAGGACCAGCGGCGAACCGAGCAATTCACCCGTCGAAACCGGCGAGCCGGAGTCGTCGGCGAGGGTGGCGATGGGCAAAGCGGCGCCGGTCTCAAGCATATGACCACACTCCAACAACCATAACGCGAAAGCAGCCGCGACGGATTATTATCCCGACGCAAATGAGCCGCCTGTAGCGCATCCGCTCGCGCATGCCCTTGCGGCCCGCCTGAGGACCCAACACGGCGCATCGGTGCTTCTCTTGGGAAGCGGCAATGGCCGCAATGTTGCGCCGTTCCTGAGAGCCGGCCTACGGGTGTACGCCGTGGACGAGAATGCTGCGCGGGTCGCGAGCGTGGCCCGAGCGTTCACCTCGAACAGCCATGTACGGGTCGTATGCGCCCGCTACAGCGATTTTGTTGCTGCGCGTGGCTCCTTTGCGGGGGCGCTGGCGACCCATGCCTTGCTGCACGGAACGCCGCCGCTCATCGCAAAGACGGTCGCCGCCGTACGGGTGTGCCTCGCAACACGCGCATCCTTCTTCTTCACGTTGGGATCGGTGCGCGATCCGCGCTTCGGCCGCGGAACGCGGATCGCCGACGGCGCTTTCGCGCCCACCGACGGGAGTGAGGCAGGCGTCGTGCATTCGTTTTTCGACGAAGCCGGCGTTCGGACACTCTTGCGTGGTTTCGAACTGGAAGACGTGCGCGAAGACAGCGCGGCCGCGACCGTCGGCACATGGGCGCACGAATCGGATCGTGCGCGCGACATCGTACACTGGTTCATCCGCGCGCGGCGGCACGATTAATCGTTTAATACCGGGGAACGGCGGGATCGATCTGCTGCGACCACGCGTCGATGCCGCCGCACAGGTTCGCGACGCGCGAAAAGCCGTTCGAGCGCAGGTACGCGGCCACGACCGAACTGCGGCCGCCTGAATGGCACAGCACGATGATGTCGCGATCGTGCGGCAGTTCGGCTAGCCGAGCCGGAACATCGGCCATCGGTATATGTTGTGCCTCCGGAAACGACGCAAGGGCAAGCTCATCATCTTCCCGCACGTCGAGCACCGTCAGTGGTGGGCCGCCCGAACGCATCTGCGCAAGCGCAGCAACCGATATTTCGGCGGGGAACTGCGCCGAACCGTGTGCCGTCACGAACCGATCAACGCCGTCATTGGGCTCGAAGCTTGTGCGTAAAGCCGCTTCTCCATGCGCCCCGCAAGGAACGCCGTTCGTCCCGCCGCCACGGCGAGTTGCATGGCATGCGCCATTGCGACCGGATCACGTGCCGCCGCGATGCCGGTGTTCATCAACACGCCGTCGACTCCCAACTCCATGGCGATCGCGGCATCCGAAGCCGTGCCCACGCCGGCATCGACGATCACCGGCACGTTGGCGCGTTGTTTGATGATCGAGATCGAATACCGGTTGCAGATGCCGAGGCCGCTCCCGATCGGCGCGCCCAGCGGCATGACGGCGGCGCAGCCGATCTCTTCAAGTTTCTTGCACGCGACCGGATCGTCGACCACGTACGGGAGCACGGTGAACCCGTCGGCAACCAACTCGGCCGCGGCCTTCAGCGTTTCGGTCGTATCGGGGTAGAGCGTCTGCGCGTCGGCGATCACTTCGAGTTTGATGAGATCGGTATCCAGCAGTTCGCGCGCGAGCTGCGCCGTCAAGACGGCATCCTTTGCGGTCGTGCAACCGGCCGTGTTGGGAAGAATCGCGTAGCGCGTGCGGTCGAGGTAATCGAGCAGTGTCTTTCCGCTCGGGTCGTCGAGGTTGATGCGGCGAATCGCAACGGTCACCATGTCGGCGCCGCTGGCTTCGTGCGCACGTCTCATCACGTCGAGCGACGGGTATTTTCCCGTTCCGACGATCAAGCGAGAACGCAACTCGTGCGAGCCGATGCGCAAGGGGCCGTCCATGTTCGTCGTCATCCGCCGGCGACCGCACGGATGATTTCGACGTTGTCGCCGTCACGCAGCTCATGCGCCGCGAAGGCTGCACCGCGCACGACCCGTTCGTTGACGGCAACCGCCACGCCGCGCGCGGGATCGACGCCGATCTGTTGCAGCAGCGCCGCCACCGTCGTTCCCGATGGAAGCTCGCGGCGTTCACCGTTGACTCGCGCGTTCACGCGCTCCCTTTCGCGACTGGCGCACACGTCTCTTCGCGCTCCGCAGCGCGCTGCGGGGAAAAGCGGGTGATGTCCGCACGAGAGCGGCCTTCCAAAATGTCGGCGACCGCCTGCGCGGTCACGGGGGCAAGCAAGATGCCGTTGCGGTGATGACCCGCCGCGATGACGTACCCGGACAACGCCGACTCGCCGATATACGGCAGCCCATCAGGCGTGCCCGGCCGAATACCGGCCCATGTCTCGGCGAGTGTCAAATCGCCGAGTGCCGGCAGTGCGCGCAGTGCAGCGTCGAGCAGCGTGCCGATTCCGCGGGCGGTGACTCGCACGTCAAAGCCCGCATCTTCCATCGTCGCGCCGATAAGTAGGCGTCCGTCGTCGCGCGGCACGAGGTATGCGCCAGGAACCCACATCGCATGGCGCACGAAGGCACGCGGCATCGCCAACGCCAGCATCTGGCCCTTGACGGGAACGACGGCGACCCGCGCCTGAACCGGAACGCCCGCAAGCGCTCCGGCCCAGGCACCGGCGGCATTGACGACCGCCTGCGCGGGGACGAACCCGTACGCCGTGCGCACGCCAAGCGCACGTCGCGTATCGGCTTCGAGCGCAACCTCGCCCGCGCGTTCATCGATGCGCACGCCGCGCGCCAAACAAGCCGCGTGAAGCGCCCGTCCGAGCCGGCGGTTGTCGACGGCGCCTTCGCTCGGTTTGAATGCGCCGGCCACGACCGCCGGGCCGAGCGCCGGTTCAAGCGCACGAACCTCCCGCGCCGTCAGCCGGCGCGCCGGAACGTTGCGCTCAGCGAGGGCGGCGACGTGCGCGTCCAGCCGGGCCGCGTCAGCGCGATCGAAAGCTGCTTCAATAATGCCGTCGAGCCGCAAACGCGCATCGACGCCGCCGCACGCCTGCAGGTCCGCCACGAAAGACGGATATGCTTGCAGCGCCGCGGCGCAGAAGTTCTCGAACGCGTTCGGAACCACGTTCTCGGTAAACGGTGCCAGCATACCCGCGCCGGCCCAGGACGCTGCGCGGCCCGTCTCACCCGCTTCGATCACCCGCACGTCGGCGCCACGCTTGCTTAATTCGTACGCAATCGAAAGGCCGATAAGACCCGCCCCAACGACGACGATCACGTAGGAAACTCGATGTCGGATACGTTGAGGCTGGTCACATGCCGGTGTAGACGGGGCCCTCGCCGCCCTGGGGCGGAACCCAGGTGATGATCTGGTACGGGTCCATGATGTCGCACGTCTTGCAGTGGACGCAGTTCGAGAAGTTGATCTGCAAACGGCCATCGTAGGTGACGCCGCCGTTTTCACCCGACTTGGAAAACAACGGCTCATAGACTTTCGCGGGACAAAAATATTGGCACGGGTTGCCGTACTCGACCGTGCAGCGCTGCGCGCAGATGTTCGTATCGGCCACGTGCAGGTGCGGGACCTGATCCTCCTCGTGCATCGTGCCGCTGTTGAAAACGTCGGTCAGCTTGTCGAAGGTAAGCGTGCTGTCGATCGTGGCGCGGTGCGCGCTCGCGCGCGGAGGCCGTTCCGACAGCTTCTTCATTTGTGCATAACCGGGATGATTCTTCAGTCGATCGATCACGCCGAAGGCACGTCCCCCGGTGTACATGCCGAGCCCCGCATTGAGAACGCCGGCGTACACGCCGTGCGCGAACGCTTGGTGGAAATTGCGCGCAACGCGCAGTTCGCCGTACGCCCACGAATTGCGAAAGGCGGTTTCAAATGCCGCCAGCTGCGCCGCGTCGTAGCGGTCCGCGAGTACCGCATCGAAGGCCGTTTCCGCCGCCATGATGCCCGACTTGATGGCGAGATGGATCCCTTTGAGGCGCATGCCGTTGAGAAACCCACCGGAATCGCCAACCAGCAGCAACCCATCGGCGTAGGGTCGCGGCATGGCATAGAGACCGCCTTCGGGAATCGCTTTGGCACCGTAACGAATGAGCTTGCCGCCCTCGAGCATCTTAGCTACCGCGGGATGCTGTTTGTAGAGCTGCAGGTTGTCGTGCGGATCGGTCGTCGGGTCGCGATAGTCGAGCCCCGTCACCATTCCGATGTCGAGCACGTCGTCGCGCATGCCGTAGATGAAGCCGCCGCCGAACGTTTCGTTCGGTAACGGAAAGCCTAGCGTGTGAATCACGCTACCCGGATCAACTTTGCCGGGCGCGCACTGCCACAGTTCTTTGATGCCCGCAGCGTAGACTTGCGGATCGCGACCTTCGTCGAGGCCGAGTTTACCGACGGCCTGTTTGGCGAGCGTTCCGCGCACGCCCTCGGCGAGGATGACGACCTTCGCCAGCAGGTCCGGCCCGGGCTCGTAGTTTGCTTTTGGGTTGCCGTTGTGATCGACGCCTTTGTCGCCGACCCGAACGCCGATGACGCGATCGCCTTCCCACAATAGTTCCTGTCCAGGAAAAGCCGCGAATACATCAGCTCCGTTTTGCTGGGCGACTTCACCCAGCCATTTGGTCAGTTTCTGCAAGCTCGCGACGAATTTGCCGGCGTTCTTCATCATCGGCGGCACGAGCGGTCCCGGAAAAGCGATCTTACCGTGCTTGGTCAACCACCAAAGTTCGTCTTTCGATACCGGCGCTTCGCTCGGCGCCTGCTCGCGCCAGTCGGGCAGCAACTCGTCGAGCGCCTTGGGATCGACGACCGCGCCCGAGATGCCGTGCGCACCGATGTCGCCGCCTTTGTCGATCAGCATGACGGCCAGATCGTCCTTGCCGCGCTGCCCGGCAAGTTGGCGCAGTTTGATCGCGGCAGCGAGCCCCGCCGGTCCGCCGCCGACGATCAGGACGTCGACGTCGAGTTGATCTCGTTCTGCCATAGACCGTTAGGTTCGCTTCGCTTACGCACGTTCCATGTACGCGAGTGCGGCGCTTACCGCGATGCGATGCATCGCGATGCGGTCGTCCCAGCCTGCATGCTGCGGCGCGGCCAACCTCAGCGTTTGATCGGTCGTGCGGCGAGGAAGCAGCGTCGGCGCGCTGCCGGCGTGCCGTCTCTCGCACGCCGCGAAGCCGAGTTCGCCCAGCGCCGCCGTGACGGCAGCGGCCGTCCCATCAACACCGGCGGTACGGTCACGCTCGCACATGAACGCCTCGCCGTCTTCTTCCCGCAGTTCCATGCCGAGTACGAAGCGGCGATCACGATTGGCCGTGGCAATGGCGCGAAACTGCGCATCTCCGCGCTGTGGCTTCTCGTCGCTGCGATTGATGCGTGGCCAGATGCGATACGCGAACTGCGTGGACAAGAGACCGTCGCGCACGATCGAAAGCAAGGCCCACGTTGCCGCGGATTCCGGCTGTTCTTCGCCGGCAAGCACGATCCACGGCGCATGCGGCCGCGGTACGACGTCGGCGACCAAGAGGGTCTGCGCCGCGCCGACGCACGCAACTTCGCGCAGCGTAAGATCGCCGCGCCGACGCAACGCGCGCCACGCATGGTCAAGACCGTTACACTCGCTCTCAACGCAAGGCGGCATCGAGAATCTCGATCGGGTGCGCGGCGAGTAGCGGGCGACCACGCTCTTCCAGAATGGCGCTGATCTGGAGCGTGCAGCCGGGATTGGCGCTCGCCAAAACATCGGCTTCTACGGCAAGGACGTTGTCCGCTTTGCGCGCCCCGATCTCGGCAGCGCTGTGCGGTTCGATCAGGTTGTAGACGCCGGCGCTTCCGCAACACTGGTCGCCGTTCGGAATCTCCAGTAGTTCCAGCGCGGGAATCGCGCGCAGCAGCGCACGGGGCTGCTCGCGAACGCGCTGCGCGTGGGCAAGGTGACACGCGTCGTGATATGCGACGCGCAACGGCAACGGACGCCACGGCGCCATCGTGCCGGCTTCCGCAAGGAACTCCGTTACGTCGCGGACCTTGTTCGCAAACGCAGCCGCGCGCGGATCATCGAGCAACCCGGCATATTGCTTGAGGGTCGAACCGCAACCGGCTGCATTGATCAGTATTGCGTCGATTTCGTCGAGTTTACCGAAACTTGCGACCAGCCGCGCTGCGAAAGCCGCTGCTTCAGGGGCACGCCCCACGTGCAGCGACAGTGCACCACAGCAGCCTTGCATTGGCGGCACGATCACATCGAAACCTGCGGCGGCGAGGACGCGCACCGTCGCCGCATTGACGTTCGGGAAAAAGACGCGCTGCACGCAGCCCGTCACCAGGGCGACCGTCCCGCGTTTGGTTCGGCGTGCCGGTGTAAACGACGGCAGCACGGCGCGCAGATCGCTTGCGCGTAAAGCCGGGCTGAGCCGCTCCAACTGCGCAAAGACCGGCGGAAGCAGACGGCGCAGCGGGCTGCGCCGGACGAGCCCGCGAAGGCCGGAGTTGGCATAGAACGCCAGCGGTATCGCGAGCACGCGCAGGCGCTGGGGATACGGTAACAGCGCGAACAGCAGCGAGCGCAAGACTCGGTCGCCCGGCGCGCGCGTTGCACGCGTTTCGATTTTCGCGCGCGTCGCTTCGATCAAGAGGTCGTAGCGCACGCCGGAGGGACACGCGCTGACGCAGGCCATGCAACCCAAGCATGCATCGAAATGCTCGACGACCGTAGAATCGAGAGCTAACGAGCCCTCACCGACCGCCTTCATCAGGTCGATGCGCCCCCGCGGAGAATCCGCCTCGAGTCCCCACGATACGTACGTCGGACACGCCGGCAAACAGAAGCCGCAATGCACGCAATCGGCGATCAGTTCACGTTCGCTGCGCTGCTCGACGTTCATCAGAGTCTGCCCACGAAGCGGCCACGATTGAGCAGCCGACCAGGGTCGAAGCGCGCCTTTAGCTCCCGCATGAGCCCGAGCGAGGATGGAAGCCCGCCGTACGGGTCAACGCGCTCAGCGACGTTCGCGGTCGCCGCCGTCAGCACCGCATGCCCGCCGCAGCTCTCCGCCGACGCCCGCGCGCGTAGGATGGCCGCGACGATCGCATCCGGATCGTCGGCGCGACCCGTAACGTACGCGATCCCGAGCGACGGGTACGCGACCGCGGCTGCGCTCGCGAAAGCGGTGCAAAGCGGTGCGATGCCTTCACGGTCGAGCTGCGGCGCAAATTCGAGCGGAACGGAAAAACCGACGCATACCTCGCCCGCGCGCACAGCGGCGTCAATGCGCTCCAGCGTCTCCGGTGGCACGCGCTCCGCCGTGCGACCCAACTGTCCGGCGAGTTGGGCGAAGCGTTCGCTCTGCTGCGCCACGCTGGACGCAAAGCCTTCGAAAAGTACGAAGACACGATGCCCGCGGTCCATCCGTTCTGCGATGAAGGCGCTCGGTTCCAGTTGAGCGGCAACGAGACCGCGTTCGAGTTCACGCAGATCGTCGTTGGAACAGTCCGCCAGCATGAGCGCGGTGCCGGACTCAGGCAGCGGATGCAGGCGCAACGTCACGGTCGCAATCATCGCGAGCGTCCCGAGCGAGCCGACGGCAAGCTTGGCGAGATCGAAACCGGCGACGTTCTTGACGACCTTGCCGCCTCCACGCACGCGCGTCCCGTCGGCGCGCACGAGCGTGATTCCCACGATGGAATCGCGCACCGTGCCGAAGCGCATGCGTCGTGGGCCGAAGGCATTGGTTGCAACGACACCGCCCAGCGTCGCGCGTTCCGGCAATGGAGCGTCGAGCGCGAGGCGCTGCCGGTGCGGCAGCGTGACGGCGCGCAGCTCGGTGAGTGTCATGCCCGCTTCGGCTTCAATCACTAGATCCGCGGGCGAATAATCGATCACCCGCGAGAGACGCCGCGTTGCCAGCAGCAGATCCACGCGTTCGGGCGCATAGCCCAGTCCCAGTTTCGTCGCGCCGCCGCAGAACGACATCGTATCGCCCCGCGTGGCCGCGTCGCGCACGATTCCTGACGCTTCGACGACGGTCGCCGGACGCGCCACGGTACCGATCGGCGTTCCCCGGATGCTGCGCGGCACCGCATCGTGTACGAGCACGTCAGCCACGCCCTGCCAACCCGGAGCGCTCCAGCGGATGTTCTCGATAGGCGCCGGGACGATCTCCGCATAAGCGCGGCGTCGGGAAAACTTTGTCCGGATTGAAGATGCGCTGCGGATCGAAAGCGCAGCGGACGTCGTTCATCGCAGCGAGATCATCTTCACCGAAGAGGCGGCCGAGATACGCCGACTTGTCGCGCCCGATGCCGTGCTCGCCCGTGATGGAACCGCCATAGTGAATGCAGATTCCGAGAATGTCACGCGCGACCGTTCCGGCCCGTGCTTCTTCACCGGGTACGCGCGCATCGTAGAGGACCAGCGGATGAAGGTTCCCGTCGCCGGCGTGAAAGACGTTGGCAACGCGGACTCCTTCGCGCTCGGCAAGATCGGCGATCTCGCGCAACACCGCGGCGATCGCGGAACGTGGTATGACGCCGTCCTGCACGTAGTAGTTCGGACTGATGCGGCCGACCGCGGCGAATGCGCTCTTGCGGCCCTTCCACATCAAGCTGCGCTCCGCATCGTCGCGCGGAGTACGCACTTCTCGCGCGCCGCTGCGCCGCGCGATCGCGAGCGCCGCTGCAGCGGTGTGCTCAACTTCGGCATGCGGTCCGTCGACATCCATCAACAGCGCCGCACCCGCATCGCGGGGCCAATCGACGCCGGTTGCTTCAACGATCGCTTCGATTGCGAGCGCGTCCATCATCTCAACCGCCGCCGGCACGATACCGGCGGCGACGATCGCCGACACGCAGGCACCCGCTTCGTCGGTCGACGGGAACGTTGCGAAGAACGTCCGCGTCGCTTCAGGCGTCCGCAAGATTTTCACGACCGCCTCGGTCACGATGGCCAGCATGCCTTCGCTGCCGACGAGCGCCGCCATGAGATCGTACCCGAGGGGATCGGTGGCGGCCGCACCCAATTCCGCGATTTCACCGTCGGAAAGCACGACCGTCGCCGCAACGACGTGGTTGACCGTGAAGCCGTATTTGAGGCAGTGAGCGCCGCCCGAGTTCTCCGCGACATTGCCGCCGATCGAACACACGCTTTGCGAACTCGGATCCGGTGCATAGTAGTAGCCGCGCTCCGCAATTGCGCGCGTGACGTCGAGGTTGATGACACCGGGCTGCACGCGCACGCGCCGGTTTTCAAAGTCGATCCCGAGAATGCGATTCATGCGCGAGAGGACGACGAGCACGCAGCGTTCGACCGGAACGGCGCCGCCGGAAAGCCCGGTGCCCGAACCGCGCGGCACGACGGGCAAACCATGGCGGCGCGCGCTTTTGACGACCGCGGCGACCTCGCGCGTCGTCGCCGGCAAGACGACGACGCCGGGCCGCACGCGGGCGCCCGCCAAAGCATCGCATTCGTACGTGCGTAGGTCGGCCGCTTCGGTTAAACAGTTCCGCGCGCCGACGATTGCTGCGAGTTCGCGCGCGCACGTAGCCACGTCTCGATCCGGCGGCGCGACCACGGAAGACGGCATGCCGCCACGTTCCCTGGGGGTGCGCGTCTTCTTCCTTAGCCGGCGCGGCTCTCCAAGACCCGCACCCGATCACCCAGTTCGTCGAAACGCTCGTCGACCCGATCAAAACGCCGGTTCATGCGGTATTCGAGATCATCGAAGCGGCGGTCCACATGCTCAAACCGGCGGTCCACGTCCTCGAACCGGGCGTTCATCCGGCCTTCGAGTGCGATGAAGCCATACTCGGTCGCATTCTTGAGATTGATGATGGCTGGCAACAGCTCGGTCGTGGTCGGTGGCATCGACGCCATTGCCGTATCCTACGCGCCGCAGGTTGCCGTTTCATTTCCGCCAGAATCCACGGTGCCGCCTTACTAATCCGCCGTCCAATCCAAAAGCGCTTGCCGCTCGTTCAGAGCGAATCCCACTTTGTTTTTGATCGCTTCCAAGTAACGGCGCTTCCCCGCGCGGTTGCCTTTTCCGATCATGACCACGCCGGCCAGCCGGTTCTCACGAAAGAACAGCGCGCGATAGTGTTTTTTCTCGCGATCGATTTTGCGCACCATCTCGAGGTCCGAGCGATATTCGGGTGAGAGCCCGAACTGCGTGATCGTTTGATTGGTAAACAATTTGGAGGAGTACTCGGGCACGTCGTGATAGCGCTGGTCGCCGCCGGCCATGTTGACGGCGGCGACTTTGCCGTGCGCGCCGGCGTTGTTCCAGGTTCCCATGCGGTAGTGCATCTCGGCGACCGGATCGAAAAATTCCGCGACGTCGCCCGCTGCGAAGATGCCCTTGACGTCGGTTTCCAGGCGGTCGTCACACACGATGCCCGTCTTGATTCGGACGCCGGTTCCCGCCAACAGTTCCGTATTCATCGTGAGGCCCAGACCCACGCCGACACAATCGGTTTCGATCGTAACGCCTTGTTTCGTGATGACCTTGGTGACCGCGCCGTTGGAACGCGAGAACTCGGCGACCTCGTCGTCATAGTGCAGGTGCACGCGATCCTCTCGAGCGGCATCACCGACCATCTCACCCGCGATCTCGTCGAGCATACGGCGCAAAAAACGCGGTCCCCGCATCAGCCAATGCGTCTCGACGCCGCGCGAAGCAAACGCTTCGGCGAGTTCGTACGCAATGAACGAACCACCTACGGCCACAGCACTCTTCGCCGTCTCGAGCGCATCGGAAATGGCGAGCGTGTCATCCATGTATTGGAAGTTAAAGACGTTCTGCGCGCCCACCGCTCCCGGCGATTCGGACGGATTGGGCCGGCCACCGGTCGCGACCAGGAGTGCATCGTACGGATAGCCCCGACCGTTTGCATAAGCGACCCGCTCGCCGACGTCGATTCGCTCGACCGGCGTTTCCAAATGCAAGTCGATCCGGTGTTTCTCATGCCACGCGCCGTCACGAATGATGACCTTTTGACGGGCCACTTGTTTGCGCAGCAGCGGCGGTAAGGCAATGCGGTTGTACAGCGTGTACGGTTCGTCGGCGAAGAGGACGATCGAGCAGGCCGGGTCGAGCTTGCGCAGCCCTTCCGCGCAGGTCGTACCGGCGAAGCCGTTCCCGACGATCACATACTTGCGGCCGCTGTCGTTCATCTCGTTCTTGGTGTGTGCGGCATGGCTGCGATCCCTCGATTGGCGGGTGGTTTGCTCGCGCACCGCATGGAATAATACTTGTACCGATGGAAGTGCGGTTGGTGCAACTACTGGGGTCGTTCATCACGACGACGAGCGCTTATTCGCTTGCCAGGCTCGAATATGCACTAACGCATCCCGCGGCACCCGCGCCACCACTGATCGACCGGCTACCCGACGCCTCCGAAGACTCGCTTTACCGGCGCTGGGACCGGGTGGAAAAGCAATTGGAGGGCGCGCGCAGCTTCCTGCGCACGCAAGACGATTCTCGCGGTAAGCGTGCCGTGTACGATGCGAGCTTCGGCTCGCTGCAGCGGACGACGCGCGAGCTGGAGCAGTATGCGCGCGCCGTGCGTTGGGTCATGGCGGTCGAGGAAGGCCACTGACCTCCTTTGAAGGGGGTCGCATGAACTTTAACGATGCTTTGGAACGGGCGCTCGGGCAGGCGCGTGACATGCAGCGTCAGGCCGGCGCCGCCGTCAACGAGGCGGCCGAAGCGATGAAGCCGCACATCGAAAAGTCGCTCGCCGAGGCGCGCAGCCTGCAACAGACGCTCAGCCGCCACACGACCGAATCCGGCGATATGACAGCCGAGCAGACGCAAATGGCACTCGGACACTTGAGCGACTTCATGCGCTTGGGCAGCGAGGCCATGCGCGAGTCCGTGGAACAGGCGCGCGAGACGGCGAAAAAGATGGCCGACCAATCACGCAAAGTGGTCGACTCGATGCAATCTGCGGTGAACCGCCGTGAGGCCGGCTCAGGCAGCGAGAAGGAATAGCTGCCGAACTTTAGCCGCGCAGTCCGAGCGCGACCATCATGCGGTACCCGATGTCGAGCGCGCGTTCGTCGATGTCGAACCGCGCGTTGTGGTGCGGAAAAGCACTTGCCGAGCCGCCGCGGGAGCCGACGATAAAATAGGTGCCGGGCCGCTTCTCCTGCATAAACGACATATCTTCGGCCCACATTACGATGTCATGCTCGACGACGTTGTCGGCTCCTAGAACGGTGGCTCCGACCTCGCGTACGGTCTCGTTAACCGCTGCGTCATTGACCGTCGGCGGATACGACCAGCGGTATTGTAGATCGCAGTCGACGCGTAATGCTTCGCCAAGTCCACGAGCGATGCGCTTTAGCCGCTCGGGCATCGAGGCTCGAACGTCGGCATCAAAGCAACGCACCGTACCGCGTAATGTCGCCTCGTCGGGGATGACGTTGAACGTCGTTCCGGCGTTGAATGCACCGACCGTGAAAACCGCCGAATCTTTGGGGGCAATTTCCCGACTGACGATCGTTTGCAGCATCGTCACGAGATAGGCGCCCGCCATGACGGGATCGGCCGTCAGATGCGGCATCGCTCCGTGCCCACCTCGACCTCGGACGATGAGTGTAAACTCATCGGCCGAGGCGAAGAAGGCACCGTCGCGCACGCCGATCTTGCCCACGTCGAGACCGCTGTAGAGGTGCAGGGCGAAGGTCCGCTCCACATGCGGGTTCTCGAGCGCGCCGTCTTCGATCATCAAGCGGTTGCCGGCATAGCCTTCTTCGCCCGGCTGAAAACAGAAGACCAGCGTGCCCGGCACTTCGTCGCGTCGTCCCGCGAGCGTCCGGGCGGCGGCGAGCATTATCGAGACGTGGCCATCGTGACCGCACGCGTGCATCACGCCCCTATGCTCCGAGCGGTATTCGGCCTCACCGGCCTCCGCAATCGGCAGCGCATCCATGTCGGCGCGCAAGAGCGTCACGGGACCCGGTTTTCCACCGCGTACGGTAGCAAGCACGCCCGTTTGTCCGATGCCGATGCGAAGATCGTCGACGTTCAGCCGTCCCAGTTCTTGGGCGACGAAGGCCGCGGTCTCATGCTCTTCCATCGACAGTTCAGGGTTGCGGTGCAGGTGACGCCGAACGCGAACGAGATCGTCGCTCGGGACCGGCTGGGAGGCGAGCATGGGGCGCATTTGTACGGCACGATAGGGGAATATCCCTGACAGGAGTCGGGCCGCAGCTCGGGCGATACCAACGAGTCATCTCCGGAGGTAGCAATCGATGTCCAAAGCGATCCCGGCGCCCGCGCTCGAACGGCATGGTTTGAGCGACGAGAAGCTGCGTTGGATGCTGCGCAACATGCAGATGCAGCGCACCCTCGACAACCGCGGGTTCCAGCTCAATCGCCAAGGCAAAATTCCATTTGCGACGGGAAGCGAGGGGCACGAAGGCATCCATGCCGGCGCCGCGGCCGCCTTTGAGCGCGGCCGTGATATTCTCGTCCCGTACTACCGCGACATCGGCCTGTGCATCGGCGTCGGCATGGAACCGCGCGACGTGCTGCTGTCGATGTTCGCGCGCGGTGCCGACGTTTCGGGCGGACGCCAGTTTCCCAACCACTACTCGCATCATCGGCTTGGCATCCTCTCGGTCAGTTCCATCATCGCGGCCCACTGTCCGCATGCCGTCGGCGCGGCGTATGCGATGAAGCTCCGTAACGAGACCGGACGCGCGGTGCTGTGCTCGTTCGGCGACGGTGCGACGAGCGAAGGCGAATGGCACGAATCCATCAACTTTGCCGCCGTGCACAAGGTGCCGATCGTCTTTCTCTGCGAGAACAACGAGTGGGCGATCTCGACGCCGCGTACGCATCAGATGGCGGTCGAGGACATCGTCAGTAAGGCGGCCGGCTACGGTTTGACGGGCGTCAAAGTCGATGGCTCTGACCCGATCGCGACGTATGCCGTCGCCCGGGAAGCGCTCGACCGCGCGCGCTTGGGCGACGGCCCGACGCTCGTCGAAGCGACCTGTTACCGGTTCTTAGCGCACACGACGGACGACGATGATCGAACGTACCGCACGCGCGATGAAATCGAACGGCATCGCCACCTCGATCCCGTCCCGCGGTTCGAACGTCTTTTAGTCGAAGCGGGTATCATAACGGCCGACGACTTGGCAGCCATGAAGAAAGACGTGCTGGCGGAAGTCAATCGCGTAACCGATGAGACCGAAGCGTTACCGTATCCGCAAGCGCACGAACTCTATACGAAAGTCTACGAAGGGGCCCACGAACCATGGCTGTAGCCGCGCCGAGCACCGTCATGAACAACGTCGAAGCGGTGCGCCAGACGTTGTACGAGGCCTTGAAGAACGACGAGCGGACGTTAATCATGGGCGAGGACGTCGGCGCGCGCGGCAACGTCTTTTTGATTACCAAAGGCTTTCTGGACGAATTCGGGGCACAGCGAATCATCGACACGCCGCTAGCCGAAGCGTCTATCGTCGGCATTGCCGTTGGGATGGCGATGGAAGGGCTGCGCCCGATTGCCGAGATCCAGTTCGCCGACTTCATCTATCCGGCGTTCAACCAGATCGTCGGCGAAGCCGCCAAGACGCGCTATCGCAGCAACGGCGACTACACGTGTCCGCTCGTGATCCGTACACCCTACGGCGGCGGCGTGCGAGGCGCGCTTTCGCATTCGGTATCGATCGAAGCGCTGTTTTACCACGTTCCGGGATTGAAGATCGTCGCGCCGTCGTTTCCGGCCGACATCAAGGGACTGCTCAACGCGTCGATCGATGATCCCGATCCGGTGCTTTTCCTCGAACACAAGAAGACGTACCGCTCGGTCAAGGGCGACGTGCCGTCGGGCCATTACACGATTCCGCTCGGCAAGGCCGACGTCAAAGCGTCCGGCGATCAGCTCACCGTCGTGTCGTACGGATTGTACGTTCACCAAGCGCTCGAAGCTGCGAAGCGGGTAGCCGCGGACGGCATGTCGGTCGAAGTAATTGATTTGCGTTCGATCCGTCCGATGGACCGCACGACGATCCTCGAGAGCGTGCGCAAGACGCGCAAGCTACTCATCATCCACGAAGACAATAAGTTCGGCGGCATCGGCGCCGAGATCGCCGCGATGGTCGTCGAAGAAGCGTTCTTCGATCTGGACGCGCCGATCCGGCGCCTATGCGGGCCTGACGTACCGGCGATGGGTTACGCGTTGCCGCTGGAGGAAGAGTTCATGATCTCGCCCGACCGCATGGCTGGCGCCATGCGCGAAATGGTTCGGTTCTAAATGGCCACCACGATTACGATGCCGCAGCTCGGTGAGACCGTCACCGAAGGGACCGTCGCGCAGTGGCTCAAGAATATCGGCGACGAGGTTGAGAAGTACGAAGCCTTCGTCGAAGTCTCGACCGATAAGGTGAACGCCGAAGTGCCGTCGCCCGTCTCGGGCGTGCTGCGCGAAATCATCGCGAAAGAGGGCGAGACCGTGCCGACGGGCGCGCCGATCGCCGTGATCGACGAGGTCGGTGCGGCGACCGACGCGGCTGCGGCGTCGGCTAACGGCCCCGCCGCTGCGGTGCCTGCGAACGGGCCGGCGGCGCAGCAAACTGCCGACGCGTCGCGGCACGGCGCGGATGAGCCGGTTCCCGGACATAACGTCGGTGCGTCGACTGGCGCGCCGATCGTCGCGCCGTCGAGTTACGGCGCGCCGGGTGCGGGGCCGGGCGTACCGGCGACTGGCGGACCCAATGGCGCGCCGTCGCGCAACGGCAACGGCGCCATCAATGGTCCCGACGTTCTGCGGCGCGTCTCGCCCGCCGTACGCAAGCTGGCGCGCGAGCATCACGTCGATATCGTTTCCGTCCAGGGCACCGGCACGAACGGCCGCGTCACCGCCAACGACGTGCTCGCCGCCGCCCGCGAGGGCCCGGCGTCCGTCATGGCCGCGACGATCATGAACGCACCGCAGCAGACCACGATGGCAGCCGCAGCTCCATCGGCTCCGGCAACTCAGCCGCTGCCTCAACCGGCTGCGCCACAAGGACCGCCGACGCGCCCACCCGTTTCCGGCCTACCGGATCTCTCACAGGTCGGCCGCTCGACGTATGCCTCGCCGGTACCGGGCACGCTCGTGCCGCTTTCACCGGCACGAAAAATCATCGCCCAACGCATGGTCGAGTCGCTCGCAACCGCGCCGCACGCCTGGACGATGTGCGAAGTCGACGTGACCAAGCTTTGGGCGTGGCGCAACAAAGAGAAAGCGCGCTTCCAGCAAGAGAAGGGTTACGGACTTACCCTACTGCCCTTCTTCATCTATGCCACCGTGCAAGCGCTGCGTGCGAATCCGCTGCTTAACGCGAAGTTCACCGATGAAGGAATCTACGTCCAGCGCGAGCTCAACGTCGGCATCGCGATCGGGCTCGACGCGAATCTCATGGTCCCAGTCATCCGCGACGCCGACACGCTTTCGATCGGCGGCCTTGCGACTGCAGCCGGCAAGCTGATCGAGAAGGCGCGCACCGGCAAACTCGGCGCCGACGAGTTGAGCGGCGGAACGTTCACCGTCAACAATACCGGCGCCAACGGTTCGGTCCTCTCCAAGCCGATCATCAACGGCGGTCAGGCCGCGATCGTAACGATGGAAGCCGTCGTCAAACGCCCGGTCGTCGTCGACGACGCCATCGCGATCCGCTCGATGATGAACGTTTGCCTCTCGCTCGACCACCGCGTTCTCGACGGCACGAGTTCGAACGCATTTCTCAACGACCTCAAGAAGCGCTTGGAGGCGATGAAACCCGGCGACGCGTTGTAGCGTCGCGCTGTGTTTATTTCTACAGGATGAGCTGGCATGCAGCTTCGTAAGCAATTTCGCTTTGAGGCCGCGCACGTGTTGCCGCACCATCCCGGAAAGTGCGGCCGCCTCCACGGCCATTCATATCGGTTTGATGTCATCGTTGAAGGACCGCTGCAAGTCGGCGGTCCTGCGACCGGCATGGTCATTGATTTCGACGCACTCTCGGCCATCGTGAAGCCGGCCGTCGTCGAGAAACTCGATCATGCGTCGCTCAACGACATCATGCCCAATCCAACCGCGGAACATATCGCGCTGTGGATCTGGGATGCGCTCCATACGAAAATCGACCAGCTCGTAGAAATTGTCGTGTGGGAGACTGCGACGGCCTGCGCCGTCGTGCGTTCGGAAGATGCTCGCGCTCGCTGAGACCTTCTACAGCGTGCAAGGCGAAGGGGCGTGGGTCGGCACGCCGGCGGTCTTCATACGGCTGGCCGGCTGCAATTTGAACTGCCGCTTCTGCGATACGGACTATAGCGTCAAAGCGTTCGTTACCGTCGAACACATCGTCGCGCGCGTGCGGGAGCTCGGCGGCGACTGCCCCATGGTCGTGCTGACGGGCGGCGAGCCGCTCGCGCAAAGCGAGAGTTCGGAGCTGATCGCCGCGCTGCGCGCGGACGGGCGCCGCGTTCACATTGAGTCCAACGGGAGCGTGCCGGTCAAGCTTCCGCCCGACGTGTGGTTGACCGTGTCGCCCAAAGAGCGCCTGCATCCGGCCATGGCGGCGCGCGCAAATGAGCTGAAGCTGATCGTCGATGGACGAGTTCCCGACGAATGGCTCGACCAGTTCGGCGAGCGAAACCTTCCGACGTTTTTGCAACCGGAGGGCAACAAACGCAGCAACATCGCGCTTGCCCTGGAGGCAGCAAAACGCGATCCGGGGCGCTTTCGCCTGAGCCTGCAGACGCACAAATTCATCCGCGTTCGGTGAGCGCTCAGCCATGATTCTGGTCGTCTGCGCGCTCCTCCAAGAATTGGCTGCATTTGCCATGCGTCCCAACGTAAAGCTGCTTCCGTGCGGCGCCGGCGCGGTGGAGGCTGCCGTCGGAACGTCCCGCATGCTCGCGCTGGAGAACTTTACGGCCGTGATCAATGCCGGCATTGCCGGCGCATTTCGTGGGAGCGCACGCGTTGGTGAAGCAGTGCTCGTGACGCATGAAACGTTCGCCGACTTCGGGTTGGAAGGTGATGCGCCGCTGACTTTACCCGGAGGGGCAACGCTTGTCGGCAGTGCGCACGCCGACCCCACCCTCATCGCATGTTGCAACGGCCTCGCTTTACGCTCGCTTCGAGGCCTGACCGTCACGCAGGTTACAACCACCGATGCAACTGCCGAACGCCTGCAACAACGGTACGATGTAGGCGTGGAGTCGATGGAAGGGTTTGCCGTCTTGCGCGCAGCCGCTGTTGCACGCGTACCGGCGCTCGAAGTGCGCGGCATCTCGAATTACGTCGGCGAACGCCGCAACGCCGAATGGAACTTCGCAGCGGGTGCGCGTGCCGTCGTGGCGGCACTCGACCGGATGCTTGACCGTCTGGCGCTTGAACCAGCTCGGATGACCTGACGGTGCGGTACGGCCTTACGCCAAGCGTTACGGCGACGTGAGGTCCATGGGTCATTCGCCGCTAGCGCTCGCGTACTCACCCTGCCCGAACGACACGTTCATCTTCGCGGCATGGACCTGCGGGTTGCTTGCAGATGCGCCGCCCGTGACGGTCATTCTGGACGACGTCGAAGCACTCAACGAAGCCGCCCGTGCCGGGCGCTACGAGCTGACGAAGGTCAGTTACGGCGCCATTCCCTATCTGCTCGACCGTTATCGCATCTTGCGCGCCGGCGGCGCGCTCGGCCGCGGTTGCGGGCCGCTCGTCGTTGGGCGCGCCGGCGCAGATGGCGCCGTGCCGGGGTTGTCGGATCTGCGGCCGCATACGCGTATTGCGATTCCCGGGACGCTAACGACCGCATATTTGCTATTGCGTCTCGCCTTGCAACGGCCGATCGATGCGATCGCGATGCGCTTCGACCGAATCGTGGACGCGGTCGCTCGCGGCGACGTTGACGCCGGCCTCATCATTCATGAGTCACGCTTCACCTACGAGCGCGCGGGCCTCGCGAAGATCGCCGATCTCGGAGAATGGTGGGAGCGCGAGACGGGTCATCCGATTCCGCTCGGCGCAATCCTTGCGCGCCGCGATCTGGACGCGACCGAGGCCCAGGCAATCGACGCGGCAATCCGTGAAAGCTTGGCCTTTGCGTATCGCAATGACGCAGCGATTTTACCCTACGTGCGCGAACACGCCTTCGAGATGAACGACGATGTCATGCGCGCACACATTGAGCTTTACGTGAACCGCTATTCCAACGACCTGGGCGCAGACGGCAGCGCTGCGATCGAGACACTGTTCGAGGTCGCGGCGACCGCACGTTTGATTCCCGCCGGCGTGCTGCCGGAGTTCGTCTAGCATGGCAATGAATCGGGCGCGCTTCGCGCGCACCGTTCTGGGTGCTGCCGCGGCGACGTCTGCGTATACCGTTCCGCGCGCCGCTCCTTCTGCACCGGTTTCGCCGGCGAACGTCGTTCTGGGCGACGAGCGCTTTTTAAACTCCGTCTGGCGCGAACTTGCCGGCCGCTGCGTCGGCGTCGTCACCAATCAAACCGGCGTTACCTCGCAACTCGAAACGATAGTCGACGCGATCCGCCGCAATCCGCAGATCTGCCTGAAAGCAATCTACTCGCCGGAGCACGGCCTACGCGGCGATCAGACCGCCGGTGCGTACGTGACATCCTACGTCGATTCGCGCACCGGTCTCCCCGTCTACAGCTTGTACGGCGCGACGCGCAGACCGAGTGCTGCGATGCTGTCGGATGTCGACGTTCTGCTCTACGATATTCAAGACGTCGGCGACCGCACGTACACCTACATCTCGACCATGGCCTACGTCATGCAAGCCGCCAAAACGTACGGCAAACAAGTCTGGGTACTCGATCGCCCCAATCCGATCGGCGGCGCCATCGTTGAAGGACCGGTCCTCGAGCCGCGCTACGCTTCCTTCATCGGACTCTATGCGCTGCCGATCCGTCACGGCATGACCGTCGGCGAACTGGCCAAACTCTTCAACGAACACTTCGGCATCGGGTGCTCACTGCGCGTCATCGAGATGAGCGGCTATACGAGAGAAATGCTGTGGCCCGATACGGGCCTGCAGTGGGTGCAAACGTCCCCGAACATCCCCGAGTGGAGCACGACCTTGGTGTATCCCGCAACCGGATTGCTCGGCGGCGCGGGGATCAACAACGGTACCGGATACACGAAACCGTTCAAGTACGCGGGGGCGTACGGTCTGGACGCGTTTCGCCTAGCCGAAACGCTCAACGCAAAGCCAATTCCAGGCGTCCATTTCCGCGCAGCATCGTGGTCGCCGCTGGAAGGATTTTGGCGCGGGCGCACATTGTCCGGCGTCGAGCTGGTCGTCACGGACGCACGCGCTTTTCGCGCCGTGCGCACCGCCGTTGAAATCCTTCTCGCCATTCGCCAGCTATCGCCGCAAACGGTTAGCCTGCATGCGACGGCCCTCGACCGCGATTGGGGCACGGATCAGCTGCGGCGTGGGGTGGCCGACGGGCTCGACGCCGAGTCGATCCTCCGGCAATGGGAGCCGCAAACGCGCGCATTCGAAACCCTGCGCGAGCGCTATCTGCTGTATACCTGATCGCGTCCGCCCGTAGTCGCCCACACATGCCCGTGAACCGGGCACATTTCGGCAACCTCGCGATCACATCACTACCGTACCCTATGCACATCGTGATCGACGGCGCCGAACTGCTTCGCTTCCTCGCGGCGTTCATCGTCGTCGGCCTCGTGCTCTTTGGGTTGTCGCGGCTTTCGCGACAAGGCTTGCGTATGGGCACGTGTTTTCGCCGGGGACGGATCGTCGAGCTAATTGAAACGACACCCCTGCCGCACGGAGCGGCGTTGCACGTCGCCAAGGTCGGCGACGCGTACTACGTCATCGGGCGCACCGACCACGGTATCTCGTTACTGGCTGAAGTACCGCAGGAGGTCACCCTGCGGCATGACGTGCCGGCGCGATAGCCGGCTGCGCCGTGCCCGTCAAACGCGGCGCGACGACCCGGTATGCAAATGCTGCCAAGAGCGGCACCGCGCTGACCGATTGCAGCGCAACTCCGGGACCTGCGCTCGCCACGACGAGGCCGATCAGCGCAACCAGTCCCGAGCCGATGCCGAACGCGACGCCGTTCATGAGACCGAGCGCCATGCCGAGATTCTTCGGCAGCATCGTTTGCACGAGCGTAACGCCGGGCGCATTTTGCACGGCGAGCAAAACGCCGGCGACCAGCAACGCGACGATGCCGTAACCGAACGGCGCGATGAAGAAAACGTAGAGGAACGGCACCGCCCCCACGAGCGCGATCGTGCAAATGCGCACCGCTCCGAAGCGGTCCGCCAGCGATCCCCCGGCGAGCAACCCGACGGAAGAGATCAGCAAAAAGGCGCTCACGATCTGACCGGCCTGCGGAATCGTGGCGCCGTGCGCGACCAGAAAGTTCGGCAGGTACGTCATGAACGCGGCCGTCACGAAGTATCGCAACGCCGTGCCCCCGACGAGCAACGACACGCCGACATGATCGATGGTCTGCACCGGCGCCGACGTTGAACGAACGTTGACTTGTCCGTGCGCCGCAACGGCGGCGCGGTCAACGCGCGGCATCAGCACGAACAACGCAGCGACGGCGAGCGCACCGGGCGCGAACAGCCAAAGTGAACCGCTCGGGCCCAGATGCGCGAAGAGCAGCGCAATGACGGCCGGTCCGAGCGCGTAGCCGATTTGGCCGCCGACCTGGAAGATCGAGATGCCGCTTGCGCGCCGCGCGCCGCTGAGCATCGCCGAATACTTGCCGGCTTCGGGATGCATCACCGCTGAGCCAATTCCGCCCGCGACGATGCACGCCGCCAACGTCGCAAGCGACGGCGTCGCGGCAGCGAACGACAGCGCCGTTACCGTTACGGCGACGGCGCTGGGCAGAAACCACCATCGGCCGCGCCGATCCGTATAGGCGCCGAAGAGCGGTTGCACGATGGAACTGGTCAGATACCAGAGAAACACGAACGCGCCCTGATATGCCGGTGACACGTGGTGACGTCCGAGCACGAGAAAAATCGTGAACGGCACCACGCCCGAATAAAAATCGCTGACGCCGTGCGCAAACGAGACGACCGACAAGCCGCGAAAGTTCGGTCGCGATGGGTACACCATCCATACACTGTTCCGGCGGTTCCCTCGGCCGCCTGTTATGAGCACAAAGGAGCATCGGCGTGAGAATCCTCTTAACGCTCGCCGCGGTGGCGCTGGTGGGAGCCCCGGCCTTCGGGCAGATGGCGACGAGCCCGAGCATGACGCGCTCTCGAATGACGGTCATGCCACACTGCACGGCCGGCAATCCGGTCGTCTGGGTGAACACCCGCAGCCACGTCTATTATACGAACGGCTCGACGTACTACCGCACGTCGACCCATGGGCGGTACGTTTGCCGCAACAAGGCAACGGCGATGGGGGCTCACCGCGCGGGCATGACCGGTACGAGTTCCATGACGCACGGTGCGATGATGCACGGCTCGATGGCGCATGGCGCCAAGTATGAAGGTCCGCTGATGTCGCCGCATCCGGTCATGTCGCCGATGCGCAACGGCAGCATGGGATTAGGTACCGCACCGCCGGCTTCCCGCACGGTTTCTCCTGCCGCGGGCACCCCGCCGGCGGCATCGAGCCCTCTGCCCGTGCCGGTTGGAAGCGGCGGCGCACCCGCCCCGGGGCCGTCGCTGTCTCCATAGTCGTTCATCGAAGACCGCGCGTGACGAGCGGCATGACGCCGCCCGTCGCGCGCGAACGTTGTACCGTATGACGACCCCTTACGGATCTCGCCGCGACGCGTTCGCACATGCGCTCGGCGACGGCGTTGCCGTAATTCCGGCCGCGCGCCACGCCTCGCGTAATGCAGACACCGAGTATGAGTACCGGCAGAACTCCGATTTCTATTACTTGACCGGCTTCACCGAGCCCGAAGCCGTTCTCGTGCTTGCTCCCCAGAATGAAAAAGAACCGAGCGTCCTCTTTCTGCGCGAGCGTGATCCCAAGGCTGAGATCTGGACCGGGCGACGGGCGGGCGTGGAAGCGGCACCCGCGCAGCTCGGCGTGACGGCGGCTTATCCGATCGCAGAACTCGCCAAACGGCTGCCGGATCTGCTCGTCGGTTCGCCCGCGCTGTATTATGGGCTTGGCATCGATGAAGAGATGGATCGGACGGTCGTCGCCGCCGTAAAAGCCGCTCGCCACGCGGTTCGGCGCGGAGGGACCGCTCCGCGTTCGTACATTGAACCGGGGAATCTGCTGCACGAGATGCGGCTTTGCAAGAGCGACGACGAAATCGCGCTCATGCGCCGCGCGGCAGCAGCATCACGCGCCGGTCATGAGGCGGCCATGCGCGCGACGCGCCCCGGCATGTGGGAGTACGAACTCGAAGCGATCATCGAGTACGAATACCGAGCCGCCGGTGCGCAAGACGTCGCGTATCCGTCCATCGTCGCCGGCGGCTCCAATGCAACGATACTTCACTATAATACCAATCGCGATCGTCTGCGCGACGGCAATCTGGTGCTCGTGGACAGCGGAGCTGAAGTCGATCTCTACGCAAGCGACGTGACGCGCACGTGGCCGGTCAACGCCCGTTTTACCCCCGAACAACGTGCCATCTACGACCTCGTGCTGCGGGCGCAGCTCGCCGGCATCGAGGAGGTTCGGCCCGGTCGCCCGGTCGATGCGTACCACCGCGCCGCGGTCCGCACGCTGACGGAGGGGCTGCTCGATCTCGGATTGCTTTCCGGCGCCATCGACGAAATCATCGAGAAAGAAGAGTACTCCAAATTCTATCCGCACCGGACCGGGCACTATATCGGCATGGACGTTCACGACGTCGGGCGCTATACCGAAGCCGAGAAGACGTTTCGCAAGCTCGAACCCGGCATGGTGGTGACCGTTGAGCCGGGCCTGTACGTGCAGCCTGACGCTGACGTGCCCGAGCGTTGGAAAGGCATCGGCGTCCGCATCGAGGATGACATTCTATGTACGGCTTGCGACCCCGATAATCTCACGGCCGCGATCCCCAAGGACGTTGATACGCTTGAAGCCTTCGTCGGTTCGGGAGTACTGGTTCGTTCCTAAAGTTCTGAGGGCACGGGCCGCTCGGTGAACGTCACGGTATTGGGCGCGTCGGGGTTTATCGGGCGTCCGCTCGTCGCAGCATTGCGTCAGCGCGGCGATACGGTGACGACGGCGTCCGCTCGCGAACCGGCGTCGGCGGTCGCCGCCTGCGACGGAGCTGACGTCGTCGTGAACCTCGCGGGCGAGCCCGTCGCCCAACGCTGGACGCCTCAGGCGAAGCGCGCAATCCGAGCGAGCCGCGTCGACGGAACGCGCGCCCTTGTCGACGGATTTACTCGCCTCGAGCGCAAGCCGCGTGCCTACGTATCCGCTTCGGCGATCGGCTATTACGGCACGAGCGACAACGCGACGTTCGTCGAGTCGAGCCCCGCCGGTACTGATTTTCTGGCCGAGATCTGCCAAGCGTGGGAAGCGGAGGCTGACCGCGCCGCCGCCTACGGCATGCGCATCACCAAAGTGCGGACCGGCCTCGTGCTGGGACGAAACGGTGGTGCGCTTGCGAAACTGCTGCCGATCTTCCGCCTGGGTGGCGGCGGACGCGTGGCCGGCGGAAAGCAATGGACCTCGTGGATCGCGCTCGAGGATCAGCTTGGCATCTACCTGCATGCGATCGACGGCGTGGACGGCGTGCTCGACGCAACGGCTCCCAATCCCGTGCGCAACGAGGAATTCACGCAGGCGCTGGCCGCTGCCGTACACCGTCCGGCCATCATTCCCGTTCCGGCGTTTGCGCTACGTGCCATGCTCGGCGAAGGTGCGCTCGTCGTCGTGCGTGGCCAGCGCGCCTTACCGGAACGGACGCTCGCCACGGGATACCGCTTTCGCTACGAGACGATCGGAGCCGCGTTGCGTGCCGTCGTCGCCGCTTGAACGGCGCCCGCAGCCGCTCTTGACTGCGCGGCTGGTGCTCCAGCCGCTGGGGCCGCAACATGCGCCGCCTCTCTTCGCCGCATTGCGCGATCCGGCCGTGTATGACTTCATCCCAGAGAAGCCGCCGGACACAGCGGCCGATCTCGAAGCGCGTTACCGCCGCACGGCTGCAGGACCGCCGGGCAACGATGAACGTTGGTGGAATTGGGCCGTGGCGCCTCGCGAGCACCCCGAAGCGCCGTTCGGAACCGTCGAAACCAGCATTGGAATCGCGCCGCGCCGCGCGGTCATCGGATACGTGTTCGGATCGAACGCTTGGGGCCGCGGCTTCGCTTGCGAAGCATGCCACGCCGTGCTTGCCTATTTGGAAGCGCGTCTTCCCGGCGTCACGGTGGAAGCGTTCATCGACACGCGCAACGCGCGCTCCGTTGCCCTAGCCGAGCGTCTGGGGTTCGAGCGCATGGAGACGCTCGTCGGCGCCGATTACTTCAAAGGCGTCGTAAGCGACGAGTATCGTTACCGGCTCGCCGCCGCCGGTTCGGCAAGCGCGCGTTCGGCGTCGCGTTCTTCGAGGTAACGCTCCGCTTCCAGTGCAGCGCGGCAACCCATGCCGGCGGCCGTGACGGCCTGCTTGTAGCGGATATCATACACGTCGCCCGCAACGAAAACCCCCGCTGCATTGGTGTGCACGCCGTCGGGAGACGTAACGTAGCCGTAAGCGTCGCGCTCGAGTTGACCTTCGAAGACCGCCGTATTGGGATCGTGACCGATGGCGATGAACATCGCATCGGCCTCGAGCTCCGACGTGTTGCCCGTCACCGTATCGCGTACGAGCAGCGCTTGCAGCGTTTGATCGCCTCGTACTTCTTCGACGGCAGTGTTGAACGAGAACGAGATCTTCGGATGCGCGAGCGCGCGTTCAGCCATGATCTTGCTGGCACGCAACGTCTCCCGCCGATGCAGTACGGTCACGTGCGAACCGAATCGCGTCAGGAAGATGGCCTCTTCCATCGCAGAGTCACCACCGCCGACCACGACGATTTTCTTGTCCTTAAAGAACGCGCCGTCGCAGGTTGCGCACGTCGAGACGCCGCGGCCGCGCAAGCGCGCCTCGCCCGGGACGCCGAGCCAGCGTGCGCTGGCGCCGGTCGCGACGATGACGCTCTCGGCTTCAACGACGGTATCGCCCGTCCACACGCGCAAGGGGCGTTGCGTAAAATCGACTTGGGTGACGTCAACATTTTCGATCTTGGCTCCGAAACGTTCGGCTTGCGCGCGGAAACTCTCCATCAATTCGGGACCGAGCACGCCGGAGGGAAAACCGGGATAGTTCTCGACCTCGGTCGTGAACATCAGTTGACCCCCGTACTGATATCCCGCAAAGACGAGCGGCGCAAGGTTCGCTCGCGCAGCGTACACGGCGGCGGTCAGCCCAGCCGGCCCCGAGCCGATGATGATGAGGCGTTCCATTGCGACGCCTTCAACCGGCCCGGCAGGGTCCGCGGTTTCAAACTCCCGAAGCGACCAGCATGCTCGAAGACGATTTCTCCGACGTTCTCCGCAAAGCCAAACGCGGCTTGGAAATCGACGACGAAGCGCTCGGGAATGCGACCAGTCTCGCGCCGGCGCGCATCGCCGATTGGACGCGCGGCGACGGCATCCCGAGCGACGATGAAGCACGAGCGCTCGCGCGCGTCCTGCGTCTTGATCCCGGCAAGTTCGCCGACGCCGCCGCGCAACGCTGGCACCCGGATGTTGCGCTACCCGCGTACGTTCGCCACCATCCGCACGACCCGCACCCGTCCAACGGCTATCTCTTCTTCCTCCAGGACGGCAAGACGGCGGCGCTGATCGATCCGGCCGGACTACCGCAGACACTCATGAACGCGATTGCCGAAGGTCCGTACGCCCTCCGCTACATCCTCATCACGCACAAACACGAGGACCATTGCGATGCGACGGCCGACATTGCGCGTGCTTTTCCGGACGCGCAGATCGTGATGCATCGCGCCGACGCCGCTGCGATCGGACCGCTGGCGGCGAAGGCGCTGGCGGTCGTCGACGGCGACGAGTTACCGTTCGGCGATGCCGCTTCCATTCGCATGCTCCATACGCCCGGCCACACGGACGGGTCGTCGTCGTTTCTGTTCCGCTCGACGCTGTTCACGGGTGACACGTTGTTCGCCGGAAGCGTGGGGGGCGCCGTCGGCGACCACAGCACCTACCGCGACATATTAGACAGCGTGCGTACGAAGTTTTTTGCGCTCGATGATACGACCGTCGTGATGCCCGGTCACGGGCCGCCGTCAACGATCGGCGAGGAGCGAGCCCACAACCCGTTTTTTACGAGCCCGTAATAACCGCCAAGTATACGGCGTTTGCGTTGGCGGTGAACGAGCCGTTGCCCGGCGGCGTGAAGGTTACGCTCTGCCCGTTGACGACGCCCTGCACTGGTGATCCGATCGGGCCGCCACCGCTTTGATTATATAACGTCTCGGTAAACGTTATGCCGCTCGTCGAGTATGACGTGGGAAAGACGACGGGCGAGATCGTGAACGGCGCGATGAACGTCACGCTCGAATTGAGCTGGACCGTAAAGTAAAGGAGAGCGTTCGATAGATTTGCTCCAGGGCCGGACGTTGGAGCCGTCGTCGTGAGCGTGAACGTGCCGGCGGCCGAAAATACGTTGCTGCCGGGGTATTGGAGCGTGCCCCCGAGTCCTTGCGATGAAAGCGGGACGGTCCCGCCGCCGCTTGATACGTTGAACGTTGTCGAAGCCTGGGTGCTCGGAAGCGAACCCGTCGGCCCGGTTGAAGGACTGAACGTGGCACCCGACGGCGGCGGCGGAGGCGGCACGGTGTTGTGAATATGGCATCCCGAGAGGGAAATCAGCAGCGCGCCGACGCTCAAGGCGCACCACCAGCGGGCATAGGCAAGGCCGCTGCGCTTCATGCCACGATGTCTACCGTGACCTGAGGCCGCTCGCCTGCCCTATGGATTTGACGCCGTCGCGCATCACGTCGTGGCCGTCGCCTTCCCTTCGCTGCCGGTGCCGATAACGCGCACCTGCGGCACTACGCCCGGAACGCCCGGCGGCACGAGCTGAAATTCCACGACCTTGACGCGCGAGGCGCCTAGCGTAATGCGGGTGCGGTTCGGCGTGCAGATGCGGTCCGTACAGAACGTGGCGATCCACCCCTTGGGCACGCCGGCCGCCCGCAGGTCTACGGCTTCGCCGGAGCTGCCGACGATCGTCAAACGATACTTCAGCGTCTCGGGGACGCTGCCGGGTAGTTGCGGTCCGGTCCACGGAACAAGTGACAGTGAGAGGCTGGGCTTCTCGCCCAAAGCCGGCGCGATTGCTTCGGTCCCCTTGGCTGGAAGCGTGACGCCGGCGAGCGCGAGTAGCAAGGCGATGGGCCGAATCATGCTGCTAGAACGCATCACACCCGCAGTTTGTAGCCGGTCGCCGTCATGCGCAGTGCGATGCCAAGCGAGATCGCCGCGAGCCCCCCCACGATGCCGAGCGACAATCCGAGTGGTACGTCGCTGCGGCCGGTGAACGCATAGCGAAAGGCATCGATCATGTAAAACATCGGATTGAATAGCGAGATCTGGCGCACCAGCGGCGGCAAGAACTGCGTCGACGTGAAGACGCCTCCGACGAAAACGAGCGGCGTGATGATGAACGTCGTAAACACGGCGATATGATCGAACTTCTCGGCGAGCAAGCCGAAGATCAACCCGATCGCGCCGAAGAGCGCCGAGACCAGGATCGTCATACCGAAATAGAGGATCCAGTTTTGCGGCGCCGTGTGGACCATGATGAAGCCGACGGTGAGAATCAACAGCGCGATCAGGATGGCGCGCAGGACCGAGGCGACGATGTAGCCCGTGACGAGTTCGACGGCCGAGAGCGGTGCGACGAGCAGCTCTTGGATCGAGTTCATGAAGCGTCCCTGAAACAGTGAACTCGACGACTCTCCGTACGTCTGATCGATCACCTGCAGCATGATGAGTCCGGGTATCAAGAAGGCGGCATACGGGACGCCTTGCACGTTCTGCACGCGACTGCCCAGACCCAGACCGAAGACGAGGACGTAGAGGATCGTCGTGATGATCGGAGGCCAGATCACTTGATTGATCACTTTGTACGTACGCACCAACTCGCGCCGTACGAGCGTCGCAAGCCCGATCGGATTGCGGAATCCCCAGACGTCCATCAGCGCCGCACCAGATCGAGGAACACGTCTTGCAGACTAGACCGCGTGAACTCGACGTCTTCGATCGTGTACCCGTCGGATTGCAGTGCGCCGAGCGTCGGCGCGATCGCCGAGGGCGCGATCCCTTCGAACTGCAACGTGCGCGTCGGCGCATCGTAGCGCGCACCGCGCGCCGTCAGCGCGGGCGACAACGCCTGCAGCGGACTACCGACGGTGACGCGCAAGGTCGCGCTGCCGCGCCGCGCCAGCAGTTTCGCGGTCGAATCCATCGCCACCAGTTTACCGCCCTCGATGATCGCAATGTTTTTGCAGAGCGACTCGGCTTCTTCGAGGTAATGGGTCGTCAGGATGATCGTCGTTCCGTTCGCATTGAGTTCACGCAGCAACGCCCACAGCTCGATCCGCAACTCGACGTCCACGCCCGCAGTGGGCTCGTCGAGGATCAACAGCGTCGGCTCGTGGATGAGCGCGCGCGCCAACGTGAGACGCCGCTTCATGCCGCCCGAGAGCCGGATGAACGTCTCGTTCGCCTTTGACGTAAGCCCGAACTTTTCGAGCAGCGCGTCGGCCCGCGCCCGCACTGCAGGTCCGCGCAGGCCGTAGTAGCCGGCCTGATAGATCAGCACATCGCGGATCGAAAGGTAACGATCGAAGTTATATTCCTGAGGCGAAAGCCCGATCAGCCGCCGCGCCTCGCGCCACTCGCGGGCATTATCGTGCCCGAACACCTCGATCGTGCCGGAGGTGATCGTCGCGAGGCCTACGACCGCATTGATCGTCGTCGTCTTCCCTGCGCCGTTGGGACCTAGAAACCCGAAGAAGTCCCCGCGCTCGACGGCAAGCGAAATTCCGTCCACGGCGACAAAATCGCCGTAGCGTTTGACGAGCGTGTCAACGCGAAGCGCCGGAGGAGGGCTAAGGCGGCTTCGCTCCGAGGATGAGTTGTTGAGCGACAATACCTCCGCCATAACCTGTGTAGACCTGTACCGCGTCGAGTTCGGTTTCGCCGGTATTTAACGCTCCTGTCGCGGGTCCAGGCCCGCTTCGATCGCTTTCTCCTCTTTCAGCGCCTCCCGCTCCAACGTAGCTTTGCTAACAGGAACGTCCGGTTCGACGCCGACGAGGACGAGGACGAGGGGAACATGTGGGACGCCGCGGCCCTCGCGAATCAAGTCGCAGAGCGCTCCTTCGTAATATGGAACGCCTGACGACATCTGGGCCTGCAGCGCTTTCATTCGCAGTATCTCGACGCCGACATCCATATGATCGGTCGTATAAAACGCCATGTGCTTGACGAAGAGATCGTGCGCGATGAAGGCGTACTTACCGAACTGGACCTCCACCATGCAGCGATCCTTGACGAAATCGGTCTGGTTGTATGTGAACGAGCACGTACTCGAGTCCGTTCAGATGCGCGTAGTGTCCGCAATCCTCACCGGTGTCCGCCAAAAGGCACGTTCGGATCGTAGACCGGACGGTTCATCGGCCGTGTCCGCAGCGTGCCCCGGCGCAGGGCATGCACTCTTTGCGAAGCGATTTCCACATACTCCGGTACAATGTCGCACCCAAGCCCGTTACGGCCGTGCATAAGCGCGGCCACGATCGACGAGCCCACGCCGAGGTAGGGATCCGAAGACGGTGTCGCCCGGCTCCGTCATCGACAGCACGAGCCGCTCGATCAACTCGACCGGAAACTGGCATGGGTGCCGCGTTTTCTCGACGTGGTTAAACTTGACGTTGGGAATTACCCAAACGTCGCCCGGGTTTTTCCCGAGCGGGTTGCAAGACAGCTGCCCCGCCTTGGGGCCCTTGAAATATTTCTTACCAGGGTATTTTGACGGGACGCGAATCGCGTCGAGATTGAACGTGTAATCGTCGCCCTTGGTAAACCACAAAATTGTCTCGTATCGGCCGGAGAGCCGTTTCGAACCGTGCAGCCCGTGCTCGAAATGCCAGATGATCCGGTTGCGGAGCCGCAGCCCATGATCTTTAAAGACCTGGTAAAGGACAAGGTCGAGAGGAAAAATCTCGCCGTTCTGCACGTGGTTTCCGACCTGCCAACAGAGCGAGCCGCGCGGGTGCAGGATCCGTACGCACTCCGCGATTACTTGCGCTTGCGCCTCCACGTAATCAGCGAGCGGGGTGCTGTTTTTCTCGTACGCCTTGCGTATGTTGTACGGTGGCGACGTGACGACGAGCTTGATGCTATCGGATGGAATGTCGCGAACGAAGTCAAGGTTATCGGCACAGGTGATGTGGACCCGAGCATCGCCGCGAACTTCAGCGACTTCAGCCTGGCTAATGGACGTAGCTTGCGGTTCAGTTAAGAGGCCGAGTTGCGCCTGCGCCCGCGTTACGCTACTGCCGGCCGCGACAGCTTGTCTCACGTTTTAATCAGACCCCATTGTGGTCGCGTACCCTTAGTCTAGGCTATCATCGTAGTGAGGGGTGCCAACCGTATGGCACTGTGCTCATGGCTTGTTCAGCAGACCTTCGGTTTTACGGTATTCCGGCTTCCAATTGCTTGTAGCGGTGGCGGCGTAGGACTTTGATGCGTTTTTCCGGGTCCGGCATACCGCTCTGCTTGATGTCCTGCACCACCTTTTCGACGTCGAAGGGAACGCGACGGTGCTTGACTTGCCAGCCTCCGCTACGCTGGGTGAAGATGGCGTAGCCGGCGCGGGGGTCGCCGTCCTTGGGGAGACCGGCGGATGCGACGTCAACCAACAGGCGGTCTCGCCACGTTCGTACGTACGGTAGATGCAAGTGGCCGAAGGCGATCGTGCGCTCGGGGACGCCTTCGGTTACGCGTTCGAGCAGCGGATCGTCGGCGTCGGGCCAGAGGTGCTCGTCATCGCTCTTCGGATTCGCGTGCACGATCAGAAGGCCATTGGGGCCTTCGCCGAAGCGCCGCGCAAACGGGAGATCGCGCAGCCACGTAAGCCAACGCGGGCCCAGGCGTTGACATTGCCAGGAAAATTCGGCGGCTTCTTCGGCGTCTTCAGCACCCTCGCCATCGTGCGGAGGGTCCGCAAATTCAACGATTTCACGATCGGTGTTGCCGCGCACGCATAGCGCGCCGCGCTCGCGCAAACATTCGAGCACTTCCACCGGCCGTGGGCCGTCCATGCAAAAGTCGCCGGCTCCAACAAGCGTATCGGCGCCACCCTGTTCATCCAGATCCGTCAGACACGCCTCAAGTCCGCGGATGTTGCCGTGCACGTCGGAAAGAACGGCGATGCGCACGCTACGTACGTTGTAGTGGAAGCGCCAATAAGGACGGCGTCGCGCCTATTTTTCCAAACTCCCAGAGGTCGATCGCGTCGACGGCAATCTTCGCCTTCCGCAGTAGCGGGAGGGTCTGGCGGAAGCGCACGTTGGCCAGTACGCGACTTTTACCGAGCGTGAGTACGCCCGCGCCGTAATCTTCACCGCGCGGGACTTCGAGTAAGCGCAGTCCTTCGAACGCGGCCACGTCGAGCACGCCCGGCGCACACAGCAACGTGCCATCGTCGACGAACGTGGCCACCGAACGCAGCCGAAAAACATCGGCGTTCTGCGGCACGAGAACGGCGCGCAGTCCCTTGGAGGCTGCGTATGCGGAGACTTGCTCGCGACCCAGTACGTTGCCGTGCGCCGTCAGGGGAATACCATTTTCGTCGCGGCGCGTTCGCGTGACGCCTAGGTAAATCGCATCTGGCCCGATCAGCACGTCACCACCGTCGAGCATTCCCGGCGCCTCGATTTTTCCGACGATCGGGACGCCGGCGCGCTCGAGCGCCGCTTCCACGGCGGCGACTTCCGCCCGGCGGCGCAGATCGCTCGGACGCATTAGAAAGGCGCCATCCGAAAAGATGACGGCCGTATCGGCGCACATGGCGCCAAGCGCCGTCGCGTGCTCGCATTCGACGACGCTCGTCTTCACGCCGTCTGCCGCGAGACGGTTCGTGAACACGGCGAATTGCTCGGTGCTGCGCTCGGCAATCGAATTCGACTCGCCGTACAACGGTCGCACGTTCGCAAGCGCCGGCGACGGCGCGAGCAACAACGCCGCGCGCAACGTGCCGACGTCACTGCGCAGGAACGGAGCTTGCAGCTGCTGCTCTGCAGAGATCATGCGCGGGCTTTTCGCCATGATGCGCAGCGTAACCTCAACGGGAACCGACAGTGGGCCCTACGACCGCGCACGCGCGGGCATAGAGTTCGCGTTGATCGCGCTCGTACGTCACTGAAGGAAGACGCCCGCGTTCGGCGGTCAACCGGTCGGCGACACGCGCCAGTTCAATGACACGGGCGGTCCGGTCCGAATCCGCGTCGGGACCCGATTGATCCGTCCGTTGAAGGAGCGCCGCGATGCGGGCGCCTTCGATGCTGGCCGTTTGCGTCGGCGCGTCGACGTGCAGGTAGGGCGTCGCATCTGCGGCTCCGGTGAACAAGTCGGCCAGATCCGTCGCCAACGCGTCGCCGAGCGAGAGCGCGGGTAGCCCGAGTAACTCCTCTTCGGTTTTTAGGACGCTGACGGTCGAGACGTGCGCTCGCCCGATGTAATGGCGCTTGGAGTACGGCGAGACGACGATCGCATAGGAACGATGTTCGTTGATGTGATCGCGCGTCGATTGGGCATCGTCGGGCAAGATGAAGATTGCAGTCGAATTCCACTGCGGAATGTGCGACAGGTAATCGACGATGCGCCCAAGGGCGCGGTCCCCGTCGGCTACCTCCTCCGGCAACGGCGGGATGTTCGGTCCGAAGCCGCCGTGATCGGCCGGCAACCAAACGTAGGTAAACGTCGGCATGGCGTTGGCCCGGGCGAGTGGATCGAAGTCGCGGATGAACTCGGCCGCACGACGCACATCGCGGATGCGCAGGTTCCAGCCGGGGTAGTTCAGGTCGACGTGATTGGCCAGCGCCGGCGGCGCGACGGCATCGAGATGATAAAGGCCGCCGAGGCCGCGCGTCGGTGCCGCGGTGTCATTCTGATCGACGAAGTTCGGATCGTCGGTCTTGGGATCCGGCGCTTCGCCTTCGTCGTAGCCCGATAAGCGGACCAGATCGCCATAGTCGCGATAACTCTTACGGCGCTGCGCAAGCGAGTTGAAGACGTAGCCGGCACGCGGATAATCTTCGGGATCCTCGTTCTTGTTGACCAGCGGCCGGCGCCCTTTCTTGACCAGCAGCGTTTTCTCGGTGAAGAAGCTTGCAATGCCACCGGCAACGAATTGATGACCGGCATCCGACTCATCCGAATCGGCATAGAAGTTGCCCGCCAATGCATAACGCCGCGCAAGAGCGTGCAAATTCGGCGTGACCGATGCATCGAATGAAACGAGCGCGGGATCGCCGGGACCGTACGGTGCGCCGCGCTCGTCGGTCAGATCGCCGAGCATCGAGTCGTACGTCTTGTTTTCTTCGAGCAGGATGACGACGTGCTTGATGCGCGTGCTGCCGTTGCCACCGAAACGATCCGGAACGACGCCGTGCCGCCGGGCAGCATGCACTTTGCGCAAATACGAGAGCGCAACCGGCGTCGTACGCCGCAGGTCGACGCTTGCGAGATCGATCCGCTCGAGCGTCGCCCAAATGGCATTGCTGTCGGCGCCGACCGATTCGATGCGCCCACGGCTATCCACGAAGCCCGGCTCGCCGCCTGCGAAGCCGCGATCCTCGGCGATGCCTTTCGCATTGGTGACGAACAGCGCGCGGTCATCGGCCGATAGCGCAAGCGCCGATGGATACCAACCCGTCGGGATCAGACCAAGCCGGTGCGGGTGCAGCGGATCGCTCGTGTCGATGATGGCGATCGCATCGATTCCGGCAAGTGCGACGTAGAGACGCTTACCGTCGCGCGTCAGCGCGAGCGCAGACGGTTGCGTTCCATACGGGCCGCGATCGTAGAGGCGTAATTCCGTTCCGCCGACGACGCGCGGTTGCGCTTCGAGGGACACCGTCGCGATGCGATCCACGTTGCTCATGGCAACGAACGCGTACGGTCGGTCGCGCATCGCCACGATGGCGGCGGGATGCGCGCCGCCGGCCTGCTCGATCCCGTCCGGCGCACGATCCATCGGAACAGAAGCCGACAAGGCCGGCGCGAGTGAACCATCAGCGTTACGGCCAATCAATGAGAGTGATGACGCCTGGTCAAGCGCAGGCGGCGGCGCGGCGAATGGCGGTGCCGCCGCAGGCGCGTCGAGGAACGCATACCGCATCAAGCCTTCGTTCGCGACCAGCAATCCTTGCGGCGTCAGCGTAGCGCCGAGCGGAAAGAAGCCGACGGATGGTTCGCTGCCGACGACACGCCGCGTGGCCGTGTCGATCTGCGCGACGTTGTTGCCCAGTTCGTTGACGACGAACGCCCGCAGGCCGTCGGCCGACAGCACGAGCGTGCTTGGAAAAGCTCGCTGAAAGTTGCCCAGATGCGCGTCGCTCGGCGTCGGGATAGCGATCTCGTGTTGCGCATCCGGCGCGAGCCTTCCGCCGGCATCGAGGTCGAACGCGTACACCGCATTGCTGGCGCCGCCGGAGGCAAGCACCAGCGTGTTGGCCGAATTGGCCGGATCACGCAGCGCCGCGAGACCAATGAAGAACGTCTCATTGGCCGTTTGATAACGACTGACGACGCGCATCGTTTGCGTGTCGACGACCGCCAGCGAGTAGCCGCCGGTGACCGAAGGGTCCAGCGCACTATGCACGCTCGTTTCGCGCTCGTCGTCGTTCGAGACGATTGCGAACCGGTCGTCGGGCGTCAGCGCTACCCCCAGTGCGTTCATCCCGACGACCACGCTCGTGCCTTGCGGATGGACGATGCGCCCCGACGGCAGCACGCGTCCGAAGGGGTCGTTCGGCGAGGTCGATCCAGCGGGCGCGGTACCGGCCGGTGCACCGAATGCTACGGGCGCGATGCGAACGATACGTCGCTGCGCGGCAGCGGGCGTAACGGCCAGACCGACGAGCGCAATAAAAACAAGCCAGCGACGGAACCAAAACATGACGGTGCGATCTATTTCCTTGTGGGCGTGGAGCTACGGAACGTCGAGGCGATAGCCGATGCCCCGCACGGAGGAGATGACGAGAGCAGCGCCGATTTCACCGACCTTTTTGCGTAACGCCGCCACATGGACGTCGACCACGCGCGTCGGGATGCCGGAGACGTCGTTCCAGACGCGTTCGAGTATCTGTGCGCGTGTCAACAGACGGCCGTCGGCTTCACCCAGAAACCACAGCAGCCGAAACTCCAGGGCGGTCAGTGCGACCGCGCGACCGTTTCGCTCGAGCATGTGCAGATCGCGTACCAGCGCCGCATCGCCGAGCACAAGCCGCCCGTCCTTCTCTCGCAGACGCGAACGTTCGCGGCGACGTAGGAAGGAAGCCACCCGTGCGACCAGCTCGTTTCCCGAAAACGGTTTCGTAATGAAGTCGTCCGCACCCAGCCCCAAGCCCGTAAGACGCACCTCTTCACTCGAATTACCGCTCACGAAAAGAATGTAGGCGTCGGCCGTCTCCGCAATGGTCGTGCAGGCATCGAGCCCCGACATGTCCGGGAGACCGATGTCCAGCAACACGACATCGGGCGCGAACTTCGCGACATCGGCGAGCCCCGCACGGCCGGTCGACGCCCACTTCGTTTCATATCCGGCTCGCGTCAGAAACTGCTGCTCGACGGCCGCGATATCGGGATCGTCTTCGATGATGAGGACTCGTGCAGGAGACTCTTGCATCAGACCGTTGCCGTCAGCTCCTCGTTCTCGCTACCGAGCAGCTGCCGGCGCGCAAGGCCTTCGTCGCTGGCCGCCGCTACGACGGCGCGCGCGACCGCGTCGACCACACGGTTATCGAAGACGCTCGGGATGACGTATTCGGGACCGCGCTCGTCATCGCTGATGATGCCTGCAATCGCGCGCGCTGCGGCCAGCTTCATGCCGTCGCTGATCGTGCGCGCCCGGCAATCGAGCGCGCCACGAAAGATGCCGGGGAATGCGAGCAGATTATTGACTTGGTTGGGATAGTCGCTGCGCCCCGTCGCCATGACGGCCACGTACGGCGCGGCGGTCTCCGGCATGATTTCCGGCGTCGGATTCGCCATCGCGAAGACGATCGGGTCGCGCGCCATGCGCTGCAACGTTTCGGGACGCAAGATGTTGGGCGCCGAGACGCCGATGAAGACGTCCGCACCCTCGAGCACGTCCGCAAGTGACCCGTGCCGGTTGTTGCGGTTCGTGTTTTCGGCAAGCCACGTCCAATGCCAGTTCTCGTACTGTTCGCTGCGCGTCAACGCGCCCGAACGATCGACCGGAACGACGTCGCGCACTCCGGCGAGCAAGAGCATCTTCATCGTTGCCGTGCCGGCTGCGCCGCTGCCGGCGACGACGACCGTCAGGTCTTCGAGCCGCTTACCGACGACGGCCGCAGCGTTCATCAGCGCCGCGAGAATGACGACCGCCGTACCGTGCTGGTCATCGTGCATGACCGGGATGTCGAGCCGCTCCTGGAGACGGCTCTCGACTTCGAAACAACGTGGTGCGGAAATATCTTCGAGATTGATGCCGCCGAAGATTGGTGCGATCCGCGCGACGGTGTCGACGATCGCGTCCGTGTCCTTGGTATCGAGGCAGATTGGAAAAGCGTCGATGTCCGCGAACTGTTTGAAGAGCATGCACTTGCCCTCCATGACCGGCGCCGCTCCGAACGGGCCGATGTCTCCTAGACCAAGTACCGCGGTGCCGTCGGAAACAACGGCGACCGAGTTGCGTTTGATCGTGAGTTGGAAGGCCTTTTGCGGATCGTTCGCGATTGCCATTGAGACGCGAGCGACGCCGGGCGTGTAGACCTTTGAAAGATCGGTACGCGTCTTGACCGGAATCTTCGGAACGACCGAAATCTTGCCGCCCAGATGCGCGAGGAACGTCGAATCCGAGATGCTGACGAGCCGTACGCCGTCGAGCCGCTCGACCGAAGCGCGGGCAGCGTTGGCGACCGCGTCGGAGGCGACGGTCACCGTGATATCGCGCGTCACCGACGCTTTTCCGACCGCGCGCATATCGACTGCTCCGATGATGCCGCCGGCATCGCCGAGCGCCGAAGCGAGCGCGCCGAACGCGCCGGGCGACGAGGGCATTTCCAAGCGCATGACGAGCGTGTAGCCGATTGCCGGAGACGCCATGAGCCGTTACTTGGTCATCGCGCAGAACGACCCTCCGCAGGCCTAAAAATCTGAGAGGGTGTCGAGTGCGTGGTCCTCTTCTTCGTAGACCACGTCGGCGTTGGCGCGCGGATCGTTGACTTCAAATGCGAACGCGATGCGGCCATGGTGACGCGTCTGGATGTAACCGGCCAGACCGTTCACGTTTTCGATGTGGCCGCTCTTGGCACGCGTGCGGCCGAGCGCGTCGTGCAAGTCGCGGCGTTGGACGGTGCCTTCGATCCCGGCGCGCGGCAGACTGCGCACGTACACGTTGCCGTAGGGCGATTGCGCCTGCGCCGCAAGCAACTTTACGAGCGTGAGCGGCATGATTTTGTCGCTGGGCGCCAAGCCACTCGCATCGTACACCGCCATGTGGTCGCGCGGCACGTGCAGCGCGCTGAGTTGTTGTTTCTCGACCGCAATGCCGGCTGCATCGGTGCCCGCATGACCGCTCGTTTCACCCAAAATGCGCAGCAATTGTTCGGCGGTGTGATTATTTGAATTGACGAGCATCTCGTGCACGAGATCCGACAGCGGTGCGGAGCGGTGCGCCCACAAGGTCACGGCATCGAGCGGCGCGACGCCGACGCGAAAGCCGCCTGCCAGTTCGATCCCGCGCTGTGCGAACATGGCGGCCGCCGCGCCGCCCACGTAGCCCGGCATGCCGAGTACGGGCTCGAGCAGCCGTTGCGGGTCGCCCTGTGCGACGTTACCGTCGGCGACGTATTCGTTGTGCGGTTCGGAAGCTTGCGCGGGGTCGGTTGCGACATGCGACGTTTCGGGTTTGCGCACGATCGTGACGAAGGATGATGAACCACCTGAAGCGATGCGGCCTTCGAAACTGATGGACTGGTTGGCGGGCACGACGGCAATGCGCGCGGCACCGCCCGCCGGATCGGGCTCGACGTCAAATTGTACGGTGTCCTCGTCGAGTGAGATCGCACTCGTGCCCGCCGCATAATCATAGGTGAGATCGCTCGGATCCCAGCGCGGATTTTGTTCGGGACCCGAGAATGCGCTGTCGTCGATCTCGAGTGGGCCGTCGATGCGCCGCACGCCGCTATGCCACAGCGCTGCGACGCCGTTACGCAACTCATCGGACGTCAACGATGGATCGCCGCCGCCCAGGAGCCAAATGCCGCCACGCACCGTGCCACTCGAGTCGGGTAAGGCAGCTGCAACGAAGCGCGTTTCAAAACGGTGCTGCGGTCCCATCCCATCGAGCGCCGACGCCGCCACCAGCAGCTTGAGCGTCGAAGCCGGCGTAACGGGCACGACTGCGCGGCGCTCGAACAGCCGCGTCCCGTCGGCCGCTACCACCGCGATGCCGGTTCCGTCTTGTGTGATATCGTCACTGAAAATCGACGACATCGCTCGTTGCAGGCTGGCACGTTCACCGGGGGACCACGTCGGTGCGGGCGAGGGAGTCGGCGGCGCCGGGGTCGCGAGCGGTGAGGGCTCCTGCCGATGTGTGCAACCTCCGAACATGCAGGCGGCCAGCACGAAAGCCGCCGCTGAAAAATGCAAGCGCTTCAACCGGGCAGCCTCACATCGGCTCGCGTTCCCAGCGAAGGATGGCGAGGCCGTCGGGTACCAACGCATCGCACCACGTGAAGTAGTACGTGCGTGGCAAGGTGACGCCGTAGGCATAGCCGTGCACGCCGCCGTCGGTGATGCGCCCGCAGGCGCGATGCAGGTGGAGTGCGATGTCGGGACGTGACGAGAGTGGTTCCTTGTCGACGAAGAGTGCCCGCGACGGGCGACGCGCATCGGGATACCAGCGCCGCGCTTCGCGGCCCTGCCAATCGTAGCCGATGACGACCGGCACGAGCCCCGCGTCGAAATCCATCACCGACGAGAAGCCGTACCCGTCAGTCATGACGACGGCATCGCGAGCGTGGGCGAGTCGCGCCGCATCGCGCGCAAGCGGCGCGTATGTCATGATCTCGAACGGTCCGCCGTTGCGCAGCGATGCACCCCATTGCTGGTGCAACGCGTGGTAGAGCGGAACCGGGGCGAGTGTGACCGCTAGGATCACCAGTACCAACACGGCACCGGGCAGAGCGCACAGCGTCGTCCAGATGATCCGGACACGCTGCGAGACTTGGACGTAGGCGACTCCGAGCATCGCCGCTAGGGAAACCATCGTGCCGAAGATCCAATAGACTTCAACGCTTTCGATTAGGCCCAGCAGCACGAATACGATGAGTTGCGGAAGCGCCGTCCACGCCAGAAACGCGTTGCGTGGGCGTATGGCGAGCAACAGCACCGCAACGAAAATGCCGGGCGAATACGCGGCTGCTTGTAAGAGCAGGACGCTGCCCAAACGCGCGAACGACAGCGTGTGCGCTTCGTTGTGCCGGTAGAGGAACGCGAAGGCGAGCGTTATCCAGCCGTGCGTCGCATTCCAGACGAGCCACGGCAAGCAAAGAACGAGCGCGACCGCGAGCGCCAGCGGTAGCCCCCTGCGCCACACCATGCGCACCCCTGAAGAAAATGCATACGCGCACACCCCGAAAATCAGTGCCAGCCCGAGCACGCGCGAGAGCAACGTGCCGGCCAGCGCAACGCCCAGCAACGTCCAGTCGCCCAGCGCATCGCGGCGAAATGCGCGCGCGCCGAACCACAGCGCCAGCGCCCAGAACATCATGTACGGCCCGTCGGGCGACGCCGCCCCGAAAGCGAGCGACGCGAGGGGCATCAACGCGAGCGCTAGTGCCGCCGCAGCACCGGCGCGCGCGTCGTTCGTCAGTTCGGTCGCGCAAGCGGCGATGCCGAACGACGCGACCAGTCCGCAAACCACGAACCCCAAGCGCACGATGCCCGGCGTCGCGCCCAAGGGCGAGAACAGCGCAATCGTCCAGGCCACGAGCGGCGGATGATCGACGTAGCCGAAGGCGAGGTGCCGGCTCCATTCCCAGTAATATGCTTCGTCGCCGGTCAGCGGAACGGTAAACGCGGCAATGCCGCGCACGACCACGATCGCAACGCTCGCCGCCCACGCAATCCGAATCACTCGTACGGTTCGGCGAGCCCGCCGTTGACGCCCAGGACCACGCCGTTGATGAAACTGTTATCGTCGGCAATGAGATAGCGGACGGCACCCGCAACGTCTTCCCATGAACCGGCGTGGCCGGTCGGATTCTTGGCCGTGACGCGGCGCGCCGTGGCGCGGTCGATGTCCTTGTCGCGAATGTCGCCGGGTTCGAGCGCATTGACCGTGATGCCGTGACGCGCTTCTTCGAGCGCGAGCGTTCGCGCGAAGCTGACGACGGCCGCTTTGCTCGCGGCGTAGAGACTCAAGTTGCGCGCAGGCACGGTCGCATGCGAACCGTTCATTCCGAAAAAGACGAGCCGTCCGAAACGGCGCGCGCGCATCCCCGGCAGAACGGCGAAGGCAGCCTCGACCGCACTCGACAGATTGCCGGCCACCGTGCGGCGATAGTCGTCCATGGACGCGCGTGAAAAGGCGTGCGTGACGAGTGGTCCGACGGCATGGACGAGCACGTCGATCCTTCCCACCGAAACCTCCACGTCTCGAATCGCCGCTGCGGTTTCGCCCTCACGTTCGTGATCCGCGGAGACCGTCAGCGGCTCTGTTCCACCGATCGTGCGGACGCGGGCCGCCGTATCCTCGGGCGCGGTTCCCCCGGGACGATACGTAAACGCGACGCGATAGCCGTGGCTCGCCAGATCGACGGCGATACCGCGGCCCAAACCGCGCGCCGCCCCCGTGATGAGGGCGACGCGCTGTGAATCGTTCACGGCGACGACACGTCGCCGCCATGGATCATGCTCGAATCTACTGTGCGCTCAGTCGCAGCGTCTTCTGGGCGCTCGCTTTCGTCGCCGGATCGGTCGACGTAACCGTCACGCCGATCTGTCCGCCGGGGACCGTCTGCAAACTGACCTGCTGGGAGAAATTTCCGGAAGCATCAGCCAGGGTATCACCGGTGTAGGTGCCGGTTCCGAAGTGCAAGATTCCACCGAATGATGCCGCGCTGCCGGCAACGATGTGCACGCGTGCGTTCGGCGTCGTATGACCCGAAACCGTAAACGCACCGCCCACGGCCGCGCCGTCGGCCGGCGATGAAATCGTCACGCTGTTGGTTGGCTGCGTCGTCCCCGATGTAAACGGCCATCCACGGTCGAAGGCGACGCCCGAAGCGTCCTTCCCGGAGACGCGAACCGTGTGTTTGCTGTTTTGTAAATCCGATTGCGGCGTGTAGACGATGCCGGTATCGGAGATCGTCGTAGTGGCAGTGATGTCGCGGCCGTCAAGCGTCACATGCACGCTGTTCGGGTCGGCGTGTTGGCTAAATGTTGCCTGGATCGTCGGCTTCGTCGACTGCACGTAACCGTTGCGACCCGGTTGCAACGCGTTCTCAACCAAGTGCAGTGCACTCTTGGCTGCGTTCGTCGGGGCCGCCGCAGCCGGAGCAGCGTTTGTGTTCGTGCCGTTCGTGCCGATGGCCACGATCTGATTGGCCGCGTCGTAATTGACCGTCGCGCCGAGCGCCTGCGAGACGAAGCGCAGCGGAACGTAGGTGCTGGCCCCGATGATGAACGGCGCGACGTCGAGCGGTTGCGACGCACCGTTGACGGTCGCCGTGTGCGCACCGATGTGCAAGGACACCGTGCGGCCGTTCGAGCCGGTCGCGTTGATCGTGCCGGCTTGATAGACGACCGACGCGCCCAGACGTTCGAAGATGCCCCGCAGCGGAACGAACACGCGCCCCGCGCGCGTGATCGGGGGCGGGTTCAGGCTGACGGCAGAGCCGTTGAGTTGCACCGAGACGGCGAGTGCGGGCAGCGTACTGCCAAGCAGGGCAGCGACGGCGACGGCGCTCGCGACGACGCGGCGCGGATGATGAGTGTGCAAGCGTTTCCTCCTGCAGCCGGTCAGTAGTTCGGCCGCTTTATCCCAGGGATTCCCCAGAATAGGTCGGTTTGCATGCCGCGGAAGGTTAATCGCCGGCGCCGGCTCCGATGGGTGGGCGCTCGAAGTCGGGGACGACCAGGCCACCTTTTTGCTCGCGGCGCGCGGCGCGGCGATGCTCGCGGCGATCCACCCAGCCCATGACGAACGTATAGACAACCGGTACGAGCGCCAACGTCAGGATCAGCGAGCTGGCCAGACCGCCGATCAACACCGTGCCCATTGAGGCACGCTCTTCGGCGCCTTCGGTGAGCCCAAGCGAGAGCGGCAGCATACCGAAGATCATCGCGCACGTGGTCATTAGGATCGGCCGGAAGCGCGTCGCCGCCGCGGCTTTCATCGCGGTCACGACGTCGAGTCCGTGTTTGCGCCGCTGCTGATTCGCGTAATCGACCAGCAGGATGCCGTTCTTCGCGACCAGGCCGAAGA
>JAABUQ010000299.1_pt1 | contig 114249 bp, 86 predicted proteins | sample 5560001 | NCBI WGS metagenome assembly JAABUQ01 (sample SAMN10711888, study PRJNA513371) | rock metagenome | isolation source: Antarctica rocks | place: Antarctica: Victoria Land, Finger Mt nord | collected 2015-12-18 | reverse complement strand
TCACCTGCTAACCTCCCCCTCTTGTTCGAATGAGATACACAGATGCTGATGGGAGTAATCTGCAGGGTTTGAGAAGGATAGAAGGGAAATGGGGGAAGATGGAGGGAGGGAGAGGGTACGGGGTTGGCAGGGGGGAAGGGGGAAGCATTTGGGGATTCGGCGGTGCGAGAAGGGTAGCAATAGTCGGCTACCGTGATGGGGTGGGTGCTTGTTGGTAAACTTATGTTGTTCTATGGCGGAGATTGCTGAATGGTAATATTTGGTGCCAAGATTGTCGCTGGAGGCAGGGTTTTTGCAATCAGGCGATAAAGGTTGTGAATCTCAAAATCCGTTATTACGGGAAGACGGAATTGTGAATAGCATGTAACTCAGATTCATATGCCATCCTGCACTCCTTCACGGCTCGGAACTCTGGAGACTTGCGGCCAAGACTAAAAGGAAGAGCTGTTTTAGTCAGATGGGTATAAGCGTCACTTACTAGGTTTGGGCTACGGTAAGATGTATTCACCGACTTTTCTTTTAGAGGTGAAGATTATTGTCACGCTTTGTAATCGATGCATAGAAGTATTTGAGGTCTTCTAGTCTGTTGCGTGCTTGGAAACTTACTTCTTTTGTTGGTGGAGTGGATGCGAGCTAGTTGTCGCAGCTACTACACAATGGATTGATCCGTCTTTACACTACAAGACTTAAAGATCTGGTTGTGCAGGCAGAGTGCGGCAGTCGTCGTTTATTGAGAGGGAGATACTTGTGCCTCTCATCAAGAATTCGGTCTTGCAACCAATGCCTGCGAGACGAACTCGTGCAGGTGCGATAAAGGAAACTCCAGCGTCAACCTCACCTATGGAGACATCCTTGTCCGGGCAGGCTATATCTGCGGAAGGATTGATGGCAGCGAGACAGGATAGTTTATCTACAATGGTAAGTAATTCCGAAGAACTATGGCGGACAGATTTGTTAACAATTGTGAAGGCTTTGACACGCAGTCAGTCCCAGCAGCTCGTTAGCCCTCCAACTACCCCTGCTCCGGCTGGAAGGAAGACAGCAGCAAGGAAGGGTGCATCAACCAAGAAAAGCATTCCTACGGATGCTACAGTGTCAGATAATGTTGGAGCCATGGCATTTATGACGCCGAAAAGCATCGTCAGAAAGCGCAAGCGTGCGACGTCGGAGGAAGTGGGACCTGACTCTAATGACTTACCCCACGGTCTTGGTACATTGCCTTCTAAAGCCAAGGCTACTATTGTGAAAGGTGGATCTGGCAAGGTCAAACGATCTAAGAAGACCAGGATTGAGAAGACAGCTCTTCCTAGTTTGGACGTTTCCGTCGGAGAAGGAGAATACGAGGAGGACTCACAACCGAAGAAGACCGAGACCGAGAAGTCTAAGGCGCAAGAGTATCTTAGTTCGGAAGAGCCAACTGTCTTAGCTAGGCTGATGCCAGACTCATCAAAGTTCGTTCCTAGCAAACGTGCGCGAGCTTACCAGCACCGCTGGGGCGAGACACCTTTCCCAGACTACGAAGCCATCCCGACTGAAGCATATCAAATGGTCAATGATTTTCTTACCCGTCAACATGGCAAGAAGGAAGCGCCTGCTGCAATACCTCCACCATCACAGACGTTCGCTGGCTGTGGCGAAACACCCTGCATCATAGACGCTTTGATCCGTACCCGCATCAGTGCGAATACTGACGGCAACCAGACCAGCGTCGTAATCCAGAGTATGCTCGACACGTTCGGCTCCAAGAAGACCGGGACTGGCAAAGACAGTATCAACTGGGATGTTGTCCGCCATTCTCCGGTCGAGAAGATAGCTGAGACACTTAATTTCGGCGGCAATCAAAACATGAAAGCCAAGGACATCAAAGGCATCTTGGACATGGTTTACAAGGAGAACAACCTTCGCCGTCGAGCATTAGCCGATCCGGAGTTCGCCAGGGAAGTGGGCCTTGACAATAAGTCTGCCGTGCAAGAATCCGCCAAGGTTGCCCTCGCCGATCCGAACATCGTGTCTCTGGACCACATGCATGCGCTTTCCTATCATCAGGCCTTCAGTGCCTTTATCGAGTACCCTGGGATTGCCCTCAAGACTGCCTCGTGCGTGTGCTTATACTGCTTGCAGCGACCGAGCTTTGCTGTCGATACGCATGTGAAACGTATTACCGGATGGCTTGGTTGGAGACCGGAGGAGGCGAACGAGAACAAGACATTCACCCATCTTGAGTACTTGATCCCCGATGAGCTCAAGTACTCGTTACATACCCTGTTTGTCGTGCATGGCAAGGAATGCGTTCGATGTGCCTCGGACACACACGAGGAGACTCCGGGATGGGAGAAGGGCTGTGTTATTGACCATCTAGTCAAACGGGTCAAGAATATCGACGCTAAGCGAGCTGCGAAAGCGCTGAAAGCTAAGCCGGCAAGGGAGGCGAATCGATTCTTCGACCCTTACAGAAATGTTGAGAAATCTGAGGATCATACTATGAGTTTAGAGGTCGATGATGGGGGACACGAAGGCGCGAACTCGGCGAAGACTAGTCTGGCCAAATCGATGCGGCCTAAGCGCATGGCCAAAAGCAATACCAACGTTGAAAAGGTGCCCACCTTGAAGAAGACACCGGTCGGAAAGGACAAGGCCGCTGGTGCTTCCAAGACGAAGACTATCAAAGCTAGTCGAAAAGCCCAAGCCGCGATGACGGTGCCTGTAGGAAAGGTCGAGCAAGAGGAGGGCGGAGACGTCGCAATAAGCTTGGAAGACGAAGAGAACCATGATGGGTCTGGCAGCGAAGAAGAGCAGTAGATTTGTGGCGATCGAGGAATCTTGGGAAATACTAAACCCCTCAAGACCAGTCGGGATACGGTTGAAGAGGAGAGTAAAGTGGTTAGATGGAATGCATTGAACAGAGGTTTGCAGTGGGCTAGGCAATTGTGGTGATCTCGAGATGAAGAATTGCCATTGCTAGAGCAAGATTAGCATAGCAGGTCATCGGATGCCCTCCCCTTCCGTATCCTGTCATTGTCTTAGGTCCCGTAATGATCCTGCAATAGCCGTGAGGGGAAAAGAGGATAGAAAGAAAGCGGACTTCAACTTAGGTGCCCTGAGGGAACAAAAGGTCCACTTAGGCAGTCAGCGCTCACAATATTACGACCTCTTACGAACACAGTCATACTCGGCGGTGTTAGACGCACTCCAGTACCAGCGCTTATTGTATCATGGAGACTCGGATCTTAACACAGTCATTGCGCGGCAACGTCTTCGCCACCGCATCACGCTTGTGTGGTACCTGCGTCTTTCTCCACCCAAGAACTGCGGTATCTGGCTCCACCCCGCTACGTTAATGGAGGTACGATCTGAGAGTATTCCCTGGCTGCGATACGAGCATAATAGCAGCATGGTGACGATGAAAAAATGCCTTGCCCTCGACTCCGCTGTGGTAGGCGCGAAATTTGCCCAGCCTCCAGGACTGCGCAAATTGCCTTCCAACATCGGTTCCTGGGCCAGTTGATAGAATCAACATAAGCAGTGATTCCTGATCATCGTGTGATCAGCTTTATCCCTGAGCAGAGGCCTCTATTATAAGGATTTTCAGGGACAAGCTTCGAGAACTGTTTCCAAGAAGAGGGTGCGACCGCTCAAGGCGTTGAATACAACCTCACGATTGGCTCTGTGATCCTCCAAGTGTCTAAAGCAAAGCTGACTGTGAATGTAGTCTCAGAATGAATGACCCTTAATTGACCTCTTGGCGTTCAATTTTGCCCTCGGGGGTCGCTAGCCTCCTAAACTCTAAATCCATATTTGGGGCTTTTTCTCAGCCAATAGCTCTTTCCCTGATTGGTCTCAGTTGACGACGTGACGACGACATCGACAACTCGCCACAGAAATCTTTCTCACAGGTACTATCGATGGGCGATGCTATTTTACCTACGATGATAGATCAATCATGGTATCTTGCGGCTCGGCTTGATCTAGCTGTTCAGGTCTTAGAGCAAGACCAGAACGTGATAGTCCGTCGCTTACATCGATCTCTTTGGGTACCTTTGGCGGACTGCCCTCTACGCATTGTTTCTTTGCTGCATGCAGAAGACCTCATCTTACTGACAAGCCTCGTTGTGGCTCACCTCACGACAACGCCCTTGAAGGATTTCTAACTTGACAGACGCCATGGCCGCTCTGTCCTTATCCTGGTAGCTGTTTTCGGATTCCAACCACGCTGCGGCTGGTATACCACAGGTCCCACACTATTAACACGGATTCCAGGATCGAGGGAATATGTACCCTTCCAATATAATTGCCTGTCGTGCTTGGGCGTCTACGAGACGTAATTCCTCCGACATCTTCGACCCGCTGACATGGAGCTACAGATACGACGAGCTCGTGAATGTAATTGGTTTTCCACCATGGACAGTTTGCTGCATCCTCAGCTGCATATCCGATTCTTAACGTCTGTAAGTTTGGAAGGAAAGGAGATCAATTATCATTAAAGGCTTGACCACACCCACATCATATCGACTTCTGCGAATACTTATGCACGTTGATCACAATCCTCCTACTCTAGACCGTCGTTATCATTCGTAATCTTGTCTTTACCAACGTTACATCGACCTTAAGTCTTGTATTCAATATTCTGTCTTTCAGGCCCCCCAGGAGTTTTTCTCTTCAGTCTAGCCCCTTCTAAGATTTGTGCCTCAAGGCTGTGGAAAGCGCTAGAATTTCGATCTAAACAATCCAGGTCTATATAAGTAGCCAATCTTCTACCATTTCAATGTCTCGACAACCAGCCAGGTCTCAAAAACATCGAGCAGAATCAAAACCAGAAGCCTCGCCAGGACTTTCGAGCAGCAGTCAATACGCCTCTAGCTACTTTACGGCACCTTCTTCACCATATATTTCACCTTACTCTCCACTTAGCGCTCAACCAACAACAACAATTATCAGTCCACAGCCGACAACCTCGTTCGATCTTAGTCCTTGGTCAGTCGAAGCGTCCGCCATCGGAAGCCGAGCAGCATCAGCAGCAGCCATGTCAACATATTCGTCTTCATCACAGGGCAGCATATACAGTAACACAAGTCCTCAACAACATCGGGTGGCGACTCCTGGTATGATGAATAATCCAGGAAGTCTAAGTGCGGTGAGTGCAAAATGCAAAGTCATTCTTTCTTCCCCAGACTTTCCTCAAGTCCAGCCAAATTTATCTACACGATCGCGTCTGTTTTGGGCCAATCGGGATCATAGGCCTTCCACCTATGTACGATGCGTAGTAGTCGTTTGATATCGCGCGATACTTCGACCCCTGTCCGTTCCGGCCCCTTGGCGTGCATCAACCAGCCACACTACGTATTTCTTACGAGAAAAGGATTTTACTGACATGTCTTCAAAGAACGATAAAGAGCGTCTGATTAAAGCGTTGCGCACACATCAAGTCAACACCCTGACCGAGTTGCGCCGTATCGAAAAGCTATTCGCTTCCCTAAATTCCGTGGAGGTCACAGAGCCGATGACGAGTGCGTGGGCCTACTACGTTAATTCAAATAATCTGCTCAATGAGCTACGTGGTCTTACGAGGAACTATCCCTTCGATTCTGAGTGCCTCGACGAGGCGAAGCATCGAGTCGTGGATGACCCCGCTAGCACCAGGAGCTGGAATTACTGCTGGCTGTTGCTAACGAAGATCAAAAATGAGTGAGTCAACCCATCGTCAAATTTTGCACATTTCATAATTGAGCATTGATAAGCTGAACGCCACCTACAGAAACTTGGTCTCCAAACACGCAAGGCTTCTTGCTGCCAAACCAATCATGTGGGGAGGCAAGACTCCGACTGCCGCTGGCGTACAGAAGCTCGCCACGGCGTGTACGACAGAGTGGACACGGGCTGTCGATCAAATGCTTCGCAGCTGGACCACTTCGCCCAGTACGACTGGCAGGTAGCTGGCTCAGCTTACGCCAAAAACTCGACCTCTCGGCCTCCGACCTTTTTATTTCCGTCTGTAACAACACAAAACATTATGCATAGCCGACGGCGTCTTTGAAGGCATACATACCCATAACAATATCCGTCCCGCTCTACATAGACTACAGATTACCAAGCTGTCGACTGGTTTCGAGGCTGTTCGCTCCGGTCCTTACTGTTTGTGAAGGCGGAATGGTAAGCTTTGGCCAAGGTAATTGACTTTGCGGTTATTTCCCGGTGTCTCTTTCCTCTATAAGCTAGGCTCTAGATCTCAACGTCTTCTCACAGCCAATCTCTTCCATGGTCACAGCCTTGTTGAAGCGAACGATATGTTTCAGGTTGATGATTGTAATCTCCCGTGCCTCTCGCGCCTTTTCAGCCGCGGTGGGGTTTGAGGCTTGGCACATCTATAGCAAAAGCGTTGCATCAGGGTGAAGAACGCTTAGCACGAGCTCACATCCGACACGTACATACATGTAAGTGAGTTCCGTAATGTTACCCACCGTTGACTCTAAGTGAGCTCGAGATACTATGGTCCTCTCGAAATCACTGTCGTACGAGGTAACATCAAGCGCGCCAAGCCTCCACACGATATGTAAGTAAGCAGGGAACAACGGAACAACCATACTTATATAATCTCGGAGATGACGCACGCCCTCGCTTAATCCAGGCTGTGTTTTCTGTTCCTTCCGACGATGATTTACTTTATCAACATCATCAGCTTGCACGTCATTTCCCAGCAAAAGCGTTTGTCAACCAGCGAAGAGCATGCTGACGAGGCTTATGCCATGTGGCCAGACAAGGTTCTGCGTCCCACAGCCATGGTGTCGGGCCGCAAGGCTCACTGCCAGGCCACGCGAGAGCCAGGGCACCGGAGCTTATCATAACATTATTGATGATGACCTTAAGATGACATTTTTGAGGATTAAAGGTGGCACAGAGTGGACTTGGCCTCGTGAGAAGAATGACTTTCCCAGACAGGATATCGACCTAGAAAGGGTATATTAAACTACGCCAAATTATCCTTAGGACATCTCCAGATCTGGCAGGAAGTGGTGCAGCCCGCATTCTTTACTATGTTTTTGGGTGATAGTCCGACGAGTTGATGATGGATCCATCGACCAACGAAAGACAACTGCTAAAGAGGCAATCCGTCCAAACCTTCTTCTTCCTCTGGTGGTGACATTCAACAGCAGGGCGACCACATCAGCACATGAGACTTCCAAAGCCAGAAGTGATCCATAGAGGTACCAAGGGCGTGGGCCCCGTTTTGTTCTCTTCTCTTGTTAGGTGGCGACGCTTCGTATCCGCACTCTCGCTACTACATTGTTTCTCTTCTTCACGAGAACGATCTCTTAGGGAAGCGTCCCTTTCCATTCCAGAACTAGGATGTGTGGCCGTTCAAGCTCTGTCGCAGGTAATCAACACTACTTTTCCTATTTATGCTCTTTCCGCCTGTGTTTTCTTTCGCTCTTGGAGGGTGTTAGATTACTTTAGGAGCAAAGACTGGCTTAAGAGGTTGTGGCCACGTGAGGTGCGTGGATTACAGAGCCGAGACTATCGCGGTTTTCAATAGATGCTCGATGTTGTTGTCTACCGAGTTTATTGCAGCCTAGTTCCACATGCTGCCCACCTGCCGAGAACATACTCTTTTCGTACTCACATGTACAATACAAGTATACCTCTTAATCACATTCCGTCTACTAGATAACAGATAAGAACTATCACCCTACCACCCCAACCTCTCAGCAGTCACCCAATTATCCAACCCCCCTCCCAGCACAACCATAACCCCTTCCAACCCAATCCCAAAAAAGGCATGCACCCCTAACCCCAGCACTTGCTCACCCAGTCTCACCTCCCAACCCCAACAATCCCTCTTCCTCGCCAAAAGATCCCGCCTCCGCGCCGTCAATACAAACCCATCAGCTCCTTTGCTCTCCTTCCCCACCTCCTTCCCCTCTCTAACCAAAACGAACAACATAAACCAAATCCCCTGATTAATTCAAACCAAATCCGAAGCCGACAACTCCTTATAGCAAGAATGACCTGAACCGCCCCTCTGTTTCCAGTCGTTCTGGTACGTCCCAACGCTACTCCATAGGCACGGGGTTTTCAGTACCCATAACCCGTCAACTCGCTAGATACGTGATGAATTGTCCACTATAGGCTTTACCTCCATTACTAGCACTGTTTATTCCGATAATTTGGTTTTGCGTAACGATCATCCGATGTTAGGGCGCATGGCAATTGGGCTTCTGAATTGTTGGGGGGGATATGTGGGGTTATGTTGATGTTGGTTTTTGGATTGGGGCTGGGGATGATGGAAGGAAGGGGTGTCTTTGGGATAGGTGGGGATTTTTGCAGGGCTGGGTTTTGGGGGATGGGGTGGGGGAGGGGTAGGGTGGGGAGTGGGGAGTGGGCAGTGTGTGGGTGGGTGGGGGCTGTTTGACGGGGGGGTTTAAAAGCTGGAGATAGGCGATGATTGAGTTGGGGAAGGGAGGTTGGCTTTTGATCTATCAATGGTCCTTGCGATGCTTGAATCGACAGTGTTTTCAGGTTATCTAGAGGATTGCCTTGATATTATAAGGCAGCCCCTATTTAGCCTTCTTTTTACTAGATGCTCTCCCATGCGAATGGGGTAGTGAAAGCAGTGTCCAACGGATGGTAGAAGCGGTGCTGCCTCTGCGGAACGTGCGTTTCGAGGATTTCGGAGGGGGTTTGGTGCTGCAATATAAGTTGAAGAACAATATGTCTTTTCCAATTATACATGTCCAAAAAAGGGGCTGCTTATCATAAAGCTCATGATTTCAAAGAGCACATGCCAATTCGTGAGGCGGACGTGCTAGACCCGCCATTTGAAAGTACCCACTCTTCGATTGTCCGACCCTGACTCCATGCCAGTCGATATGTCACGACGATCGCTGGAACTCTTTCCCCATAGTCGCGTCTAGGAGTTTCTCCGCTTCTCTCACATATCCCTCTTGACATGTACAACCGGTCCTGCGTATCTGTGCCGTGCGACTATCATGTAGTAGACTGTGAAAAAGATGATGACGGCGCCAAAGATTACAATCGACCTGCCAGCAGAAGGGCATGATTAGTACATACCCTAAAATGATATGATTTTGGCCGGTGGCTTACCAATTCATGGACGTCCCATTTGGATCCGGTGCACTCGGAAAGAATTGGAAAACCCAGGCGACGAGTAGGAACGAAATGGCTATCATGTTTATGGCATTGCCTGCTTTACCAAGGCTGAACCGAGAGGGAGGAAAAGGTTCACCGCGGATACGCGTCTGAAGGATGCCTGCTCACGAGTTTAGGATAGTCGTGTGCGCCTCTGCCGTCAAGCTGACTTACATGCTATGCAGATCATATAGCTGCTCAAGAGCCCGGAGTTGACTAAAGTGACGAAGACTCCGTATGCGGTGCTACTTCCAATCACGATACAAGCGAGGATGACCGTGAAGCCCAAAGAGACTGTCATTGCATTCATCGGGCTTGAAGCAGCATTAGTCGGCATGGAGCGATTTGCAGGAAACAGCGGGAGCAGATACGAGGAGAGACTCACATATCCCAGGCTGGTCGTACTCGCGCAAGCCATGCGCTAAATGGGGGTCCACCGTCACGCGCGAAGGACCACAGCTGCCTTGAACTGGTTGTGACGGTGTTCACGGCGCAGGAGATCAGTAAACCGAGCATCAGGGTGGTCAGAGCGATTGTAGCGCCGGGTGATCGCGTAGCGTTGAGGAGAACTTCGACGTATGGTTGACCAATTGGGGAGTTGATTGCGTTGTCCAGGTCGCCGAGACAGAACACCAGTGTGACTATGTGAGAGTCAGTCAGTCTTGGATTCCCGAAGTCGAATTGGACGGCCATACTGATGGTGAGGAAACCCAATACGTAGTTCATCAAGGCCGCCGCTATCATGGAGCGAGGCAGAATCCAAGAAGCATTCTTCAGCTCCTCTGCTAAGTGGACACTTGAATCGGCACCGATAACATCACCGATTGCCGCGCTGATGCCAACGAGGGAAGCAACACCGGGACTGGACCAGCCATTGGACGAAAATGTGGTTAATACAGATGAGTCACTCCTCGGAGCCATTACCCTAGCAGCGCAAGAGTCAGCCAATATCCGCTGATTGCTCCAATTCTGTGAGATTTCACGTACCGTACGTACCAAAGGACGACAATGAATGCACAAAAACCGAAGATATGAGCAAAAATGAAGATACCCTCTAATATAGGCAATCTCCGGAAAATTACGGTATTGAAGAAGATGGATACAATTACGACGGCCCACGCGAGCAAGGCAGTCTGCCAGGTGTGGATCGTGTAATCCGGATTCGCAAGGACAATGATAGCCTGGACTTGTTGGCCGGCAGCATAACAAGTGCCTGCCAAAGAGGCGTGCCAACCTAGTACGCAGAGATATCCAACGGTGTATGAAAGGAACTTTTGGTATTCCGGCGGTGCAACTGCGTCTTTTGTCAGCCATTGCGCGTTGAGAATTCCAAGTAGCCGTACACTCCGAGCACCAGTGATATTGCCCTCCTCTGTCGATCTTGTTAGCGACTACTGTAATCCTGACTCGATGCCCGATCTCCTACGCTGTGAGAGCAATACTGGCCATCTCAGCCATAGCTTGTATTGTAAATTAGCGTCTCGTCAAAAAACTAGGATGAGCGCACTCACAGAGTACCACGAAGAACATGCCGCAACAAGTGATGAGGAACATCCACACGCTCCCTGCAGTGCCTCCATTGGGTAGCGATAAGACGCCATTGCTGCCGAAGTCTTGTCAGTACGAGCCTAGACTCCGCAAAACCTGATCAGGTTTGCAACTGACATGAAGACGTATTCCCATGAACATCCTAGCATGACGGCAAAACCCCAAATGCTGAAGAACTGGAAATCGCGACGCAATTCTTGCTTCTTTCCCATACGTATCATGCCGCGTTGGTCGTGCTCGGTGCCCAGCTTCTCATCAGCATCTCCTTCTGTAACATCGACAACTTGGCGCACGTCGAGCTTGGTTTCAGGCTAGCCATTCTCGCTCTTCAAGGTCTCCATCCTTGAGTATGGCGGGGTCTAGGATTTGGCGAAATTGTTTTGCGATGTGGTCGTACTTCACTTGACTTGATGCAATACTCCACAGCAGAGTTAGTGAGCTCGCCCACGGCGGCAGCAGTACGTTCTCCGTGCAAGATCCTCATGAGGCTCTCCGAGAGCACAATCAGATCAGAACGGAAGAAGCATAAGACCAAACAGAAGTCGCAAGCGAAAGGTACCTCCACGCCATACCTAGCGTCTCCAGATTCACGCGGCGTGCATGCATTGACGATCATTGCCCACGAGTAGAAGGTGGGCGATAAGTACGTATGTTTTTGATGCTCATATATAGTACAGGCTTGACTATGATGAATCGCCCTGGAAAACCAACGAGGAACCTTGGTTTTGGCACATTGTGCAGGTCCAGTTTATACTTCTCCTTAGCATTGTGAACCCTTACTGTCGCATGTTGATGTTGTGGTTGTCATTGCCACTGTAAAAAGACGTTTTGAACAGCCCTGTGCGATACTATCGCATTGGAGGTTTCTCTTGACATAAGATCATAATAACGTTGACAATAGTAGACACGGGCTGTAATAGGATTGCGATGAAAAACAACAACGCCTGATGGGCTTTTTGGACAGCAGCAGCGACATTGAAAAGCGAATAGATTGGACCTGAGCGATGTGCCAAAACCAGGGTTTCCGAGGGTGATGCATCATAGCCGAGTGTGTACTATACCTGATGCATTATAAACATATCCTCGTGGGCGAATTACAGCCGGGGAAAAGTAGGTCGAATCCTTCGTCGACCGCATATGTGTTAGCCTTGCACAATGACCAGAACCTGCAGACGCCACATGGTTGGCGTGCGGCCCACATGCTGTGAAGCCTCTTGCTGTTGGCAGGAGAAAAGGAGCTTGAGACTGGGCGATCGTCTGTGTCTGCAGATGGATATTGATTATACCGAGAGGAGAGAGAGGAGAGAAGAGACAGAGAAACAGATAAGACAGTATTCGATGTGTGGGAATCCTGGCACATCTAGGCAAAATAAACCTGTCACGCTAACATATAGCCCCGTGGGTAGGTCATGCCTAGACCTGGCCGATAGGGGATGTTTAGGGGCTACAGGGGACAAGGTGCCCAAAATCCGCAACCCGAGTCGCCTGGGCGATAATCTCTAGATGGCTCTTCGGGTGGCCTTCAGCTAACGACACTGTGCTGGTGGCGCTACTAGCGTCAGCCCGGACTCTTGGTGTCGAGCTCCTTCCTGTCAACAAAGTCAATTACGATCGGGGAAGCGAAACCCTTGCGCTCGGGTCGTCAACCCGGGCATACTTTAGCAGATTGTTCTCCCCGTTGCCCCGGCCCGTGTCAGTAGAATTAATCGTGGGTACTCTAAATTGCACTATTACTCCACCACGCTAAATGGCACCGTTCCTCAGCTCTACTTTAAGTACGTACAACCCACGGGCAACATTCCCTCTCACATCCCCGATAGGCATCATCTTTGACACCCAGCGGGCCGCCGCAATCACGTATTGACCTTTGACAGCGATTAGCGATGTCCAACAAACGCCACCAATTCTAATGTATCTCCCTTGCACGGTCGCCTCTTCTGATCAAGAGTCCAAGATACTCCATACACGTTTATTGTCGATCACCACTTGCATCAGTTGCGAGGTCACCTCTTTGATTTATCTTCCAAAGACGTTGAATAATCTTGTCGATACAGGGGTCCACTTCAAACATTATGCCAACAGCGAGGCAGGCATCCCATGTGGTGGTCCTTCGGGGACGGTACATCAATTTTGGTGGAGATAACTAGTCAAGCCCTGTACCTTATCGCGTTGATGGCAGGCAATACGTGATTGCGTTGGCCCGCTGGGTATCGGAGATGATTTTAGCTGCTTTTTGGGTACGGGAGACTATTGCCGCATAGTCTAATGATTGAGCTCCTGTTGGTAACACTTGGAGCTGTTCTATCCGGCAGAGTGGTCCTGATCGCAAGGATTATGGGATTCGAAGAAACACGGCGCTCAGTTCGTTCAGGCCCTCTGACATGAACGTCAAGCAATGGTCCAGGCGCACGAGAGGGTGTATAAAGTAGCTGTACTCCGTAGCGTGAATCCATTCGAGACGCCTGGGATCTAATCTGGCGGCTACCGAACTGGCCAGGCCCAGAATAGTTCATCGCGAAGGAATTCCCACGTGGCGTGCTGCACAATGGCCTATCACTAATCTTCTTCGCGGTCTCGCCTCGATAGCGCACAGCAAACGATCTCCCGCTTGCCACTGAGCATGCTTGCTCAAGCCACAGCACCTTAAGGGCCTAGTACAATCGTCGAATAAAGACGATCTTGCTCCCTTGACGAGTCGACGTAGGTTAAATGTTATTTTGGACAGGGTTTATTAAGGTGAGGGCTAGGCAAAATAAACCCTGTCGAAAATAACAATTAACCCCGTGGATACGAAGTAGCAACGAAAAATATCTCCACCCCTTCCTTCCACGGAAAACCGACGGGCCGGGCCATCAAATCCGAATCTCCGAAGGACGTGTATGGACGAGATGTCTACAAAACATTTCAAGATATACTTGGATGAGATCCTCGCCTTGTGTCCACTCGCATCGGAAAATGTCGTCCTCAGCAGCGGAGGGTCCACGCTTCTCTGAATGGACATCTACAGACCACCAGGCACCGTTGTGGATAACGACTTCTCTGTCCTTGATCTACTCCTGTTCGTTCCTTTGCGTGCGACTAGTTGTCAAATTAAGGCGCTGGGCGCTGGATGATGTTGTCTTGGGCGCTGCTTATGTTGGTTTGGCCCCTGTCCACGAGTACGAGACACACTGACAATCTACCAGCTCATAAGCTTTGTACAGTGGGCCATGATCTATACCGCACTTAATAGAGGTGCCGGTAGGAGTACGAGCAGTCTGCAAGCTGATCCACTCGGGACTCCAGGGAAGGTATAGTGTCCGACAGCAAGAAGCATCCGCAGCCAAGTTGACGTCGTAATTTTAGCTTGTATTCGCTTCCACATCGTTGACGCTGCTGTCGCTCGGTCTCACAAAGTGTAGTACTGTTTTGTTCCTGCGGATGGTGTTTACGAGAGAGAACAAGAAAGGGTGGCGACTATGCAATGCTTTAGTCATTGTTTTCGGCTGCTGGACTGTTGCATCAACGCTGATAGTAAGCGTCGGCTGCTCACCGAAAGATGCACTTGGTTCAGGAAAGAGCTCCCAATGCACAAGCGAAGTAGGATACCGAGTCTCGTTGCCCGGTTGCCGCCAGCTAATGGTCGTTGCTAGAATGCGCGATGGGCGGCACTGACAGCAATCGATGTCTTCCTAGAGCTGGTCATGGTTCTACTAGCCGCCTATTTGTTTTCGACACTTCACATGAGGGTTCGAACAAAGCTCACCGTGACCAGCGCCTTTTGCTTCCGCCTCGGGTAAGTGAATGCCCTCAAATACAGTTTGATTGGCGTCTCTGAACCATATTAGTGTTCCCGCCTTTTTCATCCCCTACTCAATATTGTACATATCCTTTCGCGAGCACGGCAGACCAAGCATCGATGCGGTGGACTTCCTGGGATTACAGCAGACCTTGCTAGCCTATGGTCTGATGGCGGCGACCATTCCTTGCCTTAGGGGCTTTCTCGGACGCTTCCGCACGGGTGACCTGGCCAGGCTGACCGAAAGCGAAATAATGCAATCAGACGTTCTAAGGGAATGGGGGTCGCGGTCAAGATCCAGACCGCGTGGTCAGAGCCATGTCCCAACATCGATGGATCGACGAAGACTAGGCAAAGCCAGGCGAGCAAAGAGTCAGACTTCGGCGATTTTGCAACCTGATGGCACACGTCACTCAACTCACGCATGGGCAGAAAGGCGGGATGACCACCGCCGCAGCAGTATCCGGACTTCTAGGAGTGAACAGATAATAATTCATCGGACAATGGATTTTGATGTAGTCACTCGGTGACATGGACGATTTACGTTATATTAGACAGCTAATTCTGACCTCCCTCTCCAGGAATGTACTGGAGCCATTACCGCCCCCTAACCTTGATCAGGGTACAGTTGAAACATCCTCGTCACACAAATACAGCGCCAGTGCATTACATTTACTACAACATGCTCGCATGCACGTTCAGCAATTTTTCGTCTCCGGAAGACACAGTCGATGAATCTGTGCGCAACATAAAGCACCATGACAGATATTCCAAAGGAGTAGTGCATTTAAAGCGTCTGAAATTACCTGTCACGGTAATACCTCGTGCTCTCACAGAAGCCATTTTGTAGACTGCCTCATCTTGTTGAGATTCCCACGCGAAGATCATGTTCATCCCAATCTCCATCCTTTCCATCATCTCCACATCTCCACATCTCCACATCTCCACATCTCCACATCTCCATCTCTGGTTTAGGCCAGATACCGTCTCGACACTCAAGAGCTTCTTTTCCTTCTCGAATTTCTTGGCATATCTTATCAGTGGAGAACCCCCCTCGGCGATCGATTCCACAAGCCGCACACAAGCACCTCTTGTGCCCATACCACCCCAGCCGACAAAGCTTCCGTTAGGAAAAAACCTTCGACTCCAAAACCCAACAATCAAAATCCCATCCCCAATCGCTCCCCTACAATCTGGGTGGCGTCTCCGAAGCTAGCAGCTTCAGGGCAATGCGCTGGCTAGAGTACGACTACGCTGAGAAACGGTGGGAGTTGTGTTTCGCGAACAATTTGCTGTTCTCGCTTCTGAGACTCCTATAAGTGGTGTTATTGACATTGGTGTAGCAGTCATACTTCTCACCCTAACTTATCCACGCACGTGCCAAGAGCGAGTAGGCGCTCCGAAGCGCTCTAACAGTGAAGCTTAGTTACAAAAGCCACGAGGAGCGGACGAAGTTGTCTTCCATCAAGGCAAAGCATCCCATAGTTCACTTCCTAGTCGCCCATCATATCTGCTCAGATCCTCCTATCATTCAATCTTAACCAAACCGACCAAACCCTCCACCAATCTCCCTCCCCATCCATCAATCCCCTCCCCCATCATAAACCCATCAACCCCATTTCCCCAAGAATTGCCACCCCACCCCGCATCAATCCTCGCCACTGCATTCGATGCAAAGGATATGACCCAAAGAGAAAATACCAAACCTCCTCCTAGAACAGCTGACTTTTATGAAAGGAAGAGAGAGGGTATCTGAGATGATAGAGTGACGCTTCCTCGATCTTATAATTTTCTGGCAAGGTATTTGGGGGGATTGGGTGACGATCGCTGGTTTTGAGGGGTGATGGGCATGGGGGGTGCTGGTTAGGCTAATACTACAAGCCATGGGGTGTGATTGTGGGTTGAGCACCTATGGCCTAGAGGGTAGGGGAGGGGCTGTGTGGAGGGTATCTATATGGTAGCAGCTGCTGATGATGATGCTAAAAATTGGGGACGTGACATTTCCGAAGGTATACCCCGGAACAGAGCCTTTCGCAAGATGAGTGAAGAAGCGAAGTCTTATACGCAGAGTGCCAAATTCAGGGAGGAGGTTGAGTGGGAACGAAAATCTAAAGTAGCCAAAGCGCGAACGCATTTTCCAGGTCTTTCTGATCGATAAGACCATAAGTGAGATATGGCCAACCAAGGGAAGGGAAGGCCCGCATATCGGAACCACGACTGGATTTCATATTGTTGGATTACAAGCTTCATCAACATACCTGCACCCTTCGCTTTCTCGCCCCATCTCCGAGCTGCCCTCATCCCCCTCGATACGACTGAGGGAGAAACTTCGACGACGAGGAGGGACCGAGCTCGCATAAGGAGCGAGCAGAAGAGAAGATGCTGAAATAGCCCCAGAAAAGGGGGGAGAATGATTGAAATCCGGGATTGATGGTAATTGCACGCTTCACTCGCGGTGGGATCTGCCAGCGTACCCTCCCCGCCTACTGATAGGGCTGGCGACGTCCTTCAGGCAGAAGTACGCACAGATTTCCTGGGGCCTCTGCTGCTTTCCCGTTCAAGGAAGGTATCGCAGTCTGTCAGGACCTCCCGCGGCCCTATTGAGAGGGGGGGATGACGTGATGGCTAGGGAAGTGACAAGGGCGGAGCGAGAGGGAAGGATCAAGTCTTGTCTCGAACGTTGTTGTCTGTGGCATCAGAGGTGATGGCTCATGAGAGTCCCTGTTTTGATTCCTGTTATACTGGACGGAGGCGGTACCAATGATTTGTCCCATGTGACGGCAGGGCGTACCTTCAAGGGCCATTCGACCAGTAACTATCCATTGTTGGAGGCCAGACAGTCTCAGCGGATCGATTCCTTGTTTTCGCCATCTGTTGAGGCATCTTTGTGTCGGGAAACAAGATCTATATTCCAGTGAAAGATAGAGTGCACATTTCTCACTGCCGCATGGGGTAGGCTGGGAATTTCCCATCATCGCAACAGCTACGCCGGCTCTACCTCCTGCGGCGCGCATCAAGAGCACCCCAGTCTGAAGGGTTCGCCCCCGATGCGGTTGACACGCGCGAAGCAGTGACCACTCAACCCGACGGATACCCCAGTTTGCCTATTGCCGTGCAGTCACCGATGCTGGCGAAGTCCGAAGCTAGCGAAGCAGCTAGGAGTCGCCCGTTGACAGGTATCCGGGCGGCGGTGTCAGAGCTGCTGGGTCGGGCTTGGATTTGAGTTGCGTGGGTCCTAATGGCTCGTGGCCAGTGTTGCAGAGGAGAGGGTAGCAAGTCTTAGGGTGTCGCTGGATTTGATTTTGAGGAGATGCCTGAAGTTTTGAACAGTTCGCAATAAGGATGCTACCAAGCAATCAGTATGACACATGGCAAGTAGCTCTTTCGTTGATTAGATATGTACAGACTCACCGGCAGCGTACAATACGTAGTTCTCTGGGTCCTGCAAAGACTTGAATGCGCTCAATCTCACGCGTCCATCCCATAATTGATTTCTTTCAATTTGGGACAGTCCTGCCTAGGCACATACCGGGACGCAAGTTCGTGAATTACGGCGGCGTACTTGTTCACGACCAGATAAACGTCGTTTGGGTATCCTGCATAGGACCATCGGCGAGTTCGCAGAACAAGGAACAAATACTTATTAATTTCCTTCGTTACTCGTGCAGCCAATTTTTTGGGTTTAGCTTCACAGGGGGCGATCAGGTCCCGTGTATTCCTGAACGGAATCTGTGGGCTATACAAATGAAGGTAGGGAAGACCAGCTATGTTTTTGGCTTGCCACCTCGTGGGTAAATGAATTGGCTGGCCAAGTGCTATGGAGGCAAAGATCGTTGTAACTGTTGACAGGCTATTATTGGTTTTTGGAAAGGCATCGAATTCTGGAGAGCCTGTGCCGCGATCAATGTCGCGTTGCAATGTTACGGTATATCTGGGGTCAGAGGGTTTGGAGTGTCTCTTCTCGAGCGCCAGAACCGGATCCGCAATAGCCAATGCCATAGCTACTAGAAGAAGTCAATTGGATTACTTGGCTAATCAAGAAAAACAACTTTGACACAATAAAATGAAATTCAATGCTGGAATGCATTCTGAGAAAATGTGCAGAAGGAGAATGCGGAGATATGAGGCTAGAGTCGTTATCATATACACGCCAGAATAAATTTGATATAGCTCATAGCTACATCTTAGGGAAATCTCTGGCGGTCGTCCAGTAAGTATTTTGAGGCAAGAGTAAGAAAGAGCTCCCCGTATGCAAACGCCACAGCCTTCCAACACCCGCTTAAGCGCGTATGCCAAAATCCCTGAGACGTTGTATTGCTTTACAGAAAGGAAGTGAGAGCGACCATGGTCATGGTAGCGATTACGGATTGATGTACTGCATTAGAATGGGTATCTTCTTTCGCTCCTATACACTACTGATACATTCCTAAGCCCAGTGTAAAACGTGCGAAAAGTTGTCGGCTGAGCGCCTCAATGCAATGGATACAACGAAGCCCTAATTTTCTGTGAAGAGGGCAACTCCGGTTCGGATTATAGTGTGATGTCGGTGAAACTTGAATCTCCTGGCGAATTTGATTCTGGCTTGTCGTTTTGATCTCGTTGTGCAACGTCGTCCGGTGTCGTTCGTCCATGATCAGGCTCTGAAGGTGATGTGACTGAAACTTCAGGTTTTTGCCGCAAGTTTGAATCAGCGGATTGCACCGTCGAGGGGGAATTCGGCTCCGAGTGCTTTTCTAGTGCTGGTGTGTCTTTCGCCGGTGGTGTAGGTGCAGGGTCTGTCGGACTAGGCGATGGTTGAGGAGCCCTACCAGTATCTAAAGCGTTGGAGGAGACCGAGTTCTGTTGCAGAGAGTTCTGCTGCTGAGGCCGATAGGGGAGCGTAGCCTGACTGTCCGTCCGTGAAGGTTGAGATGACTGTTGCTGCTGGTTCTGAACACCCACACCTTGTCCAACTTGTCGTAGTCTGGGATCTGCGTTAAGATAATACCCTCTGACACCGACAACCCTACCCTCTCTTTCACAGCCCTCGATCCATTCGGGCCTGACCACAGGAATATTCATCTCAGCAGCTTTCTCCCATTCTCGTCCCCTACCCTCCGTACAAACAAAGTGTGTGGTATCGATCCGTACAGTTTCTGCAATCTTAGCTCCTATCCTATCGACTGCTCCACTCAGTGATTCCCTCAAGGGTGCAGGCAAGATCCCGGGCGTGACTGTAATGCCTGAGAGATCCGTCATCTTATGTGTTCTGACGGCCAGCTTTTCGCTATGATAGGTGCCGGCCGACGTTTTCAGCACCAGGTAGAACGTGTACTCCGTGTCGACCGCTAGACCGCTGATTTTTGTGCTGGTGATGTCCATTGGTCGTGGTATCGCGCCGGCTTTGCTGCCATTGCGGTAGAGGCTTAGAGACCGCAGATCAGCCGTAGCAAGATTTATAGGGTCCCATTCCAGGACAACAGAGGTCTGGGTGGCATTGCGACAGCGGAGAATAGGTGGTGATGGTGAGGATACGCCGAACGTATCGAGGATGGAGGATTGGAGGTTTGAGAAGGCTTTCTGCGAGGCTGCTTCGGATTGAGTATTGCGAGCAACTGTGATATCGACGACGCTGCCGGAAGAGATTGAAGGGGGTAGGAGGATCGAAGGAAACTCAATCTATCGTTTGTTTCTGGTGAGCGCGATCGCCAAAGTAACGCGCCATGGTGAATAATAGGAGCGTCGAGTGTAGGGAAGCACGGCACTTACTAGTCTCTTGTCTTCAGTCAATAAGACTGCCACGCCGGCGTCAACCTTCCCCACGGTGAGTGAGATCAGCATTGCTTCACCTAATCGTTAGCTGTACCTTTTGTTCCTGGCATCACCAATCTTGAATTGGAGATCTTTGATCTCGCGAGTAGACAGCAGGGATCTGGGCTCTCCCGGGCCGGGCTGCCGCTTCGTTCTTAGCGGCATCCGAAGCAAGATTGGGCAGCTGCGCTACGTCATATGAACCAGCAGCATGACAGTTTCACGCGTTGCCCACTTCACGTCTGCGCGCCTACCTATAATCAATGCAATTCCTTTTTTGACAAACAGAAAATCTCATCAGCTCTCTTTTCATCTTTCAAATTTCAATCTCAAGCCTTCGAAGCTCCACGAAGCCCACAGACTTCGTAATCATGTCGGGCGGCGAGAAATCTTGGTACGGCAAGAAGTACGACGACTATTACAACAGCTACGTGCCCTGGCTTGAGGACAAATATCTCGCCTGGTTCGGCGAGAACAAAACCTCTCACACCGCCAAAGGTACGTCCATCATTTATTCACCCCTTTCCTCGCTCGAAAACCCTCCTTTCGGACATTTTCCCCCTTTCCTTGTCTTGCTACCACTGACTTGCATGCCTGTAGAGCAACTCCGCAAGACCGAAATCACAGGCAACAAGCAGGTCGATGCTGTCCAAGAGGGCGTTGTAGAAGGTGTCGGCGGGCAGCTCGGCAAGGGTGGGCTGCTGAATCCGGTTGCGGAGGGAGTCAGCGATCAGGGAGTGACGAGGGCGGAGAGGGGTGATATGGGACCGCTAAACCCAGAAGAGGCGAAGCAGCAGCAGGGTTATCTGGGGGGCGCGGCGGATAAGGTGAAGGGTGCAGGCAGCAGTCTGGGAGGGTGGCTGCCCGGTGGCGGAAAGAAGTAATGGGGGTAGCAGGGGCAGCCTGATGGCTGCAGACTGGTCCTTTCTTGATGCTGCGGTACGTCTCGGCAGGCTCGACGTTGGGAGTTTAATGGTTCTTGCGCGCTTGGGTAACGATCATGATTAGTATATATTTGTTTGTCAGAGCCATTTCGATTGGGTTTATACAGAGTGTCTTCTTTCTCTATTTCAGCCCTTAATGTCGACCAACGAGATGTGCGTGGATTTCTCCACAGCAATGGTGCCTTGAATGTGCAGATATTCAGATATACCAGACAATGAGAAGAAACACCACCTTGCTCGTGGTGGTAGAAGCGGTACAATGATCCTTGTCGAACGACGAGTAAATGTTCCAAAACTAGAATACAGAGTGCGGCTCCATTCCTGATATCAATGCACAACATAACCTCCCCGTGGACGCCACTCGTTGGATTCATGATTATTCATCATTTAGGTTGTGAAGACTGATGTCTTGCCTGTCTTTCGGCTCCGCGCCGTCTCCCGTTGAGTGTTCGGGACTCCCCTTTGCGTTCCCATTGTTTCTCACGCCAGGAACGCCGTTGATGAGACTGCTCCTTCCTGATGATGTTGCTGCCACCACTTCCCCCTGATTATTAACATGAACGCCATTTGTAGCTATTTCAATCTCTTCTTGTCCAGCAGAGCCGTTGGCAACAGCCTCTCGGGCAGTCTCCACGAGCTTCAGCTTCCGAGACTCGCCCCTTACTTGCTCTAGGTGGACGAAGTATGAGTCATCAACTGGTGTGACGTATTTCCCACAGAAGACGCCGACCTCAAAATCTTGGTTGGGCCGTGGTGTAGCACCAGGGACGACGGCTTCCGCGCAGGCAGCCTTCAAATCATCAAGGTTCTGGTATATGACTCTGTCTGCCCCAATAATAGTCGCTATTGCATCTGCATCGCGATGATGAGCGATCAACTCTGATGACGAAGCAAGATCAATGCCATAAATATGTGCATTAGTGATCGGCGGAGCGCAGGATGCGAAGAATACTTGCTTGGCGCCCGCTTCTCGAGCCATGAGCACAATCTCTCGCGAAGTCGTGCCTCGGACTATGCTATCATCCACAAGTAGTACATTCTTCCCAGCAAACTGCTCATCCATTGCATTGAGCTTCCTTCTGACGCCTTTCTCGCGTGCCCGTTGCCCTGGCATTATGAAGGTGCGAAAGACGTAGCGACTTTTCACGAAACCTTGGGCCCAGGGCTTCTTGAGCGTTTTGGACACACGTTGGGCGGAAGTTGTGGCAGTTTCCGGAATGGGAATGACGACGTCGATGGAAGCCAGCTCGGAAGGCGTTAGGACAGACCGGATGGTGTCAGCGAGCTTAACGCCCATGTTTTCGCGGGATCTTGCTACGCTAATGGAGTCGAGAATGGAGTCAGGGCGAGCGAAGTACACGTATTCCTTTGCAGATAGGGCTGGATTAGCTTTGCTCAAGAGTATGCAGGTTCGAGAATGTTGAGTCGCGGAGCTTTTGTGTGCGAACTAGCAGGTTACTTACAAAGATATCAGGAGCGTAGCATTTCTGCTCTTGAACCTGGAAGAAAACCGGCTGAGAGCCACGTTGTATGATGACAGCTTGGCCAGGAAGGATGTCAACGATGGACGTGTAGCCAAGAAATTTAAGAGCTACACTTTCGGATGCCATCATATAATCTGTCCCTGAGCCGTGGTTTGACGGTCGAGAGCCCAGCACCACCGGGCGTATGCCGTACGAGTCCCGGAAGCCGATCAGACCGAATCCTAAACGGATATTAGATGCCAGCTTTCAAGACTATAGCCTCCGACCCACCTGCCAGCATTGCCGCGCAGGCCCAGCCACCTTCACAGCGGTCGTACATCTTTGCGAGAGCTGCAAAGATATCTTTGTCATTGATACGCGCTTTCCCAGTCTCATTGAGTTCGTTTGCAAAGATATTCAACATTAGCTCGCTATCACTTTCCGTATTGATATGTCGATGTGCATCAAAGTCCAAGAATTCTCTTAGCTTCCGGGCATTGATAAGTGTACCATTGTGAGCGAAACCTACAAGTTATCGGAGTCAGCAATCCTCTTTCGAGTCAATTGCCTGAGCCAAAAAGCATGACTTTGGGGCGGATTCTACCCAGACATGTCTTAGGTGCTCCTGATAGGTTCAAACAAGGCAAAACTTGCTCGGAAAATACAACTTACATATGCCGTAAGGGCTATTGACATAGAATGGCTGGGCTTCGGCGTTCGCACTACTTCCTGCCGTGGGATATCTGAGGTGTCCGATTCCCATCCATCCTGGGAGATCTGCTATTCGGCCCCCATCATCCCGAAACACCTTGGACGCTAAGCCATTGCCTTTGCACTGGTATATTTTACCCCGGGGCCCACACGTAGCTATGCCACAAGCGTCTTGCCCACGGTGTTGAAGGAGGTAGAGGGCTTCATGGAGCTCATTTGCCGCGGACGTCTCGTGAGGATGGGCGTGGATAATGCCGATGATGCCGCACATGGTGCAGGATCAGGATGCTCCCTGCCCGAACAAGCAAGTGTCAGTGAAGCCAGAAATTGACGGGATGACAGAAGGGAGAGGGAAAAGTGATCAAATTCAGAAACAGCCTCTTGGTGTCCGCAGGATATGTAGTCTCAGCAGTCTAACATCTAAATTGGGGTGTTCATCATCAGAGCATGACAAACAGCACATGACATACAGAGCGCGTCGTCACCTATCGTTCGCTCAACTAGTTACCAGCCTGAATTGAGCGCTTCAGGATAAACCAGGGGACAAGAGGTCGCGTGTCTAGACCAGGACCGCCGTTGTATCCCCTGATGGATGAGGATCATAGAATAGCGAATGCTGCTGCGCAATTCCGTGGTCCGGCGGCCTGTGCCAATTGACAGGAGGTGAGCATGCTTGAGCGTCCCCAATTGAGGTTAAAATGTTATCCATCTTGTGACTTCTATTGCCGCGGCAATGGTGGGAAAGGGTTGAAGAAAAAGCCGGTGGAGAAACTAGCGGGGAAACGTGCCGAGCTTTATCCGGGAGAAAGAGAGCTGAAGTGGGAGAAAGTATTTCTGGCTGTTGGACCGGACGCTTTTCTAGTCGTACTTCGTATGAGAGGCCTCCGTCATCCAAGCGTCCTGGCAACAACAGAGCTGACCAGGGTGGTCCTGGTATACGATGGCGTCTTCGAACACTCGTGCGTGATACATCCATCTCCGCTGAACCGGGGGAAAAGCCCTTTTGGGGCCCAAAATCTGGAGCCATTGCCGAAAGCCAAGTTCAGTCTTGGTCAAGGTAAGAAACATGCTCTCTGCCACACTCGTGTTTTTCAATGGCTAGAAAGTCACCTGTGTTGTGCTCTTATCACAACCTTGTCTACGTACCTTCTCATTGTCGAGCATGTCGAAAACATGTTGTCGTGTTCATTGTTCTAGATATCTATCAGTGTTCATACACAAACTTTGAAGTTGAAAGAAATCAAATTTGTGTGAGACGGGTGTAGACTTCAATGTGCAAAGTTGCGGTTGTGTAGCTGCATATGATCCGACTTTGTCTCTGTTGGGCAGTGGAAAAAATGGCCGGCCCAACACCATCAGCTAGATGTGCAAAGCGGAGCAACTAGCTATTGGGACTTGTGGTTAGGATAGAAGCCAGGGTATGTATATAACCGTCTATACGCCCCAATATTTGGGACTTCTTCTTTTTGAAAGCTTTGCAGTCAGGCCTGTTGTAAGATCTGTGGGGGCGGGTGCAAGTAAGTCCTAGAAAAGACATTAAGTATAATCCATTTGGAATCCTATCGCTTCATACATTTCGCCTCACCCCATCTTCAACTAATCGCATACCCACCCCGCTTCTTCCCCATACACCACAGCCCAGACATTAGTATCGGAGGGCTTCACGACTTACACGACAGAGTACCCTACTCAAGATGGAGGCTGCACAAAAAGAAAGGGTTGTCATAGTCCTTGATGACGAGGCCCCAACAGACATTCCGCAGACATCCAGCAAGGAAGGTATGCCACCATCTCCGAATTGTTAATTCGCACATCAACCCTAACCGCTTGCCTCGTCGAACCATGACTGACACTATCACAGCCAGACAGAGCGGCCTGCAACGAACTCGCTTGAGCCCAGAATTGCTCTCAACGAGCTGTGGGGGCGATTCAAGCACATCGCGCCCTTCACCGAAAAACGCTCCAGCCCCCCACATATCCCTCCCTTCAGCTATCCAGCATCAAGCTTTCAAGAAGTCCATGTCATCTACCCCTCAAGCGACCCCAGCAAATCCAATGTTAGAGCACGCTGAGTCCACCGGGCGTCAAGGCCCCCAATCTCAGTCCCTGTGGTCAAATCACCATAACAATCCACAGCAAACTTTTTCTAGTCAGTCATATCGAACCTTCACTTTCTCAGAGCCTAAGTTAGATCAATCTACCGATCGAATCAAGTCACAAGTAGCCTCGCGCCACGCCTCTCCATTCAGCCAGCTGAGTCACAAGAACGTTGCCGATCAGGCAGACGTTGTCCAAGCTTCCGCTAAAGAACGGCATGGCGGCGAGGACAGAAAAAGGTCCTACAGGAACGCAGCCGTTATCGTGGATAAAGACAGCCAAAGAACGCCGAGAGCTAGCGTAATCCCTCAACCTCCGACCTCGCTGCTCAACGGCCCAGCGACGGACACTCTAGTAAAGAATCAAGTACTGTCATATGACGGCGGCACAGGGACCAAACGCCAATCAGAGAATGCGATCGACTTGACCAGTGATTTAGATGACCCGCTGGCGGTGGACTACATGGATGAGGCCGAGTTCCGGAATTGGCTTGCTAAGCGTCACGAGGAAGAGACTGAACGAGTCTTGGCTGCTGATGAGACTAGCAAGAATAAACCCCACGGTCCAAAATCGCATTCGACGCCAGTAAGGAATTTGTCCATTGCCGCCCCGTTCAAGAGGCTGGAGAGCTACGTGTACAATGGGATCAAGATCAACCCAAAAGCGAACGTTGAGCTTTGCGATGGAGATTTCCTAAGAATCATCGACATCATCGAGGATGCCACCATGGCCTCCACGATCTCACTTCGTGGCTGGCTATTCCGAAGAGCTCGGGTCATGAATGGTTTGCTGGAGAGGAAGGCCAACGAGCTATGTTGGATTTTGCACGTCGATGAGGACGACGACAGAGACCCCATCGTTCAGGCGATGATTTCGATACCCGTCACGAGCGTCAAGAGAAGGCGAAAGATCAAATTGACGAATAAAGCTTTTCCAGCGTGCAGCTTCCGCGAGGACAATTCTCAAGATGCTGAAGAGACCATCCTCAATGAGCGCGTCCTTGTTTGCCGGTTTAAGTATGTCTGTTCCTATGTTGATGCACAAGAAAGGGAGAGATACGTATGGTCGGAGAAGGCCATACATCGACTCAGAGCCGAAGAATGTGATCCCACGCTTGCGGAAGTCGATCATCAACTGCGACACAAATGGAGGGGACCAACGGAGAAGGGGTGGTCAAAGGCAGATTGGTCTACTGAGCAGCTCCCCCCGTGCGAAAACCGTGATAGAACCGATGAGCGCCTGAATATCCTGTCCTCTCCGGACTCCGATCACGGTGGTGTTGTGGGGCAAAGGAAAGGTCAATATGTGCACGACCCTGATTATTCCCCATCAGCACAAGCGCAGCGACGAAAACGGAGTGCAGCTTTTGCTGACCTTACTCAAGCGGCTGTAAGAAGAACGAAACCCAATGAGCCTGCTAGCCTTATTGATCTTACAGGCGGTGACCGTATGCTTCAACCAGCAGTGTCGCCTACTGCCGGGCATCCTACCTCCGACTCAGTTCAGAACAGCATACTTGATATTCTATCTCAGCGTCTAAGTCGTGAAGATTCAACAGAGACTGTTGATATTGATCTTCGAATCAACACAACAACAAGCGCTGGGATGTTGCAGCAAAGATACGAGGGTCGTGTCACCTCTACATTTGTGCCAAGCACTTCTCCTCCGGCCAGAGATCAATTGAGAGGAGGTCCCACTGAGACGCCACGAAAACGGCAAAAAACCCGTCATGAGACCTTAACAAAAACAACACGCAGATCGCTCAGCCCAGCGTCTAGCGACAGGACTATTGGCCGATCACCTTCCGTGGCTTTGGAAGACAACCGCGAGCTCTCACATCATCAAGTCTCCGCAAAAGATACGCCCCGTCGCCCGGAATTCGAATCCGAAGACTCAAGCAAAAGTGCGGCTGACATACCTTTCAATGCTTCACCCCAAGATTTGAATGCCAACAAACGCCGCCATGATCTCGATCGAAGAAATCTTTCAGGTTTGATTAGTCCCGCTACCTTTCCCACGAAAGAACACCCACATACCCCAGTAAATGCTAAAGATATACGGACCTTGGCTATACCGTCAGCCGATGCATCAAGCACACAACCCACCTCTCACTGTTTTGATCTAAGATCACGTTTTTCGCAAAGTCTTCAGCAATTGGGTACAACTTCCCTCCCCACTCCACCACCTTCCGGACGACGGGCCTCCACGATCAAACGCAAATATACCTTCGGAGACTGCTTCTGCGGCGGAGGTGGCATGTCACGCGGAGCCGCCATGGCTGGCTTAGACGTCCAATGGGGCTTCGACTTCAACCAACACGCCTGCGACACCTACACCCTCAACTTCCCCCGCGCCAGCATCCACAACCTCTGGGCGCACGAATTCTCCGCCCTCCGCGCCTCCCACAAATGCGACATCTGCCACCTCTCCCCCCCCTGCCAATTCTTCTCCGACGCCCACACCGTCATGGGCAAAGACGACGACATGAACACCGCCTCCCTCTTCGCCATCACCGCCCTCCTCCGAAAAACCACGCCCCGCATCGTGACCCTCGAGCAGACCTCCGGCCTCTTGCGGCGGCACGAACTCTACTTCAACGCCGTCATCCAGATCTTCACATCCCTCGGCTTCAGCATCCGCTGGCGCCTGCTCAACTGCGCAGACTACGGCCTCCCCCAGCGCCGCTGGCGCATCTTCCTCCTCGCCGCCTGCCCAGGCGAACCCCTCCCCACCTTCCCTTCCCCAACCCACTCCGCTTCACCGGCCGAAACAGGCCTCCAGCCCCACCGCACCATCAACCGCGCTATAGCCCGCATCCCATCCTCAGCATCCAACCACTCCCCAGCCACGGCGCTCGCGCGCTCCGCGTCGCCTTACGATGGCAATTCCCTGGCGCGCTGCATCACGACTTCCGGGGGGGGCATGAGGCATCCGAGTGGGGTGCGGGACTTTACGCATAGGGAGTTTGCGTGCTTGCAGGGTTTCCCGTTGGGACATGTGTTTGGGGCGAGGGGGGTGAGGAGGCAGATTGGGAATGCGGTGCCGCCGGTTGTGGCGCGGGCGATGTTGGAGAGTGTGAGGAGGGCGTTGATGAAGGAGGATGGGGTTGATGAAGACGAGGGTGTGAGGGGGCGGAAAAGGAAGGCTGTTGTTGAGCTTGATTGAATGGAGGCGGGGGCGTAGTGTTTGGGTGTGTTGTTTTGGTGGTTGATGGACCCCAGGCAAGGGCTGGTGCGTTTGGTAGTGTCGGTGGGCGGAGAGTGGTCTTCTTTAAAACACTATTATGGTATCGTCACCTTCGTCCAATGCCGCTGCTGGAGTATATTTCTCCTTCAGTTGTAAGGATCTCCAATTTCACTGAATTCCTCCTTCTATCACCATTCCATCTTTCCAGTCAGTGCACCACAAACTCTAGAACCGCGAGCGCAGCTCTCAATCCCAATTGAATCTCGCAAATAACCACTTAAACATACAGCTAACACACCTTATCCACCATTCTCTAGATCGCAAACGTGTCTTAGTGATCACAGCCTGCAACAAAAACCCACAAGCACATCAGCTGCGCGCGTTACTAAGAAACAGAACCATCAGCTTAGCACTTCAGCAAACCGCCTACGGAACCCCCACAGCTTCCCCCCTGCAATGGGGCGGCTCTGGCGGGGGTGGCCGCTGCTTGGGAGGTGGAGAGTGGGGAGTGGGGAGTGGGGTACGTGGTGGCGCTTCGCTGTGGGTGGTGTGAGGTCTGCGATGGGTGGAAAGTGGGAGTGGGGAGTGGGGAGTGGGGAGTGGTGTGTGAGGGATGGGGTTTGGGATTGCGAGCGAAGGTGGAGGGTGGAGGTAAGGGAAGAGTGGAGATAAGAAAAATATGGAGACGGGGGAAGGGTGGAGGCGAGGGAGGGATAGACAGAGTGGAGAGAAGGATCGAGAGGAAGATAGACAGAGTGGAGGAAAGGATAGAGAGGAAGAAAGGATAGAGACACGAGAAGGATGGAGACAATAGAAGTCGGATCTTGGGAGGAAAAAGCGGTAGGTTTCGCCGGTTTCGTTGCAGAAATAGGGGGGGATGGCATTGCCGCACCTTTCTCACGAGGCTTCGTTGCTACGCGGATTGGGCCCGGGGGGAAGCTTGATGCGGTACGATCGAGAGTGCTGTTTTGAGAGCAAAAAAGAGACGATCTGTTGTCAAAAGCTTGTGTCTCTCAAAATGTAGCGCAATTACCGCAAGAGAAGCCCCCACGGCCTCAGCAAATGTAGGGGGGCTAGTCGCTCCGTTCCGCCATAGCTTACAGAGAGTAATGTCACCCAGCTCTATTCCCGGGACAGATACCGCTGAAGGTATCGTCCACGGCCCCCACCGAGCACCCAAATTCGCCTTTTATTATCGTACCAAGAGAAACGCCCGAGGATGTGACCTGTCTAGGTGACGCGGTATGCATCATAGATGACTGCCGTATCCACATCAGCTCCATTTCCCTATCAAAAGCGACTAGTAGACAAGAGAAAAGCATAGAACAGGACATACCTTCCGTCCCCCTCCTCACCCCACTCCCAACCCACATTCCCGTATTCAAATGCAAATACCGTGTATCCCCCGTCTCCATATGGACGAACAACCGAAAGCAATAGCTTTTCGGATCCACCTCGTCCGCCACGGCCGGATCCTCCAGCTTCTCGAGGATCTCCCGCGGGCCAACGCGCCATCCCTCGGATTTGACGGAGATGAAGGCTGGGGGGTGGTCGTGCGTTTGCAGGATGTAGGTCGCGTCGAGGTGGGTGGAGAGGTCCGGGGCGACGAGCTGCGAGTCTTGACCTCCGGGCTGCATTCAATCGAATCAGCACACCGCCATGTTTGAGCAGCACACGGGCAGTCGAGGATGCTTTTAGGCAGAGGGGGGAGGAGGGTATCATACCACGACAGTCCCCTTGCCCCACCTCCCATTCCAATGCCCACTTACAAACCCTAGCCAATTTCTCTGGCCCCAGATCCCTGGGCCCACGCCAATCTTCGGCTGCAGCTGCACGCTCATCTGGAAGTCGCGCTCCAGCTTCGGCGTCGGGATGGCATAGCTGTGGCCCATAGAGCTAGTGCCTTGGAACCCGGGGGTACCGCCGACGATCATGGTGTCGAGGTCGCGCTTCTTGGGGGTCTTGAGCGGGGTGTTTTGGGAGGGTGGGGGAGGGCCGTTGACGGCTTCGTGCAGGATCGGGTTGTCTGGGTTGTGCTCCTTCATGGCGGAGAGGTAGTTGGGGCATTCAATGAGGTGTTGGCGCTGGCGAGAGGTGTTTTTGGCGCGCACAGACTGGCAGTAGATGCATTGTGCGGAGAGGCACTGGGGGATGGGGGGTTAGTAAAGGAGTAGGTTTGTTGAAAGTGGAAGAGATGGGATTGACGGTCTGATGCATAGTGGGAGGTGTATGATAACGATAGAGGTAACAGGAGGATGATGGAGGTTCGTTGAGGGTGGGATACCTTGTCAGATTCCTTTGCGCGGAACTCGACGTATGCAGCGTGGACGTCGCCATCACCGATCCTACCCATCGTGGAAATGATTTTCTATTCGTATTCCGGTGTTTTGGCGATGGTCGTTTCGATACTCGGTGATACCGAATAACGTGTAATGTTCAACTAGCACGAGGAAATTAATCAAGGATGCCTGTGGTTTCAAGGTGGGATGAAGCCCACCGTTGAGATAGCGCGTACACGTGACCTAGCTTTGCGGGTACCGAATCAGCTCTAAAGCTTTATGTCGTGCAGCTGTATTGTTTCAACAACATCGCTTTTCACGCTGAATAAGGTAGTCGTGTCCAATATACAAGACCATAGTATCAGAGCTAATTGCTTGGCAAAACCCTCTTCTCTTGTGTCTTCTGACTGTGTGGTTAGAACTCTTTGACATCTTCCCAATTTGACGATGGGCTATCACGGTTCAGTCCATCATCATTTCGTCGATGCGTTATGCAAAGGCGCAATACACCTGAAAGTAGTGATTGACTGATTTCGGCACTCTGCCAGCATATGCGACAGGGAGAGCTTTATTGTACACTAAAAACGTCCGTATATGCACGTCTCACAACGCCCATGATGTTTCTAACCGATCCATGCCCTCGCAGCCATGCCGCTATTGTTCCTTACGCCCATTCACATTGACAATGCCCTCATGTCTCATCACCCCTTCCATTCCTCCTGTAGTGGCAGATCCCTCGAATTCGCTCCGACTCCCACCTTGATAACCCGATCAGGGATCACCCAATTTCCCAGACCTCGACTCCAGTAGCTGATCGCCTTCCTCGTCACGTTTAATTGTATATGCATGCTTTCCTCAGGTCCAATCTCGATCTTCTCAAAAGCACGGAGCTGCCAAGGCGGGAAACCGATCTTATCTCCAGTGCTGCTGTCAATAACCCCCTCCGGCATTGAGACGTATAGTTGTACTACCTGCGAGCCTTTCCGCTTTCCGGTATTGGTTACCGTGACGTTGACGCTGAACAGCGGTGTGTACAGATCCGGATTCCCACCCTCGGCACCTCCAGCTGGTGAGAGCGGCTGGGGGTGGTCATAGCCCTTCGGGTAGGGATACGAGCCCTTATGGATATCCGTCACAGAATTAATGTAAGGGTAGACTCGGTTCTTGAGCTTCCTAAACCCCTCCGGGAAAAGCGCCGATCCTGGACTTGGGATATCATTGCTGTAAACCGGTGGTGATATACCTTCGGGTCGAGGGGCTGGCGAAGGGGAGCGCGGATTCAAGGTGATGAGCGTTAAGTCGGAAAACGTAAAGTTTGTGTATGAAAGGCCGAAGCCAAAGGGGTAGCGGGGCTCGATGTTATGAGCGTCGAAGTAGCGATAGTCCACGAAGACACCTTCATCAAAGTTTTGTTGTGGGACGACGCCGTTTGGGTAGTAAAGCACCTGGCCTCCAGGGCCATAGTCGGCCAGAGATTTGGGCACTGTGTAAGGGAGACGACCGCTGGCGTCGACATCGCCGAAGAGAACGGAAGCGAGTGCGTTGCCGCTTTCTTCGCCGGGGAGATTGGCAAGGAGGACGCCGTGGACGTTTGAATGGTCGATCCAGGATTCGAGTACTACAGGACCGACCGCGTGTATGATGACGATGACAGGACCGCCGCAGGTGGCTGCAACGTGTTGCACGAGGGCATCGCCGTCGTTGTCAACGTGCAGGTCGTTTCGGTCAGCACGGATGCCGTTCCAAGACTCGAAACCCTCGCCGGCATCGGAGCTGATGAAGACGAGGCAGAGATCTTGGGAGGAGGGTATTGAGCGGGGCATTTTCGCGGGGAGAGTGTTGCTGAGTTGTTGAGTGAGGAGGACGCTGCTGTTAGAGAAAGAGGAGATGAGCGCTTCGATGGGTGGAACGAGGTAGGGGAACTCCACCGCACCGCTACCCCATCCTGAACCTAGAGTACCGACGTTGCAGCTTCGGTCTGGGCAAGCGTTCGGCCCGTTGGGATTCGGGGCGGCATCTTCACCGAAGATGCCTACGCGGTATTTGGTTCCTGACGAGGCGTGGGCGCCCTTGCGGGATAGAGGAAGGATATTGTTAACGTTCTTGACGAGGACAGTACCTTCAGCAGCAATCTGCTTGGCAAGGCGGCCATGGAAATCTTTGCCAATGCCCTGGACGTCGACGAAGTGGTTTACGACGCCCGTGGTGGGGTCATCGCTGCCTTGGTGGATTTTCCCAACTTTGTCGTTCGTCCAAGAAGAGAAATTAGGGCCGCCAGTGCCGTTAGGAGGTGGAGACGGCCAGGCGGTGGTGTTATCTTGCTTCATCTGGTACCATGCTGCTACTACGCGGGTAGTCATGTCGTCGATTCGAGGCATTGGGACGGAGCCGTTGAGGACCGCTTTGGTAAGCTCAGGGCCCCAGAGCGATTTGCCATCCATCCAGCGCAAACCATCCCCAGGCATCGTCACGTCAAGACCTGCTAGAGCGCTGGCGACACCGCTACGTTGGGCGAGCCAGTCGGACTGCACAAAGCCTTGAAAACCCAGCTCGTCTTTGAGTATGCCATTGAGGAGCTTGCTGTTGCCGCAGGCGTAAGAGTTGTTGACCAGATTGTAGCTGCACATTATGCTAGCGACTCCAGCCCGGATGCTGTCAGCGAAGGGCCAAAGATAGATCTCATGGAGAGTGCGGTCGTCAATGTTGGATGAGAGAGCATTGGGAAGACCCCATTCGAAGGATTGCCGGAAATGCTCTTGCTCGTTCGCGATGTAATGTTTCGCTGTCGCCATAACGCCCTCATCTTGTATCCCCTTTATGGTCTGCGATGCGGCCACTCCTTGCAATACTGGGTCCGCTCCGAAGCCTTCCCAGACTCGTCCACCGGCGGGCATGCGTCCGAAGGGGCCCATGGCAGGTCCAAGAAGCACATTTATTCCCTTTCCCTTTGCTTCCATCGCATGCGCTCTGCCTCTTTTGTACATCAAGTTCTTGTTCCAAGTTGCGCCCACAGTGATTCCTGCCGGAAATGCAGTGCTATGGTCCATGAAGCGTAGACCGAGCGGTCCATCCTGTAGACATAGCGGTGGGAAACCGACGCTGTTTGCAGGCGCAGTGTTACCCACGCACAGATCCTGCGACCAGCCTACTCCCGAGGTAACGTTGACTTTATCCACAAGCGTCATGCGCTCGACCAACGCTTTCGCCTTTTTGTAGCTTTCCTGCCAAGACGACACGGTACCACCTTGAGGCGTTGGGTACCAAGGAGGTGAAAGCTGCCATACACTGTCAGTCTCGCCGTTGCGAAAGTGGTGGAAGAACATGCCCCATCCTTAGGCGCGGTCTTATACACCCAAAATGCTCCTCCACTCAATACCGTAATCAATCCTGCGAGCAGGATGCCTGTAATGATGAGACAGTATCTTCGACGCCAGCACCATCCTCTAGCCCTGCTTGGTGGCGGACTCCTCCGCCGCGCTTTGCCCTCGTGCTCATCGTTGGGCTCCCCTCCAGATATGATTCTCCGGAATCTTGCGGTCCATGGCCATTTCCTGCGATTCTTGTACTGCGGGTTGCCATCTGGAGCGACATCGAGGTCAGAAAACTCATCCTCAGACCCGGAATCGGACCTGTAGGCGCGCTCGAGGGAGGGACGAAGTGGGACAGACTCGGAGGCTGAGTGGAGATGGCGGTGACGATGGTCTTCGTTGTCGCCTTCACTGCGCATCGCGGGATTAAACTGTTTCACTTAGGGGCACGGAATCGAGAGATGAGGGTTGTAAAGCCATGGAGGCTTGAACGGTGGAGGATAGGATTTCGGGACGTGTGTTGTCATATGCTTCGGAATGAAGAAAAGTACACGCCAAGGCTGCAAGGTACGAGATTAGTTCACATGGGAACCATTCCGATTCCCCGGATCATTAAGAGAACATTCGTTTGTCACATCCGGTCCTCTTTCATCGCGTTCAATGAACAGACACTGTCAGAGAGGCCGTCATTTACCTAGACTGGTGGATGAAGAGGGATCGCATCGCCTCCCAGGTGTTACGGACAGACTGGCCGCCCGTTGGCCGAATTCTCGCGCCAAAACCCTAGATTATTTTACCGGTCTTAGGTACTGCATATTCTTTCCCCGGACACTGACGGTAAACTGGGTTTCGTGGAATCGTGATTTGGTAAATCTGCCCAATCACTTGACGCGTGATCTATTTCGATCGCGACAGCGAGGACGGGGACCAAGGGTCTGACATTGGTGATGTTAGCAGTTTTATTATATTCATCCACTACGTATATACAGCTTTCCTATAGACACAGAAACCTTTTCTTCTTTCCTTCACGTCCACATGACCGGACTTTCTCCGCTAGCGCTCCTCAATCCAAGGCCTAAGGTTTCGACATCCCTATCACTCGCACCCTCCCCTTCCACCTTCCGTCCCCTGTAGCTCCCATGCATCAGATTTCCCACATCTCTTTTTCGCTCCCGCACAAGCACCTCCACAGCCCGATCGAAATCGACACTGTTGCCACTATCCGTGTCCGCAAGCGCCTTTTTCGCTCTCCGTTCTTCGAACCCCATAGCCACCAGCCGATCCACCGCCACGTCGACAGGATCCCGGACCTGAGGGCCCGTGGGTATCGATGAGGGCAAAGAGATGGCGGGTGTCTGTAGGTTCGGCGACGGCTGGGTGGGTTTCCGGTACGGCGAGGCAGGAATGTGTAGGTAGACTTTTGGAGGTGTGGGAGTTGGCGCGGGTGTGGGGGGGCCATTCGGCATCATTGTGACATCGGCATCGAGCTTGGTGACGATGTCCGTCCAATTGCTCATAGGTCGCTCTTCGCTGACGGGAAGAGCGGCGAAGGACGGATCGAGGCGTTTGGCGCGGATAGTGACGGCGTGCATGGCGCAGCGTTGGCGGGCTAAAAGGGCGTTTGAGGGCTGTTGGGGAGACAAGGGTGATGCATCAGGGGACGAAGCCATGTTGCTGCTGACTGTGGGATGACGGAGTGCCATACGTTCTTCATAGACGCGGGAGACAGCTTCCTTCAAGAAGGTGGAGCGAGAAAGTGCGGGTGGTGCCCAGTTCGTGTAGCCGCGGGTCTGAGCATGAGCGAAGGTGGCTGCTGTTGGGCTGCTAGGTGTGGTAACGGCAAGGACTGCGGGTGGTGCCAGGGTAAGGAGGTGGTAGGTCCACTCCTCTGTAACACATTAGCTGATGTTCTCGAAATGTACCGAGCTGAACGTACCGAGCGCTGCATCTTCTTGCTCAACATCACCAGAAGCAATGCCTGCATGCTCGAAGATGCCCACATCGCGGGCCAGCTCACGCTTGCCTTGAAAACCACGGACCAAAACACCAAGACAGGTCCAGATCTCCGTCATGTCATAGAGATCCTCAGCAGTCAGGCCACCATGATTTCCGTGCCCAAAGCTTGGCGAGTCAGAGCTGTTGCCCTCACGCCGCTGCTGCTTAGCAAGGATACCACCTCGAAGCCAATCCATTTGCGCAGTAATGTCATCCTCTCGATTGGTTCCGCAGCCGAAGATACGGCAGAAGGTCCATACCCGCCAGAATGCGTCGTCGATCTGAGAAGCTCGCTCGGTCTCACCGCCGGCGAGAGCGGTAATAGTGTCAGCGCGTAGGAATGATTCGCAGTGGACCAATATCATCGATTTCAGAGCGATCATAGTATACATGTCACGCATGTAATGCTGAAGGTAGACGCTTGGTGAATAGCCGAGCTTTGGAGAAGTCTTGCCGTCGCCTTCCAGACCCGGGTATGGTGAACTCATCTCACGAAGCTCCCATGCCGCTGGCGACATGCCGCGGAGGGCATTCTTCATTAGGGGCAGTTCATGTCGCTTGAAGGTGCGATAGAAGCCTCTGCTGACGGTTGCTGTAGCAAAAAGGTCCTGTAGGTTGTCTAAATTCTCAAGGATGCGAAGTAATACTTGTTCGGCGGCATCTGCAGATATCATGCGCTCGACTTCCTCCTGGGTCATCGGGGCCTGAAGAGTCGAAGCTGGTGACGGAAGGGCTGCGTACATATCCGGAATCTCAGACATGGCAATCGAGCCCAAAGAACGGGTCCGGATTGAGAGATTGTCGGGACGTCCACGTCGTTCGAGTGGATGCACATCATTGTCGCCGCAAGCATGTTCTTCAATGCGTGGAGGAATCGAGTCTTCCGAACCGATAGCCGACTCGTTAGTCGTTTCAGATTTGTACGCTGCGGGAACCCGGGGAACTTCTGGAATTTCATCATCTTCACCGTGGGAAGTGGTTGGTCTTGAGGTCAATGGTGTTTGTGCGGTGCTGTGGGCTTGGAGTGGTAATTTGACGGAATAGGCATCGGACGAGACCCTGTTGCGGAGGGCAAAAAATTGTTCTGTTGCGTCCACTTTCGGACTGAGCACCTCGAGCCGCTGACGGATCTCTTCGAAGGCGGTATCTGCGATCGACAAGGACAGATCACTTTCGGGAGTTGAAGAATCATCTCGTGCCATGTCAGAGCTGTCAGAGTACGCATGGGACGACCTGGTGGGGCTGGTGTTGGATTCCGAGCTACTCTCCCGCTCCATGGGCACAGCCGTAGCCTGGCCTAGGATCTTGGAAGCCTTACTGCTCGAGCCCACGACAGGTGCCGATATCCTGCGGCGAAGAGAATCGTTACTAGCACCTCGCATCTGTAGTGCGACGTGACTAGGTGACCGTTTCTGCAATTTCTTGTGCTTGGCTGACGATCCCTCGCTAGGAACGTGCGACTGAGACGATCGGGATGAAGGTGGAGGAGGGGGTTTCCGAGACGGCTCCATATGCATGGGGCCGCGCTTGATCTGCAAAGGGTCATGCAGGAGCGGCACTTGCAGTTCGTGCGACTCAATTACGGAATCTTCGTCGATGGTGCCAAGGTGCGCCTCGAGAGCCAGTTCGGCCTGGCTCAAGGTTGGTGAGTCCGGATAGCCAAATGAGGGCTCCTCAAGTTCCTGTGGACTTTGCTTGAGGAACGCGTCGTCGAGGGCATCAAGGTCGGCTGGCGTGTACTTGGATCGTAACGACGAACATCGAGATATCCGTCGCGATGGTAGGTTGATGGTAGATGACCTGCACATGTTCAGTGGTGCTGGCACATGACCGTGCCGTCTTTTCATGCTACCGGACCGCGAGATGGTAAGTGGGGTGATTTCTCCAAGTTCAGGCTCTGGAGGCAACGGCTTGTTTAACTTGGCTTTGTCGGCTAAAGACATGGTGCTTTTCACACTCCTCTGTAGCTTGGGATATGGATGATCGAAAACGCCAGCCGCGGTGGGCGACATGATAGAGAAGGCAAGGCTTGCTCTCCGGTGCTCAACTGCCTTCATTAGATCGGTCTCCGAAGTCAAGCTGGACATGGAGGATGTCTCGCTGTAATTGGAGGATCTATCGTCTTGTCCACTGGTGTCATCAGAAGAGTCAATGCTATGAGATTTCAAGAGAGGAGCGCTCTTCGGCATCTCTAGGCTCATCGTTTCGAAAGAATTCGCGGAGAACGGCCGTCTTGGCTTGGGCATGGCTACAACAGATAACGGAGATACGATCGACAGCCGCACCTGCCCGATGTCACTGGACATGCCTCGCGTTGACGTCGATGGTGGAGACACGGCGCTGACCAGATCCTCTTTTTTCAGGGCCTCTCGGACTCTCATCGAAGGCGAACGGTACGGCGGTTGGATGAATGAGCGACGTCTGGCATTTGGAATGGTCACCTGTATCTTCGGGCGGCGATCCTTCCCGGACAACGCTACTGGGATCTCCATAGATGTTGCGCTGGTTTCTGAGTCCTGCTTTGCGTGTGTGAAAGGCTCGGGAGCCTCTGATTTCTGTCCAGGCCCATGGTTCAGATTGTCGTTTGAAAGATTGAAGGCTTGAGCGACGTACTCGCTGTAGGCAATCTCGCGGTACGACGACTCCCTGTTCGGAATGTGCTTGATCTTGATTCCATTGTTATCCTGGGACTTTCTCCGTCTCGTATTGAGCAGTCCATAGTCTTGCAAGCCCTGCAAAGTTCTATGCTCTTTAGATGAAACTGCTTCCATTAAGTCAAGGTGCTTGGGTCTCCTCGGGGCCATCATGTTTCCCAGATGCGGCTGCTGCCTTGGGGCCATGGCTTCGTTCTTCTTCTTCTCCTGCAAGATTCTCGCTCTTTCCGAAAGTGATTTCGGCGGGTTAGTAGTGTATGCCGGATCGAATTTGGAAGGTTTGTAAGATGGTATTTTGTTCGTGGAAGCCGACCTTTGAAGAGGTTTCTTGCTGCTGCGGTCAGACTGCTTCTGGCGCGGCGCAGGGGCAGGATTGGTAAAGCAATCTCCAGCCAAAGGCATGGTGGGCGAGATACACAGTAGTAGTAATCGTGGTGGTGGGGGCCTTGACGGAGATTAACGTTTCTGATCGAAGGCACAGCCCATCAGCTAAGCCGAACTTATAAAATGTCTCGCAAAAAGATGCTAACCGAACCAACTTACCAAAAGACACGATATCCTCTGAAATAATAATCCTTTGTTAGTCCAATCGGTTTCAGCCCGCCTGATATTGAGTGGGTTGCCTCAAATCAGCTGATATCCCAAAATGTCATAATCCTCGGTTAGTAGGGTTTAGCGGCATTCAAGATACAACTCAATGTATACTTGACAAAAGCGCCGGCAAAGAGAAGACAATGATGAGAAGAGACGCGAGATGGATGAAGAGGGTGTAGGGAGAAGGCGGTCAAGTATGCGAGCAACTTTTTGCGCCTGTAGAGAGTTGCGCGATACATGGGTGGGAAAGCGCAGGGCGATATGAAGCTCTGCCGTGCGTAGGCTCAGAAGTGTGGGATCCGCGCATCGTCAGGATGAAACAGACCAACGACACGGACACTTTGTTCGATGCTAGTGGCAGGTCATTGGCCAAGCCCCAGGGGTGGACTTAACAAACCAGTGCTGCGGCGTGGCTGGTTGTATCTGAAGCCCCCAACTGTTTGGTGGGCCTAAGAGAGTAGAGACTGCCAGAGTGACCGCGGACGGATCATACTTGCTGCGGCACAACGAAAGGCCAACAGCTATGACATGGTCGAGAGTGCCTCATCGCTGTTGGCTACACATAGGCGGTCCTCCATAAAGCCGAGCTGCCGATGAAGTGCAACAGCTCTGTGCTGAAGGAGCATGGATCCACTGACGGTGGCACCTGACTCTGAGTAAGAGTATGGATACCAATTGAACTCGCCAGAGAACCCGCCAGGCGCAAAAGGTATCTTTCCCGGGCCAGTGATTGCGACACATCTTCCAAGAATAGGCGGTACAGCGCAAGAAAGAGGGATGACTGGCGGATGTAAGGGAGGGAGTTCAAAGTTCGAACTTTGGCGGTGATCGCTGCTAAGTGCGGCTCAGAACTCATGGGATCGCGTTTCACCCCATTGTTATTGATGCGCAAGACGGACAACCTCCCCCACTATGCCTCTCCCAGCCAAGGCCTGCGGCCATGTGTCGCTGAAACTATCAGCCAACATGGCGTGCAGGATCCTCAACTTCGGAGCTTTTCCACTCGTCTCGTCGGTCTCCATTCCACAGCATGAGGTCACAGCTCAGATAGTCTTTCACGTGGCATGCTTCCGGTCGAGATAATCCAATCATTCTCACCCCCACGATAAAGATCCTGTGGACATGGGGGTCTTGGGATACCATATATTCATCACATAGGAGCGCTTCGTATGCCCTCACTCTTCCGTCCCTTGGTCATCTTATGCTGACATTCAACGGATCGATCCAGCAGGAGTATACATTTGCCTTCGAGGCGACGTTCACTATCGGAGTCATCCATCCATCAGGAAGCGTAAGATGAGGCCTTCTGCAACGAAGCGCATCTGGACCACTGCTACAAAATTTGGGCGATTATCAACCAAGGGCACGATCGCTGCCGACTTGGCTAGTGATCCCTCGTCATCCAGTTGCAAGAGTGGACAAAGACTGCATCGGATCAGTGATCCTTGAGTCGCCGAGGCTCAAAAGGCAAAGACCGCTCGGTTGAGGAGTGAAGAGACCTTCTGTCAAGATCTCGACGGAGCTACTACTCAGCTCACCTTGGCTGCAACAGCATCAGTGATCAAGGAATATCTAATCGAGTCGTTGCAACTGTATGAGGCAATAGAATTTTGCGAGGCCTAAGAAGAGGCCGAAGATAACTAGCGTTGTTGCTAGATACACGTTTCCAGGCGCGGCATCCGAGTCCGACGGCAGATTAGTGCACGAACTGTAGAAAGATAGACCAATTCTGGAGCCTTAGTACGTCCATTAACAGGTAAGTTTGACGCAATATGCTGCCTCAGTCCTTTCATGGTGCGTTTGGCCTGCAGGTCCATTTTGCAGGTCGTGTTTCATATGCCTCCCCTCTCACGCACGAACTTACGGTGCTTATTTTGAGGGTCATTGATCGCGAGCTCAACATGTCTAACATGTTTACGCCGCCAACAGTTCGCGGGCTGGCGATCATCACCACACCATCCTTTATGGTAGCTATCGGCAAAAGAGTCGAGCAACGTCCACACTGTCAATCATGATAGGCTGAGTCAACGCAACGACTTTCCCACGCGACGTACTTCTACTCTACACATTTTACGAAACATTGGGCCGTAGAACTGCTGCAACGACCATTCACCTGGCCCATGGATTCAAGAGAGGCTTTACCCGTTGGTCAAGCCCACTACGGCCTTGTTTGGTAAAGGCCCGGTTCGTCGGATCACTCTTGCAGCAGACCGGAAAACCAGGAAACTCTTGAACAGTCAAGTCGCAACTCGTCGGCGCAAATGGCAGCGCGAAAGGCGGAAGTGCGGAAATTCAATGGCCAGCCTGGCGTCAGCATACCGAGCATGCGCTTCTTACCATCTATTCGGAGAGACTTGACTGGCTTCTCGAATCTGAACCGAGATTTCCCATTCTCGTTGATACCGAAGAACAGGGAACATGATCATTCTTTCGATCAGGTGCTGGCCAAGCACTGAAAAATTTTCAACGACTCTGCATCCTCCTACCTCCTCTACTGGCTTCGTTCCAATTTCCTGTAGTTGGATCTGCATCAAATCCTGCACCAAAGGCTAAAAGTTGTCCCCAGGCGAGCTTCTTCTGTGGCTTCCTGCCGCTCCCAGCGTCCGAATTCTCTCCCACATGTGGGTCTGCAAGCTCGACCCCATTTCCACATCTCCCAAGGCTGATTAGCGATCGGTATAATGGCCAATATGGTGCGTGTCCCAAGTCTTTCTATTCTTACCTAACCTTCATTCCTGTAATTACTTCTGCCGCTGCAGCACTGTGTGGACTTAGCGTCGTTTCTCCGGTCAGACATTGAGACTCTTCGCGCTCTCGCGAATATCCACGGCCTTGTCAATCAAGCTTGGGTTTCCCGCTTATATTTCATGGAGGTTTACGTCAAGGTTCTCATATCGTTCCTGCCTTTTCCTAGATAGTAATTTGCTCGAAATGGCACCGTGATGGGTGTCAAAGACCCTAGGTGACAGCGGTAATCACACTCTGTATGCGTGTACGACAAGCCAAGATAGGGATATTTCATCTACGGGGTTAAGTTGTCATATGACTATTCGACGTATATCCGCTGTGCCTTGGAGTACCACTATGACCAGCTCTTGGGGTACAATTTCCCGCAGCAACGATGTTGCCATGAAGACTCCGGTCGATCATTGCAGACACTTCGAGTCATGGTCTGGCAACTGATTCAACTAAGTAGATACAGCATAACGGAGTCATTCCATGGCTTCCGGCATCACTCGGATCATGTCACACCCTTCAACCTGATTCGGCTTCGTAAGGTAGTCAGAGTACTATTTAATCATTGCTGTAATATCCCGATTTGCATACACATTGCTTTACCATTTTCCTATTTTAAATATTTTCAGAGGTCTGCCTCCCAGGTTCTGAAACTCGACCTCTGTTCTTCCCATCACAATTTCTACCTTCCTCATACCGGCAGATCTTTGGAACCCGTCATCAATCACCTTCTCCGCGTTTCCACCATGGGCTGGCGTTGCTGTGAATGCCGGAAACGTCATCAGCTTGGGTCAAGTTGCGAGCCTGCATGTGGCCACAGGAAATGCGGCCGCTGCGAGGTGCTCATCCAGGGCAAAGTTGCGCAAGCCCAAGCCGAAGGTGGAAAAGGGCAAGCCGGACCATCGAAAGATTACGACCAGAGGAAGAGCAACCTGAAGGGTCCCAAAGGATGCCATGGGTGTGGCCGTAACAACCACTCACCGGAGCAGTGTTTCGTACTCCATCCTGAGCTCCGGCAATCGTTCAATCGAGGTGAGACCGCTCGAGTACTTCGCAGTGGGTGCGGCAAGTCTGGTCATTCGCAAGAAGGCTGCTACGACATACATCCGGAACTTCGACCGCAAGCTCAAGCTCGCCCGGCGTGCAGCCACTGCGGAAGATCAGGCCATCCTGTTGAACGGTGCTTCAGAGCTCATCCCGAACAACGCCCCAAGGACTCCAAGGAAGACGCGCACAGCCAGCTATGCTTCATCTGCGGAAAATGGGGTCACCTACAAGAAACCTGCTACAGAGCCCACCCCGACCTCGACCCTGATTTCGATGAGAAACGAAAACCGTGCCCTCACTGCGGGAAACCCGGGCACGTCGAAGCCAAGTGCTGGAAGCTGCATCCCGAAGTCACACCGCCGTGGGCTGGCGACCAGTATGAATGGTGCAGGCACTGTCAGAAATCAGGGCATCGAACAGAGAAGTGTTGGAAGTTACAGCCGGGGTTGGACATTGAGAGAATCATGGGGTTGAAGGAGAGGATTGGAAAACCAAAAGAGGGGAAAAAGTGTGAGAGGTGTGGACGGTGGGGGCATGTGGAAGAGGATTGTTGGGGAGCAGAGCCGGAGAAGGCACCTGAGACTGTGAAGGGGAAGTTTGTGAGGGAGCAGGATGAGGAATACGTGGATAGGGTGAGCATTGCGCTGGCGGATTTGCTCAAGGAAGGGCACTCATGACGGAGATATGGGAAAGTCCGAGGTGCAGGCTACAGATAGATGTAAGGTAAGTTTTGAAGAGCAGATTGAGGATCATCAGCATGATATATTCTAAGTTGGCGTGGTGCACCTTACCTGGGCTGATGGAGACGATGCTTTGTAAAGTCTTCACTCCCGATGTCCGAGCCTGTGGGTGCCGGGATTTGGCTGAGCTTAACTCCAGCGTGCTCGATGACGTTGTGCTTTCCCCACATTGGGCTGGATCGACCCCACGATGCCGAATTGACATGGAAGGGCAGATCCGGGCTTCCCAAGTCTTTAAAGCAAGTCAAGTATCTTTCTCCTCTCCCTCCCAAGCTCGTCTCAAACACTCAGTGCAATAATTAATCCAACGACCTGTTTCCAGAGCTTCCTCAACCATGGCTCAACACGGACATAGCGAGGTTCGAGTCCATTGATCCATAAGTTGAGACGCACTTACCGACTAGATCAGGCCTGCTGCACCGTTCCCCCAGCAGTCTCAAAAGGCTACAAGGAGAAAGGCAAATTCGTCGACATCGGTGGACTTAAAACCTGTATGCTTCTCCACCCGCTACCATCGCATCTCGTTTTCCCCTATCATCGTTGACATTCTCCAGACACGACTGGCCCCTCCAGCGCCACCTCCGCCATCTTCATCGTCTATGACATCTTCGGCTACAGCCCGCAAGCCCTTCAGGGTGCCGACATCCTCGCCCACGCCGACGACAAAAACCACCAATACCAGGTCTACATGCCCGACTTCTTCGAGGGCAAACCTGCAGATCACAGCTGGTACCCGCCAGACACCAAGGAAAAAGGGGAGAAGCTTGGCGCCTTCTTTCAGGGACCGGCGAACTCGCCAGCGACTGCGGAGAGGGTGCCGAAGTTGGTGAAGGCGATCAGAGAGTACAGCCCGAAGATTGAGAAGGTGGGAGTTTTGGGGATGTGCTGGGGTGGAAAGGTAGATCTAGTACAGGAAGCAATCAAGAAAACACCGCTGATATGTATCAGATTGTCTCATTAACGTCGCAATCCGGCACGTCGTTCACTGCTGCCGCTGAGGTACACCCAGCGATGGTTGATTCGAACGATGCCAAGGGCATTACTATCCCTTTATGCATGCTTGCATCCAAAGACGAGGACCGAGATACCGTCAAGAGATTCGAAGAGGAGTTGAAAGTACCAAAACACGTCGAGACATTTGATGATCAGGTCCACGGCTGGATGGCAGCACGGCACGTACCAACCAGAGAAGGCAGTCCTGACATTGCTAACGGCCTTTGTAGGGGCGACCTCGAGGACGAGAAGGTCAAGAAGGAGTATGAGCGTGGATACTCGATCCTGCTGGACTTCTTCCACAAGCACTTGTGAACGATTTAGGTTCGTGTGCGTCCATTCTTGCTCCTGAGTGTTTCATTTTCACCTCCAGCTTTACTGACATACCCAGTCCTAGAGAATCCCAACCTGCAGAGACATAGATATGTACGTAGCATACATCTTTAACAAGACGTAGACTCCCCATATGTCTTCGATTGGATGATGAGATTAAAAATTAAAGGAATATACTTACTCACCCATTCCCAAATGTCAATGTAATCATGATGAGATGAAAAGTCTCTCCTACTTTGGACCACCATTCTCCGACTATATGAAGCCTTCTTATTCACTGGCATGGATCATATTGCCGTGGACTGTAACAAGTATCTATTAGATTTGTAGCATGGCCAAGTACATAGACCTCGTCCCATCTTAATGTAGACTCTGATGCTTGTATTTGTTTCCCCCATTCTTCCAGACACAATTGATGAGACCACCTGGATACGAGAGGTCGATTGATGCTAGACTCGTCGCAATAGATGGTGCATTTGTTGACAGATGCCGTCCTAGGTTCTCGGTAAAATCTTGGCCCCCACAAAATTTTCGTTTTTTGACCGCCGGCGATGTTTATAAGTCCCAGTTCGCTCCCAGCGCTCTACAGGCGAACCCTCTATCATGGTCTACGCATTAATTCCCGCAATGGGTAATCTCAACGTGCATATTGCCTGATTAGGAAGATCGATAGAACAAGATATAAGTAATTCAATCGACTTTCTACAACAAATTTCTTATGAAATACTTGTTTTATGCGCTAGCAAATTGCTAAATTCTATAGATTGACTAAAATAAGAAGAAATTGCTCTACAATCTAAAACAACGAGTTGACAAAATAAATATAATCAAAGACTAAGAATCGAAGAAGTATGCTACGCAACAAATATAATTGTAATAGCTGCAAGTAAATATCGTAAGATACTTAGTTCTTCAAATTAACGTCAAAATTCAAGAAAATCATCTATAGAGTATTCTAGCTACTTCGTCGATCTAGAGTTTGTCTTCGTCTTCGTCAAAGATGTACTAATATTCTATAATTGCGCAATTGATACACTTGTCGTTCAATAAGATCACATTATTCTAACTAAAGATTACGACATATTTGCAAAATAAATCTTTGACTTTAACGCAACGATTGCAACTCTTCTTTGCGATTTTATCTACTAAATGTTTCGTCGCAATCTCTAGCTAACTTATCTTAAAGAGATTGAGATCTTATAACGTTTGCGAGCTACGAACATTAAAGAAGAAGCGTAAACGTAATATTTCACGAATTATTCTTAATGTAATAGTAACATTGATTTGTTGTTCGAAAATAATTTTTATGTAAAGATCTTTTATCGCTCTATTGTTCGAGAGATTGACAAGAGAAGACTTTTTGCGTCAAGAACGCATTTATTTATAAAATATTATTTGTGCGTTTTGAAGAGCGCGTTAATTAATTAAAGTTAAGAAAATTATGTAAATTTTTGCGACGTCTTGTAGTAGATGCAGAGACGATTGAAATAAAGTATAATAATTGTTAGTATATTGCACTAAATTTTACAACATGTCGCTACGATATCTTAACTATAACGTAGAAATCTTTCTTCACGATTAGATAAAAAAGACATATGTAAGGTGCGAGTGCGTTTGCTGCTCGTCGACGCACTAAGATGTGAAAGACGTGAGATATAATAAACTTTCATTACTATGCCCCAACTATATAAAGTAGATAGTAATAAGACTAATCGTTGAAGAACAACGAGAGACGAGCTTTCTTTCTATCTAATACTCGCCATGACGTGCGAGTCTACTTCTCGCTTTCTAACTAGAAAGAGAAGTCGTGCGATTCGAGACTTTCATAGACAATCGAAATCACGTGTCTTGCCATATTCTAAGGCGTTAGCGCATCGATGACGCTATGACATTACAATTATGTCTTCTCTTAGAGCATTAATTCTTAATGATGTAAGAAGTTGTATCAATCTTATACAAGACGAAGGCGTCTATTAAGCGCTAGCGTTACAAGAGTTCGTTAAAAATCTTCTCAAACCTCTTTGGAAATTAGAAGAAAAAGAGTCTTTTACTTAATAGAAATTAGTTCATGCTTTAATTCAACTTAACTTATAAAACAACGTAATGACAACAATGATAATCCTTGATAAATTATCGCTTCGTCATCGTTGTTGTTAGAGTTCTTAATAAAGTTCAAAGTAGAGTTAATGTTGCGCAAACGTTAGATAAATTATAAACATAAATGTTGTTGTTTTTCTTTTCTTTTCTTTCTTTCTTTTTATATTTTTCTTAATTGCAATTGCTTTCTTGTCGTAAATAAACTATTACAAAGACGACAATGCGTAAGACTTATATATACAGTGCAAATATTAAATTAATATGTCTTCATCTTTATTTTCTAAGAAGTCGAGAAATTAAAAAAGTAAATAATTTCGACATTTTATCGTTTACAAGAATTGACATATTATAGTTTGTAATAATCTTTTATGTATAACTTGCGTAAGCAAACGTGCATGCGTTCGCGAGAAAAAAATGTTTACATTTATTGCAAAATTCTTTATCGCAAATCAAATCTCTACATTGCGATAAATTTTGCTTGCGCTTACGATGCGACAATTATTAATGTTTATTAGTTCGTTAAACGCTTTCGAGATCGAATAAAAGCTTTTATTATCGATTATTATAAAGCGTTCGAGATAAGAAACACAATTTCTAGATCGATAAAACGTTTGCGAAAAAGTGTTATTCTTGAAATGAAGAATTGACGACGCGATAAAAAATTTATTTTATTAACGACGAATCGAACGCAATTTTGTATTTGTTAATTCGAATGCGATTTAATTCGTACTCTAAAGCGTCAAATCGAACTTGAACAAAAACTTAAAGAAACAAAGATAAATTAAGATAAAACTCTTATTAAGATAAAGCAATTGATCGATTTTTTTTTGAGCGAATGTTGAAGATAAGCATTTTCGTCTACTTTTCGACACATTTTTTTATTTATTTTGATGTGTCGTGCAATGCATTAACATAAAATTCGAAAAAAAATAAAAACGAAAACGAGAACGAGTCGTCGATAAAGATGAAAAAAATAAAGTTGAGACAAGTCGTCTTCGAACTTGTCGCTAATTTAAATAGAACAAGTTCGAGAAATTCTTTCGCAAAATTTTACGATCTTGCGATTAAATTTCTTCGTAACTCTAAATTTTCGACCAAATTGTCAAATGATAATGTGATAAATTTTTATATCACTTTCGTTCGCGCTTCGTTCACTCACATATTTTTAAAAAATAAAGAGCGCGAAAATGCGTATAAGCGACAAGAACAAATTTGTGACAAAAATGAAAAAGATCGTACGAGTTAAATCTTTTGTAATGTGACTTTTTCGAAAGAACGTAAATGCTTTAAACAATTTCGAAAATTTATCTACGAATAACTTTAAGAAATTTAACGATTTATTTTCGAATAAATTTAAGAGCTTTCTTTAGTCTTTTGAAACGAATTCGATAAATTGTTAAAGACTTGCTAAGTCGTTACAATACGTCGTCAATTAATAGAAGACAATTAAGTAATTGTGTTTACAAGTTATGTTTTAAACATTTATGTTAAAAGAAACGATCTTATCATTTCTAGCATCTTGTGTAACGAAATGAAGAATTTTTTTTTCGTAAATCTAATTAAATACGACAACGATGCGACGACAATTGCGCAATATTTTATCGAACAAGTTATTGTTAACATAGTCGTCGTTGTCGCAATACGCGTTGCGCTATTTTTTTCGACTTCGCTTGCTATGCGTTTGCTCTTCGAATTTTTTTCGCAATTTATCGACCTTATTAAGAGATTTTTCTCTTAGTTATTGATTGTACTTTTTGCTTTAATTTATTTACTTAATCTTATATTATATTTGTCTTTTCGACTTAGTTTTGTTTAGAATCTTTTTGATCTTTTATTTGACTTCGTTATTAATAAGTTTCGAAACTTGCAACATTAATTTCGTCTATTTATCGTCGATGCGATGCAAATATAACTTCAAAAGTAAAACATAAAAAGTATTATAAATTCAATAGATATTAAGTAAGATAAAACGATAAATTTGCGTTTTACTCTTATTTTTAATTCTAAATGATTCGACATACTTGTGCGACATCTTTTTGTTAAATCTTTTTTGCTTCAAATTTTTAATCGAAAGCATAATTAATTCTTTTATAACAAAACTCTTTGATTTATGTTTTTCATTTTAGTATTTCGTCTATTGCGCGACAACGTTTTTAAGACGTTTCGCTAGAACTTTTCTTAAATTATAAAACTATTTTACGCGTTTCTATATCAATAATATTTTTTTTTTCGATAAAGTTGTTCTTAACTTTATAGTGAATCTTCGAATAATAATTGTACATTAAATAGAACGACGAAGCTTCAACTAAGACGTAATGACTATTGTTATAAACAAATTTTGTCATTGATAATAAATTAGTTCATTTCGCTTGTTTCAAGTCAACGTAAATGCGAAAATAGTACTTAAGAGTTTAGTTTTGTCGTTCGATTAAATTATTTATTTAAGAATGAAAAGCAATACTTAATCGTCTTTTAGTTCGTGCATAAAAGCATACAAAAAATTAGAAAACACTAGTAAAGACAAATTCTTTATCGCTTATTATGTTAATTAACGTTTCGAAACGTAAAACGATTTTATCGAAAAACACTTTCGCTAGCTTTGCGACATTAATTCTAGTAATTACAAATATATATTTGATTATTTTCGTATAGCGATCAATTATTACGAAGATTAAATTATACACGATTTTACGACGTTTATTCGACGACAAGCTTGTTACAAGATTTATGATAATTTTCTTTTATAACTTCTTTGCAACAAGTAAGAATCGAAGTTCATTATACAATTTATAACAAGAAACTTTGATGCGTTAACAAACATCACATGTTTTAATATACGCTTTCATTTGCTTCGCACAAATGAATTAAAAATACTTTCTCTAAAGTAGATTTAAAGTTTTTTCGACTTCAAAGTGCTTCGTCAAAGAGTTGTTATAATTTTTGCGAATTAACTTCTCTTTAACGATTGCATTCTTTAGAACATAAAGCAATTCGTTGTGTTTAACGAAATTCTTTTGATTTAGAGTTTATGTTTTTCGTTAACGACAAAACGACTTTTTGATTTCGACACAAATTTTCTTGATTCAAATGTCTTTAGCTTAAAGATTCTTAATTAAGAATTTCATTAATTTTTAAAATTTTTTATACAATTTCTTTAACATGTTCTTAACTACTTTTCTTGAAATAACAACTTGTACATTAGTTAATTAAAATAAAGATGCTAGTTTATTAAGAACTTTCTTTCTACTTCATGATCGCAAAATTTTCGCGTCATTAATAAATATTCTTGCTAGTTGTAATACGAGAGTCAAATCATCTAATATTTTTCGTTCGCTTTGCGTCAACGATTTTTCGTCAAACGACAACGTTAGCTCATTTTAAAATACAAGAGTTAAATTAATTGATGTTTTTTACTTGCTTTGCGTTAACGATTTTTGTTAAATAATAACGTCAATTTGTTTTGCAACGTCGACAACAATCTTATATTTAACGACGAAATCTTTTCATAATCGAAACGTCTTAACGACTTATTCGTTGAATTTTTTTTATTTAAACGATAAAAGATTTCAAAGTTATAGACGACTAACTTAAGCGCTTAACGAGTTTGTCTTAAGTTTAACTTCTTTTAACTTATAAATCTTCTAAGATTATCGTAATTCGATCACATCTTAATAAGATAAACATAGTTTTTTAGATAGTGCCTTTATTACTTAAAAGCGATTACAATAGCTAGCAACTTCTAATCATGCGTCTTATAATTTTGCTTCGTCGAAATTATCTTTCGCGATCAAAACGTCATCGAACGTTAATTTTCGTCGTCATTTTGTTAACTTAAAATGCTCGTAATTGCAAAGTTAAACGCGTCAATCTTTACTCTAATCTTCTTGTTCGAATTGTAGTGATAAAGTAGTGAAGTCGACATAAAAATATCGCAAAATTGACGAAACGCCTACTCTACTTTATTCGATTAAACGAAAAAATTAATAAGAGAAGCAACTCTTTTTAAATAACGATATATAAAGCGTCTATAAAAGTTTACGAAGCTCAAAAACATTTAAAGCTTACGATAAGTTTTTGATTTAAATTACTTCTTGATCGTTTTGATTCTTTTTAAGTTCATTTGTACATCTTTTGGAAATACGATGAAGCTCAAAAGTTTATTTTTATAGTGTTGAACTTACACTTCTTTAAATTGACGTATAGCGAATATTCGCGAAGACGTTCTAGCATCAATCTAACATAACGTCAATGCTTCGTCAAATCATTGCTATACACTAGTATGTCATTTATATAAATTACGCAAGTTACATCAATTAGCTCTCGCAACGTCTTATTGATGTAAATCTAGAAAGTTGCGAATGCGTTTTGCTAGTTCAAATGACATAACTTAATACTCGAAATGCTCATAGCGCATGCGAAACGTTGTCTTTTACTTATTATCGCATTTAATGCGAATGCGATGATAGACGTTCTTTAGATTTAAGACGATAAAGCGCTTTGCTTCGCATAGACGATCTAGCGTTTTCGTAATTAGAGACAATAAATAACAATTCTTAATAATAATCGCATTTAAATCTCTATAATCGACGTATAAACGTAATTCATTGTTCGATTTTAATACAAATAAAATAGAGGCGTTTGTAGACGAAATTAAATGCTTAATTTAATCTTTGACTAACGCATCATCGAGATATTGCCAAAGTATTGTTAACTCGTTTTGTGAAAGATTATAAAGAGATATAAAAAATAACTCTTTGTCGTTCTAAAGCTTAATGACATGATTTTCTCTTTCTAATTCTAATAGAATTTCGATCAATTTATTATCACAAACATCTTTTAGATCTCTTAACTTCTTAAAAATCTTAAATTTCGTTAATTTTTTGTCTAGCGCCTTCGTAACGCTAGCGTAAACAATAGCATAAATTGTGCTATGCTTGGCAAAATCTAAGGCAAATTGCTTAGAATTAACTATCTTTAATTTGTTATTTGCGATCTTAAATCGTCAACTTTGCATCTTCGAATCAATCAATATATCTTGTTTGACTAGCATTGACATATCTAATATAAAATCAAAACTCGTATATTTAATTAAGTAGAATAAGATAATGCATTCTTGATGTTGACTTTACGAATCAATTAGATAATAAATCAACTTATAAACGTCGTAGCAATAGCGATCATCGTCATCAAGAAAACTTGATGTTAATAAAATAGCAAACGTGACTCGATATTTAAATTTTTTAAAAAATATTTATTTCTAGTTTGTCGAACAACATAGACGAAGATAACGATATCTTTATGCATTGTTGCTTTACGTCTTGTGCTCTAAAACTTATTATATACATATTAAGCATATTTGATAATGTTAAAGTCTTTCGACAATTCTACAATAAATTGTTTGTTGTTAGCGTTTCGTTGCAAAATAAATTAAAGTTGATTTGAAAATCGAAACTAAATTATTTTGCATTGTCGCTAAGTAATATGTTGTGTTACTAGAGATAAAGAGACTTCTTTTTTTAATATCTCGAATATCAATCTTTACAAATATAACAATTCAAGTGTTTCGAATTACGTCGACGACATTTATCGCAAAAACGCGAATTAGAAAATGTTAATAATATAAAAACTCTCTTATTTTAAGATATTCGTTGTTAGCATTTTGTTGCAATATAAATTAAAGTTAATTTGTGAATTAAAGCTAAAGTATTTGCAACGTCGCTAAATAGTATATTGCGTTAATAAAGATAGAAAGACTTCTTTTCTTATTATCTCGAATATCAATTTTTATAAATGTAACATTTTAGAAGACTAAAGAAAATGCAATTTCTTAACGTGTTTACTACAAATAGATTTCTAGTAATCTTTAAAAAATTCAAAGATCTCTCTCGAGTACAAAATCTTCTTGCAAAACGTTTTAGAACAATCGATTATTAAACGTGTTTAAAAGAAATGAAGTAAGATATTTTACATATAATTAACAATTTATAATTTAGAATTAAAACTAAGAGTCTTTCGCAAATATTTTATGCTTTATATATAAAGAATGTTATAGTGTTTTTAAAATCTCGAAGATATCTTTGCAAGAAATTAAGATTTTATAAAAATTAATTGCAATAGCAAGCTTCTTTTATTAGTAATTATAATTTATATTATTGTTTTCTCGTAATTATTGCAATGTCTTTGCGATTTTTAAAGATCTTGTTTTACTTGTTTGTTTCTCTATATCTTTATTAATTTTACTTCTACACCTTGTTAGCGTTACTATAGTATGTTTTATAATTTTTTCGAGTAAATCTAGCATGCGTCTTTTCGAGCAATTTTATTACGTTTAGCATTATTGACAATAATTGTCGACGACTTCGTATAAGCGTTTGCGATAACGTGCATTTACGTTGTTGTTATTTACACTTTATCAATTTATTTTATCTTTTACTTCTTGACTTTGCAAGCTTATAAGAATTCTAAGCACTTTTGTAATAAATTATAGCTCTTATCTTAATAAACTTTGTTCAAAATAACAGTTAATTTCGTGAATACAAAGTAGTCGTTTTATAAGTTAAGCTTAATAATATACGAATATACTACATTATACTATCTAGTGCATAAACGACGACAACGACAACAATAAGCGCTTCAAGTAATTTTTAAGTCGCAATACATTCTTTCTCGCGATATTTATTGCAAACTTTCTTACGAATTAGTCTATATTTACTTTTTCTATCTAATATGCTACGTTTATTCTCGATTTTAATTGCAACATGTTTATAATATCTCTTCTTATTTTTATTAATTGTCATTTTCTTGTTCTACGAAGTTGTACAATAACAAAGAAAAAATCTTATAAGATTAAATTAGATATAATAAAATTATGCGAGTTCTTTTTATTGTTAGTATTGATCGTCTTATATTGTTACATTAAAACTATAACTAGTTTCATCTCTTACATATTGTAACAAACATAAAGATAATAGTTTATTTGACAATCTTAACTATATAACACAAGTCAACACTTCAAAAGAATATCGTTGCTATTCTTGTTAACTATCGCCTAACAATTTATTAACGCGACGCAACTCTAGTTTTTAGATTATCTTAGAGATCTTTGCGATGTATTTTTGCATGTTCGTAACTACATTTCTAAGACATTTTCGAAAATTTGCTCTCTTTTTATAGACAAAATAGATCTTTGCTCTTTTCAAAATATGTTATATCGAATATTATTTTAGTTAACTTTTATTTAATATTATGTTATTTGTTTATCTAACTATCTAAGCAATCTTCTCTTATTGCTATAGCATTGATTTCTTTCGAAAATAATTCTATTTGACTAATTCGAGTCGAACGACTATCGTTATTATAATATAGTTAAGAAACTTTGTTAATAAAAAGCAAAAATCAAGTTACAAATGCAAGAGAAAAAATAATTTAATTTATCAATGTTGCAACGTAGTCTTTAGTTAAATCTCTAATTTGAAACAATAAGTCTTAACATGTTACAACAATGTTTAATCGACTATTTTCGTATTTTGCGTGTTAGACTCTCAATTAGTGCGAAGCGTTTACTCAAGACAAAAACTCTCTCGCTTAACAATCTTAAAAGAACATATCGCAATTTTAAGAATGTTGTTATTAGCAACTTAAGCAACATCTTTCACACATAAACGAGTTATAATCTCTACTTTATTCTTCTTCGAAATTTCGTTAATCTTTTTTTATTTTAATATTGTTAGAGCGTCGATATTTTTATTTCTTTTTTTCGATACAACTTTGGAGAAAACTTTTGCGATCGACGTTACTTAAAGAACTTACACGTTGTTATTTTCTTAAATTACTTATCAAGATTACGTCTTGTCTTATATTACAAAATTAGACAATTTGAACGATATCTCTATATACGACATGCGACAATTTAGACGAACGTTCGATTAATCGAAGACTCTATATTGATTTACGCAAAAAATTAAACTAAAATTCGACAAAAACTATAAAACTATTCTAACTATTTAAAAAAGAATTGTACGATAAACTAAGACGTATCTTCTTGTTTTAGAAAATTAAAGATTTTTCAATTCTTTTAACTTGATAACTTTGTTCAACTTCGACAACATTTTATTCTTAAATATATTGTACGCATAATACTTGTTTGCAAATTATAATATATTTTTGATTTATATTATAATGTAATTCTTGAAGTCGTTTAGAATAGATTTGAATTTTAATATCTTTTTAAATTGTGCGTCTTACAAATTGATAAACATCTTTTATTTGTGTTATTACGAACATTATATTGTACATGTTATATATAAATCGATTAATATTAATCTAGATCAACTACGTTGTTATAGACGAGTTCGCTTCTTACGTACAAAGAAAAGATCTATTTTACATCAATGCGAAATTTATAATTCTTCGTGCATAATACAAATAGAGATTTATTATCTTTTAAAATTTCGAACGCAAATCGATTAACTATTACGAGTCGCGTGCTAATAGATATTATTCGTCGCACATCGCTCTTCACAAGATAATTAGAAAGGGAAAATCTATTAACAAAATCAAGATAATTAAGATAGCTTGATTCTTAAGTATCTTGAATTTCGAATTAAGATAATTAAGATAATTAAGGTCTTAAACATCTTGAATCTTAAATGATAAAAAAGTATATAGCTTTCGAACGCGACTCTTTTATGAATCGTATTTAACTTATTTTAAGTCTTTACTTATTGTTACTCTAATTTATTGAATCATCTATAAAGATTTATTAAACATAAGATTGTCTATAGTTGCAATTTTTGTTATTAAGTAATTGCTTACATTGCTTAAAGACGTCTACAAATCTCTTTAATAACATAACTTGCTTTAATATTTTTTACGAAAGTACTAGCGTAACACTTTGAACACTCTAAGAATGTTTACATTAGATCAACGCGTCTTTATCTTAAACAATAGCTCAACAACATTACGTCGACCCTTTATTAATAAAGACAACAAGATAAAAATTAACAAACTTGACGTCTATTATAAAGATTGTATCGATTTAAAGAATTAACTTATGCAAATAAATATTTATTTTAGCTTCTATTTTATTTTAGCGAACAAAAAGACGATTTTCGCATTCATATTTTTCAAAGAAAGAACTTAACATTAACTCAAACTAAATTTACGCAAATATTTAAAGAATTATAACAAAAACTCTTGTACAATGTTCACGAATTTCGATAATTTTAAGAAAGAACTTCGAAGAATCTTCGAAACATTTAACGAGAAACAAATTGCGAAAAAAATAATTTAGCACTTAATTTAACGAATTTTAACAATAGACTACGCAACAAAATTTCAAAAGTATGTTAATTTTATCAAATAAAACGATGTCGTACTTATAATAATGTTTTGACAAGATTTTAAAAACAATCTTAAGAACGAAATTATAAGCGATGACAAATTTATTAGCGACATGTTTGATTTTATTAAAGTAATTATTGATTTTGACAACAAACTATATAAAAGAGTTATGAAAAAGCAATACGATTAATTTTACGAAAGAGCAAAAATCTTCTTTGAATTAACGATCGAATATTATTAAAAAGAATTTCGTTCTAATTAGAAATACAATAATTTAAATTATCGTAAGCTTGCATTTATAGAATTAAATTTTACTTAACAAAACAAAGAGAAAAACTTTAGAAGAAAGCAAAATAATAAATTTCAAAAAACGTGTTATTTATGTGACAAATCGAATCACTTCGCAAGAGATTATTGATCACAAAACTTAATAAATTGTTAACAAATCAATGTTATATTAAGAGAGACATTTGATTGTTAAAACGACATTAAAAAGCAAATTGACACAAAAACGAACATTCTTAAAACTAGATTAAACGACAATTATTATTTAATAAAGAACTTAAATTAATTACAAAAAGTTTTAGATAAAACATTATTAAACAAGATATTCGCATTTACGCAAGAAATTAATTAAGCACTTTAGAAAACTATTAAATCTTATAACTTAATTATCGACTTAAACGAGAAATATAACTAAAAGAATTTTTACGAATGTAGAAAAAACATTACGAATCATTTTAAGACTTTAGTTAATTTATCGAAGATCGTAAACGAATGCGAAAAAAAACTAAAAAACAATGTTATTATAAAAGAGAACATACTTGATATTACAATAAGACAATTAAATTTTACAATATATGTAAGTCTTAGTTGAACAACTTGTTACGACGACTTATGTTAAATTTATCTAAAAGAAAAGAACGAAATTAATTGATTTTTTAAAAAGTTAAAGTTAGCAATTTAATAATAGAAAAAAGCTTAATGTAAATAGACGCTTAAAGTAGAAGTTACAATATAAAAGCAAGAAAAAGTTCAAATTTCTTAATAAAGAATATACTAGAAAAATGCAACATATTAGCTTAACAATAACAACTAAACTTAATAGCGCACGCACGATGTTTTATCACATTAATTAAGATTAACGATCGTCGATTTACAACAATAATTAATTTTGATATAATAAATAATTTTATAATCAAAGCTTTTGTAAAGAGAGAAAAATATTTTATTCGAAAGAAGTTTAACGCTTACAATCTAGTAATTGTAGATAAAAATTTATTACTCGCAAAGAATGAAAAAATAAATAAAGAAACAAAATTATTATCGATAGCTATTTAGCAACATTACGAGAAACCAATCTTTAATATAGTAAGAATTAATTATTTATAATATTATTTTAAAAAGATCTTAATTGAAGCAACACAATCTAGAAGTTAACTAAAATACACAAGTATTTAAATTCGCACAATGTGATTACGCAATTCACATTTAATCTACGCATTAACAACGTTTAATAATAAATAAAAGATTAAGTCGAAATTTAATTGCAAGTAGCAAGTTTGCATTTTTGCAAAAAAACGATCTAATAAAGTTTAATTTAATAAACATTAACAAAGATTAACTAAATCACAAAGTTAAAATAAATGAAAAAAATTGCGAATTTTTTAAAAGTTCTAAACTATTTGATACAACGAGAAAATCGCTAAAGCACATATTACGAATATATAACAATTAAGAGCATCTATTTTAAGAAAAAGAAATAATTAAGATTTTATTTAAACATTAATTGTGAAATTACAAGATTAAACTTAAATTAAGCAAGCAATTTACGTTTGAGCTTATATATACTTTATTTGAAAAAAAGCTAGAAATTCTTCGCGAATACTTGACAAAAAACGAAAAAAAAAAATTTATTAAAAAATTTTAATTATAAGCAAAATACTGAATTCTTTTTGTATTTTAAAAAAACAAAACTTTTCGTTTATGTGTCAATTATTAAAAGTTAAACAATATTATAATAAAAAATTAATATTTATTATTAAACATTAGCGAACTTCAAAATTAATTGTTCGAAATAAAGTATTTTATTAAACTAGATTTACGAGAAACGTACAATTAAATTAAAATAAAGATAGAAAAAAAGTAAAAGATAGCTTTTTGCACACGATATAAACTATATAAATACACAATAATGTCGTTTGAATTTACGAACGCTTCGACAACGTATTAAAAAATAATTAATAATATATTACGATAATATTTGAATCAATTTGTGATAATATACTTGAACGACATCATAATTTATTTAAATATTTTGAAAAAATATATAAATTATGTTTTCAAAGTATTAAAATGTCTAAATAAGAGAAACTTACATCTTAAATTAAAGAAATGCGAATTTTATTAAAAAAAAACTAATTTTTTTAAATTTGTTATTAAACGACATGAAGTACGCATAAATCTTAAGAAGTTACGAACAATTAAAGAATAAAAATTATTTATTAATGTTAAGAAAATTTAATTTTTCTTAAATTTTATAAATTATAACAAGAAATTTATTAAAAACTACTTCGTTAATGCAATATTATTAACGAATTTTACAAAAAAGAAAACGTCATAAATATAAAAATTAATTAAAAAAAAATTGTTTTAAAATCTTAAACTAAAATGCTTAAAAAAATTAATATTAAAAATGTACAATTTACGATTGTTAAATAAAATTAAAATTAACGCATTAAATTTAGTTATCGATGTATGCTTCAATTAAAAGCATAAAAATATATAACATTTAATAACATATTTTTTAAAAAAACTTTCGTTAATCGAATAAAATTATAATATTTATAATAAAAAGTTATTTATTATTGTAGTTTTTCTAAAATTATAAAAAGTATACATCGAAGAATTATTAAAACTTACGATTTTTACAAATTATAAAAATCTTCTATATTTCATTATTATTAAATAGCTTAACAAAAAACAAATGCGATAATTAGAACAACTTAAACAATACAAGTTTAAAATACAATATACATTAAACAAAGATAATAATAAAGTAAACGCACTTAATAAAAGAAATAATTATATAAAAATGAAAAAATCGTTTAATTACAACATATTTAAAATTAACAAAAACGAATTATTATTAATAAACAAATACGAGCTAAATGCTATTTTACGAATATTTAAAAACAATAAGAAAAAGTTTTTAATAAAGAAAAAAAAACTTCAAATATTTATTAACAAAATTAACAAATGTATAAAGAAACATTATAATGAATTATTGCAAAAGCATTCGAAAGTAATTAAAATTCTTTAGCTTTTACGCTAGCATTATTAGTTTTCTTAAATAAGACAAATTGTTAAAACATACGTTAAACGATGTTTTAGCTATTAGTAAAACAAACATAATATATATGCGAATTATGACGAAATTTAATATTAAGAATTATCTAAATTGTTATAATATAAAGTTACGATAAAATTTATTATTAAGTTGTTCAAATTAACGAATCTAGCAATTGAAAACAAATATAATTTAATATTAATAATAATTAACAAACTTATCAAGTATTTATATATTATCGCATGCAAGAAAAAGTTCATAGCAAAACAATTAAAATACATTGTATTAAATCGACTTATATAATATTACAATATATTTAAAGAATTAATTAATAACAAAGACAAGCTTTTTACGTTTAACTATTAAAAGACGTTTCTATTAATGTTAGAAACAAAACTTAGAATGTTCATTGTCTATTATTTAATTATAAATGATTAAATAAAACAAACAAATTAAAGTTTAAAACAATATTTAAGACATTACGTCAACAATATTTATAACAATTAAGTATTACTTTTATTTATAATTTAACTAGCATTAAATGCAAAGATTTCGAATATCACTAAAATAATTTTATTTTTCGCCAATTATAACAAAGAATTAAATTTTTTCGAAAAAGAACAAAAGCATTTGTTAGCACAATTAGTTATTAAAAGAGTAGCAATACTAAAAAAAATATACAACAACATCTTAAAGATGCAAGAGAAGTCGATCAAGTATTAGAACAAAAAACGAAAAACGACATCTTAATTAAAGAAGAAAAATAAAATATATCTTTTTATAAAAAATCTTAAGACAAAGAAGTTAAGTAAGAAATTAAGTTATGTCAAAGTCGAATCGTTTCTCGTTAAAAAAACAAAGAAATTAATCAATTACAAATTCGACTTACTTAAGAACGTTAAAGTATTTTTAATATTTTATATCTTATTGTTGAAATTAACGAATTCAATTACGTCTTTATAGAATACGTTTTATTTTTACTTACAAAAAAATCAAAATATCTTATTAAATGAAAAGAATATTTTATCTTCGAAAATATATAAAAGTTACTCAAGAATTTGAAGAAGTGCTCTAACAAATTGCGACGATTTTGTTAACGACAAAATCGCTTATAAGAGTTGACAAAACATTGAAAAACAAAAGAGCGAACAAAAGAGCGAACAATGAAGAATCGATAATAATATTGAACAAGATCTTAAATGTTTCTTTAATACATTCGATTTCTTTCTTATTCTTTTTGATCTTTAAAATATTTTTCGACTTCGCATTATTTATATCTTTTAAACGACAAAATTAATGTTTTTTTTGTTTCGTCTTTCGCGCAATTCTTAAGCGCAATTTTGTTATTTTATTATTTAGTTTTTTAGCTTTTTGAATAGCTTTATTCATTTCTTAATAGTTAGAAGCCAAATCGCATTTTCGATTCTTTCGATGAAATTTCTTACATTTAAGATATTCTTTATTTATTTAACAAAATATGTCGAATGCGACATAGATTCGACAAGAACGCATTGTGAGAAAAACGTATTTATAGCGATAATTAGCAACGAAATTGCGACGTTGTTTAATAATTAACTTAATTAATATAATAAAAAAGAATAAATGATTTCGAAACAACAATTCTTAAAGAGAAAAAATAGTGTTACGAGTTGCGTGCTAATAAATATTATTCGTCGCACATCGCTCTTCATAAAATAATTAAAAAGAAAAGATTTATCAATAAAATTAAAATGATCAAAATAGCTTAACTCTTGAGCATCTTAAATTTTGAATTAAGATAATTAAAATAATTAAAATCTTAAACATTTTAAACATCTTAAACTCTAAATGATAAAAAAGTATATAATTTTCGAACGCGACTCTTTTATAAGTCGTGTTTAATTTATTTTAAGTCTTTACTTATTGTTACTTTAATTCATTAAATCATTTATGAAAATTTATTGAACATAAAATTGTTTATAGTTGTAATTCTTATTATTAAGTGATTGCTTGCATTGTCTAAAAATGTTTACAAACCTCTTTAATAGCATAACTTGTTCTAATATCTTTTACGAAAGTATTAGCGTAACATTAATCTTAAATAGTATGCATCTATTATTGCTTTAAAGATCTATTATTATTAATTCAAGATTCTATGCGCAATTTATAATCTTTCTTTACTTAAGTTTATTTTAAGATTTCGAAGATACGTCTATTTTACGTTTAAGACTCAATTATTATATTAATTCTTCTTGATTTTTATCGATTTTGCAAAGTTAATCTTAGAGCAATTTGCGATCGATAAAACATCGCGCAAATTCAATTTACTATACAAATTTTATATCTTAATTCGTCTTAAATTCTTTGACAATATTGCAAAATTGTAAGATTACATTGTTAATTAACATTAAGAGATAAATAACTATCTTCGTTTGAAAAAGCTTTAACGAATCGTTTTACTTTAATAACAATATTAAAATCTCTTCGTCGAAGAAAATAGACGAACTAATTTTATGCTAATTAAGTTAAAGACAACACAACAAGTAGATCTTAAGTAAAATAATATTCTTAGATTAAATCTTCGATAAAAAAGTATAAATGTTGTTTTTCTTTTTATCGAGAAACGAGATACAATTCTCAAAGTATATTCTAATTTTCTTACGAATTATTGAATAGCTTTAATATTGTTAAAGACGAATTAATTTAAGATCTTTACTTTGTTTCAATCATAAATTTAATATAAAGCTATAATTTGCTTTAGTCTTTGTTTTAATTTTAAAATAAATTTTTCGTTCTTTTTGCAATTAACATATATGTTCTAAGAAATGTATATAAGAGCAAAAGTAATAAGACAAATAGATTCTTTGTTTTATTGTTAAATATTTAATTTTAAATGTTTAATTACACAATGTCTTCTTATTTGCTCTTGTCTTTTAGTTTAAATATATATCTCTTTTGTTAGAATTAATCTTCTTTGCTTTTTATATCTTTTTATTAAAATTTACTTAAATAGCGCAATCGAATATCTTTAAGCAAAATAAAAATATACTCGATTTGTTTAAAGAATCTAAGATATTTAAATATTGTAAAAGAAACGTGAAAAAGATGCAATTGAATTTGTTTATAAAGACAAAATAGATATATGTCTTGCAAAGTGTTCTTACTTTCTACGTTAACGCTAACAAAGTAATATAGTATAAAAGAAAGACTTGCGAGAGTTAAGAAAAATGTTAAAGATGTCGTTAAAAAAAGAAAAGTTATAAAAGACAAGAAATTTAAAAAACATTTCTTGTTTTTAAAAGAAAGATTGCACAAATGTACTTTCTATTAACTTAAGCAAGTTTTGTATAAATTCGAGTTGTCTAATTCATGCAATATATGCGTTGCGAGACGCTATACAAATCAATATGTTTATTCGATCTTGTTAAAGAAGTTACAAATTAATTGTCATTAGACAAAAATTCAATTTCTAATTCTTTTATAATTTGAAGATTCTAAAAATGCAAAAAAGAATTTGAAAACTACTTAAAATTGTCGATTTTCTTAAACAATTATTTGCTTAACAATTATTGCAAAAGAAACAATATATTTTGAGTTTAACAAATTCAATTATGTGTTACAAACGTCGATTCAAGTTTTTATTTTAGATTGTATCGACTTTAAGTTTTCTTACAACACTTAAATCTTTAAAAAAAAAAAAAAAAGAAAAGGCAATAAAAAAACATCGTCTTGTCGAACATTCTTTTTAAAATTATTGAAAATTACTTTTACAAAATTAGCTTCTTTGAAGCTAATTTAATTATCGACACAATATCTTCTCTAAACAACGATACTTCTCTTAATAAGAAAAAGAGAAGACTTGTTCGAGAAAATATCAACTTCGACAATGTTATCGTATTAAGAAAACGTCTAAAATTTAATAAGAGTGCAAAATTCGCAATTGTACGTAAATTGTTTTATACTATTAATGCATTATCGATGCACATCGTTTAATGCAATGTAATGTAAAACATTTAATAAATCGTGCAATACAATGCAAAGAATTTGCATTATCGTGTGTATTATTGTATATATCGTAAAAATATAATGTTGTTTCTTGACAATATATCTTTTATTAATTAATTAGTTCTATGTGTAATTCTAAATATTAAGTTAATAAGCTAAAGACTTTCGCTCAATTAATGTTAATCTTAATAGATCGACACAATAAATCTTAATTTTAAAATAGAAAACTAATAAAGTTAAGTACGTGCGAATTTAATTCGCACTATCGATGCACTATCGATACAAATTGTACGATTTAATATAGTCTTAAAATTGTATTGTTTGCGATAATAGCAAGTTGTACAATATAATGCAAAATTAAATATATATCGTTTGCATAATTGCGAATCTTGCAAGAGTGTTAGATTTTGTAACTTCTCTAAAGTCGCTTTAATTATCGCGACAATGTTCGTTCTAAATATTGACGCTTCTAACGATAGTAATAAGAAGAAACGTATTCGAGCAAATATTAATTTCGATAACATTATCTTATCTATTAAACGTTTTAAGCTCAATAAAGACATTAATAAAATTAGTATTATAGAAGTTGCTCTAATTCTTAAGACAAATCTTATTTTATATTTTGACATTTTCGAACATAGTAATAAACGAAAGCGCAATCGAAACAATATTAATCTCGACATTAGCATTTCAAGCAAACGTCTAAAATTAAACGTCAACGCTTACGATGCTAGTCTTCTTAAAATCGATATAATTGTTAATATTAAGTTCTTTCGAAATAATGATTTTGTTTGCGATTAAAGAAAGAAGTTATAAATTTGCAAAGTTTATTATAGATTATTTAAATCTTTGCTAGCGAAGCGACACTAGAATGTCTACAAAGACTATTAGATTCTTCAAATTATCTTTGGCAAAAAAGAACAATATATAGATACAAGAGTAATAAAGAGTATTTAAGCGACAATTGAAAATCGATTTGCGAGAGCAAATATATACAAAAATAATAACTCGTTAAACGCGACGATAAATTAAAAGAATTAATCGATTGATTTTGTAATTACTTTTTAGTAGTTTTGCATTCTATGTTAATCTTTTATAGCGTTTTGTGTCTATTAATTATGTTATAGTAATATGCGTTTAATTATTTTTCTTTAACGTAATAAAAGAGTTTCGATTATTCTATATACAATAGCGTTATTTCAGTCACGTTATTGTGTCTCTATTTATTCAAAAATTATTAAGCTTGTTCTCGATTGTTTTTGTTATACATTTACTTTTATTTACTTGCATAAAAGTTATATATATCGCAACGTATTTACTAACATTCGAACGCTTAAAAGCTTTGTACTATTTCGTCAAAAATAATTTGTTAAAGTAATATCTATATTTAGAAAATCTTTAAAATCTTGCGTTTAACTATTATCGAATCTAGTTTATAACTTCTTTAGAAGCTAGAACGAAAAACGCGAATATAATTATTGTCTTTTTCGAAGTTGTACGTAATATAATTGCGACGTTAATAGAGTTTCGTATATTTAAGCATATTGACAACAATTATGTTCTTAAAGATTTCGAGTAAGCTCTTGTCGATCTTAATTTCTATATTAATAAAAGATCGATAAAAAGTGCTTTAATAAAGAGACTTTGTGAGCTTGTTCAAGCTTACAAGAGCGACGCATCAATTATATTAATTAATATTAAGAACATCTTTTTCGCGATCGATTACACAATTAATGTTAAGTAATCAATAATTTTTTATAACAAGTAAATTAGTCTTTGTTAAGCTATTATTGTTATTATTGTTGCTCTTAAGCTTGACTTTGTGACTCTTATATTAACAAAATATTTGCGTTTAAGAATTAATAATAATAATAATTTTTATCTTAAGATTTATCGATTATTGTAAAGTTTATATCGTACGTTTGCATTTTCTATCGAATAAATGTTATTTATAATATCTCTAGCATTACTAAGTCGAGCTCTTAAATGCATGCGTCTTTATACAATTAAAGAGTCTAATAATTAATAAGTACGAGATTACTCTCTTATAATTTAATGCGAGTCTAATCTACTCATATTAAAATCAATAAATATATCGAAATTAATTATAATATTACTTGTCTTGCGATCTATAAAGTCTTAAGTCTTTTGTTAGAATTTTTATTTAGTAAATGCAACGTTTGCGATTAAGTTGCAAACATTTATCGAACGTTTAAAAATCTTTTTAATGCTTTTAGAATAAAGTTTATTAGCATAGTTTCTTTCTTTAAAGACTTTAAATTTATTAAAATAACTACGAATCTTGAAATTATTGTCGAAGTTAAGTTCTTACATTGCTAATTTTAATTAAAAGAAGACGATTTCGATTATATAACACATGTTCAATTGCAAAGAAATAAGCGACATATATTTTAATAAAAGATTTAATAAGATTTTTTATATACTACTTATAGAAATCGAGTATAGATTTTTTTTGATCGAGAAATCTAATCTTGCAAATTTGATAAAACTAACAATCGACTAAAGAAGTAAATTGTTCGAAATAATTATCGAATTAATTTGATTTTTTTCAAGAACATATAATTGATACAATTTGCGCGTCTCAACTTGTTATTAATATAAAAAGAATTCTTAACTTAACACAACGACGAACGAGTTCGTTAATAACTTAATAATTAATATTACTTGATACTTTTTTGTTCAACTCTTTGTACGAAGAGATTCGAGAAAAGAAAACTAAGAATAAAGCTTAATAAATACGTCGCTTTCGAAGCGTTTCTAATTTTCGAAATATTATTGTCGAAAGTTTGAATCGATAAAGTACGAACAATGTCGAAACAACATTTATAAAGCGTAAGCAACAAAAATTGTAATAAAGTTATATAAAAAAAGCTAGTCTTTCGATAATTAAATTTAGAAATATTGTTAGACTAATTGTAGACTTTAGTAACAAGAATCTTATCTTAAACGTCGAAAGACAAAATAATATAAATCGCTTTCTTATAATTAATTACAAATAATTTAAGATCGACAAGAGACGTTACAATCGATACAATAAAACGTCTAGAACTTAAGATCTTTGCGTATACAAGCGCGTTTTAGTTGTTCGATTAAACTTTTTAAAAGTAGCGTAAAGTTACAACTTAGCATCAAGAGTTATTAAGTATAACATATACGCTCTTAAATTATTAATTAAACAATTATTGACATTGATCGTATACAATATAATTTCTTCTTATTGTTTACGTTAGTCGCATATTTGTTTTGTCTTATTATTGAATAAATTGTTATTAAAGCTAAGAAAGAACGAGCTTCTCTTACTTAAATACGAAATTATAGATTAATATTAGATAAACGAGAAGAAATTGATCGACGTACTATTCGATAACAATCGTATCGCGCAAACGTCAATAAATGTTAATAGCGCAACAACTTTAAGCGATAACTACTAATGTTTTTTGAAGAACGCTCTAGATTAGAATTTTGTTAATATAACTATATTAAATTATAAGATTAAGATCTAGAATTATTACTTCTATTTACGTCAATACGTCTCAATTAATTTACTAAAGAAATATCTCAAATCTATATTGATGCTCTTGTATCGAAACAAAAATTCTAACATATTAACAAAATACATGTCTTATAACTTCTTAACAATTATCTCGACATTATTAATCTAATGCTTTGCAAGTCTCTTTGTAGTAATTACATATTATGCGTCGTCTTAATTATTTATTGTTGTCTTGCTTATTTTAAATTTCTAAGCGCTTTTCTAAAGTTCTAAAGATTATTCAAGAAACGTTTTTAACACAATTGTTAACATTGCTTTCGCGTCGAAATTTTTGTCAATATAATTATTAAGATTGAAGATTTTCTTAAGAAGATTAGAGACGCAATCTAATTATTGCAAGAATTGCAACAATTACTTATTCTTTTTATTGCATTATATATTAAGTTTACTAACATAACAATATCTTTAAAGCGAACTATGTCGTTGCGCGCGTTTAATTATTATAGACAATCTAATAATAAGTCTTGATGTGCTTTGAACGTTTAAAATATACTTACTCGCTTAAGACATTATTGTTTAAATAGCTTTGTTGTTCTCGTCTTAAACGTAAAATAAATAAATAAGTTTCAATATTCGATAAAATAATTATATAGTTTTCGCTATTACTATGTAGATTTCTTTTAAGTATTTCTTTCGCGACAAATTCTTAAGCATTAAAATATAAAATATCTAAAATGCATAATTCTTAGCAAAAAGTTTGAAAGTTTGTTATCTTTGCTTATTTTGTTTTTCTCTAATTAACAATAGATCTCGATTAAGTCTAAAATTATCAAAAATCGTTCTAAGAAAATACGCTTCAAACAAATAATAATATTTTATTAAAATAAGAGATTTCTCTTGATATTTGTGCTCTAATAGATTTTATTAATTGATTTAAGAATGTCGATGTTGATTAAGTTTATCAACAATAGAAATTTGTTCTCGAAAAGACTTAAGAACAATAATACGTCTTCTAACATTTTTGAAGCAACTTCTTAACAATTGTTGTTTATTGTTAGATTGCGAGTATTTGTTGTCAACGATTGCTTTGTAATAACTCGTAATCAAAGAAACAAATTAACTAAATTCAACAAATAACACAAAGAATAATAGACAAAAATTTAAGAATATTCTTAAATTCGTTTATCAACTATTTGATTGCGTAATATTTGAATTGTACTAATGCAATATCGTCTCTTAATTTAGATTATCAACAAATTATCTAATAATAATTATAGTATATTGTATAAAATATTAAGAGTAAACTTCTTCGAATGTAGCAAACAAGATTAGTCTTGTGAGATAATTTTTATATGCGTTAACATACTTAAGTTTGCAATTATGTAAATCGCTTAATTTAAACATTGAAGCTAAAAAAAATAGAACACGAATTAGTATGCAAAGTCGATAATCGATAATTATTGTGCAAGTAATTAAGTATTGTTATCGAAGCTTTTACGATACAATTCTATAATATAGTAGATGTCTTCGCGCTTCAAGAGTAAGAATTAATAATTTATTCAAAATTCTTTGTTAGCTTCTCTTTTATTCTTGAAGTTGTTGCGAGCATTTACGAACATAAAGCGAGACAACGTCTCTAATAGAAAATTTAATTTAATATACTTTAATTATCTTTAAAGCTTACAAAATGTCGCACGATGTCAACAAATTATTATAAAATTTATAAAAATAATAAAAATTAACGCGCTTAAGAATACGAAAGACATACGTTTAATAAAAGACTTTTGTAAATTGATAAACAATTAAGACGTTTAACATTTAACTAAGATAATTGTATTGCAATTTCGATTATCAAAACTTAAGCAATATAAACTTTAAATTTACAAGAATTTTGTAACTTACTAATTATTCTATTACTAGCGAAGAAAATCAAATTAACAACGAGAGAGACTTCTTATATCTAAACTTCTTATTAGACAACATTAACGAACTTCTTATACGCAACAATAAATATATGCTTATTACAAAGCAAGATTTGCTTCGATCAAAATATAGACGTTTTGTTTAGTATCTTGTAATCGAAGATGCTTATAACAAGAATTTGATTTCAACAAATAAAAAAAAGTAAATAAAATTCGAAAAAAATTAATAAATAAATATTTGTCAAATAAGTTAATGTTTATTGACAAGAGTCTCGCAAACATTGTCGCACAAGAAGTCAAAGAAAAATTCGAAACAATACTTAAAAACAAAGAGTCGAAAGAAGAAGACAAAAAGAAAAAGAAAAAAACTAACAAATAAAAAAGAGATCGAATAAACAAGAGCAAAGACGAAAAGTATTGTTAATAATTTTAGCATATAGTTTGATAAAATGTTACAAGTAAATTGATATAAAGTAATATGCTTTATTAATTTACAAGTTTTACGAACAACAATTAGTTGTGCTTAAATTTTAAATCATATCTATTAAACGTAATAAAGATTGAACTTATTGTATTTAAACTTTATTGTATTTTATTTTGCGCAACGCTTACGTAAGCAGTCGCAACTAATATTGATTCTTAAGTTATAATAAATTTGCGTTGATGTTTAATAAAGTCGAGTTTATTCGTATTACATAATCTTTAAATAATTCGAAAGCACGTTTAATATTATATATTTTAAAGTTTTGAATGCAATCTTTTTTGACGCTAATGCGACATTCTAAGAGTTTGTGTGTTATTAATTAATTGTTTTTTTAGACAAAGATTTTGCGTAATCTTGACGTAAATAATAACTTGCGAAGATTAATTAGTTAAAAATAGTAAACAACAATCAATATTGTAAGTTATTTTGTTTTGCTTTGCAATATATAAGATTTAAAGAGAAAATTTTTTATATTGATAATGTGCAATTGAATAATCGATTAAGATTCGATATAAGTCAAAGTTAATTATTGTTCGAATTATTGTTTTTAATCGAGAATTTAATAAATATCAACTATTATAACGTCTTCGTTAAGAATATGCTATTTCTTTGATTTACTATCTTTTTTGACAATTGCTTCTTAAGACGACTTCGCAATTGTTTTTGTTAAATGTACGATTCTTAATATATAAAAGCACAAATGTAATAGAGATGCAAAATAATACGCTTGTTTATAGAGCAATTAAGACGAGAAGACGTTTAATTAGAGTTAAAGACTTTGCATTTATTACAAGCTAATGCTTTGCAATAAAATAAGAAGTCTTTAGTTAAAAGCTTCTATTCTTTTTGATCTTAGACTTATAGAATATTACAAATAACTATTTTGCACAAACAAGTTTTTCAAGATCTAATATAATAAGTAGTGTATTTCTCTTTTAATATTTGTCTTATATTGTCTCTTTTTTTATATCTATATAGTCGCTTATAATTCTCGAGACTCGTTTAAAATCTTGTAACAACAATTTCGAGAATTATTTTTAAGTCGATAAGACGCGCGAGAAGCGAAACAAACTAGTTTATCGATTAAAAAATTTGTAGCAAATTGACAACGTTGTTAACTATTGCTAACGCTAATCTTTACGAAGACAATTTTTCAAGAATTGTACGCGTAAGACACTTAGAAACAAACGTTACAAGAAAATATAATTTTATATTCGAACACAAAATTAATCTCTAATTATTAATAAAGCAATGCACGAAGCTCGAAGTTAATATCAAGATAGTTGCGCAATAGCTTGCAATTCTCGAAAATTACTATTAAGAGTTAAGACAAATTATAAACGAGACAAAAACGATAGCGACGCTAATAACGAGAACAACTTCAATAAACAAACTAATTTAAGCTTAATATTTTGAAAAATATTTTATATGTTCTTAGAATTTGTTGCAACCTAAATTTAGCGATAATTAGATTTTTTTTCTTATAATTTCAAAAAATGTTATAGACGTTCGAAAAATCTACTAGAATTTTAGATTAATAACTTTCGTGCGTATTGACGAGATCAATTATGTAGCACTATCTTGTTTAACTTTGTCTTGTATAGAGTTCGAAGCTAAAGACTAACAAAAATCAAAAAAGCGCATAAGAAGTAAATAAGTTAATTTTGTTAATCGATTGCGTCTTCTTTTGTTTCTTGTTTTCGCTAATCTTCTAATTTTGTCTAGTCTTATAATATAGTAGAAGCTTTAAAGTTTAATTTTTATTTTCGACGAATTAATGCAATTGAGCGACTTCTTTTTTAGCTTAGATAGAACAAAAGTCGAGAGATTGTAATCGCATGTCTAATTTAATTACAAAATCTACAAAAAACAATATAACGTGCTATAATTGCTATTGCATAATTTAGTAAACGTAATTGATATTTTTGTTTCTAAACTTATCGAATGTTTCTTTTAGTCTTTGTTATTTAAAAGTCAATTACAATTTGAAGTCGACGTACGATTGTATTAACAAATAGATTAATCGAATCTATAAATAACAATGCGAAGCATAGAGTAAAATGTTCGTGCTTGTAAACTCTTAATAGAAATAATAATTGTATTGCATGCGATTCGAAGACATAAAAGTCAATTAATTGAAATTATAAATAAAGAATGCTAATCTTGATTTATCAAATCTTAATATATAAACTCTATAAGCTACAAATTATTATTTGACTTATAATAATTAGTTGATTTGAGCTTTAACTCTATGCAAGATGTTAAGAAACATTTATTGCTAGATTGAGAAAACGTCTCGATGTCGATAAAATAATTTAGAACTTTGTGTGTTATTTCTATTCTAATTATTTCGATTACGATTTATATTGCTATTATATTACAAACGTGAGAGAAATCTATCTTAATAAGTTGCTTTACTTAGATTTGCTTAGTAGAATTTAGCAAGAAAAAACGTTATGCGTAACTTTGATCTTAAATTTACGAACGTACAAATAATAAAAATCAAGTGCATCAATTAAGTGTGTTATTCTATTATAAAAAAGTTACAATTATATTACGAATTCTTATACAATACATTTTTAAATTGTTTAATTATTATTTTGTTTTATATATATACAATATCTCGAAGCAAAGCAATATTTGATTAAGAGCGTCTAAAGCAAAATCTTCGCGTAAAGTAAAGAAAGATAGACTAGAATTGCAATTTAATACAAGAAGATTAACGCATACAAAAAAAATTCTTTTACAAATACAAGAAGCAAGACTATTTTAAATTTCTTCAAGTTTACGACTTCGAAAAGCTAATATCTACACTAGAAAAAGAATAATTAATATAAGAAGCTTAAATTAACAAATTCGATCAAAGTTTCTTTAATAGCACAACGACAATTACTAAGTTAGAAGAGCAATCTATAATACTATTTTAACAATGCTCTTACACAAATTTGACTTTATAATTAAACAATTTATAACTCGATCTTTCTTAACGCGATGTATGCGAACGATTTATATCGAAATATTGCTAAGACGATTATAAGTATATGCTAAAGGCGAACAAATATCTAATAAGAGAATTGTAAATTAACGACGAGAGATAAGATTAAGAGACGTATCGATCGTCAAGAATGCTATCTATGCAAATGTAACATTGCGATAAGATTGTCTTCTTTTTTTCTTCTTCTTGTCTAGTTGATCGAAAATAAATTGTATCTTGCGCTTTATAAAGTTAATAAAGATAAGTTTATTAATTTAACATTTTTCAATCTTCTTATTGTTGATCTTGAGCTTTGTGTTGACGATCTAAATCTTGCTTGTAATCTCTTTAAGCTTTGCGCTTATATAATTGTAAATTTGCTACAAATTAAATTGTTAATTGCGTAAAAGTTCGATTTTCGATTTTCGATATTTGTTAAGTTTTGTTAATTTCTTTAACGTCTTTACAAAATCTTTGTCAAACATATAGAAGTTAAGATCAAAATTCGATTCTAACTATAACTCGAAGAAGACGAAGATATTATTCAAAATTATATTTGTATCAAAACTTAATTTTTGCGACAAATCGAATTTGTCGTTACTAAAAATCGTCAAAATAGAAGATAGCGTTTCTGTAAAAATAAGCGTAATAAATTCTTTTGCATCTAAAAATGCTACTAAGATAAAACTTTTATTGCTAAATTCTTTATCGCTATCAAATAACGTCAAAGAAAACGACGAAAATAACGCGTCGTAAAAGTAATAATTGTTAAAACTAATTGCTAAGATTGAAAAAAATCGAAATTGCGATAACGATATAATTCTTATCTATCTTCGAATTGTAATTGTCGCTCAAATTGTCTAAAAATTCTTCGTTAAAGAATGCTAAAAAATAATTAATGTAATAAAGTTTTAAGAACAAATTGTGACTCTCGTTACTAGTAGAATTGTTGTTGCTATCGAAAGAACTATTGTTGTTCTTTTTGTTTCGATAGTTCGAGAGAAAATTTATTACAAAGTCTTTATACGTCGTATTTATAATAAATGTTCTTTTGACAAGAGAGCAAACAAGCAAATATTGTTCGAAGATTAATCAAGAAATTGACAAACGAATTCGTATATTTGTGTTAAAAAGAGAAGAACAAGATAGAGAAATAGAACAAGATGTTTTCGAATTGTAATATTGTGCTAATTCTAGATAACATTTGATTGTTATAAAGAAGAGAATCTTTAATTTATTTATTATTTATTTGTATAAAATTGCTTTTATGCGAGTCTTTCAAAATCTAATTTTAGATTGTCTAAAAACTTATTGTTTTTTTGCTTAATTTCAAATTAATGTAATTAGAGTGTTAAAAATCTATCGAACAAATCGCAAAAACTTAATGCATTTTTTTAATACTTGTAGCTTGTTTAAATTAAGATAAAGACTTCGATTTAATAGAGTTTAACAATATATTAATTTTCGTAAATTTTAGCATTGTTTCGAAACTTTGCTTTTAGCTTAGAAATTGTTTAAGCATATGTATTCTTTTATACAATTTAGATTGTTAAGAGACACAATCAATCTCTATTATAAGAGTTATAAAACAAAGAAAGAAAAATAAAGAAGAACTACATGTTGTCTATTTTATTTTAGCAATATATTTAATTTATTTAGACATTAAAGATATTATCGATATTTGGAACTCTTTTTACGTAACAAGATTTTTTTAAAGATTCAAGAGCACAAGATGTATTAATGCGAGCAAAAAAATTGCAAAGTTATTCTTTTGACATTTTGAAATCTAAAGCGTTATTATCGCAAAATGTATTAAATATCGATCGCAATTTCGAAGCATAAAACGACAATAATTATCAAAGACTCTTTCTTTTTGTTTGTCGAAGACTTTAACACAATTGCGACAATCAAAATTTTAATCAAAATTCTTCAAGACACAAACTCGAATCTTTCGTTAAACGTGTCAATTTCTTTATATTATCGCTTCGACATTTGATTTATTGTCGAATCAATCTTTTTTGATTCGCATTCAAATCTATCTATTAATTGAAAATTAATAATCATTAATTAGAAGTTATGCTCGCAATAAGATTACGAAGTAATTTTATTCAATTTTCGACTTTATTACAATTTAGTTTCGCTTTGTATAAATTCGAATTCTTTATAAAATTAGAAACAAACTTCTTTTACTATTACTTCGATCTCTTAATAAGATCAAAGATTATTTTTCTCTAATTCTAGCTTAGATTTGCGTCAAGATTTTAGCGTCAATTATTAAATGTTAAATTCTTCGTTGCAATTAAGATTAAGAAATAACAACAATTTGCTTTGCGAGTTCAAGACTATAAAGAGTAACAACTTGAGCAACTTATTACAAAGCTCGCACGTTAATTTTTTTATTAATACTTAATTTATTACGAAGCGCAAACGCTCTTTTAGAATAATTGCATCTTTCGAACTTGTCTAGCTTCAAATAATGTCGAAGTACAATATTAAAGAATTGTCAAGTAAGTCTAAGCAACAAACAACTGTCGATTGACTTAATCGATTAATAAAATAGTACTTTAATAGCATCTTCGCAAATCTAATAAATCGCTAAGATAAAATAAAGTCTACATATAAAAGAGCTTGCGTGTTATGTTTCGAAGATTAACAAAATCTAAAATCTTTTAATCTTTCTCGTGTTGTAAATTTAACATATTTGCTTACTTAACAATTTCTTTAATTAATGTTTTAATATTTAAATTACGTAATTACTTTTGTACGAGTTGCGATATAATTTAGAAGCGAACAATAATTGCGTATAGATAACAATTTCGACAACTTCGTAAATTGCGATTTGTTTATCTCTATGCATACATTACATCTTTGTTATTAATAATATTATATAATACACATTTAATACGAAAGCATTAAGATTAGTTAAAATTGACAAGTTTGTGCAATGTAAATTCAAATAATACGTTAACAAGATACAAATATTTTTTAGTTTTGCTCGAAACATAACTCTTTATATCTTTTACAAATATGTTTGCTTGTCAAAGATAATTAAGATAATACTAATATGTTTTAGCATGCTAGTCTAAATATTATAGAAGTTTATCTTATTTAACTTAGTATTTTTCGCGAAGTTATAGAATTGAACATTAAGTTAATCTTAGAAAGATCGAAAGTTTATGTGTATTTTATCTTTGAATCAAAGTTTTCGTTAAACTAAATTATGTTTTAATTGATAATTTAAATCGACTTTGCGAATTTTAATGTATTCTTTAATTAATAAATTCAATTTATTAACGTTGTTTTGCAAAGTTCTCTCTAGTAAGCATATAATTGTTGTTGTTGCTTTGCAATTTTAAAAACTTGTAATTCTATAAATTTAGAAGATTTTTTGCAAATAGATATTTTATTTACTCTTTTGTCGCAAGCTTTATATTATATTTGTAATTTAAAATTCTTCTTTTTAAGATTTTTGCTTTATCTTTTGTGTCAACAATGTGTAGCTAAACGTTAAGTAGAGACTTATTGTTTATTATGTTAACAACGTTTAAAATCTTAGATATTTAGTAATTATCTTGCATTATTAGTTATAGTAAAGATAATTATAGCAATCTAATAATATTCTTTATCTTGCGAGCTTGAAAGTGCTATTAACGTTAAGCTAGCTTAAATGCTAATAGTTGTGTTTATCTTGCAACAACTTGAAGACTATCTTTGAGCTAGTCGAAAAAGTTGTAAGAGACACAATTTGCAAATATTTAACGTATTAAAATGCGAAAAAGAATTAAATTGAATAATTTTATCTTGCAAAATCTATACGATTCAAGACAATCTATAATAATAATATATTTATTGACTACACGAAAACAATTAAAAGAACAAATACTATTGATATAGATTATAAATTAGTAGCAAACAAGTTGTAACTTTGTTTATCGAATTAGATTTGTCGATTATTTTACTTTAAACTCGATGCTTTTGTATCGTTTATGTCGATCAATATTATCTCGCTTCACTTCTAGTCTTTTACGCTATATTATGTCGATGCGTAAGTCTTTTTGAGAGCATTTTCTTGCACAAAGAAAATGCAACGAGTCTCGTTTAATAAATCACGAATTATTAAGTTGTTCTTGACAATTTGCTCTTAATGTATTGTTTTTATAGTCTAATGTATTTAATCTTTAACTTTGAAATTAACTTACTCTTAACGAACTTTTTCGAGCTTGTTTTGTTACTGCAAGATTTTCGATAAATCTTTCTTTGCGTTTTAAACAAGTAATTGATAAATGCGTTTAAGATCTAGTTCGCGTTGCTTAACAATAATTTCGCAACATAGTTTTGCATCTTTTGTTGCAAGCAAAATATCTATTATTTGAAATAATTAAAGTAAACTTCGACTTTTAACAAGTCTATTGTTAAGCAACTTGACGAATTAGAAATTGCGAGAGATAATTTCTTGCAACAAGCATTTATTGTCGATATTAATTAATAAATCGACATTTATTATTAAAGATTTATAAAGATCGAATTTATAATTAATAGAGAAACTTCTTATAAGCTTCGACAACGTAACAAATATATAAGTCAAGAATTTAAAGTCGATCAAGATTAGTGTTACGAGTCGCATACTAATAGATACTATTTGTCGCGCATCGTTCTTCACAAGATAATTAGAAAGAGAAGATTTATTAACAAGATTAAGATAATTAAGATAACTTAATCATTAAGCATCTTGAATTTCGAATTAAAGTAATTAAGATAATTAAGATTTTAAACATCTTAAACATCTTAAATCTTAAATGATGAAAAAGTATATAGCTTTCGAACGCGACTTTCTTATGAATTGTGTTTAATTTATCTTAAGTCTTTACTTATTGTTACTTTGATTCATTAAATCACTTGTGAAAATTTATTAAACATAAGATTGTTTATAGTTGCAATTCTTGTTATTAAGTAATTGCTTGCATTGCTTAAAGACGTTTACAAATCTCTTTAATAGCATAATTCGCTTTAATATTTTTTACGAAAGTATTAGCGTAACACTTTAAACACTTTAAGAATGTTTATATTAAATTAACGCGTCTCTATCTCGAGCAATAACTTAACAACATTACGTCGATTTTTTATTAATAAAGACGACAAGATAAGAATTAACAAGTTTAACGTCTATTATAAAGATTGTATTGATCTAAAGAACTAACTTATGCAAGTAAATATTTATTTCATCTTTTATTTTATTTTAACGAACAAAAAAACAATTTTTGTATTAACATTTTTTAAAGAAAGAATTTAACATTGACTCAAGTCAAATTTACGCAAGTATTTGAAAAATTATGACAAAAACCTTTGTACAATGTTTACAAATTTCGATAATTTCAAAAGAGAACTTTAAAGAATTTTCAAAACATTTAACGAAAAACAAATCGTAAAAAGAGTGATTTAGCACTTAATTTAACGAATTTTTGCAATAGATTACGTAGCAAGATTCTAAAAGTATATTAATTTTATCAAGTAAAACGATGTCGCATTTATAACAATGTTTCGACGAAATTTTAAGAACAATCTTAAGAACGAAATTATATGCGATAACAAATTTATTAGCGACATGTTCGATCTTATCGAAGTAGTTATCAATTTTGACGACAAACTATATAAAAGAGTTATGAAAAAGCGATACGATTAATTTTGCGAAAAAGTAAGAATTTTCTTTGAATTAACGATCAAATATTATTAGAAAGAATTTCGTTCTAATTAGAGATATAGTAATCTAAACTATTGTGAGCTTGCATTTATAAAATTAAATTTTATTTAACGACGCAAAGAAAAGAATTTTAGAAAAAAGCAAGATAATAAATTCTAAAAAACGTGCTATTTATGTGACAAATTAAGTCACTTCGCAAAAAATTATCAATTACGAAACTTAATAAATCGTCAATAAATCAATGTTATGTTAAGAGAAATATTTGATAATTAGAACGACATTAGAAAGCAAATTAACACAAAGACGTAAGATTAAATCGAACGACAATTATTATTTAATAAAGAACTTAAACTAATTACAAAAAGTTCTAGATAAAACATTATTAAACAAGACATTCGCATTTACGCAAAAAGTTAATTAAACACTCTAGAAAACTATTAAATCTTATAGCTTAATTGTTAACTTAAACAAAAAGTATAATTGAAAGAACTTTTACAAATGCATAGAAAGCATCACAAATCATTTTAAGACTTTAGTTAATTTATCGAAAATCGTAAACGAATGCGAGAAAAAACTAAAAAACAATGTTATTACAAAAAAGAACATACTTAACATTATAATAAAATAATTAAATTCTACAATATACGCAAGTCTTAATTAAACAATTTGTTATAACGATTTATGTTAAACTTATCTAAAAGAAAAGAATAAAATTAATTGATTTTTTAAAAAGTTAAAGTTAACAATATAGCAACAAAAGAAAACTTAACGCAAATAAACGTTTGAAGTAGAAGTTACAACGCAAAAGCAAGAAAAAGTCTAAATTTCTTAATAAAGAGCATATTAAAGAAATGCAATATATTAGTTTAATAAGAGCAACTAAATTTAACAACGTACGTACAATGTTTTATTACATTAATTAAAATCAATGATCGTCGATTTATAGCAATGATTAATTTTGATATAATCGATAATTTTATAACTAAAGCTTTTGTAAAGAGAGAAAAGTATTTTATTCAAAAGAAGTTTGACGCTTATAATCTAGTAATTATAGATAAAAATTTATTATTCGCAAGAAATAAAAAAGTAAACAAAGAAACAAAATTATTATCGATAGCTATTTAGTAACATTACGAAAAACTAATTTTTAATATAGTAAAAATAATTATTTACGATATCGTTCTAGAAATGTTTTGATTAAAGAAGCACAATTTAGAAGTTAACTAAAATATATAAATACTTAGATTTGCGCAATGTGATCACGCAATTCACATTCAATTTACGCATTAATAACATTCGATAATAGATAAAAGATTAGATTAAAATTCGATCGCAAATAACGAGTTTACATTTTTGCAAAAAAACGATTTAATAAAGTTCAATTCGATAGATATTGACAAAAATTAGCTAAATCACAAAGTTAAAATAAATGAAAAAAATTGCGAATCTTTTAAAAGCTCTAAATTATTTAGTATAACGAGAAAATCGCTAAAGTATATATTACGAATATACAACAATTGAAAGCATTTGTTTTAAGAAAAAAAAACGATTAAGATTTTATCTAAACATTAATTGTAAAATTACGAGATTAAACTTAAATTAAACAAACAATTTATGTTTGAATTTATATATACTTTATTCAAAAAGAAGCTAAAAACTCTTCGCAAATACTTGGCAAAAAACGAAAAAAAAAATTTATTAAAAAATTTTAATTATAAATAAAATATTTGATTTTCTTTGTATTTAAAAAGAACGAAACTCTTTGTTTATGTGTTAATTATTGAAAGCTAAACAATATTACGATAAAAAATCAATATTTATTATTTAACATTAGCGAACTTTAGAATTGAATGTTTGAAGCAAAGTACTTTATTAAATTAAACTTACGAAAAGCGTATAACTAAATTAAAATAAAGATAAAGAAAGAATAAAAGATAGCTTTTTGTATACGATATAAACTATACAAATATACAATAATGTCGTTCGAATTTACGAATATTTCGACAACGTATTAAGAAATAATTAATAATTTATTACCACAATATTTAAATCGATTTGTTATAATATATTTGAACGACATTATAATTTACTTAAATATTTTGAAAAAACATGTAAATTATGTTTTTAAAGTATTAAAGTATTAAAATAAAAAAAACTTACATTTTAAATTAAAGAAATGCGAATTTCATTAAAAAGAAATTAACTTTCTTGAATTTGTCGTTAAACAACATAAAGTACGCATGAATTTCGAAAAACTACGAATAATTAAAGAATGAAAATCATTTATTAATGTTAAAAAAGTTTAATTTTTTCTAGATTTTATAAATTAGAACAAGAAGTTTATTAAAAACTACTTCGTTAATGCAATATTATTAATGAATTTTTCAAAAAAAAAGACGTTATAAATATAAAAGTTAATAAAAAAAATTTATTTTAGAATCTTAAGTTAAAATGCTCAAAGAAATCAATATTAAAAATGTATAACTTACAATTGTTAAATAAAATTAAAATTAACGCATTAAATTTAATTATCGATGCATACTTTAGTTAAAAACATAAAAACATATAACATTTAATAATATATCTCTTGAAAAAAAATTCGTTAATCGAATAAAATTATAATATTTACGACAAAAAGCTATTCGTTATTGTAGTTTTTCTAAAATTATAAAATGAATACATTGAAGAATTACTAAAATTTACGATTCTTATAAATCACAAAAATCTTTTACACTTTATTACTATTAAATAGCTTAACAAAAAACAAATGCGATAATTAAAATAACTCGAACAATACAAGTTTAAAATACAATATACATTAGACAAAGATAATGATAAAATAAACGCACTTAGCAAAAAAAAAAATTATATAAAAACGAAAAAATCGTTTAATTATAACATATTTAAAATTAACAAAAACAAATCATTATTAATAAACAAATACGAGCTAAATGCTATTTTACGAATATTTAAAGATAATAAGAAAAAGTTTTCAATAAAAAAAAATTTCAAATATTTATCAACAAAATTAACAAATGTATAAAAGAACATTATGATAAATTATTGCAAAAGCATTCGAAAGTAATCAAAATTCTTTAGTTTTTACGTTAGCATTATTAGTTTTCTTAAATAAAACAAATTATTAAGATATACATTAAACGATATCTTAATTATTAGTAAAACAAACATAATACATATGCGAACTATGACGAAATTTAATATTAGAAATTATCTAAATCGTTATAAGATAAAGTTACGATAAACTTTATTATTAAGTTGCTTAAATCGACGAATTTAGCAATTAAAGACAAATATAATTCGATATTAATAATGATTGATAAACTTATCAAATACTTACATATTATTGTATGCAAGAGAAAGTTTATAGCAAAACAATTAAGATACATTGTATTAAATCGACTTATATAATATTACGATATATTTAAAGAACTAACTAGTAACAAAGACAAGCTCTTCACGTCTAATTATTAAAAGACATTTCTATTAATTTACGAATAATTAAATAGAACGAACAAACTAAAGTCTAGAGCAATATCTAAGACACTACGTCAACAATATTTATAGCAATTGAATATTACTTTTATCTATGACTTAATTGACACTAAATGCAAAGATTTCGAATATCACTAAAATAACTTTATTCTTCGTCAACTATAACAAAGAATTTAATTTCTTTAGAAAAGAACGAAAGCATTTGTTAACACAATTAATCATAAAAAGAGGAACAACATTAAAAAAGATATACGACAATATCTTAAAGATGCAAAAAAAATCAATCAAGTATTAGAACAAAAAACGAAAAATGACATCTTAACTAAAGAAGAGAAATAAAATATATTTTTTTACAAAAAATCTTAAGATAAAAAAGTTAAACAAGAAATTAAATCATATCAAAGTCGAATCGTTTCTCGTTAAGAAAACAAAGAAATCAATTAATTACGAACTTGACTTACTTAAGAACGCCAAAGTATTTCTAGTATTTTATATTTTATTGTTGAAATTAGCGAATTTAACTACGTTTTTATAGAACACATTTTATTTTCACTTATAGAAAGAGAAACAATATAAGATTAAGAAAATTTTACAATAAAAAAATCAAAAATATTTTATTAAATAAAAAGAATATTTTATCTTCGAAAATACATAGAAGTTACTCAAGAATTTGAAGAAATACTTTAACAAATTGCGACGATTTCGTTAACGACAAAATCACTCATAAGAGTTGACAAAGCATTGAGAAACAAAGAAGCGAACAATGAAAAATCAATAATAATATTAAATAGAGTCTTGAACATCTTTTTAATACATTCGATCTCTTTTTTATTCTTTTTAATCTCTAGAATATTTTTCGACTTCGCATTATTCATATTTTTTAAACGACAAAATTAGTGTTTTCTTTGTTTCGTCTTTCGCGCAATTCTTAGACGCAATTTTGTTATTTCATCATTTAACTTTTTAGTCTTTTAAATAGTTTTATTTATTCTCTAATAATTAAAAGCCAAATCGCATTTTTAATTCTTTCGATAAAACTTCTCACACTTAAGATATTCTTTATTTATTTAATAAAATACGTCGAATGCGACACAAATTCAACAAGAACGCATTGTGAGAAAAGCATACTTATAGCGACGATTAACAACGAAATTGCGACGTTGTTCAATAATTAACTTGATTAACATAGTAAGAAAGAATAAATAATTTCGAAACAAAAACTCTTGAAGAGAGAAAATAGTGTTACAAGTTGCGTGCTAATAAATATTATTCGTCGCACATCGCTCTTCACAAGATAATTAAAAAGAGAAAATTTGTCAATAAGATTAAGATAATTAAGATGACTTAACTCTTAAGTATCTTAAATTTCGAATTAAGATAATTAAAATAATTAAGATTTTAAACATTTTAAACATTTTAAATCTTAAATAATGAAAAAGTATATAGCTTTCGAACGCGACTTTTTTATGAATTGTGTTCAACTTATCTTAAGTCTTTACTTATTGTTACTTTAATTCATTGAATCATTTGTGAAAATTTATTAAACATAAGATTGTCTATAGTTGTAATTCTTGTTATCAAATGATTGCTTGCATTGTCTAAAGACGTCTACAAATCTCTTTAATAGCATAACTCGCTCTAATACTTCTTACGAAAGTACTAGCGTAACAATTTTGTTAGACAAATTTTTAAAATTGAAGCAATTAATAATAATGTTAAAGAATACTAAATTGTAAATCTTGTTCTATATAGTGTCTTAAGATAAATAATTATAATAAAGATTTGTAAATTTAATTTGCGAACGCGTTAGAAGAAAGTAAAGAATAAATTACAAAAGAGATGCGATAGTAGTAATTCGAAGAAGACAATTCGAATTATGCTTTGCTTATGTATTGTACGTAAAGCAAATTTAGTTAAGAAAAATAAACACATTTTCTAAATCTTAACAATAAATTCTTTAAACAATATTGTTTGTATTAATAGAGATGCTTAATTATTTTACGTAATCGAAGAAAGTAAGAAAATTAATTCAAGATGCAACAACTTATATAGAAACAAAATATTTAATCGATACATAAAGCTTTCTCGAAATTGTATTAAAGTTATTTATTTATGCTTTTTAAATTCGTCTTATTAACTCTATTATAATTCGATATTACTTTGAGCTTGCATTGTCTACTTGTATTACTTAGATAATTCGAGAAAGATTGCATGTTTCTAGAAGTAATAAATATTTTAAAATCTTAAAGATTAAAACTTAAAATTGACTCTTTAATTATCTTTTTTCTTTTAATAACTTGTGCATTATTGATAATTTTTTGTAATTTACAAGTCTTGAACTTTATGCTTATTATATAAGCGTGCAATTCTAGCAATTCTTTGTTGTCAAGTTGAACGCGAATTTTTTCGAGAACTTGTTTGTTGTTAAGTTGCTTATATAGCTAATAAACTCGATAACGTTGCTATAAATTAAAGTTATCAAATTAAATTGTAATGCAATCTTGTCTATTTATTGATCTAGAATCTTAATAACATTATTGTAGATATAAAGCTTTTTAAAATTTGTTTGTATTAAATAAATCTTGCAAACAATACGTTTAATTAAATCTTATTTTCTAATAATTTCTTGTCTTTTTTTTTCAAATTTTCGCTTTAATGTCTTGCAAATAATCTAAGAAGTAATCGAGATTTCGACGTTTATTTATTACTCTTGAAGTCAATTGCGCTTCGAAATACTCGAAAGACTAATATTTGCTCTCTCAAGAGATTATTAGATTAGAAATTTTCTTATTAAGCGTCTTCTACTTAACGAACAAGTTCTAAGATAAGAAATTCGTTATTGCGCTTTAAATTGTCGTATTCGTGTTATTGATTTAATAAAGCAAAGATTTCGAAAAGACAATAACGTAACAATAGTAAGCGAGTAAATTATTAAAGAGATTATTTAAGAAAAAACAAATCTAATTATGCAACATCAAAAGAGCGTTCTTGTTATTCTCGAATATAAATAGATTTTAAAGAAGTTTTAAGATTTTCTCGTTATAGTAGTCGCAATTGATTTCGTGTACAAATAGACTTCTTAAGATATTGCTTATTTCTTCGAAGTTAACGACAACATTTAAATAGAGATTGACAACTAAATTCTCTCGAGATATATAATAAAGACAAATGTTAAAGAAAAGATATAAAACAAGTTACAAGAATAAGTTGCAATCGTAAATGCAAATAAGATTAAATCAAAATCAATAGCATAGATAATTTGTTACGTTGTCAATTGTAATTATTGACATGTTTCAAGTTTACACAATAAGTAAAAGTAATATCAAGAGAACAATAATTAAGATCGACAAAATAGAAGTAGTCGCGAGAATTAAAATTAAAATCGAGATTTATCTTAGTAAATAAAATAACGTCAATAGTATAATATTGTTAAGCATATTGTTAAGCACATTGTTGAGCAATTCTCAAGATAGCGCTAGTAGTTATGTTCACAATATAAACAATAACTTTATTGCAAATAACTATTCTTCGAGAACTTTATTTTATTGCGATTGTTGTAATATAGACGTTGAAGCAAACGTTTATATCTAAATAAACAACATAAAGCGTCTTTGTAATCTAAAGACTAAGACTTTCGAACTCGACGTAACAAGAATGTTAAAAAACGTCAAGCTTGTTATAAATTATAGAAGTTCGTAATCTAGATTTCGCAATTATCGAGAATTTTGTAATCGCAAATGCGAAGCGCGCATTTAACAAAAATTGCGCAATTATCAAGTTAAACGTCGTGAAATTAATTAAGATAATTCTGCTCTTTATCGAAGTTCTTAAACTTTAAACAAGTAAAAACTTTGATGTTTTTAATTATTTGTTTGACATATCTTTAATAGATTGTTGAATTTCGAGTATAATATAACGCGAAGCGCTAAATATTGCGAAAGTATTTAAATTAATTGTAATGTCGACTTAACGTTAAGTTTGCTAAATTAAGAATTTTTCGACATCGAATGTTTGTTTGTTATCTAAAATCGAATTTTGTCTTTGTTAAGATTCTTTAACATTGTTTTTTGCGTTCTTTGACGTTTGTTTCGCATTCGAAAGAGCATCGTCTATAATTGCAAGATTGAATTTGCAATTTCAATTATTTAATTACGATCTTTTAGCATATTTGTTTCTCGCTAAGAATCTTGAAAATTAATTATTAGCTTACAATTAATTTATCTTGTTGCGTTTGATATATAATCTGTTTTTCGAACTTCTTTTTACAAGTTTTAACGATTTTTTCAATTGCAAAATTTAGAGCATAATTAATTCTAACAAATTGTCTTGACTGCTTTCGAGTTATACTTGTCAATTTTTATTCAAATTATAATTGTAAATTACGATACATCTTATAAAGCAAACAAGAAAAATCTAGAGAAAATTTGTTAATTATTTGTTGCGAGTTTGATCGCTTCGTTTAAAGTCTACGTCTTTTTGCTTTCTCTTCAATTAGAAACTTTTTGTAATCGATGTCTTCGTTAAATTGCGACAACTGTATAGCGTCGTTATTTTACAAAACTTCTTCTTGTAATGTAATGTAAATTTTCGTGATATTGTCGAAGACAAGTTGATTATTCGCACTTTCGTTGCTTTAAGAGCGCTAAAACGTTATCTATTTCTCGTTTGTCTTCAAATTTCGTCTTGTATTGCGTATCAAATTAATTATTTTGTCGAACGATCGCTCATAAAAATTAAAACGAATTAATATTGTAAGATTGTGTACAAACGTGTAACAAGACGTCGTTATATTAACGTACTAAAGACGAGATTACATAATATGTAGAATTGCAATTTTAAAGACATTAATTTGTGAGAATTCTAAGAGAGAATTCTTAGAAAGAAAACTCTACATAATGTCAAGTTGTTATTATGATAACTTAACACTAGTAACGTGTTCGTTAATTATTGGGAGCTAACATTACATTTGTAACATAACACAAATATAAAATAAGTTCGATTGCGTAAATAAGAAATTACAATCTTTGTTTAAGTCTTAAGTTTAATAAGTAAAGTCTAATAGATTAAATTTCGATTAAGAATAATCTTGAGTTCGAACGTTCAAGTTAGCGAGATTATATAATTTACAAAACTTATATCTTACAACGCGCAAAATACATTTTGACGCGTTAAGACATTATTCTTCTATATAATTATTATCTTAAATTTTATAACTTTCGAAGCAACGTATTTAGACAAAGACGAAGAGTTTAATTTTAATGTTATAAAAAAGCGATGCTCTATCAAGAACTAAATTGTTTACAACTACAAACGCTTCGTCAATTTAAAAGAATTATTAATCGCAATTAATAAAGCAAAGATAAAGCAATAATCTCTCGCTTTAATTTTTGTCTAAAACAAGATAATCGTTATGTTTTTTTACAAACTTCTTAATATCGATAACTATTAGAAATTTCTAAAAATATATACGTTAGCATACAATATAAATAAAATCTTGTACTTATTTAAAACTTAAGTCGAATTAACATTTGCTTTTTTTAATTTGTACAAGTCTTAAACATTGTAATCTTTTTACTTCGCAACTTCTAAAAAACTATGTTTAAGTTATATACTTGTGCAATTATTGTAAACAAAAGATTGAGAATCTTCTTAACATCTTTGCTTTCAAGTCTTTTGAATTTAGTCTTAAAGTCTTGTATGCTTATTGTTACATTAAAGAAGTTGCGTTGTTGTTAATTCTTTAAATTGTAAATAACAAAAGTTGTTTTTTAAGTTTTTTCAATTATTTGTTTATTAGTTTTCGAGATTTAATTAATAATAATTTGCAAACTCTTCGATGTTTGTTAATAATAAAATTGTTAATAATTTTCTATATTTTCAAGTTGCTTTTTGATCTTTTAGTAGAATTGTTGTAGCACTTCTTCTTATCTTAAAATATATATAAGAAGTTGTTGCGTATTAAATTCGATTCTTCGAGAATAAGATAGTTCTTGTTGACTTTCGTTATCGCGTAAAAGATCGCAAATAAGTTAAAAATAAAATAAAATAAAATAAGCGACGAATTATTTCAATTTATTGCGTAATTGTTGACTTAATTGTCGACAATTGCTTGCTATTTTTAATTAGAAATTGTAATAAAGAATGTCGAGTCAAATTTAGACGAAACAAAATTATTTGTATTTTTATAAAGTGCTAAGAACTTGACTATCTTTTAAAAAAGAGAAGATTAATTACAAGTTCTTCGATACAATTGTAATCTATATTAATCTTAAAAACGTTTACGACAAGTCTTACGCGTTAAGAGTCATCTTAATACATTTTCTTATACTATGTGTATAAAACTTTGTAAATAATTGATTTTGCAAAATTTTCGATATATTTCTTGATCTTCGAAATCTTTGAATAATTACATTGTTTTTTGTTAAGTTTTAAAACAATGCAATCTCTAAAATCTCGACGAGTAACAACATAATCGTTGCTCTTGCTTCGAAAATCGTCGTTTAACAAAAAAAATTCTAAATCGAATATTTGAGATAAGAAGTATTCAAAGATAATTCTTATTAATAATATCGTTGCTATTCGATAATTGATTATTAAGATAGTAAGCAAAATATGTTTTCTCTCTTCGTTGTGTGTCGTTGCAATCAAGTAAGAGTACAAGAAAATCTTAAATAAAAGACAAGATTTATAATCGATTTCAAATAAAATTAGTACGAAGACAATTTCTTTTTATAAAGACAAACTTTAGAAGCAACAATGTTGTGCTTAGTCGCTAGCGTTTGAACGTTTTTACAAAGAGATTCTTAATTGTTTTTTATTTAAAGAAAGTCTCGCCTCGCTCAAACAAGAAACAAACTTCTTTTAAAATTGCTTCGTAAAAACGAGATTAAAGCGACAAGTTCGCGTTATTTATGCGAAGATTACTTCTATAACGAAATTAACGAATTAACATTAAAAAGATAACGCTTCGTTCGTTTTATAAGATCGACTTAATTAAATCTTTACTACGAAAAGAATTTCAAAGAATAAAAAAAATAAACTTGAAGTGCAAAAAATTTCTTCAAAATTAATAAAGATTAATTTTCGACAAAAAACTTAAAGATTTGTTAAATTCGATAATATCTTCGCGATATGTCGACAACGCGATAAAAAAATTATAAGAGCAAACGAACAAACAAGATAAAGAAATAAAACTAAAAATAATTCGCATAATATTTGATTAATCTTATTAAGAATTTGAAAAATTGTCGTTTTGTTTTCTCTCGCAAGTACAAGAAAATCAAGCAAAGTTAATTTTAAAGCGTCAACAACTTCGTAATTTACATTAAGACATTAAAGATAAATCTTAACAAATATATTAAACGTTAATGACGTAATTATTTTTTGCATCGTTTAAAAAAAGATCTTTGTAAAAAAATTAACAACGTAACTTAAATTCTCGAAATAAGAAGCGCTTTTGTTGCGCTAACATAACGTATAAAGAGCGTTTTATTCTTTTGATTCGATATTGAAAACAAAATTGAGAATCGAGAATCGTTCTTAAGATTACACAATAACTTTAAAGAGAGTTCGTATAGTCGTAGATTAAAAAAGACTACATTAACGATTAAGATTCGCAACGTTTTAACAACAAAAAGTTGTTCAAAAAACACAATGAAACTTTTTTTGCGTAACTTTAACAAAGTTAGTTCGAATGTGCGAAAAAAGCGCATTTATTACAATTGTAACAAGAAAGAACATATTTAAAGAAAACGTTTTAAATTTGTTAAAGACAATTTGCAAGTTAATGCAATTGATAGCTTTTAAAAGAATTTCGAGACAAGTATCTTAAAATATTGTTGTTACGTTCTTTTATCGAAGAAATTTTTAACAATTCGAAAAACTAAATAAATTCGCAAGAATTATAGTCGCAATTGCAAATTAAAAACACAAAACAAAAACTCTTTTTGCAAAGCTATCAATATTTGTTAACAAAAAGTAACATAAACAAAGAAATCTTCTTAATAAAAGCGCTTATATTAATTGCATTAATAAACGTCTAGCGAAGACGTAATATCTAGAGAAGATCGAACGATTCGCAATTGAAGTAAAAGCTTTTACAATTTAAAAGACTTAATCTATAAGATTCTACGTCGCAAAAATCAAGATTCGCGACAATAAAAAACAAGAATATATATTAAAACAAGTTTTCTATGCATTCGATAAAATCGTATACGACATTATTATTGATTTCTTCTTTAAATAATAAAAGCTAATCTTTACGTCAACTAGTATATGCTAATTTAACGCTATTAAATTACGAAGAATATTATTGTTGTTAAGTTTTCGAAGAATTTTCTAAAATCTAAAAAATAAATTTTAATGTTTGCTTTAATTTGTTGCGATCTTAACGTCAATAAGACGTTAACAATGCGCATTATATTTAAGAACATTTAGAATTACGACGATGTTTTCGATTCAAAAAATGCATTTATTCTCTCTAAGTATAAAGAGAAAAATTATAAGATCAATTTGCTTTCTAGAAAGAAATTGTCTTATAACTTGTTATACATTTTGTTCGAACGAAAGTTAATTGTTTTGCGTAATTATTTTTTGAAGAACTTAATCTTAAATAAAATTTGCGAATCAATTAGTTAAATCGAAATATCGATATTATTTGTGTCAAAGAGCGATAAAAGTTTAAAATTATGCGTTAATTATCGCGATCTTAATGCGATTACAATCAAGAATTAATGTTTTCTTTCTCTTATAAAGAAGACGTTAAATCGTCTAATAAGTATTACGTATTTCACAAAACTAAATCTAAAAAACGCTTATTATCGAATTCGAATTTGTTAAAACAATAAATAAAAAACAATCTTTTAAATACAATATAAACACTTCGAATACGTAGTAATGTTGTTTAAGTTAATAAACACATTAACTATCTTCTAAATTTTAATTAACAAAGTTTTAAGAAATTTAAGAAATTATTTTTGTGTAATTCATCTTAATAACATTCTAATTTACTTTAAGACACGAGAGAAGCATTAGAAATGCGTACGTTAAATACTTAATAAATTACGCTTCTACAAGCTTTACGCAAAGCTATTTAAATGCTCTTTTATAACAATCTTAATTAAATTTTTAAAATACATTATAAGCAATTATAACGTATTAATGAATCTACGACAAATCGACTTTAGTAGAACATAATTTCAATTTACTACTTTACGTGAACTTTAAATGTTTTTGAATTTCGCAAACTTTTATCGACAATTTGTAAAATATTATGCAAAGATTACTTGAACTTTGACGAAGCTTTTGAAAATCAACAAGTAAGACAAACAAAATAATTTTTTTGTATTTAACAAGAATGCTATTTTGATTTTTCGAAAGCTTATTATCGTTTTTACGCAAACGTCTATGCTAATTTACTTTGATTCAAAAAATTACATTCGCGTTAAAATAAACGCTTTGAAATTCGCAATTGCGACAATTTTGTCGCAATTAGTTTATCTTATAAATAAAGTCAATTAAACGACGTAACACTTGATAACATTCTATTTAAGAAAAATGATTTTCGCGAAAACTCAATACGAGACTTACGATCAAAAGTTGCTCGTTATTGTTATTGACTTTAAGTAGTATCAACACTATCTAAAGAGTAATTATTATTTAATTATTGTGTTAACAAATTACAATAATTTACGATATTTTATATAGATAACGACGCTAAATCGTCGTTAGTCTTAATAAGCACTTTCGTTAACGAAATACAACTTCGAAATTAAATATCGCACAAAAAAAATTTAGTTGACAAATTCTCTTAACGTCTTAATTACGAGAACAAATTAAATAATAAAAGTTATCTATTTACGCTTCAAAATAAGCTAAAGAACATTACTATTATTGCTATTTAAATAATATTAATACTTACGAAAGACGTTCGCTAGACGTTAATATTACGCAGTAAGAACGCATTCGAGACTTAAGTATCGAAGATTAAAAGAAGATTCGACATTGAACTTTTTAATAAAAATGCTTTAAATAGAGAAAATACAATTAGTAAATTTGAAAAAAAAAGAAGTTGTAGACACAACTTAAAGCGCGATAACTTAACAATTGCGTCGTATCGACGTTCGCATTACGTACAACAAAAAAAACAATTTAAAAGCTTTCTTATCTTTGTTGTTGTCTAAAATAAAAAAATTGCAAGAAAAGAATTCTATAGCGCTTAAAATTGAAAAGCAATTAACGTTGCAAATCTTGAGTTAAATTTGTACAAAAAAAATTAATTAATTTATAAAGAAATAATATTCTCCTTTTATGTTATTTTAATTCTTGACGAGATGTTACTAAAAAGCGAGCTACTACGTTTGCATTATAATAACGCTTTAACAAGATACTTTAAAATTAAAAAGATACGCATTTTTATAAGCAAAAAGTTCTATTAATTAAAGATAATCGCAAATATTAATATATATATTAAAGATTGCGACGTTTATTAGCGAAATAAAATTTCATATTATTGTCTTTACGAGAAGTTGACATTGTTTTCTATTTTCGCTCAATTATAAATCAAGATTTCGATAAACTTTATAACGAAGTTGCTTGCTAATCGTTGCAAGAATAATGTGTTTGACGCAATTCTAATTGTAATTGATCAATACTTCAAAATATCTTTATACATTCTTGTTAAATTTATATAATTGACGAAAGATTTAACTAACACTTTATTCGAGACGATGTTGCTTGTTTATCTCGAAATTCGTAAAATTGTTTTCAATTGTAATTCGCTTTTTATTAGTAGCTATTAATTTGCGATATGTTATTGCATACGCATTAAACGAAAACTAAATATTGCTTTTTATTTTTAAACTAATAAGCAAATCGAAAGACAAAATTAAACGTTAAAACATTATTTGCGTTATTATTGCAATTATAAACAAGACAATTAAGACTTGTTGCTAGCTCTAATTTAATATACTTACAATAGCGCATCGCATGCGTCGATTCGAATGTTATTCTTCAAATTAATGTTTAAATTTGTTATAGATTTTCGATTCAATTAAGACGACAAAAATTGTCTAGACGTTTTTGTCGTTTGAAAACAAATTTAATCTTTGTAAAACAAACGCGATCGATTAATAAATCGTTTATAAGTTGTGCAATAAATGCAAACTTAAAATTACGATAAAAAGACTACTTTAAAAAGATATTAAGTTAATAACAAAGTTATATTCTCTATTAAAAATCTTTTAAACGTTTATTCGAAAAAAAGCTATTTTACAAGTTTACAAGATCGTTCGAGATTAAGAATATCGTTAACTCGTAAACATATCGTTTGCGTTATCTTATTAAATAACGCATTTATCTTGTTTTTTATATTTTATTACTAAAATTATATTATCGTAACTCAAACATCGTCGTCTCGAAAAACATAATATTGATCGACAAAAATAAAAAGTAAGAAATAAAAGATATTTTTGATTATAAATCAAAATATAACAAGTCGTAATATCTTGTTTAATAAAAGAATTTTTATTATGTAAAAATAGTTAAATATTAAGAAACTATCTTGCGAATGCGAGACGAAAACTCAAGAAATACGATGCGCGTAAGTCTCTCGAAAGATTAATTGCAAAAGCAAGAAAATCAAAACTTCGTATTCGCAAGAGAAATTTCGACAATAAGATGTAAGATTTGATGCTATTACACACATTTAAGACATAGCAATAACACAAATAATGCGTATAAATAATGTTATAATTCTCTTAATAATTTAATTAAACATTAAGAGTTATAAAAATGCGACATAAAGTGCACTCAAATCTAATTGCTTTTGTTATTTAATCTTCGTCAATAAAAAGCTCTTGTACGCGTGTTATTTAATGCAAGATTTAACATTTTATTTACGATTAACTATGCGTGTCTCTCTTAATTAATTTCTCAATTGTTGTTGCTCAATTGTCTTCGATAATGCATAAGCGTTACAAAAGTAAATCGTTAATAACAAGAATATAAAACGCAATCTTCTAAAACGCGATTAATTTTATTGTCTTAAACATAATAAAAACATATCTTAAACGATAATTTTTTAAACATAAATTCTACGTAAGAATTGCGAAAATATAATATTCGCAAAAAGATATAGATAAGATTCAATCTTTTAATTGTTAATTTTTATATTATCGAATAAAAAAATTGTTTATTTTAAATGTTCTTGTTCGATAACAAGCAATTCGACATAGTCGAATTAAACATATAAGTTATCGAAATAACTATAATATACAAGAAGAGTCTCGTCTAAATATTTACGTCGTACTTTTTCAAAAAAGCTTAATTAACAAAAACAAGACAAATAATATTGTTCTTAATGAAGTTATTAAATTACGCAAAATTTACAAACTCTTAGATTTGTCGTTTGTAACAATATTGTCAAATACGAACTTATCGTTCTCGTTCAACTTCTTCAAAGAAAGAGTATTAAGATTTACTCTATAACGCATTACGTCGAACATCTCTTGCTAAATATCGCATAAATAATCTAGCTTAACATTAATGTTAACTAGAAAATTCTTATAAATCGAACGCGAAATTAATTTGTTTTTTCGCTATTATGCGTATATAATAGTAAGACAACGTCGCATTCGCGAAGCGAACGCGACTTAATTAATTTTAGCATTGTTTTTATCAAAGATTCGCATGCTAAACTTTAACAAAATATTAATTCGCTTAATATATTAAGTAACAATAAGAACACATTAACGAGTTAAATTAAATATAAAAGTATATAAACAACTTACAATCTTGCGCTTTGAAGCGCAATATTTATAGCGAATATTCTTTTGTTTAATACATTGTATGTCGTTAGATTGCAAAGCAAACAAAAGTTGAAAACCTATTTAATAATTAACACTTTTATTAATGCGAACGAGACATCGTAAACAATAGAAATGCGAGAGAAAAAAACATTGCGTTTGCGCGTGAACAAGAAGAACAAAAAGAGTTATTTCGATTAATATTGTTGTTTTTATTAATTTTATTTATAGCAAGATCTCGTTAAAGCATCGCTTACGTAATTGATTCGCTACTATAATAATAAAAAATCAATAAAAATTTACGATTATCTTTATCGAAAAGAAGCTACGATACGTCAAAATAATTAAAAAAATTTACACTAAATACGAAATTTATGCGTAGCATCGTCGTTAACATTAGAACAATCTAAAAAATGTCGCATTTATCTATCAATTATAAATTAAAAAGTAATATAAGAAGAAGAAAAATATAATAATGCTATTGATAAACATTACTTGCGAATTAATTGCGCTAACTCGATTAAATTAAACAAAGAAAATCGAAATAATTTACTCAATTAATAAGTTAAGCTAAACTTAGAATTTATAAGATTTAAATAAATTGCGATATATTATTGTTAAATATTTGTTGCGATAACGACGCAACGACATAGCGATTAAAAACATATTTACGCTTTAAAACAAAAAAACAAAAGATCTTTTTGTTCGTCGATTTGAAGTCAACATACAATAAGACGCTTAAAACGAACAATATAGAGTCTTGTCGTAGTACACGAGAGAAGTTATTGTTGCTTCTTAACTTTCTCTTGAATGTCTAAGAAAGATAAAGAAAGAGATTAAAAAATTTCTTTTATAGACGTTTCGCAATCTTAACAAGAAGATATATAAATTAGAAAAAAGTTTTGAAGAGAACTTAATAAGAGATCGAAGAAATCGCGCAAGTAGAGCGTCGTTATAACACATTAATTCTAGAAACTAGAATTCAAAAGAGCGAGACAATTGTGATGCTAGTCCTTAATAATTAACGAACACGTTATTAGTGTTAAGTTATCGTAGTAACGACTTGATATCGTATAGAGTTTTCTTCTTAAAAAAATTCTTCTAAAATTCTCACGAATTAATGTCTCTATAAATTGCAATTCTACATACTACGTAGTCTTGTCTTTAGTACGTCGATGTAACGACGTCTTGTCACACGTTCGTACATAGTTTTACAACAAATTATAAATTATATCTTATTATCGTTGTTGTCGTCTCTTATTACTATTGTCGTTAAGATTATCGACAATAAAGTAAAGAGAAGATTGACTCGTTGTACTATGCGCATAAAATTCTTTTTTACAAACTATTGCATTATTATTATCAATATCACAATCGATATAAACTATATGTTCAAATATCAATAGAATTATTGTTGTGCTTTCGAAGACTAACAAAGATTGATATATCTAAATTTTTGAAATGTCGATCGAGCAATTCTGCAATTACTATGTCAATTCTTGTCTTTATTCGTATTTACGTCTTTTACAATTTAGCTTTCTTTATTTACTTCTATTTAGACAAATCAACTCTATTAACGCAACTTCAAATTCAACTTTAGCTAGTACAATTTTTAAAATAAATCAATAATAATCAAACTTTAATCAAGAATATTTACTAATTAGATATGCAAAAATACATATAAACTTTACAATACAAACAACTCTAGAATTATAATTTTCACAATTTTTGATAATGTTATTCAAAATATCTTTATATTGTTAAGAGTTTGTTGCAAATGCTACTAAGATTAATTTTGTAAGACATTTAACATTGTGTAAGAAGTAAGATCTAAAAGATTGTCGCAAAGTTAACAAACGTTATTGTTTAAATCGAAGTGTCTACTATCGCGAGTCGACAAACACTTTAATATTATCTTTTTATCGTTTAGAAGTTGTACTAATAACTAGCTAGATATACATTATATGTATTGCGTAAAACAAAAGAAATATTATGCAAGAAATATTATGTAAGAAACATTATACAAAAAATATTATGCAAGAATTGAAAAGCATCGCTCAAAAGTCTATAGATTTACAATTTTGCTTTATAATTATTTTAATTAAAGAGATCAACTTTATTTTTTCTCTCGATTTGACAATTATTATATTATGTTGTTACTTAATGTTCGAAATCTAGCAAAAATTCAATACTTTTATAACATCTTGAAGAGTTTAAGTCTTCTTGTTTAATCAAGTCTCAATTTTGCGCTTTATGCATTAAATTGTCTTCAAGATCTTTATCTTTTTTTTTTACTTTGATTATTTAAAATAGCAAAGTTTATTAGCATATCAATAATCTAATTCAACGTCTTTTTGATTTTGAGTTAAACATTAAGTTCTTGTTTTGTTTCTCGAATCGACTTTGTTAACGTTAAACGTTTCTCTCGAAAAAATTTGATTTGTTGTGCTTGTTTAGCTTTGTAGTCTTTGTTCTCTCTTATTTGCTTAACAAGATCTTTGATAACTTTGATGTCAAGAAAAATAACTTAAATAATAAAAGACTTAAATAAAGTAATTGCGAAATCGAATCTTATAAGAGTAATTGTGTCAACAATAAAATTAAGTTGCTTTCGCTTATGTTTTTGTGCTTTCTTCGATGCGTTTTAACTAAGACAAGAGATTGTAATATCAAAAGAAATAATCTTGATAATCGAGAATCTAATAAAGTAACTGTAAATAAAGTAATTGCAAATAAAGTAACTATAAGATCGAACTTGTTGAATGTAATTATGTCGATAATAAATTCGAATTGTTTTTATTTTTGCTACTAAGTTTGCTTCGAAGCAATCTAACTAAAGCGTAACGCTTTCGAATTAATTAAATTCTTTACTATCTTTATTTGAGCATCTTTAAAAACGATCTAAAATTCGAGATTTATATTTGTATCGACTATTGTCTTCGAAGTACGTCTAGACTCGAAATTATTATCGACGAAGTTGCTAGATTCGTTGCAATTAAAAGTCGATATTAAAGAAATAAACATAATGTTAACAAGATAAGAGTGTTAACAAAATCAATTTACAAACAATTATAAAGCTAGTGCAAAGTAATAACAACGAAGTCAAATAATAATTCGACAATCAATAAATAATAAAACTAGAATAGCGTTGAATCGAAGAGATAAATAACAATTTAATTGATAAGTAAATTGTTACAAAGAGAATTTCTAAAAGTATTAAATCGTCAAATATTAGAAGATTTTTATTGTTAAGATTTTGTATAATATTCGCATATATTTGAATTTTTGTTTCGAGTCAAATAATGTCTTTTCAAGTTTGTCTTATAGAAGTCTCAAAGAAGTAATCTATGTTATATTTCGACTATCGATAGTGTCTTAATGCACATTAAATCAAAGAGAATCTAAAAGAATCTAAACTCTTTGTAAGTTATTCAAAGCATTTTACATTTTCTTAACACAAAATCGTCTAGTATATAATCGTTTTATACACAATAATAACTTTATCTCGTTCTTCTATTATATATTTAGCATTTGACTACTTTAGATACAAAGCTTCTACGCAAGATTCTTTGACCAAAAAGCGCATCGAACATCTATGCATACGTTAGAAAATATCGAATAATACAAAGACGCAAACGTCGAAGACTCTCGAAGAGCTTGTAGCGAACGAGCTTTGCTTTCAATACAAAAAAATAAAAATAAAATTTATAATTTGTTTTATCTTCAATTGTTCTAGACTAGTTTTAATTGTTATAAAATTTGATTGTATTACAACTAAATATCAACAAAGTTTCGAATGCTTTCTCGAACGTCTTTTGTTAACAAGAACATATTTCTTTGTTGTTCTTTGCTCAAAATTACAACATTCGCAATATTACGTAGTCTTTCGACATAACAAGTATATTAATTAACGATTTTTTGTACGCGAAAGCGACTTCTATTATCAAACGATATTAGTTATAACGATTCAATGTAATATCGCAATTTAACATAACAAATCTTAACAATTGTTCGAGCGTATTGTTACAATAAACTTAAAATTCAAATACAAGTCGATTGCTTTTTAGATATTTTTATTAACGAAAATTGATTGTTTTTCGACAAATCTTAGATAAAAGAATAAACAGATTGCTTGATCTTCTTAAGAAGAAAATAAAGAAGAATCGAATAATTTGCGTAAAAAGTATTATAAAAGACAACAAGAGCATTGACGATATTGCAAAAGATACTCTTGATAGCATATAAGAGTACAATAAATTCTTGTAAATTCTCGCAACGACACTTTGAGATTATAATCAATATAAGAAAAGCAAGCTTTCTTATAATAGCAAGATATACTTCAAGATCTTTATCGCATTTCTTTATTCGAATCTGCTAGATACATGTACTTTATCTACAGTATTTGTAGATTGTCAAGAGATAGCATTCTTTCAATTAGATAAATCAAATATGTTTGTGCACGTAATAGCCTGAACGCGCCTCACAAAAATATACACAATTTTAGTAAGCAAACACGCATTTTTCTCTTACCATATTGGGTAATCCGTGCTCACGATATCATAGGCAACCCGGATGGCACAATTGGCTAGCGCGTGAGACTTTTATCTTGCAATCAAGCTTGTGGAAGTAGATCTTAAGGTTGAGGGTTCGAGTCCCTCTTCGGGTGAAAACATTTCGCATTTTGGAGCGAGGAATTCTGCCGCTTTTGCCATTGCATCAGGGTTTTATCTCGATTAGAAGCAGTAGTGAGCTTAGCCTTTGGAGCCATGGACTAGACAGGGTTGGGCTGCTGTGTTTGTTTTACCGGAACCAATTCCAAAAACATCTGATGAGATTCCGATCCATTGCAGACCGTCTCACCACACTCATGTAGACACCCGTAACTCGGGCAAGGTGGAGCACCAGCATGATGCACCGTCCATGCCACTCTATGGTCCCAAATGAATCTTCAGTGCTCCGCAACCCACGTCCTGGACCCACCAACGCATTTTACATTGCAGCATCAGGGCCGTCTGCAGACGACAGAGCAAGGATATGATTTGAGATAGCTTATACTTTCTCACAACAGCAGATGGGAGTGAGACATATCGATTTGAGGCCTTCTCCGCCGTGAACCAAGTGTCTCGCTTCTCGCTTCTCGGGTCAGTTCTTAGACTGGCACTGCTGGGCTGCCCCCATGATTTGCTCTCCGCTCAACGGATCCCTGGCGTGCTGTCCAGCACTTTAGCTTTATCAGACAAGCTCCCTTCAATCGCGAGATGCTCTCCGACGTGGGCCAATCGATGATCCCATTGAGGAGTCAGTCCCTCAACTGTCCCTCCACACTCTCACAAACCGTTCGATACGATTGCGACTCCTCCTGCTCCCTCTCCACCTCCTCCCCACTCATGAATGCTTTCCGGAGGCTTCCACAGCTCTCCTTCAACAACACCACGTTGCTGGAGGAGCTTCCATGGAGACAATCGCCATTCCGTCACCAACGGCTTTCCTCAAATCGCCCATCCTCGCATCGCCTGCTGTCCGACGAACCAAACCGAAGGCTACGAAAGCCAAGAAGGATCAATTGCCTGCACCAAAGGTCAAGGCAGCTGCTGCGAGCACAGCAAGCACAAGCAAGCCAAAACAATCCAAGAGCCGCAATGGTACGTACCCGCGCAGCCGCCTGATCCCGTATGTCTGTATCAATTGGGCCAACACTGTCTAGGTTGTGTGACCTGCAAAGCGAAGAGGTTGAAGTGCGACGAGACAAAACCAACATGTCAGCAGTGCCACAAGCGCCAGGTGGAATGTGGCGGCTATAAGAAGGACTTCAAGTGGCGCGCTTTTGAGGAAGCGACTTTTATAACCAAGCTCGCGTCTCCGACATTGGGGAAGGGTATACAATTTGCCTTTGTGAGAGAGGAAAACAGCTAAAGACTGAGCATAGATACAATTCCCGCACGACCTTCGAAGTCAGCAAGCCCAAATCCCTTTGAACCTTCCCAACCTGCTACTAGACACTATGACGGCCTTCAAAGATCCCTCTACCAATACCCTTTGCCTTCCTTCCAACCTATCGATTCCAATATATCACACTCACACATCGGCGACTCCATACATATCTTCTCTCCTGATCCGCCACAATGTGGGAATCCGGGGCTAGCACCTTGGTGGTTTTCGGACGGCATACCACCGATAGAAACGCCGTCGACAAATCTTTCAGCGTTTGATGACTGGAGTACGCAGCAATCAGGTGTCTCTACCGCTACAAGCTTCTCTCCAGGCCAGTCTCCTCGACTGATTGACCTCCTGGTACCCGGGTCGAATCTCGATGCCCCTCCACCACCGGAGTATGTCGACTTCCAATACGAGCAAGAAGTACACTACCGACCTGGGCAACCAGATGCTGAGCAAACACCTACCGGTCATGATTTTTCTGAGCTGGAAAACGACGTCGAAGAAATTCCTCGACACGATCCTGCAGAAACATGGCTGACGCGTCTGCCGTCACCATCTTTATCTGATTCAACGGGGTCCTCGGACAGCTCGTGCTGCAATGCAATGTACAAACAGCCAGGAATACTGCCGGGAAGCCCGGAGATGCTGATGTTGAGATTCGACCAACAAACGTGCGGGATCCTTTCTGTCAAGGATGGGCCGAATGAGAATCCATGGAGAACCATGATATGGCCCTTAGCTCGCGATTCGCCAGCTCTGTATCATGCCATCAGCTCAATGACCGCATTCCACACGTCCAAGAACAAGCCGGCTTTAAGGGTGCACGGTATCGACCATATGAGACAAAGTATTGAGCACTTGGCCAGTGGGATACTCAATATGCGGACAGAAACTGCATTAGCGACAACGCTCGTCTTAGCTTTCTCCGAGTCTTGGGACCAGCATACCTCCACTGGCATAGAGCATCTGCGAGGAGCTAAAGTGCTTGTGAATCGCGCTCTGATGAATCATCAACAAAATGCTCTACCCCCCGAAGAACTGAATCGTCTAAAATTCCTTTGCAACACCTGGGTGTACATGGACGTCATCGCACGCCTCACATCCGTCGACGACGACGATTCGAATGACTTCGACGCTGTCCTAACACCTTGCGGACCGATGTCCCTCAGTCACGAGGTAGATCCGCTGATGGGATGTGCCAGCACCCTGTTCCCGCTCATTGGACGAGTTGCAAATCTCGTACGGAAGGTCATACGATATCCCAGCAATACCGTCACGATAGTCTCTCAAGCAAACGATCTCAAAAGTGCCATCGAGAGTTGGGAGCCACCCTGCCTATTCGAATCGCCTGAAGATCCTTCGTCCGAGATCCAGCATAGCTTGCTAACGGCGGAAGCTTATCGATGGGCCACGCTCCTGTACCTCCATCAAGCGGTTCCTGAAATACCATCAATGTCCGCTGAAGAATTAGCCAAGAAGGTCCTACTCAAACTCGCGGCTGTCTCAATCAGCTCGAGGGCTGTCATTGTACACATCTACCCTCTGTTAGCTGCGGGCTGCGAAGTGGTCAGCAACGAAGAACGTCTGTGGGTCGAGGAGAGGTGGGCGGCTATGGTTCAGCGGATGTCTATCGGCAATCTAGACCGCTGCTGGGAAGTCATCAAGGAAGTCTGGGATCGCCGAGACATTGACGAGGCTGAGAAGTCGAGGCAGAGGTATCGCCATATGTACATGCCGCACAATACGAAAAGGAATTTCGGTCATCAAGAGTATCCCGGTTGCATGGATTGCTCTAAGCCTGACGGTCTGGCCCGGCGCCGGATCGGTAGCTTTTCAGCGCCCACGAGGCCTCCACGGCTGATGAAGACGTCCACGGATATTTTGGAGAACATTGACCCTGGAAGGACAGTGCGCGGTCGATTGCATTGGGTGGGTGTGATGAAAGACTGGAACTGGGAAGGTCAGAGTGGTCTCCCTCTATCTCGAAGGCTACGATACTAATCTCTATCAAGTTCTGCTGGGCTGACTATGTGCGAATTGCCTGACCATCCCTTTGCTTCTCCAACGGACATCGCTTGCGGACGGTATAAATAAAAGCTCTCGTATGCTTCCTGATGTCAGGATGTTGCACTGGCCTACTTCGGCTGAGTGCGGTCTTTGCGCTTGCTCTTTGTAGCATTTATGCTCTTTACGAGGTGTTTGTAAGACGAAGCGGACGAAAAGCGAGATGCTGGTGACTCGGTGTTCTACGTTTTGACCCACGCGAGATCTCTCCTTGCATTAGCTAACCACCCCAAGTACCACACAAAATGCCAATCCACCAAGGAACCACCCCCCCCCCCGCCCCCCCCCCCCAATTCAAGACCAGACCACCAAAATCCTCCGCCCAAAAAAGTTCTTGCACTTAGCGCTATCGCCGGAAAATAGAGGCGTTGGCAAGAAAAAAGCGTGCTTCGATAGCGCCTAGTCTTCAAACATGGAGCAGTCTCCATTTATCTACTGCTCCGTACTGGTGACGAGTAGAAGAAGGAATGCTCTTGATGCAATACTCTCGCGTCTGCAAGTTGATTCAGTGATTGATTTATACTAGTTTACGTGGTAGTGTGTTTACTTATCGACGATTTCTGGCACCTTTTTTTTAGATGGATGGACTCAATGTCTTTTCTTCCCTGCCTGGGGAAGGCATGAATTTACAATCCAATCTACAACCAATGTATACTTCCTGGCCCCCTCTTCTTCTTCTCTCTCACACCTCCCTCTCTTCTAGCACCTATCTCTATCTCTTCTCTCTGACTACCATTTGCAACCCCCCTTCACCCTTTCCTCCCCATACAACCATGCACCTCTCATCCCACCAACCGGACCCTAACTCTTTCTTCTTTCTCAACGTCAGCGGATTCGTCTTCCCCCACCACCCCCCTCTCGCCTGACTCCCGGCCCAGAGACGGTGTTCACGTATATGGATGACGAGATGGAGATTGTTCCTGGAGGGGGGGGGGGGTTGAGATCTCCGCTGAAGACGAAAGTGAGAATAGGAGTGGAAAGTGGGGAGGGGAGAGGGGCAAGGGAACGGGACATAGGGTGGGAGAGGGTAGTGGGAGTCAGGATAGGAGAGGGAGGGGCAAGACGGGTGAGGGCGAGGGCGAGGAATGGGGATAATTTCTACTTTTTTCGGAGATGAGAGTCTGGATTGTGTGGGAGACGTGTTGGGGGTGTGGTGTTGGGAGACGGTTGGGAGGGCAAGCAGGGAAGGAAGGAAAAGAGACGTCGCGAGAAAGAGGGAAAGGGGGGAAAGGGTAGCTGAAGGTTGACAGGTAGCGAAGATCACAGTGACGACGCAGACAGGGGGATTGGTCTGGTATGTCAGCCAAAGGGGGACTAAGTCCTGCGCTCTCTCTTCTTTTACTTGTCCCTTCTGTATTGGTTTGATGGGTCACCGGCCTATAAACCGTATAGAGGACAAGGCGGGGGCATTTTTGGGATCAGATGTTGAGTGGATGGGGTGGGGTGGGGTGGGGTGGGGTGGGGTTCGGCATAAAGCAGAGTGGTATAGGCAAAGCCAGCTTGGGGGAGGGATTGATCGTTGTGGGCTGGGGATTGCGCTGGGCTTTTTGGGGGTGTAGAGATCGAGGGGATATGGAATTTGCGGTGGAGTATACGATATAAAGACTTAAGCTTGCTTATTACCATGGGAAGTCTGTGATAGGATGAAGATATAGAAGTAGGATTGACCAAGCCATAATTACGAGGCTGGCTCTTTATCGTCAGCAATCTCATCTACTGCCTCGCTCATTCCGTCGTCGGCGACATCTCGGTTACCGGCATCACACAACTGCTTCAGCATATTCTCAATCCTGTTGTTCGAAGCCTCCAGCTTCTCCAACCGGATCTTCAGGGAGATGCCGCTGCGATCGCTGAACATTTCTGATAGATGCTCCGGCAACCCGACCATTGAAGCGGTGGAGTCTCTGCGTGATACTTTTCTGCTTGTGCCGTTCTGCTTGCCGTTGAGCGAAAGCCGGCGACCGACTTCGAATTCTGTGTCATCGTCGTCCGAGTCTTCGTTGTCTGAAAGATGCTCAAAGATCGAGGCCGGAGGCTCGGAATCAAAGACGGCCTGGATGTCGCCATGTACAGAGAAGCGTGAGAAGTCCCAGAAGGGAAGTCGGCTCCGCGCTTTGCTCTGTAGCTCATACGCTTTCGGTTTCGCGGGTTTCCAGAGAAATTTTCTGTCATACCAGCCAATGATAAGAAGGATAGGTGCGTTGAGTACTCGGATAGCAGTCACATTGACCTTGTGAAACCAGCGGGGCGACACCATCAGCTTCAGTGGCAGTAAGATCAAAAGCGCTAGAACGTTGAGTGGAGGCTGATACGCGAAGATGGCATCGCTTTTGACGCCTTCGAGCGTTAAGACCGCTCTTCGAAATTGAATCTCGGAGTTTGCATTCTGCACAATGTTGGAGAAGGTATGGCTCAGCATCGAGACGAGGATCGTCAGGAAGAGGGTATTTCCCAGGAATGCAAACATAACCATGAGCAGTGGTCCAAGTAACCAGTGAAAGTCAAGCGATTTTTGGATACCGGTCCCGTCAAGGCCAAACCATACGTAGAGCATCCATTTCGAGACAGTTATAGGGCGATGGGAGCCGTCTCCGAGCCAGACCATGGCTAGGAGGAAGCCGGCGAAACACCATATTGCGAGCAAGGATAGTACTGCGAAGTCGGCCATCATGTCTCGTAACGAGACGAATAGCATGTTCTCTGACATGAGGTTGAATGCTAAACGTGGCACGAGCACAGGGGCGCCAGTGGCGAGGATATCGAGCGCGGTCTTGCTGGCTCGAATGTCGCCGGCCGCAAAGCCATAGATTCGGAGTAAGAAGTATATTGTGTAGATGACTGCAAAGCTGGCATCGAGAAAGGACCAGAGGTTCTGGGTATAGACTTGCCAGCCATGCTCCAAGATAGTGGCAAATTCATGCAACGACCATCCAAGGGCATACACGATGAAGCATATTTCCGGACCGGTGAACGTGGCGTACCGCTCATCTGCCATGACGATAACGTAGAGAACAAGGAGCACCACGAATTGAGCAATGTCCAAGATATTGCTAATACGCGGTACGATTAGACGGTATTGGTTCAGCAAAGGGGCTTTTCCCGGACTGTAGAGCGAGATCGGTTTGTGCTTGTAATGATCCGGCAAGATGTCGATAAATGAAGACGGTGTATATATCAGTCGGCCGGTGTAGATAGCGTCAACGACCCTCGAGCATGCCGAGGAGCCCAGCAGCATCTTGCTTTCGGAGATGATGGCTACTTCCAGTGCAGGAGCTTTCTTCTTGTAATCGTCTCTACTCCTCGGTATCCTGCTCCTCCTTATCCAGCTTCGGGCTGGGTCAGCGCCCTGGAGGACTTCGGCAGGTGCATTTTGGAAAGGCTCGAAGCCTGCTACCAGCACGTTCGCTAGGAGAAGCAGACCCTTGCGGCCAGGGTTATCTTCTTCGAAACGCCGGAGAACCCGGCTGGCTAGAATCTCGCATAGTACAGCTCTGGTATTGTTGACCGTGTGGTGGTGAGCATGGTAGGTGTGTTCACGTTGGAATTGTACCTTGTTGACAAGAAGGCAGTACACTTCTTCTGTCAATACTGCGGCTTTTGATCTGCTTTGACAGTAATCAACGTACCTATTGACACGTCCTTTAATCTATAAAGATGATCAACTAGAGGCCTGATCGTGGAAAGATTCATGCGAGGGCTCCTCAATTGCTCGGTGCTGTACGGATCGTCTACGATAATTCGAGAATCAGTAACAGAGAAACCTATGATATATCAAGGTACGTACCGATGGCACATATTATGTCCTGCCTTATACTATAAGCCTGTGTTAGACCGTAGATTCAGCGAACATTAGAACAGAAAGCTTGCCGGTGAATGGTGGCATAGACTGGTAGATGTGCATGAGGGTTCGGTGGGACGGGGATGTCATTTGCTGAGTCGTTGGCATGGTCCTCGTCTGGGAGAAGACTTTCCTCTTCTTCTGTGTCCCCAGATTCTCGAACTGCAAAGCTGAAACCTCGGCGGATGATGGGACGTTGCATGCTAGGGCTTCTCTCTCATTCTTCGCGGATAGAAATAGGAGAAAGCTCAATAAACAAACAATCTACTCTAGGAGTAGGGTTGGAAGATAATCTTGACCGAAGTGACATATGGTCTATTCAGTCGCGAGCCTGATGTCCAAGAAACTCCATTTCATTCATAGTTATGGGGTGACAAACGTCGATCCACAGGAGCACTTCCTGTTTGCAAAAGCATCATTGTTGGGGGCCCACAGTCGTGGGTTGGGATCTCCTCAAAGGCCATCTCGAAGCGACATAAGAGCGGAGAAGCACCGAAAAACATTCAAGGCCATCGTCACCATACAGGTCCCAATGATGCAGGCGCTAGCGCAAGCCCAGGGTTATCCAATTCTTAGGGTTATACCCTGATCGCGGATTCTTTCCGATTTCTCCTGAAAACTGCCAACAATCTCCGAATTTGTAAAAGAGGTTGATTACTTTGTATCAAATTCGATTTCTAATAACGCTGGTCCAATGGTGGAGTGGGGTGTCTTCTTTTCTCAATCTACATATCTCAGCTTGGCAACAGATGCAATGACTGGGCTTCAAGTCTGAGTCTCAGATGTCTCTATCTCTATATCGTTGATGGATAACATTTTACATCTGTAAGATAGTTAATGATTCGGGTGGTATTACCCCTACTCGACCACCACATCCTGTTCTTATCCTCTATTACACGACCGCTTGATAAAGCTCTGTCCACACACCAGTTCCGTCACCATTATGAAGGAGTCCACACGCGACACGGTTGGTAGCGTTGAACGTGAGAAAACCACATCAGGCTTGCATGATATTCAGAATGTTCACTGGCATCTAGTATGCCTAACAGTGGAAAGGCTGTCTAAGCGATCGATGGCCGAAGGAAAGGAGAATTCGACATTGGCGGTACAGAGGCTGGAATAGGAGAGCAGAGCCTTCGAGCCGCCCCAGTGCTTTTCCAAAGTTGGTAGATCTAGATTGAGATGAGAGAACGTTCAGACGGAACAGCGATTTGCCAGTAATGGCCCTGCCGCAGCTGGCGATTCCCGCAGCAAGGTCAGGACGGCAATGGAAAAGTCCATTAGGGATGGGAACCCGGAATTTGTCGATGTTTTTGTAGTGAATTGCCGTACTCAAACGTAATATGCGACGCTTACTCCATATTTGTACATCAGAGAATTTGCCGACGATTCTGTAGGCGGTCTTGCAGCCGCAGCTCGGCACAAACATTTTCTACTCTTCCTCTCTAATAGAACAACTTCTCACGTTTCTCCCACTTCTCTCCCACGCACACTGGAGGTTTCACTGGCTTGTGTCTCTCGAGCTGTTCAAGATGATGTTGATGAAGCTCGGCCAACTTTTCCGCGCTTTCCTCCTTCTTCCAATCCTAGCGTCTACTCTCGTACTCACCATTCCCACACCCGTTGACAACACGACGCATCAACGCATCTCCTTGCGCGACGCCGCCATCGTCGGGGTAGCTCAGACAGTCCGCAGGTTCAACTTCGCCACCTTCCACGAGCTCGAGGCCACAGCGAGACGTCCTACCACGAACGCTGACCGCCTGACCGATGTTCGACTGATTTTCAAGGGCAACGCCGATTTCCAAAGAATCATAGTGCCCATGGAGACATGGGGCAATTGGGGAGCGCCTTTCTTCGCATCCGAGGAGGAATGGCCACTCGATGATGATGCGGTACTACCAGACCGATTGAATTTGGACATCAGAGATGCGGATGCGAAGATGAAGCGAGCCGGCTATACGGGATCCTATCATGCGGTGGATGTGCAGGCGTTCAGCGAACATGGAGATCGGCCTCAGCCATGGTGGATATTCCTCATGGTGGGCCTCAGACCGACTCGTGTATGGGTAGGCGATCGGGATGGACAAGTGGTGCCAGAAGATGATTTTGACTGGAGAGGGGTTGGAGGCCGGAATGGAACTCTGAACGTGGCGCGGTGATGGCTGGCATGGGAGAGATGTTGTGGTGCTTTGTCCAATGGATGGTCAGAGTGTGGACTCTGGATTGCGTAGAGTCGTTCAGCTATTCTGGCCTAGGGAAGCTGCTTCGAGCAGCTGGACCCTACATTTGCACGCAGAGAAGACTATTGTCAGGGCAACTCGGCAGAAGGCATCTCTCGCGCAGGCATCTCCGCAGAACCATGTTGACCGCTATCGAGCTCATGGCCCATTTTAACGTTACCGGCAAGCTCATGCCCCAAGAATCGCTTTCCATCGATTTCATGTCCGGGAAGACGCTTACTATCAACCTCAGCTCCAATATAGTGCTTGCCGTCGATTTCTTGCCCCGTGTGCTTGTCGCCAACCAACCCAGTACGAAATTGCTGGCTGGAGTCGAGTTCAGGCTTCTCAAACTCATCCGTTTCATGGTGATGTGCAGCAAATCTCCTGTAGAGGAAGACGCCAAGGCCCACAATAGCAGCCACCCCAAAGATGCTTCCCAGGACTATACCTGCAATGGCACCGCCGGAGATGTGGTGAGAATCGGATCGTGTAGGAACCTGTTGATCAGCAAGGGATTTGATCGTAGTAATATTCTGCCGAGCGTTTGGATCCCAAGTGCATTGCGAGACTGTGAAGGTGCGACGTTCGTAATCCGCGGTCACATAAGCTTCCTGGAAAAAGGTTCGGCCAATTGTATATTGAGAGCTGTTCGTCGCGCGTGCCAATGGGAAGTACCTTGTGGAGTTGGCAGCCAAGGGGTAAGTAGCAACCAAGTCAAACGAAGCATATGGAAGTGAGATTTTGACTTGGGCTCCCCTGGTGGAGTTCTGGAGAACAAACGTCACTGTTGCATGTTCTATTATTAACTTGTCGTGAAGGGTATTATTCACGAGGTAAGCTTGACTTGAATTGTCATATACAATTCCGAAGGCCTCTTCAAACTTCTTGCACGCATCCAGAGGTAGATATATCCACGGAACAGTGGAATCGACGAATGCTGAAATAGGCGTAGACAGCAGGGAGGTGTTTTGAGAGTTGGCTGTATACGTGATTGATGCGATTTGGACAGTCAAGGCTTGAATGTCCTGGGTATCGAAAGGAAAAATCACATCGTTTGGCGCGAATCGCGAGGTATCATAGCCTCCTAATGTAAGGCTTCCAAGCACCTTGTTCTCTCGGTACTGGTTTCCAGCAGTATAGCCCCATGATAAGGAAGGGATTATCTTTTGTTGCTTCAGATTCGATATATAGCTTGTAACAGGATTATTGTAGTTTGTAAAATTCGTAGGACGCGGATCCAGGCCGAAGGTGCCCAAGTAAAAGTCGGGTGTAGCAATGCCAGCGACGATTTGCTGGTCCAAAGAGGGCCCATTGCTGCCCTGCCACCCCAATGCGACTGTATCATAGCCGTAGAGTCCATTTCCAGTATAGCCTAGATTCTCCTCAAGACCCAGAGTAAAGGTGCCATTGGAGGTCACATTGTTGTGTGCCCAGGTTGAGGACTCATTGTAGTTATACAAGCCTCCACGCAGCTTGGCGCAGTCTGCAGGCTCGGACGAAGGGCAACCCTGAGGAACGACAGCCCACGTTTGATATCCAGCAGTGGAGACCATGACATTGACGTCCTGAGCCGGAGACCCGATACGAAGGGTGAATGTCGACCATGGTCCATCATTGCCCTCAAAGTTCTGACTCGGTGGGATGACGATAGGCGCCGGAACCGTCGAAGCTCGAGCAGCTAGATGTTGGGTGACCACTTGACCGAGCAAAAGCGATAGCCAAAGAACGAAGTCCATAGTGACAGTGTGCGCCATGGTGACTTTGCGAACGTGCTGCCCGCAGAAGAAAGGGAGCGGGAGATGGCAGCTAAAGCTGACATGAAGCAAGACGAAGAAACCTCTAGAGACTTGACGATCCTTCACAGACGTAAGCTCTGCTGGCTGGCTTTGACCCCATCCATCTTTTGGCGGAAGTTGGAGATGCCTGCTTGAGGCCACAGATAGGGAAAGGAAGAGGGAACGCAGGCGTTCCTTGTGTAGAGAGCACAAGCAAGGAGGAAGCACAGACGTGAAGCAATAATCAAGTCGAAATTATGACATGCTGTTCAACCGCGGGCGAGGTTCGCTTTTTTTTCGTACCAATCAAGCAAGGCGCTTGCTTGAGTCCTTCGCCAAGATTCACGTGAGCTGACTGATCTAAGTTCTTAAGGTACTTGTACCTAAAGTGGCCGCACTAGACTGCGCGTTCGTGCAGGGTCAGCGAATGAAAGGGATGCAAAGAAGAGGCTTACGAGGTTCAAGGCGTTCTCCAACCCGCGATTAGATGGATTTTCAATCGTCAAGGTGAAACAAGGGCTGAGTTCGACGTATCAAATCTTGGCCGACGAGCACAGCTACTCTAGCTTCGGAGCCTTGCAAGTAAAAGTAGATGAGAATCGAGGTAAGAATCCTACGACTCTTTATCCTACCACTTGTCACCGCCAGTATCCTTCTGCTGCTTCCCCTTCTCTGTCTTCCTTCCGTACTAGCCTTCCACTACCTTCGCCTTTCGTCGCTATAATGTTGCTTGGTTTTGCGTTTCTAATTTCACTCTCGTTGCAGTCTGTACTGGCCAACATTGAGCCACGCCAAGGTAGGATCGCTGAACTTGTGACATCGACCACCTTGCTCATCTCAAGGATAGGATCTGGCTATCGTCCCAGTTTTCCCAATGCAACCATTACAGCCCCACCCAGCAGCATCGCGACCGGCACCATTTCCTCGAACTTCAATGGAAGCGCAGTGCAGAACGACTGCTGCTTCCTTGTCCAGGATACCGTTACCGAAAATTATTGGGCCCGTAGGTCTCCAGTGCAGACGGGGAAGAGCATGCCTGTCGTTGGTGTGAGACTGACGCTTCCTGGGTTGATCGCATGATACTGTTGGAAAACTTTGAAGATGATAAGTCGCCAAGGCGCTTGACTTGCATCTTTGCCTTGCAGCCATGGCCGTCTTGTCAACTTCATTCCTTCAGATCGTCAAGCTGTCAAATCATGAAGCATTAGTCTTACCCAACGAACAAGTATTGACTCTTGTCCTATGCTCCTGCCTTCTTTTACAGACTATTATGCTGAGCCATCAAAGATTACACTACGTCGACTTGGTTCGGCCTGCGCAGGATAACCTCAGTCATCACTTCGATCACGCATTATGTGGATACCACCATTACCAATTGTAAGCGTGTCCTCTGATGTTGATTGCATCGACGATCCGGGAGAAAGACTGGAAGTCTATTGATCTCCCCTGAGAAACTTCTCATATAAGTGAGCTAACTATGCATTTGTTTAGACGCAACGACGACGACGATAAAAAATTCTACCTACCTTCTAACATCTCAGATCGGCATTAATAACGTAGGCACTTACAATGAGGGTGAAGGGCCTTACATAACCAATTCGATGATCAACGCTACCGCCACCTCCATGTATGGTACTGTTCTCACGTCGCCTGCTGGGTTCTATGTCGTTCCTACCGTCAAAGTCATCAGAGTGCCCCCTGTCACCAAAGCCAATGGTCAGCTCGCATGTACGACGAGCTCGACGTGGAAACCGCTCTGTTCTTACACTCCTAATGCAGTTCTGACGCCTGTGTTTACTGGTATGAACGAACATATGCAGGCCTACTACAGCGGACAGCAAGGGCCTTCGGTTGTGACAATAAACACCTATCAGGAAACGTTCTCGCGGGCGCCGACCAATACTACAGGGTATCCGTCTACTACGGTGATCAGTTTCTCCACGCCCTATCTCTACTTCCCCCTAGAGGCCGCAACAGAGTCTGAGTACTTTGACCACGATCATGTGATTTATCCTATTTCGATTCCTGGAGCAATTACGACTAGCTCAACGCTGTCACCGACCACCACTATTTCTCTTACGTCGACAGTCACATACACTTATTCAAGTTCGACGCCTCCTCCCATCGACACTGTCAATGTAGACTATGGGTTCATACCACCCGGTATCATACCTTGGATGTTGCAAAATTCGGACTATGCCAATCAATACCCTGGACTAGAGTCATGCCTGCCTGGAGGTCCGAGCATCACGATAGCTGATGGCTGTCCATCTCTAGCTGCAGCTACTGCGGGCCCGGTACCCGACCTGACAACGTCCTGGGCAACCACAGTGAAGGGGCTGGGATGTTTTCATCCTGGCAATTGTCCTGCAGCAGCAGCAACTACCAAAGCTCCAGAGCCAGCCGCTTCGGCGACGGCCATACAGGCTTCCAGCACCGCTTCGCCTGGAAATGCTTCTCCTGGGACGAGCCTGACAGTTGCTGCACTGCCAGAGCACAGCCAAGGCCAGTCAAAAGCTTCGACGGCCAACCTTATGTCCGTAATAGCCCCTATCCTAGTGGTACCCACTTCAGACGCGCCTAGTCCGGCACCATCTCAACCAAAGCAGCCTCCTCCAAGTCAACAGACACAACAATCAGAACATCAAAGTCTACATAGTGATTCTGGCCTAGGACTGAACTCACAAACAGGGAATAACGTGAATACAGCTGGTCCAATTGAGAACTCATCTCCCACTTCAACACCCTTAGCAATGTCTATACAGCCGGTCCCCAGCGTACAACCACCCGGCCAAGCTCAGAGCTTACAGTCAGCATCCAGCCTTCCAGTTATTATCATAGCTTCATCGACCATAGCCGCAGACTCATCCTCGAATTTTGTATTCGGAAGCCCTACCATAATCCCCGGCGGCAGCCCAACAGTCATCTCATCATCCACCTTCTCCCTTGCCCCATCAGCCAGCACACTCATCGTCAACGGCGCCACTTCAGTCATCCAACCTCCACCATCACCCAGCACCACCTCTTCCGCCTCACCCCCAAACCTCGCCTCCATCATCGCAGGCGCCTTCACCGGCCACCCCGCCATAACCGAACTCTCCCAAACCATCTCCGCCAACAGCTTCTCCCAATTCATCATCGGCAGCCAAACCCTCGCTCCCGGCTCCCTCCCCCTCACAATCTCCGGATCCACCTTCTCCCTCGCCCCCTCCGCATCAGCCATCATCATCAACGGCATCACCAGCGCCCTCTTCGTAACGCCCTCCCCCATCCCCCCCATCCTAACCATAAACTCCAAACCCCTGACCCCCAACCCCGCCTCCGCCTACATCCTCAGCAGCCAAACCCTCGCTCCCGGCTCCACTCCAATCACAGTAGCCGGAACAACCTACT
>JAABUQ010000298.1_pt1 | contig 114266 bp, 118 predicted proteins | sample 5560001 | NCBI WGS metagenome assembly JAABUQ01 (sample SAMN10711888, study PRJNA513371) | rock metagenome | isolation source: Antarctica rocks | place: Antarctica: Victoria Land, Finger Mt nord | collected 2015-12-18 | reverse complement strand
CGAGCGCGATTTTGACGCGGCGCTCGGGATGCGTCAAACGCGCGACGATCGCTTCCCAATCTTCGAGCGCAAGCCGATCCGTCGTAAGCGCTAAGCGTCGAATGACCGCGTCGGCAAGACCCTCGCGTTCCAGGTTGAGCGGGACCTTGTAGATCGTGCTCGAGTCGCCGTTTTGCACGACGTTGCGCGCCGGAACGTCGCAGAACAGGCCGATCTTCTGCTTGAGTTCGATCGGTATGGGGTTTTCCGAGTTCGTGCGAACGACGATCGCATCGGGGGAGATGCCGATCGAGCGCAATTCGCGCACCGAATGTTGCGTCGGTTTGGTCTTCAACTCGCCCGCAGCACCCAGATGCGGCATGAGCGTGAGGTGCACGAACATCACGTTCTCATCGCCGACGTCGTAGCGCACTTGCCGGATCGCTTCCAGGAACGGCAGCGATTCGATATCGCCGACCGTGCCGCCGACTTCCACGATGCAGACGTCGGCGCCGCTCTTTTCGGCGACGCGTGCGATTTGCGCTTTGATCTCGTTCGTGATGTGCGGGATGACCTGAACGGTTGCGCCGAGATAATCGCCGCGCCGTTCTTTTTCGATCACCGACGCATAGATCTGGCCCGTCGTGACGTTATTGATGCGCGAAAGCGGTTCGTCGATGAAGCGTTCGTAGTGGCCGAGATCGAGATCGGTTTCGGCGCCGTCTTCGGTGACGAACACCTCGCCGTGCTGATACGGATTCATCGTGCCCGCATCGACGTTGATGTAGGGATCGAGCTTTTGAATCGCGACCGAAACGCCGCGGCTGCGCAGCAGACGGCCGAGCGAAGCGGCGGTAATCCCTTTGCCGAGCGAACTGACGACACCACCGGTGAAGAAGACGTACTTCGCCACTATGGGATGACGCGTTTCGGCGGGCTCGGCTGCCCCTCCCGCCCTCGACCATCGCGAACTCTCACGTGCTTCTCATCGCACGACGAGGACGATTTACCCGCCCGCAGCGTAGCAACGGTATCGCGCATCACCGCTCCAAGGAGAACGTACGCCATGGTTTCTAGAGCGCTCTTCGCCTGTATCGCCGTCGTAAGTGCTGCGCTTCCGGCCTCGGCACAACCGTACGACGACGGGCCGCCGCGTCATCATCATCACGACTTCGACCGCTTCGAATGGCGCACGGATCGCGACGACCTAGAACGCGGCCGAACGATCGCCGGAAGGGTCGCAGGCTTCGAACCCTATCGGTTACGGATCGTCCGCCGCGACGGCGACGAACAGGTCGTCGATCTCAAACCTGGCACGATTATTCGTCCGACCGGCGCGACGCCGCAGCGCGGCGAACGCGTCGCCATTCGCGGTTACTACAGTAACGGAACGTTCATCGCGGAACGCGTCTCGCTTCGCGACGACGACTAATCGTCCGAATGCTCGTGTGAACCCACGGCCACGCGTACTTCGGCAACGCGCGGACGCCCGCCATAATCGTCGTACACGCTCACGATTGCGGCGGGAAAGGCGCGTCGCGCCAGGTCCGCGAGGCGAGGCGTCGAGTCCGGCCCGGCTTCCATGAGCAGGACGCCTCCCGGCAGCAGACGGCGTGGCGCATCGCCCAGTAAACGTCGGTATGCGTCGAGACCGTCCGGGCCGCCGTCGAGCGCCACACGCGGTTCGAACGACGTCGGATCGGGCGAGCCGGCAAGGTCCGTCGTTGGAACGTACGGCAGGTTTGCGACCACGAGGTCGAAGCGTTCTCGTGCGGGCAGGCCGTCGAACAGGTCGCTCTCGAAAAATTCGATGCGCCGCTCGACGCCGTGCTCGACGGCATTGCGACGCGCCGTAGTGAGCGCGGATCCCGAACGATCGATCGCCACGACGCGCGCGATGGGCCATTCGAGCGCAAGCGTGACGGCGAGAATACCGCTGCCGGTACCGACATCGCATATCGTCGCCGGCGCCACGCCTGAGGTCGCGTAACGCAGGCGCGCAAGCATGACGAGATGCTCGGTTTCCGGTCGCGGCACGAGCACGTCGGAATTGACGGCAAACGTTCGGCCATAAAAGCCGACCGAACCCACGATGTACGGCACCGGCTCTCCAGCCACCCGGCGGGCGACGGCGGAGCGAATTCGCGCCACGTCGCTTACGCACAGCGGCGCCTCGCCGTGCGAAAAGATCCACGAGGCGTTGCGTTCCAACGCGGAGCCGATCAGCAAGACCGCGTCGAAACGTCCGGACTCGCCCCCCAACCGTAACCGTTCGAGTGCCTCGCCGAGCACGTCTCCGACCGTCACGCGTCGCCTTCGTCGGCGAGCGATTCGACGACCGCCGGGTGTTCCGCATACGCAACTCCATCGAACGACCACGAGGCGTTCCAGTCGGCGATGCCGCGCAGCATCGCCGCCCCCGCGTCTTCGCCGTCATCGTAGCTGACGTCGAACGACGCTACTCGCACGCTCTCGGGAAAAGCGCCCGCGTCGTTCGCGATCGCAAGAGCACTCGTTCCAAAAAACGTCACCGTTGCGAGGTACGTCTCGTCGTCACGTCCGGCACGCAGATGGCCGTAGAGCGCGAGCGTGAGACGGCGCGTCTGCATGTCGACATCGAACGAACCGACGTACGCACCGGCGTACCGCCGGCCGTGCAGGAGCTTTAAGGCGTCGCGATCGCGCGGAGCAAGGCTCATAAGGAGGCGTTCGGGCGGTTAGACCGCCAACGGCGCAATATTCCGTGGCAAGGGCTTGATTTTTGCGAATTCCTTGGCCAGTGCACGATCGTGCTCGACGTGCCAGACGTCCCACGTAGCCTGTAGCCGCATCCAAAACTCGGCTGAAACTCCCAAGGCACGTTCCAACCGCTTTGCCATCTCCGGGCTGAGCGAGCGTCGCCCGCGGAGGAACATGTTGAGATTGCCGCGCGAAATGCCGTGCTTCATTAAACTAGCAATTGCCTTTACCTTCAGATGGTAAATGCGGCGCCGCTACGCGGCGGCTGAAACGGGGTTCTGCGGCGGCGACGAAGACGAGCAAGTCGCCTACGCGTTTCGGCAAGCCGAGGCCGGACGCCCGTGGCCGATATCGTGCGCAAGGTCGTGTCCGAGGCGACTTTCTACTCCTGGAAAAAGAAATTCGGCGCGATGGGCACGGCCGAGATTCGCGAATTACGACAGTTGCGAGAAGAGAACAGCAAGCTAAAGCGGCTCGTTGCCGATCTGAGCCTAACGCCGATGCGCCGGCGCTTCGATTTGCCGTTTTCCCAAGGCCTTTCAGATCAGCGAACGCTGCTCGACGACCCCCAGCATCATCTTCGGCCTCATTTCGCTTCAGGATTACCGAGAGGTCTTGACGGACATGATATCATGATAGCACTATGGCAACAAAGCAGATCGCTATCCGAGTCGATGATGCTACCAACGATCAGTTAAAGGCTCGGGCAAATATCGAGCATCGTTCCGTCAATTCGATTGTTGTCGATGCGATTCACGAATACGCCAAAACTCATCCCGTTTCGCGTGAGCAAATGCTGGCACTCGTTCGGGGCATCGTGAAAGAAGACGCCGCGCTCTTAAAGGCTCTCGCCGAAGCTTAGGCAGCCTGAGGTGTGCAATATCTCACCTCCGAAGACGTTGTAGCGTTTTATCGAGAGGCCATCGGGGAGCCCGACTTGCGGTACCCCGATGGGCTTGAGTCTGCCATCGGCCGGCCACAGCAGTCTGCATTCGGTGAAGAAGCCTATCCGACGCTTCCGCTAAAAACGGCGGCGCTTATGCAATCTCTTGCGGAAAATCAGTCGTTCGTTGACGGAAACAAACGCATCGCGTGGATCTGCGCGAAAGTGTTTCTTCAAATTAACGGGGCTACAATGCATGCCACGGAGCCCGAGGGTTATGATTTGCTGGTCAACGGAATCGCAAATAATATGTCTGTGCCAGATATAGCCGACTGGATTGCGCGGCGCCTATTAGCGTTCGGCAACTCGATTCCTGACGAGTAAGCCGACCACTAGAGCTTGCATCTCTTGCATCCGGAGATCGGCAGCATGCGTCGTCATACTGGCATATAGAATTCACGCCTTACTTTTGCGAAGTAAGCCGCCGCTGGCGTTGCTACGACGGTAGCGAGATCCATGCGAGAGCAGGATGCTTCGAGTACTTCACGGCGTAAGGTCGGCGGCAAACTCACGGAAAGCTTCTCCACTCCGGCGGTGGGCTCGGGCCGCCCGTCGGATCGAGAGCGGCTGCACGGCCACAGGCCGCTGCCAGCATGACGAAGGCGGCCGTGCCCGTAATCCACGCGCACTACATCGAACTCAGGCGGCGGTTTCGCCGGCGAGCAGGCGCGACTTTTCGTCTTGCTGGAGGCGGGCGACGATGCGGCCGAGTGCTCCATCCATGAGGCCGCGGACATCGCCAAAGTTTTCGTTGATGCGGTGGTCGGTGACGCGATCTTGCGGAAAATTGTAGGTCCGAATCTTCTCGCTGCGATCGCCCGTACCGACTTGACTGCGGCGCAGCGAGCCGACGGCTTCTTCTGCTTCCCGCCGTTTGCGATCGGCGAGCACGCTGCGCAGCATCTGCATTGCTCGCTCGCGGTTTTGCAGTTGCGAACGTTCTTCGCTGCACGATACGACGACCCCCGAGGGAAGGTGCGTTATGCGAATGGCGGATTCGGTCTTATTGACGTGTTGTCCACCCGCGCCCGACGACTTGTACGTATCGATCTGCAAGTCTTTAGGCGTAATCTCGATCGTTCGGTCGTCGTCGACCTCCGGAAGGACGGCGACCGTTGCCGTACTCGTATGCACGCGGCCTTGCGATTCGGTCAGGGGAACGCGTTGCACGCGGTGGACGCCGCTCTCGTACTTGAAGAAGCGGTAAGGTTCGCCCGTCTTGATCGCGAGCACGAGTTCCTTAGCGCCGCCGGCTTCGCTTTCGCTTTGCGACAGAATCTCCGTGCGCATGCCGAGCGTCTCTGCATAGCGCGCGTACAGGCGGCCGAGTTCGGCGGCAAATAAGCCGGCCTCGTCGCCGCCCGCGCCGGCACGAATTTCGACGAACACGTCGCGGCCGTCGTTGGGATCGCGCGGGAGCATGAGCTCCGTCAGTTCGGCCTCGAGCGCGCGCCGGCGTTCGCGCAGATCGCGCACCTCGTCCTGCGCCATCTCGTGGAGTTCCGGATCGCTTTTATCGGCGAGCAGTTCGTCGTTGGCGGCGATCTCGGCTAAGAGTTTCTTATAAGCGCGATAAGCGACGACCGTCGGTTCGTTCGCGGCGCGTTCCTTTACGAGCGCCGTGAAGCGCGCTTGATCGAAGTCGCCGCCCGTGTGCGCAAGTGCGGCTTCAATTTCGTCGAAACGTTTCGAGAGCGTTTCCAAGCGGTCGAGATTGAACATATGCGATCCTCGGCGAGCGTCGGCGATGCAGATGAAAAAGGACGAGCCGTTTGCACGGCCCGCCCTCGAAAAACGCCGGCCTCGCTACGCCCCAGTGGCGGCGGCCGACTCCTTCGCTTTTTTGCGCTCGGCGGCTTCGGCTTTCTTCTTGTCGGCAGCGGCGAGACGCTGATTGAATTTATCGACGCGGCCCGCGGTATCCAAAAATTTTTGCTGGCCGGTGAATAGCGGGTGACATGACGAGCAGACCTCGACGGTAATGTCTTTGAGCGTCGAGCCGGTCGTAAACTCGGCACCGCACGCGCAACGAACGTGCGCATCGGTATGCCATTTGGGGTGGATTTTGTCTTTCACAGCCGTGAGAGTATAGCAGAAACGTCACGCAACGGGAAGCGCCGTTGGAAGCGCGAACGGCGCAAGTTGATTTCTCGACGGCGCCATCGCCGTTGCCGCTGGTTTGTGAGGGTCATTGAAGCTCGAAGGCAACGTTCGTACTCTCCGCTCGCTCGCCGTGGCCGTCGCTTTTGCGCTGGCGGCGGCCCTGGCTCCCGATAGCGGAAGTCGCGTCGCCGCACAAGTTCCTCCCCCGCCGCCGCTCCCCAATCCGCGTCAGAACACGCCGAACCCGGCTCAAACCACGATCCCGATCACGGGCGGCAGCAGCAACGCGACGCCGCCGTCGACCATCCCGGTCGCCTCGCCGGCCGCAGACGAGAGCGCACCGCCGGCACGCGGCAGGAGACGGCTCGGCCGCGCGAATGGGGCCCCCGCTTCACCTACCCCGGCCCCTTCCAGCTCGGCCGAACCGGCACCGACCGCGACGCCGACTTCGCCCGCGTTCGCCACGCTCGACGGCACCTGGGAAGTACAGCTTCAATACATCGACCACACGGATTATTCGTTTCTTCGCATCGCGCAGACGCAAGGCGGCCAACTTACCGGGCAGTGGCGCTACGGCGGCAAGGAGTACCCACTTAGCGGCACCTACGACGGCCGTTTGATCAAGTTCGTCGTGGCGATGGCGGACGGTTCGACCTCGTTCTCCGGCTACGTCGAAGGCGCGTCCGATATGGTCGGCCTCGTAGAATTTCCGAAAGTCGCAGGGACGCCGGCGACCTCGAACGCTGCCTTTGCGACGCCGGCACCGGCCGCGCCGGCCAGCATTACGACATCGGGTGGAAGGCGGCGCGGCAAGGCACCGGCCGCGAGCGGCGTCGCGGCGCCGAGACCGACGTACGTGCCCCCGCCGTCCTCGGTGTTGGCCGACGGCATACCGTTCACGGCCGAGCATCGCGGCGCGCCCAAACCCCTGCTCAAGCGCTAACCCCGCGCGGTCGGACCGCTCGAGCCGCGCGTCGAATGCGGGCGGGGATGTCAGATCACGTTTTCGGTTTTCGCACCCGCGCGCTGCACGCCGGCACGCCGCCCGATCCGAGCACGGGCGCCCGCGCCATGCCGATTCACATGAGTACGAGCTTCGTTTTCGATTCGACCGAACACGCGGCGGAACTCTATGCGCTGCGCACCTACGGCAACATCTATAGCCGCATCGGAAATCCGACGGTCGCAGCGTTCGAAGAACGCATGGCGAGCCTGGAAGGCGGCATCGGCGCCGTCGCCACGGCGAGCGGTCTGGCCGCTCAGCTCATCGCCGTCCTCTGCGTCGCGCAAGCGGGTGACCATATCGTCGCGACCACGAGCCTGTACGGCGGAACGATCACGCAGTTTACGGTGACGCTCAAGCGGATGGGAATCGAATGCACGCTCGTGCCGGGCGACGATGTGGCCGCACTGCGCGCGGCGATGCGGCCGCACACGCGGCTGCTCTATACGGAAACGATCGGAAACCCGGCCGGCAACGTCGCCGATCTCGAAACTCTCGCGCGCGTCACGCACGACGCGGGCGTGCCGCTAATCGTCGATAACACCTTTGCGTCGCCCGCGCTCTGCCGGCCGCTCGAATGGGGCGCCGACGTGGTCGTCCATTCGGCAACGAAGTTCACGAGCGGTCACGGCACCGTGATCGCGGGCGTCGTGGTGGAGAGCGGCCGCTTCCCATGGGGCGCGGGACGCCATCCGTTATTGTCGGAGCCGAGCCCAGGTTACCACGGCATGAATTTCGCCGAAACGTTCGGCGAGTATGCGTTCGTGATGCGGGCACGCGCGGAAGTGCTGCGCGACGTCGGAGCGTCGCTCTCGCCGATGAGTGCGTGGCTCTTACTGCAAGGTCTCGAGACGTTACCGCTGCGTATGAAAACGCACGTCGAAAACGCGCGAACGATCGCGAACTTCTTGCGCGAGCGCGAAGAAGTTCGATGGGTATCGTTTGCGGAGCTCGACGACTCGCCGTATCGCCGGCTGGCGCAAAAATACTTACCGGAGGGTGCCGGATCGATCTTTACGTTCGGGTTGCGGGGCGGCCGCGAAGCCAGCCGGGCGTTCATCGAAGCGCTCGAGCTGTGGAGCCACCTCGCCAACGTCGGCGACGCGAAATCGCTCGTCATTCATCCGGCTTCGACCACGCACCAGCAATTGTCGGACGATGAGATGGCGGCGGGCGGCGTAACGCCGGAGACGATCCGGCTTTCCGTCGGGCTCGAAGATCCCGCCGACCTCATCTGGGATCTCGAAAACGGACTGCGCGCCGCACGCGCGGTCGCGACGGCCGCGGCGTCCGCATGATTCTCGAAACGGCTTCACAGCGGCGCGACCTGCTCGCGCGTTCTCGCACGGTCGCAATGGTTGGCGCGTCGCCGAATCCGACGCGCCCGAGTTACTTCGTGTTCTCGTATCTTCGCACGAAAGGGCGGCTCGAGGTGGCGCCGGTCAATCCGGCCGCCACGGCGATCGACGGCATTGCGTCGTATCCGACACTCGCCGCGTATGCCGCCGAACGCGGCGCGCCCGATATCGTCGACGTCTTTCGCAAAGCGGCCGATGCGCCGCAGGTTACGCGCGAAGCGATCGCCGCCGGCGCGAAAGCGATGTGGTTCCAATATGGCGTGGTGAACGACGAAGCGATCCGCCTAGCGGACGAGGCCGGCCTCGACGTCGTGGTCGACCGTTGCATCAAAGTCGAATCGGCACGCTTCGACGGCGGTCTGTCGATGGGCGGACTCGATAGCGGTGTGATTAGCTCCCGGCGCGCCGCCCCGGCGGCGGCGACCCGTCGGCGGTGAGCGACGCGCAGTCTCGCGCGCTCGACGACGCCTTCCTCGGCATCGTCGCCCGTTGGCGGGCCGGCGGCGAAGGCTGCGACGACGCGCAGTTCGAGGCGCACGCGCTCGCGTTATGCGCTTATCAACTCGAACGTAACGTGCCGTACGCGCGCTATGCGGCCTCGCTCGGTGTCGACGGCGCACGTTTACCGCGCACGTGGGGCGACATTCCGGCCGTCCCGGCGAGTGGGTTCAAAGATGCGACGCTCGCCACGTTCGATCCGACGCGCGCGGAGGCGGAGTTTCACACCAGCGGGACGACGGCCGACGTGGCCGGCAAACACTACCTCGAACGCGTCGCACTGTACGACGCTGCGCTGCTCGCCGGCTTCGATCGCTTCATGTTAGCCGACGGGGCTCGCATGCGCTATCTCACCTTCGTGCCGAACCCGCGCCGGCGGCCGCACTCGTCGCTCGGCTACATGATGGGCCACGTGTCGGTCTTACGCGGCGACGGCCGAGCGGCGTACTTCCTCGACGACGACGCCGTCGACGTCGAAGGTTTCGTCCGAGCGCTGCAGGCCGCGAGCGACGAGTCGCAAGCCGTGTGCATCGCCGGAACGGCATTCGCCTTCGCCGCGCTCACCGACGCACTGGCGGCGCAGGGCTCGCCCCTTGCGGCGCCCGCAGGTTCGCGCATCATGGAGACGGGCGGATTCAAGGGCCGCGCGCGCACCGTCGAACCCCAGGAGTTGTACGCGCGCTTGAGCGCAGCGTTAGCGATTCCCGTGCACGACATCGTGGCGGAATACGGCATGACCGAACTCGTCAGTCAGTACTACGACACGCATGCTTCGCGGCGGCAAGCGATGCGGGTGAAGACGGGGCCGCCGTGGTTACGCACGCTCGTCGTCGACACGGGCGGCCGCGAGGTGCCGCTCGGCGAGACCGGCTTCTTACGCCACGTCGATCTCGGTAATCGTTCGTCGGTCGTGGCGATCGAAACGGAAGACCGCGGTTATCGCACGCCGGACGGCTTCGTGTTGCTCGGTCGCGACGCACCGGCGCCCCCGCGCGGCTGCTCGCTCGACGCCGAAGACTTGCTCGCGGCCCGACGCTGAAGCGGCCGGGTGCAGGGAGACGGCTGGCGGCCGTCGCCGACACCGCCCGGCGTTGGTGCGACGCGGATCTTCCGGTGCGGGTCCGCGCGACGCGCACGCTCGTGGAGCGCACCGGCTACTCGCTGCCGACCGTCGAGTATGCGCTCGACCGGCTCTTCGGCGGCATGACGGCGGATGCGCTGCGCGCTACGATCGACGATGAACTCGGCTCGCTGCGAGCGCTCGACGACTTTACTGCGCGGCAAGGCCGCCCGGGCGTGCGCTATCGCCCGGCTGGCCGCGCCGCCATCGTTGCCAGCGAGACGACGATCGGCGTCGCCGTCATTCCGCTCGCCTTCGCCTTACTTGCCGGTTGCGACGTGCTCGTGAAGGACCGTAGCGACGGGCTCGTGCGCGCCGTCATCGAGACGCTCGCCGAAGAGGAGCCGACGTTTGCGGCGCAAGCGACGGCCGACATATGGGACGGCACGGACGTCGAGCGCTCGCGCGAGCGGTTGCGCGACGCCGACGTCGTTATCGCCTTCGGGCGCGACGAGACGCTGCGCGCTATTCGCAGCGAGCTCGCGCCGCACGCACGCTTCGTGGCCTTCGGGCATCGCACGAGCGTCGCGTACGTCGGTCGTGAAGCGCTCGGGGATGCGGATGCCTGCGCGATTGCCGCGAGCGACGCGGTGCGCGATGCGCTGCTGTACGATGGCGACGGCTGTCTCTCGCCACACGCGGTTTTCATCGAGCGCGACGGTGCGCTGTCGCCGCGTGCGTTCGCCGAGGCGTTCGTGCGTGCGTGCGACGCGTTTGCCGTCGAGTTTCCACCAGGTGCCCCTACGCCCGTGGCCGCCGCCCTCGCCTATCGCCGTCGCGCCAATTTTCGCGCAAGCCAAGGCGACGGCGAGGTCTACGACGCTGCGGGCGGCGCATACGTCGTCGCGTTCGATCCTCCGGCGGGCGAGCCGCCGCCGCTCTACGCGCGAACGGTCGGACTCTACGTCGTCGACGCGCCGGACGCCGCGCTCCGCTTCGTGCGGCGCCACGGCCTACCGCTCGAAGGCTTCGCGCGCCGCCCGCAAGGGCGTCCCGATCTGGAGGCGGCGGCACAGGAGTCGGGGGCGCATTACGTTGCCGCGCTCGGCGCCTTGCAAGATCCGCCGCTCGGCGGCGAACACGGCGGCGAGGGGCGGATACTACCGTTCGTGAGCGCTATCTACCGGCCATGACCGATACGCTCGAACGCGTCGTGACGGCGATCCCCGGACCGCGCTCGCTGCGGCTCGCGCGTAAACTCGCCGGCGGCGAAACGCGCGGTGTCACGTACTTCGGCGACGACTTTCCGGTGTTCTGGGACCGCGCGTCCGGCTCGCTCGTCACCGACGTCGACGGCAACCGCTACATCGACGCCACGAGCGCGTTCGGCGTCGCTCTTACGGGTCACGCGAACCCCGCAGTAGCGCGCGCCATCGCCGCCCAAGCCGAACGGCTGCCGCACGCGATGGGCGACGTGCATCCAAGCGAACTCAAAGCGCGGCTCTGCGCGGAACTCGCGGCGCGCGCCCCGGTCGACGACGCGCGCGTGTATCTAGGCTCGAGCGGCGCCGACGCGCTCGAATTCGCGCGCAAGACGGCGTTTCTAGCGACCGGAAAGTCACGTACCGTGGCTTTTGCCGCCTCGTACCATGGACTGAGTTACGGGGCGCTCGAGATCGGCGGCATCGCGAAATTCCGCAGTCCCTGGATCGGCCAACTCGCCGGCACGGCCGACTTCGTTGCATACCCGCGTGCCGAAGAGGACGGCAGCGCGCTTCGGGCGCTGGCCGAGGTCGCGCGTATCTTGGACGAAGACGAGACGGGAGCCGTCGTCGTCGAACCGATCCAAGGCCGCGCCGGCGTCATCGTGCCGCCCGACGGATTTCTGCGTGAGCTTGCGGTGCTCTGTCGCGAGCGCGGCGTCGTCTTGGTTCTCGACGAGATCTATACGGGCTTCGGGCGCACCGGAACGCGCTTCGCTTGCGACCGCGACGGCGTGAGGCCCGACGTTCTCTGCGTCGGCAAAGCTCTGGGCGGCGGCTTCCCGATTTCGGCGGCCATCGTAGCTCGCGAGTGCGCCGACGCCTGGGCGCCGTCCGGCGGCGAAGCGCTGCACACGGCGACCTACCTCGGTAATCCGATGGCTTGCGCTGCGGCGCTTGCGAATCTCATCGAGATGGACCGGCTCGACGTTACGCGGCTCGCTCACGAGCGCGAGGCGCAGGTTGGGGAAGCACTTCGGGCGATCGCCGGGCGGCGTGCCGAAGTCGGCGCCGTTCGCGGACGCGGCTTGATGTGGGCGGTCGACTGCACGAACGCCGCAGTAGCTAACGCAACGGTCGTCCGGGCGCTCGGTCACGGCCTGATTCTCTTGCAAACCGGCACGGGCGGCGCGTCGATCGCTTTTTCGCCGCCTGCGGTCATCGACGACGCGCAGCTCGCGCGCGCGTTTGCGTTATTCGAAGCCGCAGTCGACGTGCCGGCGGCGCCGTCCGGCGAATTAGTACGGCAGTGAAGGAACGTTATCGCGTCGGTATCGTCGGCGCGAGTTTCGGCGCTCTGGTACACGCGCCCGCGTTCGCAGCGCAAGGCCGCTTCGACGTCGTCGCGATCGCTTCGCCCAATCGCGCAAGCGAGGTCGCGCGGCGGCGCAACATCGCGCATGCCTTTCCATCGGTCGAGGCGATGCTCGCTGCGACCGACCTCGACGTCGTTTCCATCGCGGCGCCGCCGTTCGAACACTACCGGGCCGTGCTCGCAGCACTCGAACGCGGCATGCACGTCCTCTGCGAGAAGCCGTTCGCGCTCGACGTCGGTGAAGCGCAGACGATGCTCGCGGCAGCCGAGCGCGCCGGCACGGTTTGTGCGCTCGCGCACGAATTTCGCTATGTGCCCGCACGTCTCGCCCTCCGCGAACTCGTAGAGAACGGGCACCTCGGGCCGCTGCGCGCCATTGAGGTAACGACGGCGTTGAGTTTCCTGCGCGCGGACGGCGGCCGTCCGAACTCGTGGTGGTTCCAACGCGTGCGCGGCGGGGGAATCTCCGGCGCCATCCTCTCGCACGGCGTAGACCTTGCGAGCTGGCTCGCCGGACGTCCGCCGCATCGCACGGCGGGTTACGAGCGGACGGCCAACCCCTTGCGCCATGTGGACGGCGAGACGTTCGCAAGCGACGTCGCCGACGGCGCGTTCGCCACGATCGACTACGGCGAGGGTCTCGTGGCAACGGTGTGGGCCGACGGAACTCGGGCCGCGCCGGGCAGCACGACCGCCGTTCACGGCGAACGCCGCACCGCCGTTACGAGCGGACCGAACATGCTCGACCTACGCACGTTCGTCGTCGACGACGAGGAAACGGCGGAGCTCGAGATCGCCGCTGCGCCTCACGGTCATCTGGCCGCAGCCCATCCCAATCTGCCGCCGTTCGTCGCGCTGCTCGACGACTTCGTCGCAGCGCTCGACGGTAATCCTAGCACGATTCCGACCTTCGCCGACGGCCTCGAAACACAACGCGTCTTGGCCGCAATCGGATACGGCCGCTAAGCTCCGCGCCGGCCGTGAGCGCACGCACGATGCGCGCGTAAGCCTGCAAGCCGCGACCTCGGTGGACCGACGCCTCTTAAATGGCAGCCCCTAGCGGGAACGACGATATCGCGCGCCCGCGCAAGCTTACGCTCGGGCTGGCGCTCGTCGCGGCGTTCGTCTCCCTCCCAATCCTCGCCGTTACGCTTTTGTTGGCGGGCGAAATCCGATCGTCGATCGCCTTCGATCGACTGGAACGCGACGGCCTCAAGCACGTCGCCGCGCTGGCGCGCGTCTTCCACGACGCGAACGACCTGCGCATCGCACAGACCTGCGGGCTCACAACGGACGTGACGCCCGCGCGAGTCGACCGCGACATCGCCGCAATGGACGCGCTCGAAGCTCGCCGGCCGCTGGCCGCCGAACGATGGTCGGGTACCGCACGGGCCTGGCGAGAAGGGCCCCCGCAGCGCGCGCGCAGGCGCTGAGCCGCCGCGCCGAACGGCTCTTCGCCCCGCTCGCCGATGCGGCGCACTTGACGTACGATCCCGACGCGGCGGGCATCCAGCTCGCCGACGCGCTGACCTACCGCCTGCCGAGCGCCATCTACCAACTCGGCGAAGCGCAGCGCAGCACGTGCGATGCGTCGACCATTTGGATTCCGGCCCGGCTCGCGCGCTACGGCGGCGCTGCGGACGTCTATCTGCGCGATGGTTTAGGCGACGTGCGAGACGGCATATCGCTCGATCCGCGCCTCGACACACCGCTCTCGGCGCACTTAGCGGGGGCGTCCGCGGCGTCCGGCGCGGCCGATGCCGCTATCGCGCGGGCGGAAACGGCCCGGCGCCCAGTCGTCTCGCCGGTACGTCACACCCTTGCCGCGGCCGTGTCGCAACTCGAAGCGCTGAGCGATACGATACGTCCGGCGCTGGGCGCGATCGTGTCCCAACGGCTGCAAGAGCGCGAAAAGCGCTTCCGCTACACGCTACTGCCCGGCATCTTCGGGATGCTTGCCGCGGCGCTCATCGTCTTCTTCGGGGGACGCATTGCCCTGCAGCGCGTGGAACTGACTCGCGTACGGCGGAGCGCCGAAGAACTGCGGCATATGGCCACGCACGACGCGCTCACCGGACTCTCCAATCGCTCGGCGTTCGTCGCCGAATTGGAACGCGTGACGACGGAAGTGCGTGCCTCGGGCGGAGCGGCTGCCGTGCTCTTCATCGATCTCGATAACTTCAAGCTCGTTAACGATAGTCTCGGTCACGCGGCCGGCGACGTGGTGCTCTGCGCCGTAGCGAAGCGGCTCGACGAAGTCGCGCGCGCGGTCGGTGCGCGACTGGTCGCACGCTTCGGCGGCGACGAGTTCGCGATGCTGGTCGACGACCCGGTGACCGGGGCCATGCAGGCGCGCGTGGAGGCGGGTGCGGCGCACATCAATACGCGTTTAGCGCAGCCGATCGTGGTGGAAGCGGATACCAGTAACGAACTGATCGTCACCGCGAGCGTCGGCATTGCGAACATCGACCGCACGGCGGTCGACGCGGCGGCGGGCGTGTTGCGCGACGCCGATGCGGCGATGTACGAAGCGAAGGGGAGCGGCCGCGCGCGTTCGGCCGTCTTCGGCGCGGCCATGCACGAACGTGCGAACGAGAAGTTACGCTTAGCGGGCGAATTGCGCGCAGCGCTCGCCCGCGACGAATTTCGCCTCGCGTACGAACCGATCGTACGCCTGGAAACGCAGACGCCGACCGCCTTCGAAGGCTTGGTTCGCTGGCAGCACCCCGAGCGGGGGTATCTCATGCCCGGCGCGTTTCTGCCGCTCGCCGAAGAGACGGGGGCGATCACGCTGATCGATCGCTGGGTCTTGCGCGAGGCGATCCGCGCGCTCGCCGCAGCGCAACCCGAAGCGGGCATCGTGCACGTCAACGTCGCCGCGCGCGATCTCGGCGAAGACGCTTTCGTCCACGACGTCGCGGCGCTGCTGCACGAATATCGCGTATCGCCCGCGCTGCTGGCGCTCGAGATCACGGAAACCTCGCTCATCAAGTCGGGCGAGCGCGCGGAGCGCACCATCGCGAGCTTGCGCGAACGCGGCGTGCGCGTGTGGCTCGACGACTTCGGCGTCGAATATTCGTCGCTGCGCTACCTGCACCGGCTTTCCGTCGACGGCCTCAAAATCGATCGCAGCTTCGTCGGCGGAACGAACGGCGAACTGGCGGCGCCGGCGATCGTACGGATGATCTTGGAACTCGCGAATTCGCTCGGGCTCGACGTCATCGCCGAGGGCATCGAAACGGCGGCGCAACGCGACGCACTGTGCGAACTCGGTTGCTTGCGAGGCCAAGGATATCTGTTCGCTGCGATGGCGAAGCAGCCCGCGGCTAGCGTCTCGCTCGCCTAGGCGCTCGTCGCTACTTCGCGTTTGTCGAGAAAACGCCACGCGACGTTAAGTGCGACGACGGTCGTGCGACGTCGCACATCGTCGCGCGTGCCAGGAAGCGTCATGCGTCGCACGACCGGCGCGCCGTCGCGCGCGGCGACCGCTACGTACACGAGCCCGACCGGCTTACCGTCGGTGACGCCCGAAGGACCTGCGATGCCGGTCGTCGCGATGGCGACGTCGGCGTCGAGGCGCGCACACGCGCCGCGTGCCATTGCGACGGCCACCTCTTCGCTTACTGCGCCGTGTCGGCGCAGTAGCATTTCGTCGACGTCGAGCAACGCCGTTTTCACGGCGTTGTCATAGGCGACGATACCGCCGCGAAACGTTTTCGAGGCACCGGGCACGCGGACGATCGCATCGGCAACGGCGCCACCCGTGATCGATTCAGCGGTGGCGAGCGTCGCACCGCGCGCGGCGAGCCGCGCCAGCAGCGCACCCTCGAGCGTATCGTCGTCCACGCCGAAAATGCCCTCACCGATCCGTGCGCGCAGCTCCGCTTCTACCGGTGCGATCAGCGCGTCCGCTGCAGTGCGATCGGCGGCTTTCGCCATGATCTTGACGTCGACGCGAAAGGTATGTGCCAGTACGGCGATCTTCGGATTTTCGAGCATGCGGAAGAGCGGCTCGATCCGTTCGTCGACGACCGATTCTCCGATGCCGACGGTATGCAGCGTACGCGTGTAGATCGCCGTGTCGAGCTTTCGATTCGCGACGAGCCAGGGCAGAAAGCGTTCGGCGAGCATCGGCCGCATTTCGCTCGGCACGCCCGGCATGCAAGCCACGAATTTACCGTCGGCGCGCAGCGCGATGAAGCCCGGTGCGGTGCCGTGCGGATTGTCCATCACGACGCTGCCTTTCGGCAAAATCGCCTGCCGGCGATTATTGGCCGTGATCGCACCCGGGCGCCCGAATGCTGCGAAGCGTTCCTCAATTGCGGCAACCGACGGCTCGTGCAACTCGAGCGTCGTGCCGACGGCGGCGGCGACCGCATCTTTGGTCAGGTCGTCGACCGTCGGGCCGAGGCCGCCCGTGGTGACCACGCCGTCGGCACGTTCCAGCGCGCCTTGCAGCATTGCCGCGAGCCGGGCGGTGTTGTCGCCGACGGAATGCTTCGCGTACACGTCGACGCCGGAATCGGCAAGGACCCGGGCGATGTGCGCGCTGTTGGTGTCGATCAGGTGCCCGAGCAATAACTCCGTCCCGATCGTGACGATCTCGACGCTGGTCGTCGCCACTACAGGACTTCGGGCCGCATGCGCTCGAGTTCTTCGCGGAACCAGGCCGGATACGTCACCTTCACCTCGACGTCGAAGCCTTCCGCAACGGCCATCATCGCCGCACGACGCTCGGGTGAGGTCTCCAGCCGTGCGCGATTTCGTTCGCGCTGCGCGTTCTGGCAATCGATAAAGCGCACGAACGTCGCGTCGAGCGCCTTTTGCAAGCGCGCGCGCAGCTTTCCGCCGACCCGCGGCGCGATGCCGCCGGTCGAGATCGCGATGCGCACGGGGCCCGCCTTGACGATTGCCTGCATTGCGACGAACCCGTGTTTGGGTTGATCGATCGCGCATAGTAAGAAACGATGCCGGTCGGCGAGCGCGCGCAAGCGGATCGACAGCGCCTCGTCTTGCGGCGTCGAGATCACGAAGAACGCGTCGGCGACGTCCTCGTCGCGCAACGCCTCGACTTCAGTCAACCAGGTAACGTCGGCTCCCACCTCGCGTAATGCCGCATCTTTCTCGATCGCTTCACGGTCGTCGCGCGCGCCGATCACGACGCACTTACGGCCGCGCACGTTCAGTCCGACGGGAAAAAACACGAACGGATATTCGGTTACGTCGTTCGGCATCGTTGCCAGGGCCATCAGAAATCCACCGGACGCAGGTAATAGTCGTTGATCGCCGTGGTGCTCAGCATGGCCGTCGTCGGCAGATGGCGCTTCCAATGCGTGCCGTCTACGCGACCGCGCACGAGTGCGACGTCCTCGGCGATGAAACCGCGCGCGACGATTTTCGCGTCGCTGAAGCCCGCTAACAACAGCGCGAGAATCCCGTCCGCCTTCCGATAGGTAATGCCGAGATCGGTTTCGTCGGTCTGGTTCGCTTCCAGATCCGCGCTCGGCGCTTTGGCGACGATGCGCTCTGGTACCCCGACGTACCGCGCCAACTGCCAGACTTGCGTCTTGAACAGATCGCCGATGGGATTGAGCGGCGGCGTATCGTCCGCATGCCAGGTAAAGTAGCCCATCATCCGCTCCGTCTTGTTTCCAGTGCCGATCGGCAGCGCACCTAAACGCGCCGACTGATCGAAAAGGACGAGCATGCGCGTTCGCGCCATGACGTTGCCGCGACGCCGGGCGTCCGCACCCAGCTCGTATTGCAGATAGCCGTCGACGGCGGCCGTAATATCGATCGTGCGCTCGTTACAGCCGAGCGCGTCGACGACGGCTCGTGCGTCGGCAAGACTGTCGCTACTCGAGGTGCGATACGGCATGCGGACGGCGTGCACGTTTTGCGCCCCCAGCGCCCGCACGCACAGAAACGCGACGAGCGCGGAATCGACGCCGCCGGAGAGCCCGAGCACCGCCCGCGAAACGCCCCGGCGCACGACGAGTTCGTCGCGAAGAAACGCTTCCAACCACGCCGTGGCGAGCGCGCAGTCGATGTCGAGCGACGCGGCTCGCGGCAGCGTCGCGTCGACGACGGTGGTTGCAGCAGTGCCGTTCACGACGCCGCCTCGAGCGCACAGCCGGCAAACGCTCCGCCTTCCAGCAGATCGGGCAATACCGATGAAAGATTTCCGAGCAGCGGCAAACGCGCGCGCGCGAGTTCGACGTCGGAGGGATCGAGGTCGAATTTGAGGATCCCGGCGCCGAGCGCCGGCAGAGCGCCGATCGTATCGCCGAAGGGATCGAGCGCGAACGACGACCCCGACATTCCCTTCCCGCCTTCGAATCCGGCCAGTCCCGCGTACAGCACGAACACGCCGTGTTCGACGGCGTACGAGCGCAGGACGTTACGCCAATAGCTCACGCTCTCGAGCTCCGGGCCCACGAGCCCGCGGCCCGGCGACGCGCTCGGAACGATGAGGATGCGGGCGCCTTTGACGGCAGCAATCGTCGGTACGATCGCGTGCCAGGCATCTTCGCATATCAGCATCGCTGCACGTCCTGCGCTCGTTTCGAACGCGTCGATGCGTCGGCCGCGCGATACGAAGCGCGCTTCATCGAAGACGCCGTACGTCGGCAGAAAGAGCTTGCGGTGCACGTGCACGATCGCATGCCGGTCGGCTTCGATGCGTACGTACAACGCCGCATTGTAATACGTGCCTTCGGAATTCTCGTAGAAACCGATCGCGACGTCGACCGGCCGAAACGCGACGCCGTCGTGCGCCCCGCGCCAGGTTTGGGCAATGCGCTCGGCCATCGCCTCGGCCGGCATGGCGAGCGCATAGACGCCGCCTTCGAGGAAATACCCCGTCAGCGCCGCTTCGGGTAAAACGAGCAGATCGTAGGCGACCCCGTCGTGCGCGAGCTCGCCGAACGTCGCAGCGAGTTCCCGAAGATTGGTTGCGATGTCGCCCTTACGCGGTTTGGTCTGAATGAGGGCGACGCGCACGGCCCGGCTCACGCGCTCGCGGCGAGCGGTTCGACGGCCGACTGCGACATCTGCAAGACGATCTCTTCTGCCGGATACGTCCAGATCTCCGCAAGCGTCGGATGTAGGTGCGGTATCTTGACGAACTCCCCGACCGTACCACCGTAAAACATCGCGACGATCGCTTCGTGGATGAGATCCGAGGCCTCGGCACCGACGACCGCGGCCCCGAGAATGCGACCGCTTTCGGCATCGGCCAGCATTTTCACGAAGCCTTTCGTTTTGTTGATGGCGACCGCTTTTCCGTGTTCGGCAAACAGATACGACCCGGCGAGATAGCGCACGTGCTGCGCCTGCAGTTCCTTTTCAGTGCTGCCGACGATTGCGATTTGCGGATCGGTAAAGATCGTATGCGTGCGCTGCAGTGCATAATCGGCGTGCTCGCTGCCTCCCGTTATGGCATTGCGCGCCGCAACTTCGCCTTGATAGATCGCCACGTGAACGAGCGGGTATTCGCCCGTCACGTCGCCCACGGCGAAGATGTTGGGTACGCAGCTGCGCAAGTCGGGACCGACGACGATCCCGGTCATCGCATGGCACTCGACGCCCGCGCGCTCGAGATCGAGACCGTCCGTATTGGGCACCCGGCCCAGCGCATAAAAGATGTCCTCGGCTTCGACTGAGTCGCGTTCGCCGTCGTGCAAGTAATGCACGACCTTGCGGCCGTCGCGCACCTCGACGTGCGAAAGTTGCACGCCGGTTCGCACGTCGATGCCTTCCTGACGGAAGTACGTCGTCACTGCGTCGCCGACATCGTCGTCCTCCGTCGACAGCAAGTGCTTCGCCCGAATCAAGAACGTCGTTTTGACGCCCATGCGGGAGAGAAACTGGCCGAGTTCGCTGCCGGTATAGCCGCCGCCGAGCACGACGATGGAGGCGGGCAGACGGTCGCGATCGAGCACGGCGTCGCTGTCGACGTAGCCCGCTTCGGCCAGGCCCGTGATGACCGGCGGCGCGACCGAGCTGCCGGTTGCCACGATGACGTTCCTTGCTTCCAGGAGATCGTCGCCGACCCGAATTTGCGTCGACGACTCGAAGCGAGCTTGCCCGACGAACAGCGGAAACGTCTCGAGCGCGGCCTTGCGGTACTCGGCGAAGCCGTCGATGATCTCGCGTTTACGTGCGAAGATGTGCTTGAGGTCGATGCGCGGCTCGTCCGCGTGAATGCCCAAAGCCGCCCCCTCGCGCACCTCGTGGACCAGATCGCTCGAGGCCAGCAGCGTCTTCGACGGCATGCATCCCTTGAGGATGCACAAGCCCCCGAGCGGTCCGCGGTCGACGAGCGCGACGCTCGCGCCGAGGTCGCGCGCCGTGCGTGCCGCGGCATATCCGCCGCTGCCGGCGCCGATGACGACGAGATCGAATACACGGCGGTTCACGTCTTCTCCCAACCCGGCGGAACGGCGGTTAGGTGCACCGAAAGGCGTGCCCCGAATGTCCGCTCAGGCAACGTTCGGCGCGCGTGCCAAACCGCTCTTGCGGTCGTTCGGCAGCGCTGCCGTCTCCGCACCGTTCGCGCTCGCTTTCGTCGCGCTCGGCGGATGTGCCCTCGGCTTTTTTGCGTGGTATGGGACCGCCGTACGCGCCGCCCGGGGCGCCCAGGCGCTCGGCGACGTGGGCTTGATCGTGGCGCTCGTCGCCGGTCTCCTGGTCGCGACGCTCGGCTGGTACGGATACGGAGAGTATTTCGCTCGGCGCGCGGGCATCGCGCGGACGACTGCGCTCGCCTGGGATGCCCCGTCGTGGCTGGCGTTCTTCGTGCCCGTTGCAGGCCTCGTTGCACCGGCTCGCTTCGGTAGCCCGTCGCTCGGGCTCGCGCTCGGCATCGCGCTGTTTTTACTTGCAAAGATTCTGGTCGCCGCGCGCTTCGTCCACACCGTGCGCGATGTGTTGACGACGTTCGTCGTCACCCGCGTTTCGATCATCGTCGTAGCCGAACTCGCTTCGATCGTCATCGCGGAGCGCCCGGGGTTGCACGTATCGGAATCTTCGAATCCGCTGCTCGCCGTCTGGGGCCGCTGGGACGCGGTTCACTATCTCGACATCGCGACCCGCGGCTACTACGGCACCGACATGGCCTTCTTTCCGCTCTTCCCGGCGCTGATCCGCATCGTCGGAGCGGCGCTCGGCAGCGGCCTGATCGCCGGGCTCTTGATCTCCAACGTCGCGCTCTTCTTCGGATTGCTGTTCTTCTACAAGCTGGTCGAGCATCAATACACCCGCGCCGTCGCTCACCGCGCGATCTTTTACGTCTCGATTTTTCCGACCGCGATTTTCTTCTCAGCCGTTTACACGGAATCGCTATTCTTTGCGCTCACCGTCGCCTCGTTCTACTATATTCGCGAGCGCCGTTGGCTTACGGCGGGTGCGATCGGGTTCTTTGCGGCGCTCACGCGCGTCGAAGGCGTGCTGCTCGTCGTGCCGTACGCGATCGAAGTGGCGGCGGTGAGCGGCGCGGGGCATCGTCTACGCGCGCTCGGCAATGCGCCGCGCGCGACGCGCATTCTGGCCGGAGCCGGGGCGATCGTGCTCGGGCTCGCGGCCTACATGGCGTACCTATGGATCCTCAGCGGCGACCCGCTGTACTTCTCGCACGTGCAGTCGCATTGGAACCGGCGTTTATCGCCGCCTTGGACCAGTTTGTGGCACGCCTACACGGTGTTCGCGATCGGCTTCCGCCATAACGAGCCGTCGATCATCGCGAATCAAGCGATCGAAGTCGCTTTCACGCTGCTGATGATCGGCATCGCCATCGCCGGCTTCCGGCGCTTACGCCCGTCGTTCACCGCGTACATGGCGCTGTCGATTCTCGTGCCGATGTCGACGTCGAGCCTGATGAGCATGCCGCGCTTCGCGCTCGTGCTTTTCCCGATGTTCGTGCTCCTAGCGCTATGGGGCGGCAAAGCGTGGGTGAACAACGCAATCGTGGCGTTCTCGTTGCCGCTACTCGGCTTGTTCACGGTCCTCTTCGCCGATTGGTATTGGGTCGCTTGAACGACGCGGACGTGGTACGGGTGACGGACGTCGTCGTCGATCCGGTAACGAAGCAGCCTCACCTCGTCCACCGGCTCGTGCGGCGCCGCGGCGTCCGCCAATTCGTGAAGTTCGCGATCGTCGGAACCTCGGGCATGCTCGTCAACCTGGTAGTGTTCACGCTGTTGCAACATGCAACGCCGCTCGCCGAGCAGCCCGCGCGGTTCACGCTAAACTATGCCACGTCGTTCCTTTCCGGCGGCGTCTCGAATTATTTCCTCAACCGCGCCTGGACGTTCCGCACGAGCGCGCGCGGCCACGCGCTCGTGCAAGGCGCGCAATTCATCGTCGTGTCGCTGGTGGCGCTGGCCGTGGGCCTCGTGGTATCGAATTTCGTCAAGCCGCAGCTCGGGCCGGGCCACAAGACGTGGTTGATCGCTACCGTCGCTGGGATCGCGGTCAACTTCTTCGTCAATAAATACTGGACGTTTCGCGAAGCGACGTGAACGCTTCGCCCCTCCGCACGTGGTACGTCGCGCTCGGCGCGGCGTTACTCGTCGGGCTCGTCTTGCGCGTGCACGGATTGCACGACCCGCTGCTCGACCACCCCGGCTGGCGTCAAGGCGACACGGCTGCGATCGCGCGCAATTTTGCCACGCTCGATCTCAACCCGTTTCACCCACAGGCCGACTACGACGGGCCACCCCCCAACTATGTCGAGCTGGAACTGCAGATCGTGCCGTTCCTTGCGGCACTGGGCTATAAGCTCTTCGGCGTTCACGAAGTCTTCGGCCGCTTAATCTCGATCGCGTTCAGCCTCGGGACGATCGCCGTCGTGGCATACTTCGCGCGCGAGCTATTCGCGAACAGCCTTGCGGGCGTTGTCGCGGCCTGCGCGTTCGCGCTGTATCCCGGCAGCGTGTATTACGGCCGCACGTTCATGCCCGACACCGCGATGACGTTCTTCCTCGCCGCCGCGCTCTACGCGGCATATCGCTGGATCGTGCTCGACGGCGTGCGGTCGACGCGACGTTTTGCGATCGCGGCCGCGCTCGCCGCGACCGCAATCCTCGCGAAGCCGGTGGCGCTCGTCGCGCTGGTACCGATTGCGGCGCTACTGTTAGCGGAGCCCGGACGGCGCGAGGTGCTGCGTGCGCCGGCGACCTATGCATTCTTCGCGCTTGCCGTCGTGCCGTACGCGGCCTACGACGCGTACGTGCGCTCGATCGCCGAATGGCATTGGGCTAGCGGCATTACGGCGCTGCACGTCGTTCCGGCGCTGCGGGCAGCCCTGGCCTCACCCGCGGCGTTCGTACAAAAGCTGCGGCTCTTTCGCGACGCCCTCGGCATGCTGCCGGCGACCATGCTCGGCACGGTGGGCGCTATCGTCGCCGCGGGAGCGCTCGCAACGCCGCTCGGCCGGCGTGCACGGGTGCTTTTATGGTCTTGGCTTGCGGCGGCACTCGTCTACGCGTATGCCGTCGTGACGGTCGAACGCGTCGACTATTACTTGTATCCCTTCTTGCCGCTCGGGGCGCTGTGGACGGGAGGTCTGGCGGCATACGCCGCAGCGCGTCTGCGGGCGCCGCTGCACCGCCGCGTCGCAGTGCTTACGGCAGCGGCCCTATGCGCGATCGCGATCGTCGCCGGCCGCCGGGCAGTCGCACCGTACTACGCGTATTCCGCCTCCGTCTACCGTGCCGCCAAGGCGCTCGACGCGACGCTCGCGCCCGGAACGCTCGTCGTCATGGGACATTACGATCCATCGGTGCTGTACTACATCGACCGCAAAGGCTGGGAAGAAGACCCGTATCTTTGGACGCCGTTCGACGAGCAGAGCGCGATTCGCAAAGGCGCGCGCTATTACATCGCGATCGAAAACAACCGGCTCGAACGTAACGTCGAACTCTACGCCTGGCTGCAACGCTTTCCGCGCCGCTCCGCGGTCGCGAAGTGGCCCGTCTACGAGACGGACCCCGCCAAGATCATCCCAGGCGCCGAAGTCCGTTGGCGCGCCTTTCGCAACGACGAACGCGCCGGCCGGCTTCCGGGGCCCTCTGGCCGCGTCCCTCGGTAGCCATCGTTAGTGCATCGAAGCGGCCAGGTATCACGCCCGTGCTGAGTATGGTAGGCTCTAGAAACGTACGAGCCATGCCGACGTGGCGGAGAAAATATGGCGATGGAGACGCAGCATGATCGAGCCGACGCCGGGACTAGTAACGCTTACCGAGTTCGAGGAGTTGCTGGCGAGATCCGACGTAAAGCTCGAATGCATTGCGGGTGAACCACTGGCGTTCGCAGGCGGATCGGTCGCCCACGGCATTCTCTGCGCCAAAGTGATCTCGATGCTAACGAACGCAACGAGAGCCAATTGCCAGACGTTCACGTCGGACGTTGCGCTCCTGTTGCCGAATAGCGGTAGCTACGTGTTCCCGGACGCGAGCTACACGTGCGAGCGGCTCGATCCGAGTGCGATTGCGATACGGGCGCCAATGCTCGTCGTTGAAGTTATCTCCGCGGATAGCGTCCGGCGAGATCGCGTCGAGAAACTCGACGCATATCAATCGCTATCGTCGATTCAAGAGTACCTGCTCATCGACTCGCGCCGAACGTGGGTTGCGGTCTACCGGCGCTCGGGGCCAACCTGGACGGAAACGACGTACCACGACCCTGAAAACGTCGTCGAGCTGGTATGCGTCGACATCAAGCCGACACTCGGTGAACTATATGCGGGTACGGAAAGAATCCGTACGGCCTGACGACATACGCCGGCGGCGCAAGTGCCGACGTTTGGAAAGAGACGTCGCTACATATGGCAGTGCCGGACAAAGCCATCTCTTTGCAGATGATGCATATGCCAGAGTGGAATTTACCATCCACCTGAAGCTGTTTCAATCGGCCGCAATCAAGCGCTCCGCACCCCGCATGAGTTCGTACTACCCGGTGAAGACGCGAGATCATGCGAAAAGACGGCTCGCGTCTCATCATCGAGCCGGCCGCACCGCGCTCATTGATCGCGCTCCTACGGACGCTGTCACCGCTTCAAGACGATTTTGCGCCAATACAAGAGCTTCCGCTCGATGATGTCGATTTGTAGTGGGCTACCTGGTTGACACCAATATTATTTCCAAACGATCGCCCTAGCAGCGTTGGTAACCGATGAGTTATCGCGAATCGCCGAGTTGCCGCGAGAGAATGGGGTGCGGCCCGAATCCGGGAGGGGTTCGAGCTACGGCAGCGGCAACAGTGAGGCCGCGGGCGCGAGCGTTTCGTCGGAGGCCTTTTCGGGCGAACCGGATTCAACGAGCTGGCGGTAATTGGTCAGGCGTGCGCGCAGACGAGTGACGTCGCGGCCGAGTTCGGTCGATTGGCGGATGGCTCGCGTGAGTTCGCTCGAATCGAAACTGTAGTCGAAGCGTTGCAGCGTTGCGACGATCGCATTGCTCTGAAGATGCAGCGCCGCGTACGAGCGGCGCAGGGCCAGGCCCTGTTCGCGGTAAGCGGGGTAGTTCGAGAGCACGATCTCGCGCTTCACGCGCGCCTGCTGTACTTCGCTGCGCAGTTGCGCCAAGCGCACGCTTTCCGGATCGTATTTGGCGGCCGCCGAGAGCGTCTCGAGTGCGTCGTCGAACTTAGAGGCAACGAATTCTTGCGTCGCTAGTTGCAACAAGACGGTCGAGAGGCCGCTACGGGCGTGAACGTTCTTGGGATCCACGCGGAGCGCGAGCTTGTACGCCGTGGCGGCTTCGGCCGGATTCTGATGAACGAGCGCGACGTCGCCCTGATGGATGCGCGTACGCACGAGGAAGTGCGCGATATCGTTCGCGCAGCCGTTCGTCGTTAAGAGAACGGCGAGAAGTGCGAGCGAGCGAAACGGTAGGGACATCGGCGCCTCCCAAGCGTCTAGAACGGGGCCGTCAATGCGGCCGGTGGAACACGTGAGCGCCCGCTGCGATGAGATACGCACCGGGAATCAAGATGATCTGCGAGAGCGTCCAGCCGGCGATCGCCGTGACTGCGAGCCAGAACACCATTGCGCGAACGTCGGCGATGGGCCGCTCGCCCTTCACCGCTTGATCGGTGATGTACGCCGTGGTCGGATCGACGAAGAACGAGAACGCGATCGTCCCGATGCCGTTGACCAGACCCGACAGGCCGGTAGCGGTCGTGCGTGCGTCGAGATCGATCACGCTTGCGTAGAATGCGGCGACGACGCCGATCGCGTATACGGCCGTCACGACGACGTTACCGATCAATAATTGCAGCGGCAACGCGCGCGGCGAGAAGCTTCGCAGCGATCCGAGCGGTGGAACGGTCACGGTGCGCAACACGTCGTACACGACGCGCGGATCGGCCAGGCGCGAGACGGCCCCGAGCATCGAACGGCGGCGTTCGAACGCGTGAACGCCGCGCATGAACAGGAAGATGAACGTCGGCAACAACAGCGTACCGACGACCGATCCTACCATGCCCGCAGCGACGATCGCGCGCAACTGCAACGGAAAGAGCGCGGGAATCGCGCCCGTGCAGGTCGCGATGTGCGCCGCGCCGTCGGCTAGGCTGCCGAGCGCCGGCGTAACGACGAGCGTGGCCAGACGACTCGCGAGCGTAAAGAAGTTGAACAGCGAGATCGAGGTGCCGATCCGTCCCGTACGCACGCCCGCAATTCGTCCGGCATAGGCGCCTATTTGTAATGCCGTGACGGCCACATTGAGCGTCACGGCGATGGCGAGCGACGGCGACCAAAACGCATAATGCCCGAGCGCCGCCAGTTCGTTCGCGCCGCACGGCGCCGCGTGCGCCGGGCTCGGCGTCACGCTGCGCTGGTGCGCAGGCGAATCTCCTCGTCTTCGACGGGTCCGAGCACGCATAATCCGAGCCCGCGCGGCTCGAATAATTCGCGGCCCAGCGCCGCCACCTCGTCCACACCGACCGCGTCGATCGCCGCCTCGATCGCTTCGATTTCGAAGTGCCGGCCGAAGTTGAACTCGCTACGCCCCAGACGGATCATGCGACTCGAGCTACTCTCGAGCCCGAGCGTCATGCTGCCCTTGAGATGGTCGCGCGCGAGCGTGACCTCGGCCTGCGTCGGCCCGTGCTCGGCAAAGGCGGCGAGTTCGGTCGCGACCACGTCGATGCACTCATCGACGGAATCCGGCGACGTCCCGGCCGAGACTCCGAAAAGCCCGGCTTCGCGGTACCCTTGCTGAAACGTGTAGACGCTGTAGGCGAGCCCGCGCTTCTCGCGCACTTCCTGAAACAACCGGCTGGACATGCCGCCGCCTAGAATCGTATCGAGCACCGATAACGCATAACGCCGGTCGTCGCGCACGGAGAGCCCGCGCATGCCGAGCACGACGTAGGCCTGCTCCGTGTCTTTCTTCTTGACGAGCGTCGCCGGCGTTAACGCCGGACGGTCGGCGACCGGCGCGTCGACCGAACCCGCGAAGCCCGCGAATGCCTGCTCGACGAGCGTCACGATGTGGTCGTGATCGACGTTTCCCGCTGCAGCGAAGACGCACACGTTGGGCGCATAATGGGCGCGCATGTGCGCGCGCAGGTCGTCGCTCGTTAGTGCTGAGACGGTCTCGGCGTAGCCGATCGTCGGCTCGCCCAGATGCGAGCCGCTCCACATCGTGCGCACGAAGAGATCGTGGATCATCTCGTCCGGCGAATCGTCGTACATCCGGATCTCTTCCAGCACGACCTTTTGCTCTTTCGCGAGCTCGGCCGGATCGAATCTCGAATGCAGAAACATGTCGGCCAGAACGTCGATGGCGAGCGGCACGTGCCGGTCGATCACTTTGGCGTAATAGCAGGTTGCCTCTTTATCGGTGAAGGCGTTGAGATTGCCGCCGACCGCATCCATCGTCTCTGCGATCTGGCGCGCCGTACGCCGCTCGGTGCCCTTGAAGAGCATGTGTTCGACGAGGTGGGACACGCCGCGTTTCGCCGGAATCTCGGCCGCGCTGCCGACGTCGGCCCAGATGCCGAGCGACGCGGAACGCACGTGGGGCATGGCTTCGGTGATGACGCGAACGCCGTTCGGCAGGGTGGTCTTACGGTACAATAGGCAACTCCCGGCCGTCGGTAAACAAATTCGTGAATTGCGCGGCTACCGCAGCGACGCCTTCCACGGCGCGTACCAATAGACGCTCGTTCCGGCGCGAAGCCGCGCCGCGAACGCCCCGCCTTCCGACCGTAGAACCGTGGCGCCGTAGACGATGCGCGTGGTCGGCTCGGCCTTATCGCCCGCGACCACGGCATGCGCGCCGACGACGATCGGCAAGGTAGTCCAGACGTCGACCTCCTCCACGTCGCTTGCGGCAAACGCCTTTCGCACGAGCGTCACGACCTCGTCCGTGAAAATGGCGGGATCGACGCGTCCGTGGAACTTCCGTCCCGAGAGCACGAGCCCGGCTATCTCATGCGAGCCGGCGCCGTCGACGCGAACCTTCAACACCTGCACGGGGAACACGCTCGCAAATAACGCGCGTCCGATGGCAATCGCCGTCGGGCGACGATTGCCGGCCGCCCGAGCGGCGGCATCGACGGCCGAGACGTCGGGCGCGCCGAAGGCGGGGCGCAACGCGAGCGCCGCGACACACGCGCCGGCCGCGAGCCGAGCGCACCCGTGCAGGCTAATAACTTTGCGCGAAGTAGGCACGCACTTCGGCCGGCTCGCCGCATGCAACGCACGTCGCCGTCGCGTCGCCGGCTAAGGGACGCGTGTTACGCGTCGCCGCGCCGGTCCGGTCTTTGACGACCGCCTCGCATGCGGCGGTGCCGCACCACGGGATATCGATCATGCCTGCGCGCGTCTCGCACAACTCGAAGAATTGTCTACGTTCGGCCGGAGCGAGCGTGTGGCCGTGCAAGAACGCTTGCGCTTGCGTGAATAAATTTGCTTGGATATCGTCGAGCAAGGGCCTCAAGCGCGCCGCGACTTCGCCGAGCGGCACGGCGAACTTGCCTCCGTCCTCACCCTTCTCCTTATCGCGGCGCACGATGGTCGCGCTGCCGGCGGCTAGGTCCTTCGCTCCAAACTCGATGCGCAGCGGAACGCCGCGCATTTCCCATTCGGCAAACTTATTGCCGGGACGCACGTCTCGCTCGTCGAGCTTCACACGGAATCCAGCTGCCCGTAGCGTCGCGCACAGGTCGCGCGCCGCAGCCGCCACGTCGTCCGAACCCTTCTGCAAGATGGGCACGATCGCGGCTTCGATCGGCGCCATACGCGGCGGAATGCGCAGCCCGCGATCGTCGCCGTGCACCATGATGAGCGCGCCGAGCATCCGCCACGACATGCCCCACGAGGTCGTCCACGCATATTTGACCGTCTGATCTTCGGCCGCAAATTTAATGTCGTAGGCCTTGGAGAAATTCTGGCCGAGCTCGTGCGAGGTGCCGGCCTGAAGCGCACGGCCATCGGGCATGAGCGCCTCGATCGAATAGGTGTGATTCGCGCCCGCAAAGCGTTCCGACGCCGACTTTTCGCCCGTATAGACGGGTACGGCGACGACGTCTTCGGCGACCTCGCGGTACACTTCGAGCATCTGCGCGACTTCACGCGCGGCTTCTTCCTCGGTCGCGTGCGCGGTGTGTCCCTCTTGCCACAAGAATTCGAGCGTGCGCAAGAACGGCCGCGTCCGTTTCTCCCAGCGCATTACGTTGGCCCATTGATTGATGAGGATCGGCAAGTCGCGGTAGGACTGCAACCACTCGGCGTACATCGTGCCGATCACGACTTCCGACGTCGGCCGGATCGCGAGCCGCTCGCTAAGCGTTTCGTTGCCGCCCTGCGTCACCCAGGCAACTTCCGGCGCGAAGCCTTCTACGTGTTCGGCTTCGCGCACGAGCAGACTTTCGGGAATCAACAACGGAAAGTATGCATTCTCGTGGCCGGTCGCTTTGAAGCGCGCGTCGAGTTCGGCTTGCAACCGTTCCCATAGACCGTAACCGTACGGCCGTAGTACGACGCAGCCGCGCACCGGCGCAAGCGACACGAGCTCGGCGCGATAACAGACGGCTTGATACCACTCGGAAAGATCGGCCGCTTTGGGCGGTATTTCTTTCACGAGCGGCGTGCGTTCGATCTCGGGCATGAGAAACGCGTGACCTTTCGGGCGTCGTCGCAGCGTTCCTCGGCCGGAAGCGCGTGCATGCGGACCGAACGCCAGCCGCCATGCCGAAGTACACGCGCATTTACACGCGCACGGGCGACGACGGGATGACGGGTTTGGTCGGCGGCCAACGAGTCAAGAAAAGTGCGCTGCGCATCGAAGCGTACGGGACGATCGACGAACTCTCAAGTGCACTCGGCCTCGCGCGCACGGCACTGGCCGCCGAGCACGCGCCGGGTGCCGCCGAACTCGACGGGTGGCTCGGCTGGACGCAAGACGTGCTGTTCAATCTCGGAAGCGACCTCGCGACCTTACCGCAGGATCGCTGGGACGGCATGCCGTTGATCGCAGCCTCCGACGTCGCCGCGCTCGAGCGCGCGATCGATCGGGCGCAGAGCGATCTCGAACCGCTCGCCAACTTCATCCATCCCGGCGGCAGCTTCGCGGCCGGGTATCTGCATCAAGCGCGCACGATATCGCGGCGTGCGGAGCGTTTGCTCGTTGCGCTACGCGACAACGAACCGATCTCACCCGAGGCGATGCGCTTCGTCAACCGCCTCTCGGACGCGCTGTTCGTATGGGCGCGATACGTCAATCGTGCGGCCGGCATCCCGGACCACATGTGGAACGCGAAGACGGCTCCGCCGTCGTAGAACGGGCCGCTCGCCGATAGCGGGATAGCCGCAGCGCTCTGCGCGAATGCCGCGCAGATGGCAGAGAGCTCCGCGCCCTTGTTTCGGCGTCTGTTTTCCACGACGTCGATCGATGCGATGCGCGACGAGAATCGCAAGCCCTCCAAATTACGGAGAGTGCTGCGCGCCCGCGACCTCATCTCGATTGGCCTCGGAACGATGATCGGCGGCGGCATCTTCACGACGATCGGGCCAGGCGTCAAGCTGGCCGGACCCGCGATCATCCTGGCCTTCGTGCTGGCGGGCTGCGCGTCGTTCTTTGCCGCGCTCTGTTATGCGGAACTCGGCGCCATGGTGCCGATCGCCGGCAGCGCGTACACGTACGCCTACGCGACGCTCGGGCAGCTCGTCGCGTGGATTATCGGATTCGCCCTGCTTTTCGAGTACGGCATCAGCGCGGCGCCGGTCGCACAGCAGTTTTCCGGCTCCGTGCAAGCGGCATTCCGAACGGCGGGGGTTTCGCTGCCCCCCTGGGCGCAGACGTCCAATCTCGTCATGCACGGCGCCTGGTGGCAACCGTGGGGCTGGGATCTCGCCCACTCGCAATACGACGTCGTTGCCGCACTCTTCGTCTTAATGCTCTCGGTGTTACTTTCGATCGGCATTCGCGAGACGGCATCGACGAATAACATTTTTGTCGTGCTTAAAATTGCCGCGCTCGTGGTGTTCGTCATCGCAGGCCTGTCGCTGTTTCATCCGGAGAATCTCGTGCCGTTCGTGCCGCTGGGATGGGGCACGCTCACGCCTTTTAGCGGCGGCGGCGGTCAGGGCGTCATCCCGGCCGCGGCGCTCGTTTTCTTCTCGTACATCGGTTTCGACACGGCCACGACCACCGCCGAAGAATGCCGCCGCCCGCAGCGCGACGTACCGGTCGGCGTACTGGGCGCCTTGCTCATCGGCACCGTGATCTATTGCATCGTCGCGGTCGTGCTCGTCGGCATCGTACCGTGGCGGCAGGTCGATCAGAGCGCCGCACTCGCAAGCGCGATCGCGCCGCTTCACAATCCCTTCGTCAATTGGACGATCACGATGGGCGTGATCGCCGGCACGACGAGCGTCGCGCTGTCGTCGCTGCTCGGTCAAACGCGCATCTTCTACGTCATGTCGCGCGACCACATGCTGCCGCCGTTCGTATCGCGCGTGCATCCGCGCTTCAAAACACCTGCGCTCATGACGATGATCACGGGCTCGGGCGTCGCGCTGCTCGCGCTGATCGTCCCGCTCACCAACCTGCTCAATCTCGTCAACATCGGCACGCTCGCGGCGTTCATCGTCGTATGCGCCGGCGTGATTTGGTTGCGTTACAAACGCCCCGACATTCCGCGCGCCTTTCGCTCGCCGTTCGTCCCCGTCTTCCCGGCGATCGGCATCCTGCTCTCGCTGCTGCTCGTGGTCTTCGGGCTGAGCCGCGATACGATCGTGTGGTTCCTCGGCTCGCTAACCGTGGGTCTAGCGATTTACTTTGGTTATGGATTCCGCAAGTCGCGACCGGATCTGCGACCCGGGGTGGCGCTCGACGACGACCGGCTAGAAAGCTAAGGTAAGTCCGGCTCCGTCGCCGGCGCCTCGTCGTTACCGGTCATCAAGTCGATTCTCGCGCGTGCCGGCTCGTAGCGAACCTTCGTGCGAAAGGCGCGGGCGACCGTGCCGAGCGACACCATCGTGCGGCCGTGCGTCTCGAACGGCGCGATGCCGAGCGTGATCGGCTTGCCGTCGAACGTTGCGCTGCGCTCGCCGACCTTCAGGCGCAACGTATCGTGCCCGCGCAGTAATTCGATCGCACCCGTCTTGGCATCGTAATCCATGTCGGCGCCGAGCGACGTCGCGACGGCGCGCAGCGGCACGTATGCGCCCTTGGCCGTGGTGATCGGCGGCATGTCGCTAACCATACGATGGCCGTCGATGCGCAGCGCCGCAGGCTTAGAGAGGAACGTCGCGGCGGCGCAAACCGACGCGACGGCCGCCGTGGCGAGCACCGTGCGAAAGCTAGGAGATTGCGGCGAGTTCTTTACCATGAGCCGTCTCGGCGATGAAATCGGGATAGACGTCGACGATGACTTTCTCGATCTCCATCCGCAGCGCCCCGAGCAACTCCGCTTCCGGCCAGGTTCCGACCAGCTCGCCCTTGCGGAAGATCGCACCCTTGCCCTTACCGCCCGCGACGCCGACGTCGGCCATCTTGCTTTCGCCCGGCCCGTTAACGACGCACCCCATTACGGCGACCTTTACCGGCGCGGTGTATTCTTTGGCGATCGCCTCTACCGAGCGCGCCAATTCGACGACTTCGATTTCGGCGCGGCCGCACGATGGGCAGGCCGTAATGTCGAAGCCTTTCTCGCGGATCTGGAGCGCTTTGAGAATGCCCCAGCAGACCGGGACTTCTTCGACCGGATCGGCGGCGAGCGAACAGCGCAGCGTATCTCCGATACCTTCCCAGAGCAAAATGCCCATACCGATCGACGACTTGATCGTCCCCTCGCGCGGCAAACCGGCCTCGGTGATACCGAGATGCAGCGCGTACGGCGTACCACGTTCGGCCAGCATCTTGTCGGCGAGGCGATAAGCATAGACGGTCGTCGGCACGTCGTGCGCCTTGAGCGAAATGACGATCGCCCGGTGATCGAGTTCCTCGAGAATCTCCACGTGGCGAAGCGCGCTACGGACCATCGCTTCGGGCGTGTGACCGTACTGCTTCTCGAGGTCGGCCGCAAGCGAACCCATATTGACGCCGATGCGAATCGGCGTGCCCATGTCTTTGGCCAGCGTGACGACTTCGCGCGTCTTTTTGGGATCGGTGATGTTGCCCGGATTGAGTCGCAACTTCGCAACGCCCGCTTCGAGTGCGGCGAGCGCCATCTTGTGATCGAAGTGAACGTCGGCAACGATCGGCACGGGCGAGCGAGCCACGATCGCCGGCATGCCGGCGGCATCGGGCGCGTCTTTAACCGTTACGCGCACGACCTCGCAGCCGGCGGCGGCCAGACCGTACACCTGCTCGAGCGTCTTATCGGCGTCGGCGGTGTCGGTCGTCGTCATCGACTGTACGACGATGGGATGATCGCCGCCCATCCAGACTTTTTTCGCGCCGCTCGACCACTTCGATTTGTTCTCGAGCAGCACGGGATGGGATGCGCGCCGTAGCCTGACCATGACTCAGAAGACTCCCTTACCGGAGACGAGGTTGAGAATGTCGTGGAACGCCACAAACACCATCAATACCATGAGAACCGCGAATCCGGTAAAGTGTACGAGCGCTTCTTTTTCAGGTTCGACCGGCCGCCCGCGTAGCATCTCAGCCAAAATGAAAACGGCGCGGCCGCCATCGAGCGCCGGGAACGGCAGCAGATTGAGCAAGCCGAGCGCCACCGAAATCATCGCCGCGAGTTGCAAGTACGGCGCCCATCCGAGGTCTTGATACACCGATGCGGCGCGCTCCATGCCGATTACACCCGATACCTGAGAGCCGTATTGCGCCGGATGACCGATGAGCTGCCCGTAGCCGGTCAGCTGCATCTGCACCATGCCGAGAAATTCGGTCGCCGCAATCGGTACCGCGCGGAGCGGCGAGACGCGCCGGAACTCCGGAATGCGAATGAATCCGAATTGGCCGATCGTCTTATTGCCTTCGTGGACCGGCTTAGGAACGATGGTCACGTCGGTCGAGATGCCGTGGCGCCGGTAGGTAACGCGAAGCGGCTTTCCCGGCGACGAGCGGATCTTGTTGACCATGGCGTCGCCCGTCGTGGTCGCAATGCCGTCGATCGCCACGACATCGTCACCCACTTGCAGCCCGGCACGTGCGCCCGGCGAACCGGGGCTGAGCGGACCGATCTTGGTCGTGAACTCGCGGTCGCTTGCGATGCCGAAACTGACGGCCGCCATTACGAGAATCGCAAAGGCTAGAATGAAGTTTGCGATGGGACCAGCGACGACGATCGAAAGGCGCTGTCGCGGGCTCTTGCTCTGAAAGTTGTCGTCGGTCGCGCGAGTCGACGCGCGAAATTCCCGCTGCTGCTCCGCCTCGTTCGTTTGGCCGTCCTCACCTTTCATCGCGCAATAGCCGCCGATCGGCAGCAAATTGATCCGGTAATTCGTACCGCTGCGCGGCGAGGTCCATTTCAACAGCGTCGGGCCGAAGCCGACGGCGAAGTCGTTGACTCGCACGCCGTTGCGGCGCGCGACCAAAAAGTGCCCGGCCTCGTGCAGAACGACCAGGATCGACAGCATCAGCAGAAAGATCACGATCTTTCCGAGCGCGTCGGCCGTCGGTAACGGCAGCGTGAGAGCGAGCGTGAGTACGGACATGCGTTACCTTCGTTTCGTCGGCTCTGCGGAACGGGCCTCGACCGCTTCGCGTGCGGCGCGGCGCGCCGCCGAATCGGCCGCTCGCACCGATGCGAGCGTCAGGGGTACTTCCATCGTATCGGCAAGTGCGGCCGCGACGACTTCGGGAATCGCACCGAAGCGAATCTCCCCCTCTACGAACGCGCGCACGGCGATTTCGTTTGCGGCGGAGAGCGCCGCGGGCGCCGTTCCGCCGCGCCGCAGCGCCTCGTATGCCAGCGCCAAACAGGGGAAGCGCCCGGTATCGGGCGGCGCGAACTCGAGCCGGGCATGCGTGGCGCCGGCAACCGCCCCAAGCGCCCCGAGCGCCGTCGCGCGCTCGTGGCTCGGCAGCCGGTCCGGGTACGCGAGCGCGTACCCGATCGGCAAGCGCATGTCCGGCGGGGCGAGTTGCGCTTTAACGTTTCCGTCGCGGAAGACGACGAAACCGTGGGCGACCGACGTGCGGTGCACGAGCACGTCGATCCGATCTGCCTCGAGGCCGAACAGACGGCTCGCTTCGATGACTTCGAGCCCCTTATTCATCAGCGAGGCCGAATCGACCGTATTCTTGGTGCCCATTTGCCAGGTCGGGTGACGCAGCGCATCGGCAAGTGAAGCGCCGGCGATCGCTTCCGCCGCCCAATCCCAGAACGGTCCGCCCGAGGCGGTAAGGACGATCGACCCGATGCGCTCCGCCGGCTCGCCCACCAGGCACTGGAAGATCGCGCTGTGCTCCGAATCGACCGGCACGATTTCGGCGCCCGAGCGTTTGGCAGCTGCGACGAATAGCTCGCCTGCAGCGACGATCAGCTCCTTGTTGGCAACGGCGATGCGAATGCCGCGCTCGACCGCCGCAAATACCGCGTCGAACGACACGGCACCGTCGGTCGCCGCGACGACGACGTCGGCCCCGCTCTCGGCAGCCACCGCAAGAAGCCCGGGAGCGCCCCAGGCAATGCGGATCTCCGACGGCAGCGCGCCGCGCAGCGCCGGCACGTCGGCCTCATTGGCGCACGATACGAGCGACGGCCCGAAACGGCGGGCTTGCTCGATCACATCCCCGAGGCGCGTCCCGGCCGCTAGCGCGACCACTCGGAACCGGTCCGGAAAATGCGCCACGACGTCGAGCGTCTGCGTGCCGATCGACCCGGTCGACCCGAGGATCGCGACCTTCTTGGGCACGGGGATCAATGCGCGATGTGGCCCGTGAGATACAGTGCGGCATAGAACGCGATGCCGCCGAACGTGTACGAGTCGTAGCGATCGAGAACGCCGCCGTGGCCCGCCATGAGCGTGCCGGCGTCCTTCACGCGCGCGTCGCGCTTGAGGGCCGACTCCACCAGGTCGCCGGCCTGGGCCGCAATGCTGGTGACCGCGCCGATGAAAGCTCCGTGCCACCAGGGCATGCCGAGCACGGGCAGCGCGCCGAACGACGCACAGACGAGCGTCGTCGCGACGAAACCGCCCGCCGCGCCCTCCCACGTCTTGTTGGGAGAGATCGAGGTCATGTGCGTGCGGCCGATGCGCGTGCCGACCAGCATCGCGAAAATGTCCGTGAACGAGATTGCGACGACGCTCTCCGCCGTGTACGCGATGCCGAAGTGCGGCAGATTGCGCAGCACGAGAAAGTACGAACCGAGCCAGCCGATGTACAGCACGCCGAGTACGGTGAAGGCGCTGCGCGCGAAGAAGCCTTGGCGCGAACCGGCGAGCGAGAATGCGAGCGACGCAATAACCGTGCCGGCGAGCAATGCCGCCTCGTAGACGTGTTGCAAATTCATCGCCGCGAGCACGATGTACACGGTAATGGCCGCCGCCGCTACCGGAAAGATCAGCGCTTGGCCCGTCCGTGCGGTCAAACGGGAAAGCTCCCAAAGCGACGCCAGGCACACGGCGAGGACGACCACGGCGAACGCCGGCACGTACGTGAGCGAGCCGAAGACGAGCGTTGCAAGTAATAGGCCGCTCGCAGTGCGACGGGCCATGTCGCTCGCCGTGCGCGGCGCGCCCGACGCGGTAGCCGTCACGCCTCCCCGTCGTGGTCGCGCGCACGCTCGCGATACGCCGCGAGCGCGCGGTCGAGTTCGGCCGCCCCGAAATCTGGCCAATAAGTGTCCGTGAGGTAAATCTGCGCGTGCTCCAGTTGGAAAAGCAAAAAGTTCGATAAACGCGATTCGCCGCCGGGCCGTATCAGCAGGTCCGGGTCGGGAAGTCCCGCCGTATGCATGTACGCTTCGATCGAAGCTTCGTCGATGTCGCCGGGGTCGCGCGTGCCGTCGGCGACCTCGCGCGCAAGCCGGCCGACCGCCGCACGCACTTCGGCACGAGAACTGTAATTGACGGCGAGGTTGAGGCGAAGTCCACGGTTCCCGGCGGTACGCGCCATCAGCCCGTCGAGCGCGTCGGCCGAGGCGCGGGGCAGCGCGCGATAGTCGCCGATAACGCGCACGCGCACGTCGTTGCGGACGAGTTCCGTCAACTCGTGTTGCGCAAAGTAGACCGCCAGATCGAGTAACAACGAAATTTCGGTCGAGTCGCGCTTCCAATTTTCGGTCGAGAAGCCGTAGACCGTCAACATTTCGATACCGAGGTCGCTCGCCGCTCGGGTGACGTGCCGTAGCGCGAGCATTCCGCGCCGGTGCCCTTCGATTGCGGGAAGGCGGCGCGCGCGGGCCCAGCGCCGGTTCCCGTCCATAATGATCGCGACGTGGCGCGGCATAGCAGCCGGTGCGGCAGCGCTCATGCGCCTAACCGTTCGTAGCGTTCGTAACCGGCCACGATTTCGATCGCCGCGCGACCTTCGCGCACGCGGAGAACCCGCAGCACCCCGACTCCGAGCGCAGGAAACGGCGGACGCAAGACCCGGAACGACAGCGAACGGCCGCACAGTCGGGCGCGGGCTTCCGTTTCGGGCAACAACGCGAGCGACGGCTCGTCGTACGAGTGCTTCAATCGCCTTCCCTTCGCGCGCGTCCGGAGGCTAGACCTCCATGATCTCTTTTTCTTTAGCGACGACCAGCGCATCGACGTCCTTGACGTACTTATCGGTCATCTTCTGAACGCGCTCGGTCGCACGTTTCGTGTCGTCTTCCGTAATCGTCCCATCTTTGAGCAGCGCTTTTATTTCGTCGGTACATTTGTGACGGACGTTACGCACCGCGACTTTGCCATCTTCGGCCTTTTTGCGAATGAGCTTGACGAGATCCTTACGCCGGTCTTCGGTTAGCGGCGGAATGCCGAGTCGAATCGTCGAGCCGTCAATATTGGGCGTGAGGCCGAGGTCGCTCGATTCGATCGCCTTGCGAATCGCACCGACCGTATTGCGGTCGAAGGCTTGTATTTGAAGCGAGCGGGCATCGGGTGCGTTGACGCTCGCGACTTGCTTGAGCGGCACGCTGGCACCATAGGCCTCGACGTGGAGCCGGTCGAGCAACGCCGTGGATGCACGGCCGGTACGCACCGACGCAAAATCGCTGCGTGCTGCCTCGACGGCTTTTTGCATGCGCCCTTCGGTCGAGCGGAAAACGCTATCGAGGTCGTCGCTCATGTCGCTACGCTTTCGAAGTCGGCAGTGCGCGACGCCGGCGCACCGACGACCGTGCCGATCGGTTCGCCGAACACCGCGCGGCGGATGTTCCCGGGCACGTTCATGTCGAACACGACGATCGGCAGCGCGTTATCCATACACAACGTCAGGGCGGTGTTGTCCATTACTTCGAGGCCGCGTTGCAAGACTTCGAGATAGCCGAGCTTGGTGAAACGCGTGGCCGTCACGTCCTTCTTGGGGTCGGCCGTGTAGATGCCATCGACCTTGGTCGCCTTGAGGATCGCCTGCGCGTCGATCTCGACCGCCCGCAGCGCCGCCGTCGTATCGGTCGTGAAGTACGGGTTGCCCGTGCCGGCACCGAAGATGACGACGCGCCCCTTTTCGAGATGCCGGATGGCGCGGCGGCGGATGTAAGGCTCCGCGATCTGCTGCATTTGGATCGCCGTCTGCACGCGCGACGGAATGCCGATGCGTTCGAGCGCGTCTTGCAATGCGAGCGCGTTGATGACGGTCGCGAGCATGCCCATGTAATCGGCCGTCGCGCGGTCCATGCCGGCGGCTTCGTGCGCCTTGCCCCGCCAGATGTTACCGCCGCCTACCACCACGGCGATCGATACGCCGGCGCGCGACACGTCGGCGATCTGTTCTGCCATCCAGGACGTCGTCACGACGTCGACCGCGCTGTCGGTTCCCGCGAACGCTTCGCCCGAGATCTTCAATAAGACGCGCTCGTACGCCGGACCGTTACTCGCCAAGAGCGAATTTTGCGAAGCGCCGAATCTTAATATTTTCGCCGAGTACGCCGACGACCTGACCGACCAGTTCCGCAATCGTCTGATCGTCCTGTTTGATGAACGGCTGATCGAGCAGCACGTTTTCCTCGTACCACTTGTTCAACTTGCCTTCGACGATGCGCTCGACGATGTTCGAGGGCTTGCCTTCGGCCGCTTTGGCGAACTCTTCGCGCAGCGGCACGAGTTCGGCCTCGGGGACTTGGTCGCGCGAGAGGTATTTGACGGGCATCGCGGCCACGTGCATTGCGACGTCGCGCACGAGCTCGGCGAACCGTTCGTTACGCGCGACGAAATCGGTTTCGCAATTGATCTCGACCAAGACGCCGATCTTGCCGCCGATATGGATGTACGAGCCGACAAGACCCTCATTTGCCGCGCGATCGGCCTTTTTCGCGACCTTGCTGACGCCCTGATCGACCAGATCTTTCTTTGCGACGTCGTACGCCCCGTTCGCCTTCAGCAGCGCGGCCCGGCAATCGAGCATGCCGGCGCCGGTGTCGTCGCGCAGGCGTTTGATCTCGCCCGGGGACGGCTTATACGTCGTAACGGAGCTCACGGTTAGCGGCCTTTCTCAGATATCGTATCGGATTAAACGGCCGCTTCTTGCTCGTCGGCGGCTTTCGACTCGGCTTCGGGATCGGGGCCCAGTTCGCCCGTAGGCGCGGCGACCGGCGTGCGCGGCTGCGCGACGTACGCGCCTTCGTACGCCTCGTCTTCGTAGCGGCTCGATTCGATTTCCGTGCGGCCCTCGATGATGGCGTCGGCGATCTTCGAGACCATCAGCTTGACGGCGCGAATCGCGTCGTCGTTGCCCGGGATCGCGTAATCGATCTCGTCCGGATCGCAGTTCGTATCGATGACGGCGATGATCGGGATCTTGAGCTTGCGCGCCTCCAAGACGGCGATGCGCTCTTTCTTAGGATCGACGATGAAGATCGCGTCGGGAAGCCGGTGCATGTCTTTGATGCCGCCAAGGAAACGCTCGAGCTTCTCCAACTCGTCGGAGAGCCGCGAGACTTCTTTTTTGGGCAGCAGATCGAAGTTGCCCTGAGCGCGCATCCCCTCGAGCTCCCGCAGCCGCGAGATGCGCTTCTGAATCGTCGAGAAGTTGGTAAGCGTCCCGCCGAGCCAGCGCTCGTTTACGAAGAACGTACCGGCCCGCTCGGCTTCTTCGCGCACCACGTCCTGCGCTTGCTTCTTCGTACCGACGAACAGCACGACTTTGCCGTCGCGCGCCATTTGTTTGACCGCTGCATACACCTCGCGCAGCATCAACACCGTCTTCGAAAGATCGATGATATAGATGCCGTTACGCTCCTGGAAGATGAACGGCTTCATCTTGGGGTTCCAGCGGCGGGTCTGGTGACCGAAATGGACGCCCGCCTCAAGGAGCGCCTTCATAGAAATGACCGATGCCATGGACGAACCTTTCTGACCCTCGCACGAGCGACGTCCCTATCGCAGGCGCACACCGGGGTCATCGACGCCTCGCATCCGTGCGGGGCGAATTCACAACCGATAAAGTATACCACGCCCAAGCGGCGCCGTACATCTCGCCTCTACGGAGCGGCCTTCTCCGAGCGCGCGGCTGTTGCTGCGCCACCGCGAATCTCCTCGTAAATTTCCGCCCGGTGCACGCTGACGTCGCGGGGCGCCTCGATGCCGATTCGCACCTGATCGCGGTCGACCGAGACGACGACGACACGGACGTCGTCGCCGATCACGATGGCTTGATTCGGCTTTCGCGTGAGGACGAGCATGAATCTCCTAACGGAGCGCCGTCGGACCGGCACGCAGCACGAGTGGTGTACGGCCGTCGTTCCGCGCGGGTGAAAGCTGCCCCCGCGAACCGCGGAAAGGCCTTTCGGCCTAATTTGCTAGGCGAATTGCGCCGCGTGAAGCGCCGCGTAGGCGCCGCCGCGCGCGAGCAGGTCGTCGTGCGTGCCCGCTTCCACCACCCGCCCTCCACTGACGTAGAGAATCTTGTCCGCCCGGCGGATCGTCGACAGCCGGTGGGCGACGATCAACGTCGTGCGGCCGGGGAGAAGCCGGTCGAGCGCGGTCTCGATCAGGCGTTCGGAATGGCTGTCGAGCGCGCTCGTAGCCTCGTCGAGGATTAGGATGCGCGGGTCGCGCAGGACGGCACGAGCGATCGAAATGCGCTGGCGCTGTCCGCCGGAGAGTCGCAATCCGCGTTCGCCGACCATCGTTTCGTAGCCGAGCGGCAAATCGATGATGAACTCTTCGGCATTGGCCTCGCGGGCTGCGACCTCGATCTCCGCGCGCGTGGCATCGAGCCGTCCGTACCGGATATTTTCGAACACGCTACCGCTGAAGAGCATCGCTTCTTGCGGCACGATCGCAATCGCCGCTCGTAGCCGCGCGAGGGGGTACTCGTTCAGCGGCACGCGGTCCAGCGTTATGCGTCCGGCATGCGGAAGATAAAAGCGCGGCACCAGATTGACGATCGTCGTCTTTCCGGCGCCCGACGGACCGACCAGCGCCACGATCTCGCCCGCGGCAATCGTGGCGCAAAGGTCGTGCAGCACGTCCGGGGCGTTGTCGCCATAGGCGAACGAGACGTTTTCGAAGCGCAGTTCACCGCGCACCGGCGTCACCGCCACGGACGCCGCCGCCGCAAGCGTCTCTTCGACGGGCAAGTCCAATACTTCGTAGATGCGCGTGGCACCGACCAGCCCGCGCGATATGTCGTTGATGAAAGACGCGAGCCGGTTCAGCGGATTGATCGCCAGCACGACGAGCGTCCAGAATTGGAAGACCTGGCCGCTCGTCATGCGGCCGACGATCGCTTCGCGCACTGAGAAGCCCATCACCGCGAGTAACGCAACCGTAACGATCATCGCGACGATCGGCGTCTGCGTCTGCCCGAGCTGCAACACGCGCATGTACGCACCGAAATAGTCGTCGTTGCTGCGGGCGAAGCGCTCGACCTCGAACGCCTCGCGGCCGAAGGCTTTGACGATCCGCTGACCTTGCAGCGCCTCGCTGAGATTGGACGAAAGGTCGGCGATGCGCTCCTGTGCGCGTTTGGTGCTCGCCGAAATAGTGCGCGTGAAGAACGCGACGACGAAATTAACGACGGGCGCAAAGACGAAGAGAAAGAGCGACAGCAGCCAGTCGATGTAGAACATCGTCGCGACCGAGCCGACGAGCGTGACGAGCGTGACGAAAAATTGCGGCAGCGAGACGCTCAGCGCGTCCGTCATCAGCGTCAGATCGTTATTGAAGCGAGCGATGAACTCGCCCGGCCGCCACTTGTCGAACTCGGTCATCGACATGCGCATGGTCCGCTCGAACAGCCGCACGCGCAGGGTCGCGATCAACTTTTGGCCGCTCCAAGCGGTCAGGTAGCCCTGACCGTACGTCGCGGCGCTCGAGATCGCGTTGACGACGAAGACGCCCGCGATGACCCACAACAGCAGCCCGATCGGGTGGCGCGGGTTCTCGATCACGCCGTCGATGACGAGCGGAAAGGCCTTCGTCAACGCGAGCGGTCCGAGGCCGGCGATCGTGCCGAGGAAGAGCGCGATTGCCAGGCGCGGATAATACGGTCGTGCTTCGGCGACGAGCCGGCGAAGCACCGCGCGGCGACGGTCCGCCTCTGGCGATCGCTTCAGCCTCGAAACCTTTGCACGGTCAACCCGGTAGCTTCGGTCACGAATCGCATCGTTCGCCGGAGACCACGCCGTGGACTGTTACTTTCACAACGCCGTTCCGTCGGTCGCCCTCTGTGGCGATTGCCGCCATCCCATTTGCGCGACGTGCCGCGACGCGCAAGGTCACTGCCCGAGTTGCCGCCTCGACGACCGGATACGCCGCGCCGGAACCGCGCGCCCCGGGCTGCGCGGACGGGTGGGACCGTCGCAGCCACCGCCGCCGTCACCACCGCCGCCGCCGCCGCGCCAGGATCGCCGGCCGCGCTACGTCGTCACGGCGGTCGCGCCCGAAGCGCTCGCCAACGTCTCGGTCGAAACCCGCGCGCTCCTTGCGCTCGGCTATCCGTTTTGGCCGCTCGCCGTCCTCGCGCTCTTCGATCCCAAGCGTTCGCCCGCGGTCCGTCGTCAGGCGTATCAGGCGCTCGGCGTGAACTTCGGACTCTTCGGTCTGTGGACGGTGCTCGGCACGATCGCTCACATACCGGTGCTCGGGATTTCGGCTTGGCCGTTACTCGCGCTGCTCATTCCCGTCTGGTTCGTCGCAACGATCGTCTACGCGGTCAAGGTGATCGGCGGCGAGGACGTGCGCGTGCCATTCATCAGCGATTACTTAGACGAACGCGAAGCGCGCCGCGAGCGTAGCGCCGTGGGCGCCTAGAGTTGTACATCGGAATGCCGTAATGCTTAGCGGCTCTAGCCGCTAAGCATTGCGGGTGAAGGCGGCGTACCGGCGTAAGAATGCGCTCGCAGCCTCTTCGTGCACGACGACCGGACGCGGGTAAGCGCCGGCACCGAAGAGCGGCAAGCGCATCTGACCGTCGGGCGACGCGGCCGTCCCGAATAGATCCGCGTCGGGCATGTTCGAGAGCTCGCCGACGTAACGGCGTACGTAGCGTCCGGCCGGGTCGAACCGGCGCAGCTGTTTGGCGGGGTTATAGATCCGCGGAACTTGCGCTAAGTCCGCGCCTACGCCCGCAATCCATTGCCAGTTACCGCTCGCAAGCGCGGGGTCGTCTTCCTCGAGATACGCGTCCCACGCGTCGCGCCCGACCCGCCAATCGACGCCGAGATCGAAGCACAAGAACGATGCGACGATCGCACGCACGCGCGGATGCATCCAGCCGGTCGCCGTTAGCTGACGCATCCCGGCATCGACGAGCGGGAAGCCCGTCCGGCCGCCACGCCAGGCCGCAAGCGCCGGGTGATCGCGGGCGACGGGAAAGCCGCGCATGCGAGGCTGCAGCGCTTCATCGGGTTGGTCCTCGAAGAACCATGCGAGCTGCAGAAAGAAGTCGCGACGTGCGAGCGCGGTTGCGAGCGCGCGGACCGATGCACGTTCTTCGACGAGTAAGAATGGATCGCGCATGCGCGCGTCGATGCGCGCCAGCACGGTTCGCGCGGATATCGTTCCGAACGACAGCGCCGCCGACAAACGCGCCGTCGGTGCGCCGGCCGGAACGTTGCGTGCGGCCGGATACTCGAGCGCAGGACCGCTAAGGTAGGCGTCGAGCGAAGCGGACGCGTCGCGGCCCCCGGTCGCCGCTTCGTCGCGCGCGCCGAACTCCGCGCGCCCCGGGAGCGGCTCGCTCGCAAGCTCGTTCGCCGGCACGAAGACGGTGCGATCGGCAAACGGCGTGCGCGCGAGCTCGCTCCAGGCGGCGAGAAACGGCCCAAAGGAACGGTATCCGCGTCCGTCGTCCTGTGCGCGCGCCGCGGCGATCTCGTCGGGTGCAACGGAGGGCGCGTCGTGAACCGCGCGTGCGCGCAACCCGGCCTCTTCGAGCGACGACTGGAGATCGCGCTCTCGAGCGACCGCGCGCGCGTCGTACGATGCCGACCACACGATCGTTTGGGCGTCGAGTTCGCGCGCGAGCGTGCGAGCCGTTCGCGCAACCGGACCTCGTCGCACGACCAGGCGCGTACCGCGTGCGGCGAGCGATTCCGCGAGGTGAGCTACCGCGTCGCTATAATACGCCGCGCGACGATGATTGCGCGCCAAGGCCGTGACGGTCGGAGGATCGACCACCAAGACCGGCACGACGACGCCGAAGCGCGATGCTTCGGCGAGACCGGCGTGGTCTTCGAGCCGCAGATCGCGGCCGAAGAGAAAGACACTTCGCGCCTCAGAGCGTCTCGACGTACGCCGCGACGTCGGCAACGTCGCTTTCGGAAAGCGGTGACGGGTAGAGCTTGGGCATCGGCGGCTGCGGATTTTTGATCCACGCCACCGCGGCGTCGTAGTTTTTGCGCCCCTTCTCGCCTTTGAGCTTGGGCCCGATGCCGCCCCCGGCGCCCGCTGCGCCGTGACAACTCGTGCAATTCTGCCCGAATATCGCTTCGCCGTGCGTCGGGTCGCCCTTAGCGGCGGCGGCGCCCGGCGCGGCGCGTAAGCCCGTATCGGCCGAGTCCGAGATCGGCCCGCTCGGGGCCGCCTGCGCGTGGGCGCCATCCTCGTGCTTCGCACAGCCGGCCGTCAACAGCGCCACAATCGTCACGCCGCAAAGCGTCGAACTTACTCGTTTCAAATATACTCCCGACATAATGCTCGACCATCGTACCCGCCACGGCTGCCGCGGCAAACGAGGAAGGTCGACCGGATGCAACTGCTAACGTGATGCGGCGCGATGACCGAACCGAAGCCGAAGCCTCCGCTCGCGCCGTTCGTTCGCGGAGCGGTCGCGTCCCTGGTGGCCGCGGAACGCGTGGTCTTTCTTGCCATCGGCATCTTGCTCTTCGTCGCGGCCTTCGCGCTGCTCAAGCAAAGCGTCGGCATTCTCTTCCTCATGATCGGCGGAACGTCACCCGCCATCGCCTACGGGTCGCAATTCTTGGACGTCATCTTACTCGTGCTGATGGTCGTAGAGCTCGCCTACACGGTCATCCTCTCGCTACGCGGTTCGGTGTTGCTGGCCGAACCGTTTCTGATTGTGGGTTTGATCGCCGTCATCCGCCGCATGCTGGTCATCACCGTCGGCCAAGTCAACGACCGCTCGACGGGGCACGAGAACGCCCTGGAGCTTGCCATCCTGGCGGCGATCGTCATCGTGTTTGTCGGATCGATCGTGGTGTTACGGTCGCGGCCGAGCGTGGGGTTCGAGGATCCGGATCCGCTCGAGTGATTTGAGCCCCGGCGCGGGGGCGTGCTCGGCGCGGCTCGAGGCGAATGCCCGGCCGACGTAGCTTCCCGCTCCCGTGGCGATCGCAGCGTTCAGCGCGAGCGAAGCGCCGACGGCCCAGGCGAGTGCCCGCACGGCCATCAATGTGCGGCGTTCGCGGCGCGCGCCGATACGCGCGAAGACGGCCTGGCGCCGATCCGGATGCCACGTCTCCTCCACCCGCGCGCGCTCGATCATCGGCGAGAGCGATGCGAACGCTCGCGCATCGTCGCGACAAGCGTCGCAGCCGGCGGCGTGCACCTCGAACAGCGCTCGCTCCGCCGGCGTCGCTTCGCCGAGTGCGAGCGCGCCGGACAACGCCTCAAAGCGGTCGTGCATTACGCGACCCCGAGCGTGCGGCGCATCGCGCGCATCGCGCGACATACGCGCTGGCGGACGGCGTCGGGCGTCGTGCCCAAAATGAGGGCGGCTTCCGCCGAGGAGTATCCGGCATAGCTCGTGAGTAGAACGCACGCCAGTTGTTCTTCGCCGAGGGCGGAGAGCGCGGTTTGCAGATCGAGCGAGACGACGCTGCGTTCGTCGGAACGAAAGGTTGCGGCCGCTTCGTCGAGCGGCAGCGTCTCGCCGCGCCGCTTCTTCTTGCGTAGGTACGAGAGCGCGTGATTCGCCGCCGTCTTATAGAGCCAGCCGGCACTTAGCGGGCGCTGCGGATCCTCGCGCAACATGCGGTGGGCCGCAAGGAATACGTCCTGCACGATGTCGAGCGCGACTTCGGAATCGGCCACGAAACGGCGGACGAAGCGCGCCAGTTTCACTTGATGGCCGCTCACGAGCGCGGCCAGCCGTGCGTCGGCGTCGAGGTCGCGATCGAGACCGAGAACGTACACGGATTCCAAAGGCGATCCTCACTCGCGAGCGACGAAAGCTCGTTCCCGATAAACGTCGCGAACTCGTGCTTCGTGACATGGCAAGGCGCCTTGCGAGGACGGTCGCCCTCCATGCGACGCCCGAAGGCAAGCGCTTCCGCCGAGCGATGGTGCGCGAGCGCGGCGCGGCGTTGGATGCGTTTCTCGCGCCGCTCACGAGCGCGGAACGTGCGCAGCTCGAAGCGATCACTAGAGTCCCAGGTCGCTCAAACCCGGGTGATCGACGGGACGCGGTCCCACGTGCCATCGAAAGAGCCGCTCGTTCTCACCGATCGGAACATCGTTGATGCTCGCCTCTCGACGGCGCATCAATCCATCGGGCGCGAATTCCCAAAGCTCATTACCGTAGCTCCTGTACCACTGCAGGCTCCGATCGTGGCACTCATACACGAACCGAACGGCAATTCGATTTTCTCGAAAGCCCCAGATCTCTTTGATGAGTCGGTAGTCAAGCTCGCGTGACCATTTTCTTTGTAAGAACGCTACGATCGCGTCGCGTCCAATGAAGGACTCGCCCCGGTTGCGCCAGCGGCTGTCCACCGTGTACGCGAGAACCACACGCTGCGGATCGCGCGAATTCCAAGCATCTTCAGCTAGGCGCGCTTTCTGAACGGCCGTCGCAAGGTCGAAGGGAGGAAGCGGAGGGCGTTCGCTGCTGGTCATGGGTCGAAGTCCTTCCCAACGGCGCGCAGTTGCGCTTCGAGCACCTCGACGCGCGTACGCAGACGTTCGATAACGGCGGCCGCCTCTTCGGTCGGAACGAGTTGCGGAATGTGTTGGGGGCAATTGGCGTCCCAGGCGAAGACGTCGAAGAGGATGGCCTGCTCTACGCGCGCCTCGTACGTCGCATCGGTGAGGCGATCCAGAAGCGCCCGATCTCCGCGTACGACGCGGGCGCTCCCCCAAATCTTCATGCGTTGACGATGAGCGTAATCCATGAAGAAGAGAAACGCGCGATCGTTCTCCAGGAGATTACCGGTCGTGATGTACTGCTTGTTGCCAACGAAGTCGGCGAAGCCGAGAGTCCGCGCGCCTAACACGCGGATGAATCCCGGGGGACCACCGCGGTGCTGCACGTAGGGCTGGCCGGCGGCATTCGCGGTCGCGAGGTAAGCGCTATTGCGCTGGGCGATGAACGCTGCTAAGTGTTCGGTGATCCTCGTCTCGAAGCCGCCGCGGGCAACCTCCATCCGCGCGTACGAGCGGCGCGACCCGCGCTCGGCCTGCACCTCTTTGACCGCCTTGGTGAAAGCGACGTCGCTGCTGTAGGTCATAGGAATCTCCAGGGCACCGCACGATGCGCGCGGCGCCCCCGAGCGCTCACTAGGCCGCGCTCAAATTTGCGCTGCGCACCACCGGGAAATCGATCTCGGTGTCCGCGAGCACGTTGAGGTAGTTGGTGTAGACATTCAGTGCGACGTTGGCAACGACTTCGACGATCTCGCCGTCCGTCACGCCCGCCGCTTTGGCGCGCGCAACCGCATCGGCTCCGACGTCACCGCGCTCCCGGACGATCTCGCGAGCGAGGGTCAGGAGTGCGTCAGTTTTCGAATCGGTCGCGTCCCCTGCACGCGCGCGAGAAATGTCGTCGTTCAGGAGGCCGGCCTGCGCGCCAATAGCGCTATGAGCGGACAGGCAGTAGTCGGAACCATTTTGCTGCGCGACCGTAAGGGCGATCTGCTCGCGGAGACGTGCGTCGAGCGACCCATTGCCAAGGGCGCCGCTGAGTTGCACGAGCCCGCTCAGCGCGGCGGGCGAATTGGCCGCTACTTTGAAGAGGTTGGGTATGATCCCCAGCTGGGACTGGACGGCGTCGAGGGTAGGTTTCGCGTCGCCCGCTGTGGCGGGGTCGACGACGGCGAGACGGGACATGGTGGTAACTCCTTGCGGTTGCTTGATAATTGACCGGTCGTTTGGTACAATAGCTCGAAACGAGCGCCCTGTCAAGCCGGCGCTAGAAAGGAAACGATGCCAGCTGCGCTGCTCTCGCGCGAGGAAGTGATCAAGCGCATTCTCGCGGTGTTTCGTGAACTCGGTTACGCGGGTGCGTCGCTCAGCGAGCTGTCCCAGGCAACCGGGCTGCAGAAAGGCAGCCTGTACCACCACTTCCCGGGTGGTAAAGACGAAATGGTCGTAGCGGTTCTCGAGCATATCGACGCATGGATGCGCGACGTGGCGCTGGCAGCGCTTCGCGGCAGCGGAACGCCCGCGAGCCGGCTGCGTACCATGCTGCGCGCGCTCGACGAGTTCTATTCCGGCGGTCGTGACGCGTGCGTCTTAGGTACGCTCGTCATCGGCGGGAGCCGGTCCCGCTTTCAAGAGCGTCTCAAGAGCGCTTTCGGGGGCTGGGTCGAGGCACTGCGCGATCTTGCGGTCGAGGACGGGATTTCGCGGGCGTTGGCCCGCGACCGTGCGGAAGACGCGGTCGTGCGCATCGAGGGCGCGCTGATACTCGCCGGTGCGCTGGATGATCCCGCGCCGTTCCGTCGCGCCCTGCGCAACATCGAGCGTGAAATGCTGGCGGCAGCGCCAGCGTAAGGCTCCGTCGCTTCGCCTTTTCGTCGACTTACTTGCGCGTTCTGCGAGGTAACCTCCAGCGTGATTAGCGCGGGTTGCTAGCTCGTGCACACGTCGCTTGTTTTACAAGAAGCACGCACGAGGCCGGTTACGGTGCGCGCATCAAGATCCTTTCGAAGACTTCGTCGGCGTTCCGCACACAATTCGGTACGACAACATGCAAACGGTGACGAGCGGCCGCTACGGGAATGGACGCCCGATCCGGCAACGGCCTCAACGTCGATGCTGATCGGGAGCTTTGCGCTTTACCTTAGCGTCGTGACGTGACCATGCGCGCCTTTCGTCGGCTAACCGCCGATCTCGCTAAAGGCTCGCATGCGGCTGCCGGCTTCACCGAGCCGGAGATGGTGGCGTTCGGGTTTGATGAGCATGCCGCCCCGAAAGAGTTCGGCGAGCTCGTCGGTAGTTGCGCCGGCGCGTAACGGCGTGCGCACGTCGATGTCGTAATCGCCGAACAGACACAGGCGCAACCGTCCGTCGGCCGTGAGCCGCACGCGATTGCAGCGGTCGCAATACTCGTGCGATAGCGGGCTGATGACGCCGACCGCGCCGCGGCTGCCGGGCGCGGCGAAGTAGCGAGCGGGGCCGTTACCCTGCGGACCGTCGACCGGAACGAGCGCTTCGTCCGCCCGCAAGCGCGCGAGGATTTCGTCCGAGGAGACGTACTGCTCGGCCTGGACGACGGCGTTTTCTACGACCGGCATCACCTCGATGAACCGCACGTAGACCGCGCGCGTATTCGCAAACTTCGCGAAGTCGGCGAGTTCGTCGTCGTTGCGTCCGCGCATGACGACGCAGTTGATCTTGACGGGCCGTAGCCCGGCGTCCAGCGCGGCCTCGATGCCGGAGAGCACGCGTTCGAGCCCCGGACGGCGAGCGATCGCGACGAACCGGTCGGCGCGCAGCGTGTCGAGCGAGACGTTGACGCGGCGCAGCCCGGCAGCGGCCAGCGGGGCGGCGAGTTCCGCCAGCCGTAAGCCGTTGGTCGAGAGTGAGAGGTCGTCGATGCCCGCGACGGCGGAGAGACGAGCGACGAGGCGGGGCAGGTCGGGGCGGGCTAGCGGCTCTCCGCCGGTCAGCCGAATGCTGCGCACGCCTGTCAGCGCCGCGGCGCGAACGACGCGTTCGATCTCATCGAACGACAAGATGTCGCGGGAAGCGATCCACGGCAGACCGGCCTCCGGCATGCAATACGTACAGCGCAAATTACAGCGGTCCGTGACCGAGATGCGCAGGTAGGTTATCGGACGGCGAAATTGATCGACCAGCGGCGTGCCGCGCGGCGCGCCGACGAGGTCGATCGTGGTCACTTCTCCGCGAACACGTCGTCCGCTATGGCGACGTTGAGCTTATAGTTCGAGAAGTTCGAGACGACGTCGGCGCGGTACGACGGCAGGTCGACGTGGCCCGTCTGCTTGTCGATTAAGTAATTACCGTCTTGGGTGCGGAACGTCTGATCGAAGGTCACGTAGCCGCCATCTTTGTACGTCCACGTATACTCACGAATCGTCGCGGTCTCGTCGTCGACCTTGACGTCGAGACGGTCGATCCGTCCGTTTTTCTTCGGTACCAAACGAAACGTCGTCGTCCCGGATTCATCGCCCACCTTCGCGACCTCGTACAGTGCGGGCCAGGTCGCCGGGGGGTCGACCCGCGGATACACCTTCTTGAATTGCGACGCAAGTGCCGGTACGGTATCGAACACGATGGCCTCGCGGTCCGGCCGCTTGTAGTACACGTTGCCGTCGAGCGACGGACTTATGAAGGGAAAGGTCTTGAGTTCGACGTCGAGATGCACGTTTGCGCGGTAGCTGTGAAGATGTTCGTTGAGCGCCGTCATGCGGCGCAGCAGCGGATCGGCTTGCACGTCCACGCGAGCCGGTGAAGCGGCAGACGCGCCGGAACCAAGGACGACCGAGAACGTTACGAGCGCGAGCGCGCGGAGGCGGATCATCGAGATACTCCCTTTTCCGCTCAAACGCCGTGCGAAGCGGGAATGTTTCCAAGGGCCGTCAGCGCCGCGTCGATCTCTTCGAGCACCGACGCCTCCCGTTCCGTGCCCCTTCGCGCGCGGAGCGCCGCCCACGCCGCGGGCGACCCAATGCGTCCGAGCGCCCAGGCGGCGTGGCCGCGCACGAGGGGATGCGGATCGTCCGCAACCGCACGCGAGAGCGCCGGTACGCTCGCGCGATCGAGCGCATTTCCGAGCGCGATTGCAGCGTTGCGCCGCAACACCGCGGCACCCCGCCAACCGATCGCCGTCTTGCGATATAGCCGCTTGAACGTCGAGCTGCGTAGCGACAATAACGCCAGCAGATCGGGCCGGGCCGCCTGCGGTGCGATGGGCGCAAAGCGCGACGGCGCGGAGCGGCCGGCGCGCGAAGTCGGCGGACAGACGTCTTGGCAAAGATCGCAGCCCCACACCCAGTCGCCGACGAGCGGCCGCAGCGCGCGTGGTACGGCTCCCGTGCGCTGGGTGAGATCCGAGATGCAGCGCGCCGCGTCGATCGAATAGTCGCCGCGCAGCGCACCCGTCGGACACGCGCTTACGCAGCGCGAGCACGAACCGCAGGTTTTGCGCAACGGCGGATCCGGCGCGAGTTCGAGCGTGGTGACCAATTCGCCCAGAAAGACGAACGAGCCGAGTCCCGGCACGATGAGATTCGTATGTTTACCGGCCCAGCCGAGCCCCGCTCGCGCGGCAAAGGCGCGCTCCGCGAGCGGCGCCGTATCGCACACGATCGCGCAGGCCGGGGCGCCCGCCAGTTCGTCGATCGTACGGGCGACGTCGCCGAGAATCTCGCGCACGCGGCGATGGTAGTCGCCCGACCATGCATAATTCGAAACGCGTCCGTGAAGCGGCTGCTCGCGTCCGTCGGGTGCCGGCGTCGCATACGGTACGGCGACGCAGACGACGCTGCGCGCGCCCGGCAACAACGACTGAGGCGACGACGCACGCGCCGCGTAGTCTTCGTCGTAACCCCATGCGGCGAACGACTCGGATGCGAACGCCGCGCGCATGCGTTCGAACGTTAGCGGATCGTCGTCGGCGGTCGTAACGCGGACTGCGCCCGCGCCGGAAGCGAGCGCCCGGCGCTCGACGACCGCGCGATGCGCTGCGGGCGACGTGCTCAAAACGCGTCGAAGTCTGAGCGAACCACCGCATAGCGCAGCAGCCCGCCCTCGAGATGGCGCAAACGCCGGAATCCCGCGTCGTACAGCCGCGCGGCCGCCCACTGCGAGCGCACGCCCAGACGGCAGGCAACGACGTAGGGCACGGCGCTATCGAGATCGCCCAAACGCGCCTCGAGCGCGCTCGCGGGAATATGTACGCTTTGCGGTGCCGCGCCGAGCAGAGTCTCGTGGGCCTCGCGCACGTCGAGCACGCGGGCGCCCGGCACGCTAGCGAGATATGCGTCGAGCCGGTCGGCGGCGAGTTCTTCGACGACGCGCGGCGGGTGCGCCGCATCGTCCGGCCGCTCGTCGCGCATCTCGAACGTCGCCAGTTGTTCGCCGTGCAACGGGCAGGCCGGATCGATGGCGATCGCCACCTCGCGCACGCGCGCCTCTAAGGCATCGACCAGCAGAAGCCTGCCGACGAGCGGCGTTCCGACGTTCAACACGAGCTTGAGTGCTTCGGCTGCTTGCCACGTGCCGACGAGTCCCGGCAAGACTCCCAACACGCCGCCTTCCGCGCACGTCGGCACGCTGCCCGGCGGCGGCGGCTCGGGAAAGAGGCAGCGATAACAGGGGCCGTCGGGTGCGAAGACGCTCACCTGTCCGTCGAAACGAAAGATCGACCCGTATACGTCGGGTTTGCCTTCCAGCCGGCACGCATCGCTAATCGCATAACGGGCGCCGAACGTGTCCGTGCCGTCGACGATGACGTCGTACGCCCGCACCAACTCGCGCGCGTTCGCAGCCGTCAAACGGCAGTCGTAGGCATCGAAGGCGACGTGCGGATTGAGCGCCGCCAGCCGTTCGACGGCTGCCTGCGCCTTGGGTCGCCCGAGATCGGCCATGGTATAGACGACTTGCCGCTGCAGGTTCGTCACGTCGACCGTATCGTCGTCGACGATGCCGATGCGCCCGACGCCCGCCGCCGTAAGGTATTGCAGCACGGGCGAGCCGAGCCCGCCCGCACCGATCACGAGCACCCGTGCTTGGGAGAGCCGGCGCTGCCCGGCCAGCCCGACTTCAGGAATCAGTAGATGGCGGCTATAGCGTCGCATCGTACCGGCGCTCGCCACACTCAGGAACGCGGGTGGCGCTCGCCGAGCCAGGCCAGGACCGCCGCGCGAGCGTTCTCGCCGGCATACGTGTGGTCGCTCGCGATCGTCACGAACGTCTTCGGTTCGTAAGCAAGGTCGAATAACGCCCGAGCGCTCGCGGTCGCAACCATCGCGTCGCGGTCGGCGGCGATGAAAAGCGAGGGCCGGCCGGCGAAACGTGCCAGCGCCGGCGCAATGAGCGGTTCGGTCGCGTCCACCAGTTGCGGAAGCGTCAACCCCGCGACGTATGCCGAGCGCAAGTCGACCGCGCCGCCGCGGGCCAGCGCCGCAAGCGCCAGCGGGCGGCCGACGCCCGTTGCGATGGAGACGGCACCGGCGACGGACGGATCGGCGGCGCAGGTCCGTAGCGCCGCGATCGCGCCCATGCTGTGCCCGAGCGCGTACGACGGAACGCCGTACGTTTCGCGCAGGTGCGCGACGCCGGCTTCCATGGCATCGACCAGGTCGTCGGGATGGTCGAGGCGGCCGCCGCTCGCGCCGAGTTTGTGTCCCGGAAAATCGACGCTCGCCACGTGGAAGCCGTGCGCGGCGAGAAAGGAGCAGAGCGCATCGAGGTTATGCTTGCTGCTCGAATACCCGTGTCCCGCGACGATGCCGGCGCCACGCGGCCGGCGCGGTTCGTAATCGAGCACCGCGACGCGCGCTCCACGCATCGTCGTTCGCTCGAGCAAATCGACGTTCACGGCGTTTGCGGGTTCTCGCGCCAGCTGGCACCGCCGTCGCGGTAACGCTCGTTCTTCCAAATCGGCACGCGCCGCTTCAGTTCGTCGATCGCATAAGCGCAGCCGGCGAATGCGGCCCCGCGATGCGGCGCGCTCACCGCGACGGCGACGGCCGCCTCGCCGACGGCGAGCGTGCCGATGCGATGCGCCATCGCAACGCGCGCTCCGGGAAAGCGTTCGGTCGCTTCTGCGCCGATCGCGCGCATCTCGCCGAGCGCGAGTTGCGCATGCGCTTCGTACGTCAGCGCGACGACCGCGCGGCCGCCGTCGCTCGTGGCGCGAACGTTGCCGACGAACGTGACGAGCGCACCGGCACCGTCGGCACGGACGGCTTCGACGAGCGCATCGACGTCGATCGGAATGTCGCAGATCTCGTAATGCATCGCTAACCCCCGCCGAAGGGTGGCAGCAGCGCCAGTTCGTCCCCATCGGCGAGGGCGGCGGCGTCGTCGACGAGCGTCCCATTACGGAGCATGCGCGTCGACGCGTGAAGTTCCGCGAGCGCCGGAAACTCCGCGGCGAGCGAGCGCCAAACGTCGCCTGCCGTGGCGGCGCCGGGCACGGCCCGCTGCGACTCCGCATGCCCGACGATCTCGCGGATGCGCGCAAACGCGGCGATGCGGATCGTCACGTCAGTAATCTCCGAGGTCGGTCGTATATCCGTTGCGCGCGAGCCACGCGCGCGACTCGTCGTGCAAGCCGAGCAGATCGAAGCGGTTGCACGTCAACTTGTGCAGCATGACCTCCCAGAAGTGCTGCGGCTGCGCGTAGACGTCGTCCGGTACGGCATTGCGCTCGCGCGAGAACTCGCGCAGGCGCTCCCAATCGCGGGCCGCGAGAATGGCGCGCAGCTCGTTTTCGTACTCTGCGGGCGGCGCGCTGCCGGCCGTCACGCGGGCCGCTTCTGCGGCGCGACGTGCACGAAGCGTTCGATCGCGTCCGCCACGCCGTCTTCGGTATTGGAGCCCGTTACGTAACGGACGCTTTGCTTCACTTCGGGCAGGGCGTTGCCCATCGCGACGCCGACGCCCGCCCAGCGCAGCATCGGCACGTCGTTACGCGAATCGCCGATGGCCAGCACGCGTTCGGACGCGATTTGAAAATCGGCGCACAATCGCGCGAGCGCGTTCTTCTTACTCGCTTCGCGGCTGAGGACCGCACATTCGTAGAAGTCGCCCCAGGTTTCGAGCCGGAAGTTGAGCGGCCAATCCCCGAACTCGCGTTGCATCGCGCGCACCGAATCTTCGCCGAGAAAGCGAATGAACGTCGGAGCGGTGTGCATGATCTCGGCGAACGTCGAGACTTCGCGCCAAGCCGGCCCGCGCATGTCGTCCATGTAGAGCCGCGATCCTTCGAGCCGCCAGAAGAACTCTTCGGCATAGATGGCGAGTGAGAGACCGTGATGCTCGGCATACTCGATCATGGGCTTCGCGTATTGCATCGAGACGGGCAGATGCACGAGCGTGCGATCCGCGCCGAAGTCCTTCGTTAGCGCGCCGTGGCAGCAGATGACCGGTAAGTTCAAGTCCAATTCGCGCGAGAGGCGCACGGGCAGATCGGTACCCCGGCCCGTTACCAGAACGACGCGTACGCCCGACTCGAGCGCTTGCCGGATCGCCGCGCGATTGCGCAGGGAGACGTGCTCGTCGGGATCGAGCAACGTTCCGTCGAGATCGAGCGCGATGAGATCGATTCTCATGTGCGACGGGGCAGCTTACCGTTTGGGCGGCGGCGCTCCTGGTGACGCGCGTGCTATACTTGCCGCATGAACCTTCGCGCGGGTGCCATCGTTGCGGTCTTCGCTGCGTTGCTCGCATTCGCGCCGGCGCACGGAGCGATGGCCGCCGAATGTTCGAACGATACGTTCAAGATCGACGAGACGTCCGTCGCCGTGCGGGTGTGCGCGATCGCCGGCGATCAGCTGCGCACGACCGTGAGCGCGCGGGGGTTGCCGCCCGTCGAGCACGTCGTCTCATACGAACGGCTGGAACGTCAGGAAACGGCGCGCACGATCGACGACGTTTCGTTGCAGTCGCTCGGCATCGCCAAGACCGTGCATCTGACGGTCGCGGTGCGGCCGGGTAGCGTGCGGCTGGAGCACGCGCTACTCGTACCGGGAGCCGTCGCGCTAAAATAACGCCGGCGGCGCGCAACCGCACCTCGCTCGTCCGGCGTTTAGCCGCACATGGGCTGTACCGCGCTCGACCCGAACCTGACGCCACGCGATCGGGCACTGCGCCTCAACGAGCGCATTCCGAGCGGACTGTTCGGCGGGGTCGGCGTCGATGAGAGCCGAGTGGCATGGCGCTTGTCGCCCGAACCGTTTCCCCTATCGCCCGCAACCTTCGCCGCGATCGAACGGCTCGGCCCCGATCTCCTAGCGTTCTATCGCGCGCTGGCTGGACTGTATCAGCGCAGCGCCCGTGGAACGGCACCTACCTACGTCGCCGAGTACCTCGACCTCGGGAAGCCTGAAGCGATCGTTAAATTGGGCCGGCAGAACCGCTTCAAGAGCGAGATCCCGGGGGTCATCCGGCCGGACCTGATACTCACCCCCGGCGGCTTCATCGCAGCCGAACTCGATAACGTGCCCGGAGGAATGGGCTTCGTCGGCGCGATGGCGCAGGCGTATTGCGAGCTCGGCTACGACACCGTCGGCGGCCCCGACGGCATGCTCGAGGGCATGGCTGCAATGCTCGGCGCTACGGCCGGGAAAGAGCGGCCCACGACCGCGCTCGTCGTGTCGCAAGAATCGAACGATTACCGCGCCGAGTTGACCTGGCTCGCCGGAGCGATGCGAGACGCAGGGTACGCCGAAGCGTACGCCTGCGGGCCCGAGGACATCGTCTTTAGCGAAGAGGCGCTGTTCGTGCGCTTGCCCGACGGCGAAGAAAAAAAGATCGACGTGCTGTACCGGAATTTCGAGTTATTCGATTTATTGAACGTCCAGAAGCAAGAATTGATGTTGTATGCGGCGCGTCACAATCGCGTCAAGATGACGCCGCCGCCCAAAGCGCATCTCGAAGAGAAGATGGCGTTTGCATTATTACATCAGCCGGCGCTCGGGAAATATTGGCGCGGCGAACTCGGCGACGCCTTCGAACGCTTGAGCGCGATCTTTCCGCAGACCTGGATCCTCGACGCGCGGCCCGTCCCGCCGCAAGCGGCCATTACGGGTTTGCTCGCGGCGGGCGAGCCCGTGCGCGATTGGGCGCAGCTCGTGCCGCTGGGCAAGAGCGAACGCGATTTCGTCACCAAACCATCGGGCTTCTCGGAGCTCGCCTGGGGATCGCGCGGGGTGAAAGTCGCCAACGACCTCACCAAGGACGAATGGCAGAAGACGCTCGACGAGGCGCTCGCATCGTTTCCCAAGACGCCCTACATCCTGCAGCGTTTCCATAAGGGCAAACGGGTTTCGATCCCGTTTTTCGACCGCAAGACCGACGCGGTCGCGACCCTCGACGGACGCGTCCGTCTTTGCCCGTATTACTTCGTTAGCGGCGACGTTCCCAAGCTCGGCGGCGTGCTCGCAACGACCGCCCCGGCCGACAAGCGGCTGATCCACGGCATGTCGGATGCGATCATGTCGCCCTGCGCGGTAGACGACGGCGGTTACTGAGGCCGCGGGGTCGCGTAGTCGAGCGAGACGGGCGTGGTAACGATCGGTACGGCGGTTATGATGCGCGCTCGCAAGACGTAGCGCCCGGGCGGCGCGGCGTCCCAGCGTGCGGCGAAATGGCGCATGCCGAATCCCTCGAGTCGCAGTTGCCCGATCCCGACACCGGCCGGAGCCGTCCATACCGCGGCGCCGGCTTTCTCAACGACGAACTGAATCGCCGCCGGGCCCGCAACCGGAACGGCATAGGCCTTGCCCGTCCGGTTCGTCACGTCGAGCCGGGCCTCGACGCCGCCCGCAGGCAAGGCTACGAGCGACGGCACGAGCGCGAGCGCCTGCGCGAGCGTCGGCGCGTCCTCGTCGGAAGCGCCGGATTCGCTCGCCGCCGCGGCCGGCGGAAAGACGTCGCCCTGCCCGCTCGTAAGGTATGCACGGTCGCGCCGCTGATCGATGCGTACTTTCGCGCCGACGAGTCTGCCCACCGTGGCGAGCGGAACGTACGGATCGCCGCTACGGATGAAAGGCGCTGCCGGAAGCGGAACCGGCTGACCGTCGAGCTTGGCCGCGGTGCGGCCGATGCGAAATTCGATCGTGCGGCCGCCGAAGGTCGCCCGCGTCGTTCCGGGCGCGACGAACGTCAGTAACCCGTTAAAGGCTTTGACGGCACGCACCAGGTTGACGAACGCCTTCCCGCCGCGCAGGTCGGCACTCGGCGAACCCGCATCGAACCGCCGGCCGTCGACGTACAGCCGGACCGGCACGTCGCGCGGAACGCTCGCCCCGGCGCTCGCCGACGCGACGGCGGCGAGAACTACGGCGCTGCACCTTCCCACGCTAGGCGAAGTCCTAGTCGCTTCCGAGCATCTCCTTCGTATGCCACGCCACGTTTTGCGCCCGGTCGCCGACGCGCTCGAGGTTGGCCAATACGAAGAGCATGATGGTTCCGGCCCGTACCATGCCGGAATCGTGTTGCATCTCCTCCTGCAGCGCTTCGATGCCACGGGAGTAGAGCAAGTCGACCTCGTCGTCGCGGGCGATCACGGCTTCCGCGATCGCCGGATCTTCTTCCGTGTACGCACGCATCGCCTCGCGCATCATATCGGACGCGATGGCGGCGATGCGGCCGATCTCGACCCGAGCCGGCCGGATCGCGACGTCGGCGAGCTTAACGGAATATTTAGAGATGTCGACCGCATAATCGCCCGTGCGTTCGAGGTCGGCGGCAATTTCGAGCATCGAGGCAACCCGGCGTAGTTCGCCCGCCACCGGCTGCTGCTTCCAGATGAGTTCGATGCACGACTGGTCGATGCGCCGGCGTAAGTTATCGACGTCGTCGTCGCCCGCGATGACGCGCGCGGCGATCGCCGTGTCGCGTTTCTCGAGCGCCGTTACGGACGCGCTAACGGCGTCGAGAACGAGCGCACCGAGTCGCACGACGTCGAGCCGGGTCTGCTCGAGTGCGTCGTGGTAGGCCGTGCGCATGCCGAACATCGGGTTTCCTTTCCGTAAGCCGCCACCACGAGCGGCGCGCGATTCGTCAACGAGTATAGCATGGCGCGAGGTTCGCGCCAGACGCGTCCCAAAGGCGCCAGAGTGAGTTACCAAACGATAGACGTCCGTTATGACGAAGCCGTCGCACACGTGACCCTCAACCGTCCGGACGTTCTTAATGCGCTTAACCTTTCGATGCTCGGCGAGCTGCGTTCGGCGCTTGCCGGCATCGAGACGGACCGCTCGCTGCGCGTGGTAATTCTCACGGGCGCGGGCGAACGCGCCTTCGCTGCAGGCGCCGATATCGCCGAGCTGGCTTCGCTCGAGGGAGCCGTCGACGGAACGGAGCAAGCCCGTGCCGGCCAGGCGCTAACCGCGCAGATCGAGGCGTTACGCGTGCCCGTGATCGCGGCGATTAACGGATTCGCACTGGGTGGCGGATGCGAGCTCGCGATGGCCTGCGACATCCGCATCGCGGCCGACCGGGCGAAATTCGGTCAGCCGGAGGTCAACCTCGGCCTGATGCCGGGCTACGGCGGAACGCAGCGCACGGCGCGCCTGCTCGGGCGCGGCATGGCGTCGCTGCTGTGCTTATCGGCAGAGACGATCGATGCTGCCGAAGCTCATCGGATCGGGCTCGTAGAGAAGGTCGTGCCGGCGAGCGAGCTCGGTGCGGAAGCGTTACGCGTGGCCCGCGCCATTGCATCCAAAGCACCGCTGGCCGTGGCCGCTACCAAGCGTGCGATCCGCGACGGCGGCGACGTCGCATTGCAAGCGGGCCTCGAAATCGAGGCGCTGCATTTCGGGGGGTTGGTCGGAACCGCCGACTTTGCCGAAGGCACCACAGCGTTTCTTGCGAAGCGGCGGGCTGCGTTCGCGGGCAGGTAACGCCCCAGGGGAGGCCGAGGCCCGCCGCCATCGGAATGAGCCGCGTCATGGCGAATACGCGTGCAGCGGCGATCTCGCTCGATAGCCGGACGCTTCCGAGCACCAACCGCAACGTTATCATACTCGAGGCGTTCGATAAGCTGCAACTCGGCGGTATCCTCGAGCTGCCCGAAGAGACGGATCCCCGCGCGCTTCGCAACGAGTTTCTGCAACACCGTTCGGGACGTTTCTCGTGGGACGCGCGCAACCAAGGGTCGGGTCGCTGGACGATCCGCATCGAGCGCATCGACGAGCGCGCCGACGTTCCGACCTTCCTATCGCATTGCAATCCATTCGCAAACGCTAAGGCCGCGACGGTTCGCGAACTCGCTGCAACCGCCACCGAGCGGGCGTTCCGCCAGGGCGAGACGATTTACGATGAAGGCCAGCTGTGGCCGTATCTCGCGTTCGTGCGCGCCGGAAAAGTCATCTACACGCTGCTCTCGCCCGACGGCAAAACGCAGTCGCTCGGGGAGCGTCTGCCGCTCGACCCGCTCAACGAAACCGGCACCTTCGACGGCGGCGGCGCCACCACGCGCGCGGAAGCGTTGACCGACTGCACGATCGTGTCGCTCCCGACCGATGCCGTCCAGCACGCCGTGCGCAGCGACGCCGAACTCGCGATCGGTTTCCTGCGCGACGCATCGCAAGCGCGACGCCGTTCGATCGAGACGATTGCGGATCTCGCCTTCGCGCACGTGCTGCAGCGGGTCGCGAAGTTTCTGCTTTCTTATGCGCCGGCGACGACCGGCATGGCGAAGGGACTGTCGGGCGTCGAAAATCTCTCCCAAGCACAGATTGCTCAGGCCGCCGGCACGGTGCGCGACATGGCCGCGCGCGCGTTATTGCGCTTGAAGAACGCCGCGGCCGTGGAGCTCGACCGCGGTCGCGTCCGCGCGCTCGATCGCGAACGCCTCGAAGCCTTCGCCCATAACGTGCAAGCGCCGCCGGTCTAAGCGCGGACTTCGACCGTCTCGCGTTCGCGGTAGAGCGGTTCCTGGGCGTCGAACGCCGCGCGTTTCGACTTTGCGGCCGCGTCGCCCAGCGGCGCGGCGGGCGTCGCCGGCGCTTCGGCGCGCGGCGCGAGCGCCTCGCGGCCTTTCTGCACGGAACCGAGGGCGGTCGCGAGGCGCGCTTCGAGCTCGGCGAGCACTTGTGCGGCGTATGCATCGGCCCCAGCCCGGATGCGGCGCGCTTTCTCCTCGGCTTCGCGGAGCACGACGTCGGCGGTCGTGCGTGCGACGCGGACGACGTCTTGCTGCTCGACGAGTTCGTTCTTTTGCGCGACGGCCTCGGTAACGATCTGCTGCGCCTTTTCCTGCGCGTCGCGTACGATGCGGTCTTTATTGGTCGCAATCACCTTCGCGCGGCCGACCTCTTCCGGTAAGGTCGAACGCATCTTTTCGATATACTCGACGAGCCGCTCTTCGCTCAAAATCCGGTATCCGAGCGGAACCCACGTTCCCTCGCGGACGTACGTTTCGAGCTTATCGATGACCCGGTAGATCGACATGTCAGGCTCTCCCGTTGACGCTGCGCTTTTGGTGCATTTGTTCGAGAACGACGACCGGAACGTACTTGGCGATGTCGCCGCCCTGCAAGTAGACTTCTTTGATGAGGCTCGAACTGACGAACGAATAATTCGCGTCGGCCATCAGGAAGATCGTGTCGACCCCGGATAGCGAACGGTTCATGTGCGCGAAGGCCATCTCACTTTCGAAATCGCTGACGACGCGAAGCCCCTTGACGATGACGTCGGCCGTGATGCGCTTGACGTAGTCCGCGAGCAAGCCGCGAAAGTGGTCGACGCGCACGTTACCGTAATCGTTCGTACAGCGATGCAACATCGCCTCGCGTTCGTCGAGCGAAAAATACGGCGAGCGTTTCTGCGGATTGACCACGACCGCGACGGTAACCCGTTCGAAGACGGCGGACGCGCGTCCGATGACGTCGAGATGACCGTTGGTCGGCGGATCGAACGAGCCGGGATACACGGCATGTCCGCGGCGCGACATTCTAGTGTACCGACCCGCAAATAGCGTTACAGTCGCTCGGCGCTTTTTCGTTTCCGCATCGTCGCTCGTCGCTTAAATTGCTCTGCAATGCTGCTGCGCTCCTTGCTCCTCGCGGAGCAGAAACCCGCCGTCGCTTCGTGTAACGCTATTTGCGGGTCGGCACACTAGCTCGTCTCGACGCGCAAGAACTGAAGCATCACTTCGCCGTACCGTGCGTCGCGCACGGTGCGAAAGCCTGGGAGTGCGAACGGCATCGCACGCTCGCGCCGCTCGTACACGAGCGTCGTTTCCGCGTCGATCGCGCCACGCGTCCGCAGATTGCCGAAGGTCAGATGCGGCGGCGGCAACGCGAACGGCGGATCGGCATAGACGAAATCGAAGCGCCCGGAAAGCCGCGTCGCAGCACGCTCCGCGGGCGCGCAGACGACGCTCGCGCGCGCGCCCACGCCGAACGAGGCAATCGTGTCGCGAAGGCGCTGCGCCGTCGGCGCGTGCAGTTCGACGAACGTCGCGTGCTTCGCGCCGCGCGAGAGCGCCTCCAAACCGATCGCACCCGTACCGGCATAGAGATCGAGCACGCGCGCTCCGCCGATCGCTTCGCCCAACATCGAGAACAGCGCTTCCTTGACGCGGCCCGGCGTCGGTCGCGTCGCATCGCCGGGCGGCGCGGGAATGACGCGCGATCGCAGTTCCCCGCCGCTCACGCGCATGCGTACGTCATCGGGGTGCGTTCGCCGCCCTTGGTAAGCGCCCCTCAACGAGCGACGGTAGTTCGTCGAGCTTGTGGATAACGTAGTCGGGCCGGGCGATCTGCGGCGGATATGCGACGCCTTCCCAATCGAACCAGACCGACGTCACGCCGTTTGCGTGGGCGCCGGCGCAATCGGCGTACGGGTCATCGCCAACATACCAGATGCGTTCGAGCGGAACTTCGAAGTGCGTGGCGAGCGTGGCGAACGCTTCGCGCGACGGCTTGCGCACGCCGATGCGTTCGCTCACGAAGACCGGTCCGCGAAAGCCGATCGCCCGCGCTTTTTCTTCTTGCAACGGGCTCCAGCCGTTACTGAGGACGGCGTACGGCACGCCGAGCGCGTCGAGCGCGTCGAACATCGCCGCAACGCCCGGCAAGCCTTCGATGTGCGCGGGCGCGCGCTCGAGGACGTGCTCGCGAAAGTTTTGCGCTTCGTCGATAACGTCCGAGGCCGAACCGCCGCCCGGTACCAGTTGCTCGAAGAAACCCGCGATCGCCGCTTCCAGACTCTGTTCGCCCGCGCGGTACGCGTGCAGCGCCGCGTCGATCGCGCCGTCCGCACGCACGCGGTCGAAAGATGCGCCGCGGCTCGCCGCAATCTCGGCGACCATGTCGAGTGCGACCGTTTTCTCGAGCTTGTTGTCGACCACGAGCGTGTGGTCGAGGTCGAATCCGAGCGCGACGTCTGAGGTCATCGCGCGGTCTTCGCGGCGCGGCGCGGCGCGCCCGCCCTCTTCACGAGCCCAGCAACGTCTCGCGCATGCTTCCGGCGCGTTCGCTCGCCGCACGCGCCGCTGCGTGCTCGTCGCGCACGAGATCCGGGTCGCTCGCAACGAGTGCGTCGGCCGCGGCCTTCGCGCGCATATACAGCGCGAAATCCGATACGACGCTTCCCAGTAACGTGCCGCCTCCCGCTTGCGCCGTACCGGCAAACTCGCCCTCGCCGCGAAGCCGCAAATCTTCTTCGGCGATCTCGAAGCCGTCGGTCGTGCGGGCCAGCACGTCGAGACGCTCGGCATCGCCGCGCGCGTCGGGCGCCACGAGCACGCAATACGACCGCGCCACGCCGCGTCCCACCCGGCCACGCAGTTGATGCAGTTGCGCGAGCCCGTAGCGATGGGCGTCGAGGATGACCATAACCGATGCGTTGGGCACGTCGACGCCGACTTCGACGACCGTCGTCGCGAGCAGCACGTCGGCTTCGCCGCGTGCGAACGTCGCCATGACCGCTTCCTTCTCGCGCGCGGGCAGCCGGCCGTGCAGCAGGCCGACGCGCAGTTCCGGAAAGACGTCGCGACGCAGATGTTCGAGCTCCGCAAGCGCGCTCGTCAATGCCGTTTCCGATTCGTCGATGGCCGGCGCGACGACGTACGCCTGACGGCCGCGTGCGACATTTTTGCGCACGAACTCGTACGCCAGCGGCTTGCGGCTCTGGCGCAGCACGTAGGTTTCGATCGGCGTGCGGCCGGGCGGCAACTCGTCGAGCACCGAAAGATCGAGATCGGCAAATTTGGTTTGGGCGAGCGTCCGCGGGATCGGCGTTGCCGTCATGTGCAACGTGTGCGGCGCGGCGCTCTTGGCACGCAGCGCCGCGCGCTGCGCGACGCCGAAGCGATGCTGCTCGTCGATGATCGCGAGCGCGAGATTGCGGAACGCGACGTCTTCGACGATCAGCGCGTGCGTGCCGACGACGAGATCGCATTCTCCGCTGGCCAGGCGTGCGAGCACCCCCGCGCGCTCGCGCGTGCCGGCTCCGCCGACGAGCGCGTCGACGCGAATGCCGAGCGGCAGCAGCAGCGGCGCTAACTTGTGCGCGTGCTGCATGGCGAGAATCTCGGTCGGCGCCATGAGCGCGCTCTGCGCGCCGTTCGTGGCGGCGAGCGCGACTGCGGCCGCGGCGACGAGCGTCTTGCCGCTGCCCACGTCGCCTTGCAGCAGCCGGTTCATGGGAGCGCGCTCGGCCATGTCGCCCCAGAGTTCCGCAACGACGCGCTGCTGCGCGCTCGTCGGCGAGAACGGCAGCGTCGCTTCGAAGCGCTCGCGCAACCCCGCCGGCGCCGGCAGCGGCATCGCGTCGCCGAGCGAGCGGCGCGTCGCGCGTTTGAGCGCCGCGGCCAGCGCGATCGCAAAAAACTCCTCGAAGATGAGGCGCTCGCGCGCCGCGGCCGCTGCCTCGAGCGTCGCAGGCCGATGCACGTCGTGCCAGGCGGCACGCAGCGACCCATAGCCGTGCGCGCGCGCAAGCTCGTCCGGCACGACGCTCTCAATCAGGGCGCCGAGTTCGTCTGCATTCTTTTCGATCGTGCTCGCGATGGTGCGCGACGGCAGCTCCTTGGTCGCCGGATATACCGGGACGATCGCGCCGCGGTAACGTTCGCCCGGCTGCAGCAGCCGGTGCTGCATCACGTTGAACTCGACGGCGACGCCGTGACGCGAACGCTTGAGCGCCGCGCGCCCGTACGCGAAGAGCTGCTCGCCCGGGACCAGTTTGCCCGTCAGGCCCCGCCGGCCGAACCACGTCGCCTTGATGCGGCCCGTATCGTCCTCGAGTTCGGCCGACACTACGGGCACCCGCGCGCGCGCTTCGCTAACCGAAACGATGCGAGCGACGACGATCGCATCGCTCGCGTCCGCATCGTGCATTCCGCCGCGGGTTAGCGCTTGGCGCACGATCTCCGCGATCGGAACGGGCTCGCGCCAGTCCTTATAATCGCGCGGATAGTAGGTAACCAGATCGCGCGGCTCGCGCACGTTTGCGGCGGCGTACTTTTTTGCGAGCTCCGGTCCGACGCCGCGAAGGTCGCGCAGCGACGTCAGTGCGCTCGCCGTAAGAGTTCCGCGCCGACGTCGTCGAGCGACACGCCACGCTCTTCGAGCAGCACGAGCGTGTGGTAGAGCAGGTCCGCCACTTCCCATGCGAGTTCGCGCGGATCGCCGTTTTTCGCCGCAATCACGACCTCGGTCGCCTCTTCGCCGATCTTCTTTGCGATGCGGTCGACGCCGCCGTTCAATAACGCCGCGGTATAGCTCGTTTCCGGCGCCGCATCGCGACGCGCGACAATCGTCGCGCGCAGGTGCGCGATCGCCGCTTCGAACGGCGGACGCTCGACCGTGGGGAAGCACGACGAACGGCCCGTGTGGCAGGCGGGGCCACTGGGCACGACGAGATACCGCACGGCGTCGGCATCGCAATCGAGATCGATTGCCACGACACGCTGCGTATTGCCGGACGTCTCGCCCTTGTGCCATAACGCCGCTCGGGAACGGCTGTAGAGCCACGTCGAGTGCGTCGCGAGCGTGCGCTCGAGGGCCTCGCGGTCGGCGTACGCAAGCGTCAAGACGTCGCCCGTGTGTGCGTGCTGCACGACGACGGGCACGAGACCCTCGGCACCGAAACGGACGTCGTCAACCCGCACGTGCGACCTCTTCGAATGGGCGCATCGGAACGCCCCGCGCCGAGAGCTCCGCCTTGAGCGTCGCGACGTCGAGTTCGCCGAAGTGAAAGAGCGACGCCGCCAGCGCCGCGTCGGCGCCGGCTTCGAAAATCTCGGCAAAGTGCGCGACGTTCCCCGCGCCGCCCGAGGCGATGAGCGGGACGCCGACCGCCGCGCGTACGGCGCGCGTCAGCGCCACGTCGAAGCCGCTCTTGGTTCCGTCGCGGTCGATGCTCGTCAACAGGATCTCCCCGACGCCCAGCGCCGTTGCCTCGCGCGCCCAGGCGACCACGTCACGTCCGGTCGGTGTGCGGCCGCCGTCGACGACGACTTCGAAGCCGGACGGACACCCCGTCGTCACGCGTCGCGCATCGATCGCGAGCACGACGCATTGGCTGCCGAACGTGTCCGCCGCGGCATGCAGCAAATCCGGCGAGCGCACCGCAGCGCTATTGAGCGATACCTTATCGCAGCCGGAGCGCAGCAGTTCGCGCACGTCGCCGACGCTCGCGACGCCGCCGCCGACGGCGAACGGGATCGTTAGCTCCGCGGCCACCGCACAGACCACGTCGCGCATCGCACGCCGGCCTTCGCTCGCTTGGGCGATGTCGAGAAAGACGATCTCGTCGGCGCCGCGCGCCTCGTACGCGCGCGCGAGCTCGACCGGGTCCCCCGCGTCCTGTAAACGTACGAAGCGAACGCCTTTGACGACGCGCCCGGCGGTGACGTCGAGACAGGGAACGATGCGGCGTGCGAGCATGCCGAGCGCCTCAGGCCGCTTCGCTCGACTTGGCGCGGACGCCGTCGTCGATGCCGATCACGAGCAAGGCGAGATCGTCGTGCACCGCGCCGCCGCCGCGCCGCCGAACCGCATCGACGAGGTCGTCGGCGCATGCTTGCGGCTCGTGCGAGGACGAGCGCAACATGGCGATCGCGCCCGCTTCGTCGAGCATCGTTCCCTCCGCATCGCGCGCTTCGGTAAGGCCGTCGGTCGCCAGCACGATCGCATCGCCGCGCCGCAACTGAAGTACGCGCTCGTCGTACGAGAAATCGCGGTCGAGACCGACGATCGGCCCCGTGACGTCGAGTCGCACGATATCCTCGCCGCGGCGCAGCCATGCTCCGGCGTGGCCGGCACTCGCGTACGTGACGCGATCGGTCGCCGCGTCGAAGATCGCAACGAAGGCCACCACGAAGAGATTCGGGTTTTCGATCGTGTCGAGGAAGATTTTGTTGAAGCGCTTGAGGATCTCGCACGGCGAATTCCCGGTGAGCGCGAGCGTGCGCATCGAATATTTTACAAAGGCCGTGTTGACGGCCGCTTCGATGCCCTTACCGCTGATGTCGGCGATCACCACCAGTCCGCGGTCGGCGTCGAGCCGGCGGACATCGAAGAGATCGCCGCCGACGGCCGCGTCGCTATCGGCGGAAAGATACGCACGCCCGATGCGGCTGCGCGGCAGTACGTCGAGGTCGCTGCGGAAGGCCGTCTGCAACGTCTCGACGATCGACGACTCGCGATCGAGCACGTCGAGAATCTGCGCGCGCGATGCGACGAATACGAGCGCCACCAAGCCGAAGACGATGATCGACGCCAGCCCCCCGAAGAGCGCCTCGTTGATGCGCGTCTTGAGGTCGTTCTGCGCGCGCTCCAAGCGCTGCTCGAGCAACGAGTGCACCCGCGACGTCGTGCTGCGCAGTTGATCCAAAATCACCTTACCGAAGGTCTGGCGGATCAGCGTGTATTTCGTATGCGGGTGATCTCGTAACGGCCGGGCGATCGTGTTCGCCCAGTCGTTGTGTAGCTGACGCATCTCGGCGATCGCCTTCGGCAGTGCGGGAACCTGCAAATCGTGCGTCGTGTCCTCGAACGCCGATAGTGCATTACCAAAGCGATTGGACTGAACGGCGTCGTTTTCAAAAAAGAAGGCTTTGCCCGAAGCGATGAAACCACGCAGCGCCGCCGCTTGATCGACTTGGATGAGGACGACTTGGTCGAGTTGCTGCTGCGCGAGAACCAGCGCTCGCTCGACCCGTGCGGCGCCGTCGAGCTGGTTGTAGATGCGAAGCGAGATGAAGACCGCGATCGCGATGATGGCGGCCACGAGCGCGCCGAGCAATAATGCGCCGCGGACGTTCCCTTTTCCGAGCAAATTGCGTATCGGTGGTGCCGTCATGAGGAAGAGATCGAGGCGACGCCCAGATTCGAACTGGGGAATAGAGCTTTTGCAGAGCTCCGCCTTACCACTTGGCTACGTCGCCGCTCTATCTCGTCCTTCGACCGATCCCGAAGCGGGTGGCGGGAATCGAACCCGCGCGTCAACCTTGGGAAGGTCGCAGGCTACCATTACATCACACCCGCGAAACCGGCCGAGTGCTGGCGGTTCTTCGAACGACCGCACCCATCCCCCGTCTGCTCTCGCATCGACGCTCGCTGCGCCGCGCCCACGCTAGGTCCCTTCCATAGCATATCCACGTGCGACGCGTGCCAACAGCTCGACGAGGGTCTTCTTCTCGGCCTGTGTGAGCCCGCGCATAGCAGCTCGATTACGGGCGAAATACGTCGGCAGCATCGATTGCACGAGTTTCTTACCAGTACGTGAAAGCGAGATGAAAGAAACGCGCCGGTCTTCGGTACTCGCGCGGCGTTCCACATAGCCGTCGCGCTCGAGTCCCGCTACCAGACCCGTAACGTTGGCCTGCGTGGTGCCGAGATAACGTCGCAGATCGGAAAGCGAAACGGCATCGGATTCCGCGCTGAGCACGATCAGCACGCCGAACTTCTGCGGCGTCAGCCCCGCATCGAGAAACCACGTGCCGAGCGCGTTCTCGACGCGTTGCGCGGTCGTGCGCAGAGCGAGCAACGCGCGCACGGACGGACCGTCGAATTCGGCATGTTTTTTTCGGTGGCCGGTAAAGTGCGCGTCGGGCCATCCGACCACGTCGCCGTCGTCCGCTACGTCGCCGTCTCTCATAGATCTATGCTATCATAACCGTCAGGAACTTAGGTCGCTATGCTTTCTTACTTAAGGAGTTACGCGTGAAGAAAATCTTCACATTCGCAGCCGTCGGTGTGGCGGCAATCTCGTTCGCCGCTGTCCATTCAGCGTCGGCCGAGCCGATCGCCGGCAAAGGCGAAGTGGTCGGCGGCGCGTTGCAGCAAACGCTCAGCTCGAAAACGAGTCACGACGGCGATACGTTCGCGCTGGTCGAGAAGAACACGCTGTTCCACCATAATCCGGCACTTGCCGGCGCAACGATCGACGGACACGTCGAAAACGTATCGCCTAGGAGCCGTACGCACAAAGCGTCGATGACGATCGTCTTCGACGACGTGAAATTAGCGGACGGTACGACGATGCCGATCCAAGCGAAGCTCGATTCGATGAAAGAGTTCGAAGCTCACACGCATCACATTCGCGACGCCGGGTTGATCGTCGGCGGCGCGATGGCCGGGCATATGTTTGCCAAACGGCATCACGGCGGCATGGCAGGCGCGGCGGCCGGCTTCGCGCTTGCGACCAGCATGAAGAGCGACATCACCGTCAGACAAGGTACGCTCGTCAAATTGGTTCTGCAAGCACCGCTCGACCGGGCGAACGCCGGCGCCGCTTCACAGCAGTAGTTCGCGCGCCGTGACGCGGGAGCAACCGACGAGCCATTCGAATCGACTGCGACCACCCCGCATACGCACGTAAGGAGTCGACCGCAGATGGCCATGCAAGTTACCTGTCCGCTATGCGGAAAGAAAATCGAAGGCGAGAACGAGGAAGCGCTCGTTACCGCCGCCGACGCACACGGCGATGAGAATCACGGCATGCGCGCGCCGCGTGAAATGATCGTCAGCAGCGCGACGCACGTTTAGCAGAAGGGCGCTCCGGCGACGCGCAGGATCGCTATCGTACGAAGAGGTTCCGCCCGAGCGGAGCCTCTTCGTTTATTCTCGGTCGCTCGATTCGACGAAGCTGCGGTGCTCGTCGCCCAACGCCAGGTCTGCGCGCAGCCCGGCCCGGAACCACTCGCGCCAATCGGCGGGGCGAACGCCGGGCAGCAGTGGCCGGCCGTCGAGATTGCGCAGAACGGGCCCCGTCCAGCACACGTTCGCGCCGTCGTCGTACACGCGTAACCGATCGCCATGCCAGAGCGCGTGCAATCCGGCATATCGGCCGCCGGCCGTATGGCCCGGTGGGGCGTCTTCTTGGAAGAAGATCGACAGGTCGTCGGCCGTCGTGTCGCCGGCGCGCCCCAGCCGGCCGGTGAGATGCCGCGCGGGAAAGGTCTCGCGTGGCGGACGGTTCCAGAGTGGCACGTCACGCGTCCGGTGCCGCAGCCGTGCCTGCGAAAAGTCGTAACGGAGCTGCATCTGCATTACGCGTTCGGCCGGTAGCTGAAGCGCGCGGCCCAGCACGACCGCCAACTCCACGTCGAACGAATCGCGACCGGCCAGCACCGCGGCGAGGTGCGCCGCATCGACGCCGATCGACGGGGCGAGCTCATCCGGCGACAGGTCGATGCTATCGAAAAACTCCGCCCGAACGACCGGACCCGGATGCGGCGCGGGCGCGCGCCGCTCGGCGACGACCTTGATGGTGGCGATGGCGCGGTCCCTCCTGGTATGGAAGGTGTCGGCTTCGCCGCGCGGCGTTTTTAGGAGGCGGCGGGCGAGGCCGAAGTCGCCGGCGACGGTGACGGTGGCGGCGGCACGATCGCCGGATCGGTCGACTTCGGGAAACAGGCGTCGGGCGCGGTCATCGACGCCGGCAGGGCGGACGGCGGCGAGGCCGTAAGGCCAAACACGAGCGGGTAGGTCGATCCGCCGTCGGTCATATACGTCCCGGTAACGGTCTGCGTGGTTCCGGGTGCGACGACGAACGTGCGGACGAGATAGCGCACCGCCGCATCTTTCACGCAGCCAAGACGCGTCGGGGCTGCGTCGCCGTCGAACGCGATCGTGGTCGTTACGGGATAGCCGATCGGCCGCTCGTACAGATACAGCGTCGCCGCGGCGGCGGTCGGGTTCGCGAGTTGCAACCGCAGCGGCCGAAGCACGCCGTAATCGCCGACCAGCGCCGCGCCGCCCGGATCGCGATTGACGAGCGCCCCGCCGCGGCCGCCGAGCGAAACGGCGTCCCCTTCCGGCGTGCCGGCCGTGTACGCGAGCGCGAGCGGCGCGATCGCCGAGACGTCGTACGTGCCGCGCCGGTGCTTCCCGTCGGAAGGAAGCACGCCGCCGGCAAGCAGGCCCGTTAGATCGGCATCGCTCGAGAAGGCGACGAGCGACAGTCGCACCGGTCCGCCCGTGCGCACCGCAAGGTCGAGCACGCCCGCCACCAAGTCGTTGGTTGCCAGCGTCCGGTCGCCGGCATACAGCGCTATGCGTCCGCCGGCCGGAATCTCGAAACTTGCCCCCGCCGCACGGGCATGATCGTCGAGGTAGCGGTAGGTCGCGCTCTGGCCGACGTACATCACCGCCGCACTCGGTCCTGCGCCATGCCCGATGACGTCGACGCTCGCCGTCGCGTCGGGCGCCTCCAGCACGATTGCGATCCGGCGTCCCTCCGCCGCCGCTTGATGATAATAGTACAACCGCGCCGCGCGCGCGGCATCGATCGTCGCGCGGAAGGCAACGCCGTCGGCGGCGATCCTTTCCGGATCGTCGCTATACATCAGCAGCGCCGGTGCGACGGGAAAGGCGGTCGCGGTAACGATATGCGCGTTCAGCAGCCCATCGACGTCGACGTACCGGTCGGCGCCGTCGACGTGCACGCGCACCGCGGCGTCGAGACTCGTGTCGGGGCCGAGTTCGGGAGGTACGGCCGGGTCCGCGATCACGACGCGTGCTCCCGGCAGCGGTTGCGTCGCTCGCTCGATCGCTCCGTGCAATTGCGCGATGACGAAGTCGTTCGACGGCCGGCCAATGAGTGAGAGCGTCACGTCCTGCGGAACGAAGCCGGCATTCGGTCCGACAAGCACGCTCGCCGTTACCGTTGCGCCGGTTGCGTCGGTGACGGTGACGGTTGCGTGACCATTTGCCTTCGCGCTCAGGTCGATCACGCTCGCCTGAGCGGCGATGTTCGCGTCGACGACGAGCGTTTCGCTAGAACGCGCGGAGTAAGGCTGCGTACCGCCGAGAATTTGCAACGACGTCACGGTGCTGGGATTGAGCTGCACGCGGGTTTTTGCAAGCGCGAGCGACCCGAATGGCGATGCGCCGGGCGACGCGGAAGTGCCGGATGACGGCAAAAGCGACGGCGACGGTGACGGAACCGGCGATGCGGAGATCGCGGGTGAAGGGGTCAGTACCGGCGTCGGGGGCGGTGCAGGCGTCGGCCGAACGAGTAATGCTGCGTTCGCGGCCGTACCGCTCACCAGTAAAGTCATCAACGTGGCGGCGGCGCGTAAAAAGAAGCCCACGACGAGCGGCTTCGACGCCACCGTCTCGCAACTCCGCCGAAAAAAAACGGCCGCATCTCTGCGGCCGTCCCTTGCTCTACGCGAGCGAGAAGGTCGTGTGTTACTGCGCGATTTTGAAGAGTACGCCGTCGCCGTTCGGGCCGCCGAAGAACGTCGTGCCGTACAGGTTGCCGTCGAGACCGTCGAGCAGCTTGCCTTGCGGCGAGGAGCCGTCGGCGCCGGTGAAGTCGTGGATGTCGGTGAAGGTGCCGCCGGCGATCTTGAAGACCTCGCCGAAGCCATTCGCGCCGCCGGCGCTGGCCGTACCGTAAAGCGCGCCGTTGAACGCGACCGTGATCGGGGCGAGCGGCGTCGCGCCTGCCGGCTCGTTACCGTTCGCGTCGACGTAGAAATCCTGGATTACCGAGAACTTATTGCCGGGCGCTAAAACGAACACGGTGCCGACGCCGGCGCTGCCGCCGTTGGACGCGGTGCCATACAGGTTGCCGTTAGCGTCGGGCGTCAGCTCCGCCACCGGTGCCGAACCGTCGGCGCCGTTGGTGAAGTTGTAGAGCGTGTTAAACGTGCCGCTCGGCGCGACGCTGTAGATCGTGCCGCCGCCGCCGTTACCGCCGACGGTGGTCACGCCGTAGAGCACCTTGTCGACGGAAACGGTGCTATTCGCGAGCTTCGTGAACTCCGGCTGCGTCAGCTTGCGCGCCGGTGCCGACGCGCTCGAGCTACGGACGATGCGAATCGAGAGTCCGGCGGCCGGGTTGCCGCCGTCGGCGCCGCCGGTGAACTCATGAATCGTCGTAAATGCGCGCGTCTTCGGCGCATATTTGAAGATCGTGCCGAACCCCTTGGTCCCGCCGTTCTGCGTCGTACCGTAGTAGTTGCCGTCGGTGAACGCCGTAATGCGGCTCGTTGGGTTCGCACCGTCGGCGCCGCCCGTGAAGCTGTGAGCCACGGTCACGGCGCCCGACGCCGTGATGATGTACAGCGTGCCGTTCCCCGACGCGCCGCCGTTCTGCGTGGTGCCGATCTGCGGCGATCCGGCAGCGAGGTAGTCGCTGGCGTTATTGTCGAGCCCGGCAGCCGGATTCGCGCCTTCGGGTGCTGCGAACGAATGAATGACGTGGAACGCGCCCGTTTGCAGCTGCTCGTTGTAGACGACGCCGACATTATTGGCGCCGCCCGTTTGCGTTACGCCGTACGCCGACGTCGAGAATTTTCCATTCGAGTAAGCGATCGCCTCGTCGAGCGCACCGACCGCGAACGCTCCGTCCGGACCGGCGAATGCGTGCAAGATCGTATAAGCGTTTTGCGCTGAGGCGGCGCTGCGGTGTGCGACGGGACGGGCATGCGATGCATAAGGAGCGCGGAAGGCCGGGTTCGCCAAGGCGCCCGCCGGTGAGATCGCGGCGACACCGAGGGCCGAAGCCGCGATTGCGGAAGCGATGCGTGCGCTTCTCACGGTAATATTGGCAGTCATGAATACCCCTTAATTTTGATGAAGCAGTGTAGTAACGCGGCGAAAGGTACGCCGAACGCTATATCGGCACACCTTTCAAAACAGCGATCGACGAGTGAGCGCCGATCGCTAACGCGCTTCAAGCGAAGTTAGTTGATACAGGTCGCGGCGGTGTTGTTAAGCACCGACGTGAAGGCAGGCGACAGTTCCGAGTAGCCCTTGGTTCCGGTCGTGGCCGAAGCTGGATCAACCGTGGTGATCTTGCCGGAACCGAAGCTCGAGGGGGAAGCGAGAACGTTGACGAGCGTGCGAAGCGACGTTACGGAGCCCGGAAGATTGGCGTTGTTGCCGGCTTCGTTGAAGTCGAGATTCGTCACGGCGACGATCGGATATCCCGCCGTCGGAGTCGCATACGCAAGTGGATTGAGCAGCTGGATGCAACCCGCTTTCGGCACGCCGGTGAGCTTCACAACTTGCGCAGGTCCGCTCACGCCCGTTAGAACCGTCGAATCGACGGCGATAGTGGCCGGAATGGCATTGGCGGCTTGCGGAAGATTCTTGATGGCGTCTTTGCCGTCGACGAGAGCAAGTTCTTTGGGTCCTACCAGACCCTGCGCAACGGCGTTCGCCGCTTCGACATAGCCGAGAGAACCGGTGGTCGCCGCTACAGTCTGCGCTACGGCCTTATTGCCCTTAACACCGATGGAGCCATTCGGAGCAGTCTGTACGACCGTACCAGCCGACGCGGGCACCGTCACGAACTGTTGACTTGCCGTGATGCGGTTGCTCTGCCGGCAGTGCAGCGTGTTCGTAGCCGAAAGGTGGTTAGAGAACGCGAACGTCGTTCCGCTGCCATCGGAACGATACACGAGCGAAAGCGGGCGCGGCTTTAAGCCGAGTTGGCTAAAATTGGGGTTCGCCGACGTGATGACGGCGCAAAGCTGATCGGTGGTGACGCGCGGCTGGACGCCGTTGAGGTCCGGGTCGTTAATGTAAATGCCGACCGATCCGACGATCGACGGGATCTCCGTCGGTTCGACGCGGTTGCCGGCATTCATCAGGAACATGCTGTAGTCGCCCTGCGAGATCGGCGAATCCGATCCGGCGAAGTTCGGGTAGGCGACGGGAAGCGCAGTTGTGCCAGGATTGAAGCCGATCGGTCCCGTGGCGCCCGAAGCTGCATTCGCGCAAGGGTTGCTAACCGTGCCGGCGGGACCCGCGAGCACTTTCTTGCCGGCGCCGCTTCCGGTCTCGCAATATGAGACAGGCGCGCCGTTGGGAAGCGTCGCGAGGTAGCCGAACACGGATCCGGGCATTCCCATCGAGGCGCCGCCACTGCCGAGCGCGATGTTGCCCGTGTACGCAATTCCGGGAAGCGTGGCGCCACCGGCGTACAGCGTCGACGAGGCGGCCGGACGCACGCCGAAGGGCCGTGCTCCGACGAAGGGGCGGGGGCCGGCATGACCCACTTGGATCTGCGACGGTGCGGCGCTCGCGGCGAGCGAGGAACCCGCAACGAGAACGGCCGGAATCGACGCCGCGATCGCGCGACGAATGACAGTAGACATCTTGTCTCCCAAAGGATTGAGGGTGATTCGAGCGCCGCCGAAACGGTGGCAACGCGTCATAGGTTGTAACACAAGCGAGCCTCCGCGGACTTTCACGGAACATTAACATTTCATGAACCGGCGTTAACAGTGCATTGAGATATTGGCATGGCGGTTTTGCTTATATGGCGCTGACACTTCGGCACGCGACTAGTACGGAGACGCCTTCATACACGACTAGATTGAGGAATCGACCAATTCAGCTCGCGATATTCGATTCTTTACGTCTCGAACCAGAATTGAATGATATATACTTCTACGTTTCGCGCGGAAAAAAACAGAGGCTGGCGCTTGCAAGCGCTAGCCTCTGCTAGAGTCAAATGCTACGAACCCAGTTCAGTTGATGCAGCCTGCTGCGGTGGCTTTCAGCGGCGCGCTAAAGCTCGTCGGCAATTCGGAATAGCCGGTGCGGCCGGTCGTCGCATTAAGCGGGTCGACCTTCGTTATTCTACCAGAACCGAAGCTCGACGTCGAAGCGACGACGGACACCAGTCCGCGCAGTTCGCTCACCGAGCCAGGGCGATTTGTGTTGTTGCCGGCTTCGTTGAAGAGAAAGTTTGTGACGGCGATGATTGGATACCCGACCGAGGGGGTGGCGTACTTTGATGGGTCAACGACGCGAACGCAACCCGCCTTCGGCACGCCCGCGAGAGGCGCGGTCGTCGCCGGACCGTTGCCCGACACGATCGCTCTATCAGTTAATAGCGCGGTCGCTGGAATGGCGTTCGCGGCACGCGGCAGATCCGCGATCGGGTCCTTTCCGTCTACGCGAGCGAGACGCTTCGTATTAGTGATACCCGACGCGAGGGCGTTGGCCGTTTCTACGTAGCCGATCGCACCATCGTTCGCGCTGACCGTCGCGGCAACACCGCCGTTACCGGTTGCTCCGATCGAATTTGGCGGCGGCGACTTCACAACGGTGCCGGTCGTAACGGTCGCGGTGGGAGCGAACTGTTGGCTCGCGTTGAGCGTGCGACACGTTCCGCTCGCAGAGCTTGCCGACAGGTGATTCGAGAAGCTGAACGTCGTTCCACTGCCGTCCGCACGGTAAACGAGTTTGATCGTCTTCGATGGGAAGCCGAGCTGATTCCAGTTGGTGATCGCGCCGGCAACGATGCCGCAGAGTTGCGCCGTCGTCAGACGTGCCTGAATCGACGCCGGAATGTTCGAGTTGTTGTAGTAGATGCCGACCGACCCGATGATCGACGGAACCTGCGTCGGTTCGACGCGGTAGCCGGCGTTGGCACGAAACGTATCGTAATCTTTCTGGCTGAGCGGCGAATCGGTGCCGGCGAGCGCGGGATACGCCGTGAGCGCAGAGCCACCGGGATTGAAGCCGACGGGTCCGGTCGAACCTGCGGCAGCGTTCGCGCAGGGGTTGCTAACGGTACCGGCCGGTCCGTCGATGACACCCTTGCCTTTACCGCTGCCGGTCGCGCAATAGCTGACCGGAGCGCCGTACGACTGCGTCTCGAAATATGCGAAGATCGATCCCGAGCCCGCGACAGGCAACGACGACGTTCCGGAACTGAGCGGTTTCCCGACGTAGGCGATCACCGGAAGCGTCGCACCGCCGGCGTAGAGCACGGTCGACGAGGCGAACGGGATGGCCGCGCCCCTTACGTTGATGGACGCCGAAGAGCCGGCGGGGACGCGCATGATAGGGCCGGCACTCGATGCCACCGTGCTGCCGGCAAGCAACACGACTGGGATCGAGGCGGCTACGGCGCGACGAAGCACAGTAGACATGAAATTCTCCTAGCGGAGCAGCGTGAAAAAGCGCGTTCTCCGAACACGCTAGCCACGTTATAGCACGAAGTCCAACCCGGCGACTTTTACAAATACTTAACTTATGACGCAGTTCTTAATCTTTTCGCCTCGCTCGCAGCGATTGAGATTAAGTAAACCTTAAACTTTTTTTAAGCTACCCACAAAGTCGGGGCCGTACGATTTCCCGCGCGTCGTCGGACGTCTCATCGGGGAAAGGCTATTTGCTTGTCCGTTTTCTGCTTTGGCCGTACGTTTACAAGAGCGGTCGGCCTCTTCATCGCACTGTGGATAACAAGCTTTCCCGAGATCGCCGTAGCTGCTTCGACGGGACAGATCAGCGGCACCGTCGTCGATGCAACGACGAAAGCGCCGCTAGCCGGCGTCTCGATCGCGGCCAACTCGCCGAGTGCGCGCTATGCGACGAGGACCGACACGAGCGGAAGATTTACGATCGTCGGCGTCGATCTCGAGACGTACACGCTGAGCGCCCAACTGCCGGGATACGATCCGTTCAGTCTCACCGGCGCGACGGTCACGGCCGATGAAGCCTACCGCTTCGACGTCCAGCTCAGCCGCCCGCTGCGAACGATTGGCCGGGTGGTGTCGCGAGGACGGCCGACGACGAGCGCGTTTCAGCCAGATCAAACGGTCGACCGCTATACGGTAAACGCACAAGGCATCGAACAGCTGCTGGGCAAGACCTTCAATACCAACGGCAAGGAGCTGTTATCCGAGCTGCCGAGCGTGACGATCGACCGTAACGGTACGGCGCTCATTCGCGGAGGCTTCTCGTTCCAAGGCGGCTTCCAATTCGAAGGCATTGACTACACCGAACCGAGCAAGAATCTGACCAACCGCTTTGAGAACGTCGGTTCGAATTATCTCTTAAACGGCGTCGGTTCCGTCGAAATCATCCCTGGCGGCGGCGACGCCACGCACGGTAACACAGGCACCGGCCTCATCGCCGTCACGGCGAAGCGCGGAACGTTCCCTGGCTTCGGTACGATCGACTTCGAAAGCGGCCTCGTGGGATCGAACCTGCAACAGGGCTTTGAGTACGGTTTTGCGACCCCGAACCAGCGCCTCTCGAATTTCCTCAGCTATACTGCGGAGAACACGCATTACGCGTACGGGCCATATGGAACCGACCCCGCCAGCATCCTCGCCGACCCGACGACTCAAGATCCGAATCTAAATTCGATATATACGAGCGCACAGCGGCGGATCTATACGACCGCGTTCTTCAACAAGTCACGTCAAACATCCCGCGATTTCCTCGACAACTTTGTGTTTAAATTCGGTAAAAACGCGAATCAGACGCTACAGTTTTTCGTGCAAAGCCAGAACATCCACCAAGATCTCGATTACGGCGGATACGGCCTGTTGACCGCGATTCCGCAAACGATCTTTTTCCAGAATAACACACAACTCAACCCGACCGGGGCGAACTTCGACTCTCTGACGCTCCTCAACGCACCGCCCGGATTTCTGCAAAAATTCGTAACGCCGACTTTCGGTGCGACCTCGGGATCGCCGCTGACCTCTTCAGAAACGATCGACAGCCCGTTTTCCGCTTACAAGATCGAATACGACAACAACATCGGTGCGTCGACGTCGCTCGGAGTGCGGTATTATCGAACCGACAACGCGGCGACGCAAGTGCTTCCGTCGCAGGGCATTTACACGTCGGCGAGTGGTGGCATACGTAGAGGCGTTACGGCGGACATCACTCGAGTCGTTGGGTCGAAACACACGTTCCAAGTCGGTGGTAAGTATGAATTCGTCTCACCGTTCGGACAACGCACGAACTACATCGACTACACGGGCATATACGAAGGGCAATATACGAACATCGGCCCGCAAGTCGTAAACCTGGGATCATACACTCACGATATCATTGCAGATTACATACGTCCGGTTCCCGGCGTCAACACGCTGTGCCTCGGATACGGGCCGCCGTCGAACCCGCTTGTCGCTCCGCCACAAGAAACGTGCGGCTACCTGTACAAGTATTTCAAGAACGGACCGCCGGCGCTCCCTCCTGAGACCGAAGTCCCGACGGCAAAGCAACAGAGTTACGCACTTTACGCCCAAGACACGTACGCCCCGAGCTCGAAACTTCGTGCGCTCATCGGGCTCAGGCTCGACGGCTACAACTTCTTGCTTCCCGACGACCCTCAAAACCCGCCGGCCGTCAACGGCATCCGGCATCAGCGCCTATATGAGCCGCACCTCGGACTAACGTATAAACTCGGCGTGCGCGACGCGGTTCGCGCGAATTTCGGCCGAACGCTGATCATACCGCTCGCCACGTTCATCGGCACGAACATCAGTCGCGCCGACTTTGCAGCGTTCGACAACGTGCCGTCGTTCGATAGCGTGACGGGCAAGGCTGCGTCGTATTGCGGTCCGCCGTCGACGAAGGTACTGGTCGGCAACGCGTACGTCATCGGGACGCAGCCATGCACGAGCTACGCGGACCAGCTGTATTGGCTCGTCCGAAACCAACGCTTCGCCGACCAGAATTCGATTACGTATCCACTGCGCGGCTCGACGTTTACGAACTACGACTTTTCGTACTCGCACGAATTCAAGAGCGGCGTTGCGCTAAAGGTCACTCCGTTCTATCGCGTGGGCTACGATGTCGTGGAAACGTCGCAGACGCTGCTTGGAATCGATGCGATAACCGGCACGCAACAGCTGAGTCCGCAGATTCAATCCAATCTTGGTACGCAGCGCGCGACCGGCGTCGAGTTCGAAGCAACGTCACCCGTGCGGCTGAGCGGGTTGTCGGGGACCTTTTCGGCAACGTACATCAATCAGATCGGCAACGATCCGCCCGGCGAGTATCTCCCAACCGCGTCCGTTCAATTGGGCAAACTATATAGGTCACCGAACTTGGCACCGTTCCAAAGTACGCTCGCGTTGACGTATCGCTCGAAGTGGGGCTTGCGCGTCAACCCGATCTTAAACTTCGCAAGCGGCTACCCGTACGGCGCCGGCACGCTCGCGGCGTTCACGCTCAACGGCCAGCCATACTACGTGCCTTACACTGACGCACTGCTCGCTAATCAGTATGCCGCGATCCTCTCCGCTGCAACGGTCAACCCTCAGAACCCAGGCTCGTTTACCAACCCGAATCTCTCGGCGCTTCGCGGACTCGATGCGGCGACGAGCGGTCCGGGCAGCTTCCTTTCCCATCCACAACTCAACACGTCGCTAACCGTAGAACTCACGCCGACGAGCGGCCGGAAGGGTCTTACCTACGGCATCGCCATTGCGAATCTATTCGACCGCGTGTCAAGTTTACCGTACGCGAACTTGTCGCGGAACTGTGTGCTCATCGTGACGGGCTTGTGCGGTTCCGATGGCCGCCCATCGGTCGTCGACACGTTTCACAGCGGACTCACGACCGTCGGTTCTTCATCGGCAGCGTACGCCGTGTATCCCAATCAGCCGCCCACGTCCGTTCGGGCGTACATCCAGGCAGGTCTGTAATGTCGCTTCGTCCACGCTCGTCCGCCCTCGTCGTCGCCCTTCTCTTGACCTCGTGCACCTCTAGTCAAACGGCGCAGCTTCCTTCGATCGCAACGCCCGACGTCGCAAAGACCTCGAAACTGCTATTTGCTGTGGGCACGGCCACGATCGGCGTCGCCGGCGGCGGGAGCGTTCCGGGGCTCAACGTAGTCGCGACCTTCCGGTCGTCGGACGGCAATAACGCTACGAACGCAAATACGCCGACGATCACAGCGCCACCCGACTTTACGTTTGGTCCGCTGCTCGGTAATTCGAACGTTTTGACCGGCTTCAACACGAAGCAGTATCTCGCGCTGGAGAACGAACTCGTGAACGGCGGCACGACCGCCGATCCCAATATCAAAGCGCAGCTCGCGAGCTTATCGTCCGGATTGGGACCGTACGTTGGCGTCTTCGGCTACGGCCTCGCGGCCGATAATCGTTTCTCGATCGACGACAGTAAGATTCAAAATAACCTGCCGTCACCTGGGGGAGGCTCCCCTTGCCTCGGACTCGCGTTCCCAGGCTATCTGAACGGGGGCGGGAGACAGGGGGCGCCAGCAGGGGTTGGGTTTTCGACCGCTCCGCTCGGTCCTCAAGCTGGGAGCTTTTATGGGAGCTACGGTTCCGCGCTAGGATCGTTCGTGCCGCAGTCGGGCGTCACCCAAATGCCGACATTCGCGACGATTGCCGAAGTCGAACGCTCAGCGGAGCTTGCGTTGCCGATTCCTAGCGGGCCGGCGCAGGCTTGCGGTTGCCCTCAATCTTGTGCTCCGGACGGTTCCCCGTTGCAAGACTCACACTTCCCCATCCAAGCCTTCGGCGGCCCACCCGCGTGGCCATCGCCTCAAGGTTATGGAAATTACGCATACTTCGTTGGCTACCCAGTCGGCTTCGCTGATTTTGCGGCGACGCCCGTAGCGGGTTCCTATACACTTTCCGTCTCGTACCCGACGAGCGCCGACTATCAATCGACCGGCTCCATGCAGGCAAAAGCGACGTTAGTGAGCGTGGCGGGCTTGCCCGAGATTACGTCGCCGCCGGTCGCCGTGCAACTAGACGGCAGCGGCATTATTACCAACTTGAACGTGCCCGCAGGCGTGTCGGAAGCCATGGTATTGATAACTGCCAGCGACTGCGATCTTACCGGGCGAGAGCTTTCGCCCGTCAGTGGTTTCAACCACTACGCCTTCGTCGTCCATGGGAGCGGCCCGCAGCCACCGATTTACATACCACCCAACCTAGGCCCGCCCGGCAAGGTCACCGGCACGCCGACCCATACATTTTGCACCACGTCCGATCTCGCCGCGGAGATCGCGCTGGCACTCAGCGGCGGCGGCAGTGCCGCCATAACGAACTTCTTTTTCGTCCAAGTGCAGGCGCTCGGCTTCGACTACCCGGCGTACGAGTCGTCCTATCCGTTCACACGTTCGCAAACGCCGCAGATTTCGGGTGCGAGCGGACAATCCGACGTAACGACGAGCTATCCCGCGTTCTTCAGCTACACGGTCCCGGCGCCGGCTTCCTCACCTGCTCCCGCTGCGAGTCGCTAAATGCCATTCCGCTTTCGTGCCCTCGCCGTAATCGGCTTCGCACTTCTCGTCGCGTGCGGCGGAGGTGGAGGCGGAACGACGCCGCCCGCACCCGTGCCGACGCTTGCCGGCGGTGGATCTTCCATTCCAGCCGATCAACGCATCTCGCTGTCGGTGACGATACCTGCGAACGTACCGGGCGTACTTGCGAAACGGCGCCACGCATCGTTCCGTACGCAACTCGATCAGGCGCAGCCCTATCTCTCTCCAAAGACGTCGTCGATCGTCTTGTCGCTCGCGCTCATCAACGGACAATCACCCATCAACGTCGTCCCGAACATACCGGTCATCAACATCGGGCAGTACTGCGCGAATCAAAACGGCGGGTGCAACTTCACGACGCCGGCCAATATTCCGGCTGCGAAGGCGACGAACGAATACATCGTTACGACGTATTCGGGACCGAGCGGAACGGGAAACGTCGTTTCAGTCGGCTTCATCAACGTCGTGGTGCCGCCCGCCTCGAGCGCAAAACTCGGCGGGACTGCGGCGCTTACCGCCGGCGGCTACGTCGCAAGCATCTTGATAGGCTCGGTCTCCGCGGCGACCTTCGCGGCGAATACGCCGTCAACGCTTGGGTTATTGGTTCAAGCTTTCGACCCGGCCGGTGCGGCGATCATCGGCAACACGCAGTTCGCCAATCGGATCGAAATAACCGTTAGCGACACCGTCAACTTCACCGTCGGCGGACCCAGCGCAAAGTACGAGTTAGCTCAACCCATCACGACGCCGATTCCACTTGCGTACAACGGCGGCGTCAGCCTGCGCGGCGGCGCTACCGTTAACGCTTCGACAACCGACGAGAACGGCGCAACCGCTACCGCACCTCCTTTTCGGGTCACGATCGTCGGAACGCCGCCGCCAACGGCGCCGCCTACGCCCGCCGCGGAAAGTTTGTACGTCGCGTATGCGGATACCGACCGTATCGAAGAGTACGACTTCGCCGGTAGCCTTGAAGCCGGGGTCGTGCCGGCCGCAGCGCCGACGCCGCGTCGAGCTATCACCGTAGCATCGCCGGCGCCATCTTCCCCGATTACCTGCACCGCTTGGCCCGCTTACACCGGCGTCTTGACGAACAACATCGGCATCGGAGGCGTAGCGGTCACGAAGTCGGGCACCGTCTACGTAAGTACTGGATGCACTTCGAACCAGACGACGTCGTACACGTTCGGCGTACCCGCTACGGCGGCCGGCCTCACGCCCCCGACCATCTCTGACACCGTCGGATTCTCATACGGAATCGTCGACGGCGGCGCAATGGCAACCGATCAGTCATCGAATTCGGTGTATACGAGTTATCTGAACAGCGCAACGAACGGGGGGTTAGTAGCAACGTATCCGGCGGACGTGTCGGCACCAGCGCCCTCCATCCAGATCGGCTCGTTCGCGACTAACACTATCTGCATTCCCCAGCTTCCGGCTAATCCTGGGCAGAACTCTTCGAACTGTAACAATTATGCGTCGTACGTTCCCAACCAGGCCGCAGGGTACGGTGTGGTGCAGGGAACGTTGTTCATGCCAGCCGCCACGGAAATCTCCGGTCCGTTAGGATTCGCATTCCTTAATAACGCCGTTGCTGTCATTCCAGTCGTCGACAGCAGCGCGACGGGACTGGTTACCGCCTCAACTGCAATTGTAGACAAGGTAAACCCGGCAGGCCCGGGCACAGTTCTGGGAGGGTACATCAGTCCGGTCGGACCCGTAGGTCCGGTCACCGCGACCGTTGACGGCACGATGCTTTACGTTCTGCTGAACGCAACCAATGACGGCGCTGGCCCAGCGTTCAACTATGGCTTGTCAGCTTGCCCGCCCCCGTCAAGCAACGCCCCCCTCGGCTCGACCGCAATCACTTGCGCTGATCAAAGCGCCCAGCACGAATATCTTGCCGGCTATCAACTCACGCCCGATATCTTCGGAGCTTCAAATGTCACGGTCGCACGCGATCCGTCATTCGTAATCGGTGGCGACGTCGTCGGAAGATTCGGTTGTTCTTTCAACAGCGGTACGGCCCAATCTTCAGGGGAGTACCTTGCGGCGCATAACGGCTACGTTTACGTCCTTAATCCCGATCCGACGTGCCCCGGCGGGACCTCACTTTTTGCCCCGGAGATCGACATCTACAACACCAACGGCGTTACCGGCGTGCATACGGATGTGAAGCCTGTTTTCGTGCTGGCGCCGAGTGCCACGAAATCGGGCAGCGATCCGATTGCGGTCACTCTCGGCACCCGCGGCACAGTCGTCGGTGGGCTAGCCGTCCACCGCGGCCCGTATCGCGCGTCGAACGCACGTCAGCTGCGCATTCGCCGGTACATGCAGAATCGTTCTAGGCGGTAGGGTTCGCGAGGGTCGCGAAGCGGCCGGCGTCGCAGGCTCCGGTCGTGTTCTTCCACCGTAGCCGCGTACTGAGCAGCACGAACCACTCGTCCATGCCGGCATCGGTCCGAGCGGCGACTTCGAGAATCTCGATCGACGGATTGACGCGGCCGATCGCGTCGTAGGCGGCAGCGCGATCGAAACCGACGGCGCCGGCCAGATCGATCTTCGTGAGCAACGCGACCTGCGAGGTATTGAACGCGAGGGGATACTTCAGCGGCTTATCTTCGCCTTCGGTTACCGCGCACAGCACGACGCGCAAGTCTTCGCCGAGGTCGTATTCGGCCGGACAGATCAGGTTGCCGACATTCTCGATGAAGAGGATGTCGAGCGGCAATGCGTCCCAGCCGTCGAGCGCCTTGCCGACCATGTCGGCATCGAGGCGGCATTCGGCGGCCGTGATGATCTGGCGCACCGGGGCGCCGCTGCGTTCCAGGCGTTCGGCGTCGTTGCGCGTCGCTTGATCGCCGACGAGCGCGCCGACGCGGTGGGTCGGCGCGAAGTGGCGCAGCGTTGCTTCGAGTAACGTCGTCTTGCCCGAGCCCGGGCTAGAGAGCAGATTAACGACCAGCGTTCCCGACCGCGCGAAGCGCTCGCGTAGCGCGCGCGCGAGGTCGTCGTTCTTGCGTAAGATACTCTGCTGGATTTCGACGACGCGGAACTTCATGAGGCAACCTCCATGGAAACAAGTTCGAGTTCTCGGCCGCGCACGACCGACGGCGATGCATTGCCACACGTCGCGCAGACGAGTCCGCCGCCTTGCACGGGCGCGCGTTCGCCGTCGCACGTCGTACAAAATACGGCGAGCGGAACGTCTTCGATGGCGAGTTCCGCATATTGCGCGACGGTGTCGGCGCGCGCGAGTTCCCACGCAAACAATAATGCGTCGCGTGCGACGCCGCTGTGTCGACCTACGCGCAGCGTGACGCGCGACACCGAAGTTGCGCCTTCGCGTCGCGCAGCATCGCCGATCTCCTCCAGCAGCGACATCGCGATGCTCAACTCGTGCACGGAATTTCGACTTCGCTGCCTCTTGCGGAGAATAGCTTCTAGTAGTAGCGTATCGCAGTATACCTAGAAACGATTCCCATGTATACGGGCGCGCTCAGAGGTAAACGGGCATGCGAGACGACGACACACCGCCGGCAGGAACGGGCGAAAGCATCAGCCGCCGTGGCGAGGACATCGCGAGCGACGAGGAAGAGGCAGGCCGAGTCGATCAGGGGACGCGCGGCGTATCGGGTCGCCCTTCGGGCGGATCGACCGCGCGTCATTCGAGCGGCATCGACCCGCAAGAGCCGATCGATGCCGACAGCCCCAACACGCCGCAACGATAGCGAACGCTTCGTCCTTCCGCTGAGGTAGTTCCAACATGGCCATTGCCGTCCCCAAGGAATCGCCCGTTATCAACGTCCTCTGGATCAACGCGGGGCTGAGTTGCGACGGCGATTCCGTCGCGCTTACCGCGGCGATGCAACCGACCATCGAAGAGATCGCGCTCGGCGCGTTGCCCGGCTTGCCGCAGGTGAGCTTCCACTGGCCGCTCATCGATTACAGTCAGGGCGGCTCGGAATTTTTGGAACCGTTCTTTAAAGCCGAACGCGGCGAACTCGATCCGTTCGTGCTCGTTATCGAAGGCTCGATCCCCAATGAAAAGCTGCACAACGGCAACGGCGGCTATTGGTCGGGCTTCGGTAACGAACCGGGCACGGATCAGCCGCGCACGACGAGCCGCTGGATCGATAAACTCGCGCCAAACGCGCTGGCGGTCATGGCGGTCGGCACGTGCGCCACGTACGGCGGCATTCATGCGATGGCCGGCAACCCGACGGGCGCGATGGGCGTACCCGATTATCTCGGCTGGGACTGGCGCTCCAAGGCCGGCATTCCCGTCATTTGTGTTCCCGGCTGTCCCATCCAACCGGACAACTTGTCGGAAACGATCGTCTACCTGTTATGGCAGGCGGCAGGCCTCGCGCCGATGATTCCGCTCGACGACGCCTTGCGGCCCAAGTGGCTGTTCGGTGCGACGGTGCACGAAGGGTGCGACCGCGCTGGTTATTACGAACAGGGCGACTTCGCGACGGAATACGATTCGCCGAAGTGTCTCGTTAAACTCGGCTGCTGGGGACCCGTCGTGAAGTGCAACGTGACCAAGCGCGGCTGGATGGCCGGCATTGGCGGCTGCCCCAACGTCGGCGGCATTTGCATCGGATGCACGATGCCCGGCTTCCCCGATAAGTTCATGCCGTTCATGGACGAGCCGCCCGGCGCAAAGATCTCGAGCACCGTCATCAAGACCTACGGCAGCGTGATTCGCACGCTGCGCAGCTACACTGCTAAGACGGTCGACAAAGAACCGAAATGGCGCCATAACCGTCCCGAACTTACGACGGGATACCGACCCCGCTAACTCTTGCCTCCTACGGAGTAACGCATGGCCATACAAGACGTTCCGAGTCAAGAGTCGCCCGCCGGTCAATCGCGCCTGGTCGAGATGTCTTGGGACCCGATCACGCGCATCGTCGGCAGTCTCGGGATCTACACCAAGATCGACTTCAACCAGCGCCGCGTGGCTGAGTGTCACAGCACGTCGTCGATCTTCCGCGGCTACAGCATCTTCATGAAGGGCAAGGATCCGCGCGACGCCCACTTCATCACGAGCCGCATCTGCGGCATTTGCGGCGACAACCACGCGGTGTGTTCCGTGTACGGCCAGAATATGGCGTTCGGTGTCGCGCCGCCACATATGGGCGAGTGGATCATCAATCTCGGTGAAGCCGCTGAATACATGTTCGACCACAACATCTATCAGGAAAACCTCGTCGGCGTCGACTTCTGCGAGAAGATGGTCCGCGAGACGAACCCGAGCGTGTGGGAAAAAGCGAAGCAGAAAGAAGCGCCGAACGCGGCGGCTCACGGTTACCGGACGATTGCCGACATCATGACGGCGCTAAATCCCTTTACCGGAGACTTCTACCGCGAAGCGTTGCAAATCTCGCGCTATACCCGCGAGATGTTCTGCTTGATGGAAGGGCGTCACGTCCATCCCTCGACGCTCTATCCCGGCGGCACCGGAACGATCGCGACGAGCCAGCTCTTCACCGACTACATGTCGCGGTTGATGCGCTACGTCGAGCACATGAAACGCAGCGTTCCGCTGCACGACGACCTCTTCGATTTCATGTACGAAGCGCTGCCGGGCTACGAGCACGTCGGCGAACGCCGCATCCTGCTCGGCTGCTGGGGTGCGTTCCAGAATCCAGAGTACTGCGACTTCAAGTACGAGAACATGACGAACTGGGGCCGCAAGATGTTCGTCACGCCGGGCATCGTGGTCGACGGCAAACTCGTGACGACCGACCTCGTTGAAATCAATCTCGGCATCCGCATCCTACTCGGCAGCTCGTTCTACGACGACTGGCAGAACGAAGAGCTGTTCGTTCCGCGCGATCCGCTCGGCAATCCAGTCGATCGCAAGCATCCGTGGAACATGCACACGTTGCCGACGCCGAAGAAGCGCGACTTCAACAATCAGTACACGTGGGTCATGTCGCCGCGCTGGTACGACGGTAAAGATCATCTCGCGCTCGATACGGGCGGCGGTCCGCTGGCGCGGCTATGGTCGACGGCGCTGGCGGGTCTGGTCGACATCGGCTACGTCAAATCGACCGGTAACAGCGTGCAGATCAATCTACCAAAGACCGCGTTGAAGCCGGCGATGGCGCTCGAGTGGAAGGTGCCGAAATGGTCGAACGCGATCGAGCGCGACCGTGCCCGAACGTACTTCCAAGCGTATGCCGCCGCGAGCGCGTTGCACTTCCTCGATAAGGCGCTCGAGGAACTGCGCGGCGGACGCACGCAAACGTGGGAGCCGTTCAAGGTTCCGCAGGACGCAATCGGCTGCGGCTTTACCGAAGCCGTGCGCGGCGTGCTCTCGCACCACATGGTGATCCGCGACGGCAAGATCGCGAATTACCACCCGTGGCCGCCGACGCCGTGGAACGCTAATCCGCGCGATATCTACGGTACGCCGGGTCCGTATGAAGACGCCGTACAGAACACACCGCTGTTCGAAGAGAACGGCCCCGAGAACTTCAAGGGCATCGACATCATGCGGACGGTCCGCAGCTTCGATCCGTGTCTGCCGTGCGGGGTGCACATGTACCTTGGCGACGGCAAGGTACTCGAGCAGATCCACTCACCGATGTTTCCGGCGTCGTAACAGGGCCCGGCATCACGAGCGCCTCACCCGAGCTGACGACCACGGGCGACCGGGTCGAAGCGTTGCTCGAACGCTTCACCGGCCCGCTCGCGGCGATGGAAGCGCATGCGTCGGCGGAAGAACTCGTCCGCTTACTTACCGAACTCTACGGCGCCGGGCTCGAGCGGACGCTCGAGCTTGTGTACGAAGCGGCGGGAGAACGCGCGAGTGCCGTATTCACTGCGCTCGCCGGCGACAAGCTCGTCGCAAGTCTGGTGATTCTGCACGGCTTGCATCCGCAATCGGTTGAAGAACGCGTGCAAGCCGCGCTCGATAAAGTGCGCCCGTACTTGCATTCGCACGAAGGCGATATCGAGATCTTGCGCGTGCAGGACGGCATCGTGGATCTGCGTCTGGCCGGCAGCTGCAACGGCTGCCCATCGTCGCTCGCGACCGTCAAGCTTTCGGTCGAAACGGCAATTTTAGAAGCAGCACCGGAAATCACCGAAGTGCGCGCGCACGGAATGAACACGGGTGACGGCGAGGCGACGCGCCACGACAGCGACTGGGTGTCGCTCGATGCCCACTCGGCGCTCGCTTCGGGCGGATCGAGCGCGCTCGAAGTCGGCGGTGCGCCCGTGCTGCTGGTCGGCGACGGACGAATCGTGCACGCCTACCGCAACCAATGTCCGCGCTGTCTACACGGCTTGAGCTCCGCACCGCTCGCCTGGCCGATGCTGACCTGTCGCAGCTGCGACGAACGTTACGATGTCGCCGATGCCGGGCGTGCCGCGTCGGGTGCGGACGCAGCGCTCGAGGGGTTCGCGCTCTCGTACGACGTGCGCGATCCGCGACGCGTACGCCTCGCAATCCCCGTCACGGCATAACGTGGACGCGCTCGCCCGCTTCACCAAAAGCAAAGCGCCGAAGCCCGCGCCCGGCGAGCGCTGCGAATTCTGTGCCGTGCCGATCGATACGGCGCACTCGCACCTCGTCGACACGCGAAATCGGCGCCTAATGTGCAGCTGCCGGCCGTGTTACATCGTCTTCACGCCCAAGGGCGCGGCGCAAGACCGATACAAGCCCGTGCCCGAACGCTACGAGCGCGTCGACTTCACGATGTCGCCCGAAGCCTGGGACGAATTACAGATCCCGATCTCCATCGCGTTCTTCTTCCATAACGGCGAGTCGGGCGACATGGTCGCGTTCTATCCCGGCCCCGCCGGCGCGACCGAATCGCTCTTGCCGCTGCAGGCGTGGAATGCGGCGACGGCCGGAAGCGCGGCGCTTGCCACGCTCCTGCCCGACGTCGAAGCGATCTTAGTGCGTCGCCCGAAAACCGGCCCGCAGCTATGCTACATCGTGCCGATCGACGCGTGTTACGAGCTGGTCGGCTTGATCCGCACGTGCTGGCGCGGATTCGACGGCGGCGACGACGCGTGGGGCAAGATCGACGGTTTCTTCGATGCGATCGATCGCAAATGCGGCGGCGCCGTCGAGGCGCGGCGCTCCTGATGCAGCTTGCGTTCGAAGTCGACGGCGCACGCGTCGAGCCGTATGCGGTAGTGCCCGGCGTCTTTTTACGTTTGCGCATCGCCGAAAGCACGGGCGTCCCCGTCCAGGCGATCGCGCTGCGCGCGCAGGTACAGATCGAACCGCGCCGCCGCCGCTACGATCCGGGCGAAGAGCGCGGCATCGTCGAATTGTTCGGCGCGCCCAGCCGCTTCGGCGACACGCTGCGCAGCGTCGTATGGGCGCACGTTTCCGTTATGGTGCTGGCGTTCGAGGGCGAAACGTTCGTCGACGTTCCGCTGCCATGCAGCTACGACTTCGAGATCGCGGCGCACAAATATCTCGCCGCCATGCGCGACGGCGACGTTCCGCTAACGCTGCTGTTCACCGGCACGGTGTTCACGCAGGGGGCGAACGGCATGTCGCCCGAGTTCGTGCCGTGGAGTTCGGAGTGCACGTACCGGCTGCCGATCGCGCTATGGCGCGAAGCAGTCGAGGCGAATTTCCCCAATAGCGCGTGGCTGCGCCTACGCCGCGACGTGTTCGACGAACTCTACCGCTTTCGCACGCTGCGCGGATTGCCGACGTGGGAAGCGACGATCGAAGCGCTGCTCGCCGCGAGCGTGAGCCGCGCATGAGCGCGTTCGATGCCGGGCGCGCCGTCGCCGACGCCGTGTTGTACGAAGGCTATCTTCTCTATCCGTACAAGGCCTCGGCGCTTAAGAATCAGATGCGCTGGCAATTCGGCGTGGTCGTGCCGCAGGCGTCGCGCGAGCGGGGCAGTACGGAGAACGCGCACCAACAGACGGAGATCCTCATCGATCCGGAAGGCGACGCCGGCACGACGCTCGACGTCCTCGTGCGCTTCTTGCACGTGCAACGCCGCAGCGTCGAAGCGCGTGAGAGCGACGGGTTCGTACCAGTCGGCAAGCTAACGGTCGCTGGGAGGCCCTACGTGAGCTTCGACGAGACGGTCGAACGTGAGATCGCGTGCAGCATCGAACTCGGACGTCAGGATGCCGTGGCCGTACCGATCGTCGAAGAAGCCTCGCAAGAGACGACGTTGCTACGCGACGGCGACGTGACGGCTGGGCGCATCGTGCGGCAGCGCTGGCCGCTGCACGGCAGCGTGACGGTCACCGCCGAGCGAGTCGAGCGCCTCTTCAAGGTACGCGTGCGCATCGAGAACGCTTCGGACGTGGTGGAGGCGCCCGAACGCGCTGCCCTGCTGCGCACGGCGTTCGTCTCGGCCCACACCTTACTCGCCGTACGCGGCGGCCGCATCGTGTCGTTACTCGAACCGCCGGACGATGCGGCGCCGGCTGCCAACACGTGCCACAACGAACACACCTGGCCCGTGCTGACGGGCGACGAACGCATCGATCGCACCACGTCGCCGACCGCATTATCGTCGCCGATCATCCTGTACGACTTTCCGAAGATCGCGGAATCGTCGCCGGGCCAAACGTACGACGCGACGGAAGTCGACGAATTGCTGAACCTAACGGTGCTGACGATGAGCGACGACGAGAAAGCCGAAGCTCGCGCGACCGACGAACGCGCACGAGCGATCGTCGACCGGGCCGAGGCGATCTCGCCCGAACGAATGTCGGCCTTGCACGGGACGATGCAAGCGCTCGCCTCTCAGGACGAAGAGCCGGGCTCGGGCCACGTGGTCGTGGCGGGCGTGCGTATCGCACGCGGTTCAGCCGTCCGGCTTCATCCCAAGGGCCGCGCCGACGTGTGGGATATGTTTCTCGAAGATAAGCTCGCGACGGTTGCGGGCGTGCACACCGACTTCGACGAGCGCACGTACGTGGCGGTAACGGTCGACGACGACCCCGCGACCGAGTATCACCAGTGGTACGGCCGGTCGCTCTTCTTCTCGCCCGACGAAGTCGAGCCGGTGAGCGCTCCATGAGCGGCCGGGTCCTCGTTGCCGGGGTCGGCAACATCTTCATGAGCGACGACGCTTTCGGTTGCGAGGTGGCGCAACGGCTCGCGCGCGAGACGTTGCCGCCGCACGTGGTCGTGGAAGATTACGGCATCCGCGGCACGCATCTCGCTTACGAATTACTCGCCGGTTACGAGCTTGCGATCCTAATCGATGCCGTTCCGCACGGCGAGGCGCCCGGGACGCTGTACGTCATCGAGCCCGATCTCGCCGCCGCGTCGGGTGCGGAACCGGACGCGCATGGCATGGATCTCTCGAACGTCTTCGCGATGGTGCGGGCGCTCGGCGGTACGATGCCCCAAACGCGCATCGTTGGCTGCGAGCCGGCGACCATCGACGAAGCGATCGGCCTCAGCGAACCCGTCGAGCGCGCGGTTGGCGCGGCGCTCGATCTGGTGCGCGATCTGCTAGCGCGCCCGGCCGACACGGCGCGCGATCCACAAGCAATCGTCTCGTAACGGCGAAAGGACGAAGCCCATGAATGTTCGCGGTATCGTGCTCGGCTCGGCAGCGTTCGGCGCGGCCTATCTTTTCGAGCGGCAGTTCGGCGTCGTCTTCAAAGACGTGCGGCGGTACGACCGGCTGCGCAAGATGTCGGGCGACTCGCCGCTCGCAGTGCAGGGCGTCAAGGATCTGGGAGCCGCGCTCTTGCGCTCGCGCCCGGGTGCCGTGCCGAAGTCCCGCACCGAACGCGCGCGGCACGTGACGAAAACGGGCGGAGCTTCCGATAAGTCGCTGTTCGATGCCATGCGCTCGGACGTGAAGCGTTATCTCACCATGCGCGCAATGTAGCCGGTCCCTACGTCAGTAAGGTCGTAACACCATGTGTCTCGCCATCCCGGGTCAAGTCGTCGGTTTCTCGGAAGAGCAGCCGATGCTCGCGCGCGTCGACGTCGGTGGCGTGAAGCGAAATATTAACGTCGGGTTGCTCGACGACGATGCGGTCGGCGTCGGCGACTGGGTGTTGATCCACGTCGGGTTCGCACTCAATAAGATTAGCGAGGAGCAGGCAGCGGATCAGCTGCGGATGTTGCAGGCGCTCGGCGAGGACGAACTCGCCATGGAAGAAATACGAGGATACACGTTCGCCGACCGGGAGGGAGTGCCGAATGAAGTACGTCGATGAGTTTCGCGACCCGGGACTGATCGCGACGCTGGGCCGCGAGCTCGCGCGCACGGTCGAGCCCGGGCGTCGCTATCGCATCATGGAAGTCTGCGGCGGCCATACGCATTCGATCTATCGGCACGGTCTGCGCGACGTCTTGCCCGAGAACGTCGAGCTCGTGCATGGTCCGGGCTGTCCCGTTTGCGTGCTTCCCACCGGCCGTGTCGACGACGGGCTGTCGATCGCCCGTCATCCCGATACCATTCTCACGTGTTTCGGCGACATGTTGCGCGTGCCGGGAACGGCCGGCACGCCGCTCGAGCTCAAGGCTCAAGGCGCCGACATTCGCATGGTGTACTCGCCGCTCGACGCCTTACGGCTCGCACTCGATAATCCGCAGAGGCACGTCTGCTTCTTCGCAATAGGCTTCGAAACGACGGCGCCCTCGACCGCGCTCACGGTGCTGCGCGCGCAGGAACTCGGCATTCGAAACTTCTCCGTCTTCTCCAACCACGTCGTTATCGTGCCCGCCATGCAAGCGATTCTCGATGCACCGGACATGCGCATCGACGCATTCGTCGGACCGGGGCACGTGTCGACGATCATCGGCTGCAAGCCGTTCGAATTCATCGCAGACGATTACCGTAAGCCCGTGGTCGTGGCGGGTTTCGAACCGCTCGACATCCTCGAGGCGATCTTGATGATCGTGCGCCAGTTGCACGCGGGCGAAGCGCGCGTCGAAAATCAGTATCGTCGCATCGTTCCTTGGGAGGGAAACGCGTCGGCGCAGCGCGCGCTCGGCAAGGTGTTTGCGTTACGGCCGCACTTCGAATGGCGCGGTCTCGGCAGCATCGAGGCTTCCGCGCTCGGCATGCGTCCGGAGTTTTCCAGGTGGGATGCGGAAGTACGCTTCGAAGTGCCGGGCGTGCGCGTTAGCGATCCAACGGGCGCTCAGTGCGGCGAAGTGCTCACGGGCTCGCTCAAGCCGCCCGCGTGCCGGCTGTTCGGCAAAGCGTGTACGCCGGAGCGTCCGGTCGGTGCGCTTATGGTCTCGAGCGAAGGCGCCTGCGCCGCACATTACCGTTATGCGGCGCGGACCGAAGCCGCCGCCGGCGTGGAGGCAGTCGCCACATAATGGATACCGTCGTTCCGCCGGCCGCGGGAGCGCCGCCGAATGGAGCGACGCGGCGTGCAGCCACGCTCGGCGAGCGGATCGACATGTCGCACGGCGCCGGCGGCAAAGCGTCGCGACGCCTGGTCGAAGGGCTCATCGCCCCGGCGTTCGCGAATTCGGTGCTCGCCGCGCTGTCCGACGCCGCGGTCTTTCCATTCGCGGGAACGCGCGTCGCGACGTCGGCCGACGGGTACGTCGTGCGACCGCTGCGTTTTCCCGGCGGTTCGATCGGCGAACTCGCCGTGAACGGCACGGTGAACGACCTCGCCGTATCGGGCGCGAGAGCGCTCGCGCTCATGGCGACTTTCATTCTCGAAGAAGGCTTCGCGACAAGCGATCTGCGGTTGGAAGTCGAGGCGATGGCTGCTGCGGCCGCGCGCGCGGGCGTCTCCATCGTCGGCGGCGACACCAAGGTCGTGGAACGCGGTCACTGCGACGGCATGTACGTCACGACGTTCGGCTTCGGCGAAGTCGATTCGCGCGCGACGCTCGATCCGCGCGCCGTGCGTCCGGGTGACGCCGTTATCCTGAGCGGACCGATCGGCGATCACGGCATTACTATCTTACTGGAACGCGGCGAACTCGATCTCGAAACGGACTTGCGCTCGGATACCCGCTCGGTATGGCCGTTCGTCGACGCCCTCTTTGCAGCGTGCGGAGCGGACGTTCGCTGGATGCGCGATCCCACCCGCGGCGGCGTCGCCACGGCGCTCAACGAACTCGCGCGCGACGCGCGGGTCGCGATCGCGCTGCGCGAAGAAGACATCCCGCTGCGCGACCAAGTCCGCGGCGCCTGCGAATTGCTCGGACTCGATCCGCTGCACATTGCAAATGAGGGTCAGTTTTTGGCGGTCGTCGCACCGGAGTCGGCGGCACGCGCCCTTGCGGCGATCCGCGCGACGCCGGGCGGCGAAGATGCGGCGCTGATCGGCGACGTGCGTGCCGCGCCGGCGCGAACGGTGCTCGGCGTAACGCCTTACGGCGGCACGCGCGCGATCGACATGCTCGTCGGCGATCCTCTGCCGCGCATCTGCTAACGGCGCGTTAACGGTGGCGCTCGTAGGCCGCGAATGGATCGCGCTCGCTCCGGACCGGGTCGTCACGACCCGTATGTCGAGCCTGTATGCCGCTTGAGCTGTACGGCACCGCGACGTGTCCCTATACGGCGGAACTGCGCGACGCACTCGAATGGGACGAGCGGGAATTCGTCGAGTACGATGTCGAGACGGATGCCGAGGCAAAGCGCCGCATGCTGGAATTCTGCGACGGCGCAACGGCCGTGCCGGTATTGGTCGAAGATCGACGCGTCGTCCAGATAGGCCATAACGGACGCGCGTGTTACGTAGCGCCCGGCTAATCCACGTCCGGGGCGTCGTGCAGGGCGTCGGCTTCCGGCCCTTCGCATACCGGCTCGCGCAACGTTACGCGCTCGCCGGTTGGGTCGAGAACGGCAACGACGGCGTGCGTATCCACGTCGAGGGCGACGAGCCGGCGCTGGATGCCTTCGCGAGCGCGCTCGTCGCCGAAGCGCCTCCGGCAGCGCGCATCGCGACGATCGATGCGGTGCCGGCCGACGTCGCGGCCTGCACGCGCTTTGCGATTCGCGACAGCGACGCGCGCGCGCGCCCGACGGTGCGCATCTCCCCGGACCTGCCCGTATGCGATGGGTGTCTGCGCGAATTATTCGACCCGGCGGACCGGCGCTACCGGTATCCCTATATCAACTGCACGGATTGCGGTCCGCGTTACAGCATCGTACGCGCTCTACCGTACGATCGCGCCCGCACGACGATGGCCGATTGGCCGATGTGCGCACCGTGCCGCGCACAATACGACGACCCGGCGGATCGCCGTTTCCACGCGCAGCCGCTCGCCTGCGGCGATTGCGGACCGACGTACGTGCTCGCCGGCGCGGATCTGCGCGGCTACGCGGCGATCGAAGCGTGCGCCGTAGCGCTACGCGAAGGCGCGATCGTGGCACTCAAAGGCATCGGCGGCTATCATCTCGCCTGCGATGCGCGCAACGCCGCCGCGATCGCCGCGTTACGCGAACGCAAGTTCCGTCGCGAGCGGCCCTTCGCCGTGATGGCGCGCGACATGGCGATCGCGCGCGAGCTCGTCGTCGCGAGCGAGCCGGTCGAAGCGGCGTTGCAGTCCACCGCGAGACCGATCGTGCTCGGCGAAGCGCGCCAGCGCATACCCAGCGTTGCACCGGATAACCGCGAACTCGGCGTGATGTTACCGTACGCGCCGCTGCACCATCTGCTGTTCGCGGCGGGCGCTCCAACGGCGCTGGTCGTGACGAGCGCCAACCGGTCGAGCGAGCCGATCGCCTACGAGGACGATGACGCGCTCGCGTCGCTCGCCGGCATCGCGGATGCGTTTCTGGTCGGCGAGCGCGCGATCGCCCGCAGGCTGGATGATTCCGTCGTTCGCTGTACCGCAAACGCGCGCGGAACCGCCGGCTTCCCTGCCGTGCTCCGCCATGCGCGCGGCTATGCGCCGCAAGCGGTTGCGACGCTACCGACGACGCGTCCGATCCTCGCGGTCGGCGGCGATTTGAAGAACGCCATTGCGCTCGCCGTCGATGGGCAGGTGTTCGTCAGTCAGTATATCGGCGATCTCGAGCACCTCGCGGCGCTTGCGGCGGCGGAGTCGACGATCCGCGATCTCTGCGATACGTACGACGTCGATCGCGACACGCTGCTCGTGGCGCACGACGCCCATCCCGAGTATCGCTCGACCGCCATCGCGCGCGAGATGCCGGGCGAACGGGTGGCCGTGCAGCACCACCGTGCGCACGTTGCGAGCGTGGTTGCGGAACGTGGCGCCTGGTCGACGGACGTGATCGGCGTCGCGTTCGACGGCACGGGCTACGGCGACGACGGCACGATTTGGGGCGGCGAATTCTTCGCCGGCAACGTCGCTGCGGGATTCGAACGCATCGCGCACCTCCGCTCCGTGACGCTGCCCGGCGGCGACGCCGCTGCGCGGCATCCCGTGCAAGCCGCGGCAGGCTTTTTGCACGCGCTCGACCTGGGCGATCTGTCGCAAGAGCCGTTTGACTTTCCGGAGCGCTATCGGAGCGCGCGCCGGCTCATCGAGCGCGACGTCCGTTGCTTCACAACGACATCGATGGGCCGGTTGTTCGACACCGTCGCAGCGTTGGTCGGCTTCACGCGCGAATCGACGTTCGAAGGTCAAGCGGCGATGTGGCTCGAGCATCTCGCCGCTTCGGCTGCGGAACCATGCGCGCCGTATCCGTTTCCCTTTACGGACGGACAACTGGATCATCGGCCACTGTTATCAGCCGTCGTTGACGATCGCGCTCGCGGCCGGGACGTGCGCGACGTCGCGTATGCGTTTCACGCCGCGGTGGCCGCTTCGATTGGCGCCGTCTGCGCCGACCGCGACGAACCGGTGGTGTGCTCGGGCGGCGTGTTTCAGAATGGGCTGCTCGTAGACTTCGTCTCTCGCGCGTTTGGGGAGCGCGCGTGGTTCAATACGGCCGTCCCGCCCAATGACGGCGGCCTATGCCTCGGTCAAGCCGTACTTGCGGCGTTCGGCTCGACACAGCCGGCCGGCGTTGCAAGCGGGATCGGCGCAACGGCTCAGGCCGCGGTACACTGAATGCTCGCTCGCCGCGACATGCCGTGCGTCTCAAGTCATACGCCGGGAGGTGCCGAAGCGATGAAGTGAAGGTGCGCGTCCGGCGACGAACGGAAGCTGTATGTACGTTCCGCCGCACGCGCGTGAAACACGTCTCGAGGTCTTACATGCAGCGATCGAAGAGATCGCCTTCGGCGCGCTCGCGACCGTATCGGACGACGCTCCCGTCCTGACGCATCTTCCGATGATGCTACGGCCGGAGGGACCGCTCGGCACGCTCGTCGGCCACGTCGCCCGCGCTAATCCGCAATGGAAAACGGCCGGTTCTCATGCCGTCGCCGCCTTCGTCGGCTCGTCGTTCTACGTCTCGCCCGGATGGTACGCACGCAGGCAGCTCGACGGGAACGTCGTGCCAACATACGATTATATCGCCGTTGAAGCGCGCGGCACTATCGCATTCTTCGACGATCCAGTTCGTTTGCGCGCGCTCGTCGATGCACTCACGGAGAAGCACGAGGCAGGTCGCGCGGAGCCTTGGTCTTCCGCGGAAGCGCCGGCCGACTTCCTTGCGTTAGAGATGCGTGGTTTCGTCGGCTTCGAGCTCGCGATCACGACGCTAACTGGTGCGTGGAAGCTCAATCGCAACATGGACGCGGCCGACCGTAACGGCGTCGCCGACGCGATCGCCACGAGCGGCGACCCGTCTCTACGCACGCTAGCTGGCCGCGTCCGCGCGGGCAGCTAGCGGGCTGCGTCACGCGAATTCCATCACGCCGTCTGCGAGCTTACCGAAGCGCAGCGAGGCGAGATCTAAGAAGTAGTTCTGGTAAAGTCGCCACGGTTTGCGCGTCCCTTGCTTCGGCAGAAGCGCTTGTGCGCGCAACACGTAACCGGAATTGAAGTCCAGCGCAGGCTGCTCGCCGATCGTTGGATCGCGGCGCGGCATACAGCTCACGTAGCCGCGCGCATCCATGTACTTCAGCAGCCGGCAGACGTACTTCGCAGTAAGCTCGCACTTTAACGTCCATGAAGCGTTCGTATAGCCGAACGCCGATGCGAGGTTCGGGACGTCGCTATACATCATGCCTTTGTAATTGAGCTTCGAGCCCAGATCGACCGGCTCACCATCGACATCGAGCTTCATACCGCCCATGAGCTGGATGTTCAGACCGGTCGCGCCGACGACGACGTCTGCTTCGAGCGAACGTCCGGAGCGCAAACGGAGACCCGTTTCGGTGAAGCTCTCGATCTGGTCCGTGACAATCGAAACCTTACCCTCGCGGATCGCCGTGAATAAGTCCGCGTCCGGAACGAGACACATGCGCTGGTCCCACGGCTTGTAGGCCGGCGTAAAGTGCGTTGCGACGTCGTACTCTGGGCCGAGATGCTGACGGATGCCGTCGAGAATCATCTTCTTTACGCGCTCGGGCCGCTTCCGCGACAGCGCGAAGAAAAACATGCCGAAGAGCACGTTCTTCCAGCGCACGAGCGCCCCGGCGATGGGACCGGGAAGACGGCGTTGCGCCCATGCGGCGATCGAGTCGATCGTCGGGCGAGAAACGACGTACGTTGGCGAGCGCTGCAGCATCGTAACATGCGCTGCCGACTCCGCCATCGCCGGCGCGAGCGTTACCGCCGTCGCGCCGCTGCCGACGATAACGACGCGCTTACCGGCATAGTCGAGATCGCCCGGCCAGTGTTGCGGATGCACGAAACGCCCGGCGAACCGATCGCGATCCGCCCATTCGGGCTGATAGCCGGCCGCGTAATCGTAATAGCCGCTGCACGTGAACAGGAAGCCGCACGTGAATCGCCGGCTCGATCCGTCGGAGGCGACGACCGTCTCGAGCGTCCAGCGTGCATCGCGCGACGACCACGAAGCGCCCACGACGCGGTGGCCGAAGCGGATCTTCTCCGTAAGGCCGTACGCTTGCGCCGTCTCGCGAACGTACTGCAGGATCGACGGTCCATCCGTGATCCGCCGGTCGCTCGGCCAAGGCCGAAAACTATACCCGAGCGTGTGCATGTCGGAATCCGAACGCACGCCGGGATACCGAAACAAATCCCACGTTCCGCCGATCGAATCGCGTCCTTCCAAAATCGCGAAGCTCTTCATCGATGTGCGCTTCTGCAGATAGTACGCAGCCGCGATACCCGAGAGCCCCGCGCCGACGACGATGACGTCAAAATGTTCGGCCGCCGTTGCACCGTCTGCGGCTTCGGAGAGAAGTGCGGTCGCCATTTGCCGTTGATTCCTGACACGCCCCGCAATTCTTGTCACCGTCGATTTGTGCTCGGCCTGCCATTTTCGGCATGGAAGCAAGGCTCGCCGAACTTTTGGGCCGGAAGGTGGAACTAGTAAGTTGACGCAGCCTGAGGCCGCTCTATATCGTGAAAGCGTATGAGACGTCATCGAAGGCTGCGAACTCGGTCGGCTCTCGAGCGCAGTTTGAGCCGAACTAGCGGATTAAATAAGGCGAGTGTCCGGCCAAAATTAGAGCCGAATCCGAGGGCTCTTACTATCGCCAGAACCGCGATCATTTACCGCCGAAAATGCCCGAAGGCGACGGTGCTTTACTTCGGGTGCAATAGAATATGCCAAGACCGGCTAGGCGAGCACCTTCCGAGGCCGGCCGCCTTTCGCACCATTAGCTCGGGCAGCGGCGACCTTTACCGCCGATCGCGCCCTCCCACCACGGCTTTGCGCATCGAACCCGAGCAAATCGCGCAGGAGCCCCGGAACTGAGATATCGATGTCAAGCTGGCGCTGCTCAAGGGTCCCGCCATCTGGTGTTAGCCGGACAGCACGAATCTGAGTAGGGGTCGCAGTTGTAAGTTCTGCGATCATCTTAGCCGGGATCCTGACCGCAAGTCCGTTTCGCAACGCGAGATGGAAAATACCGCGATCGTATCTCAGACTTCGACCATAGTAAGCCGAACGCGCCTCGCCGCGTGCGCGCGCCAATTCGAGTTCACTCTCCGTGGGGATCACGACGTGACTTTGGTTTTTCTTTAACATGAATCTCTTTCCACTTTGCGTTGCATTAGTCGAGGACGCTACCGACTGCTTCGAGGGCACGAACGACGTCGGGCGTTTTCACCCTGCCGACGACTTCGCTCACTTCGCACCCGCCAAATGTTACGTGAACGTGAGCAGGCTCGTGGTCGTTGGTGTTGACCGTAATCGTGAACTTCCCAACCCGCGCTACCTGCGGCACGCCAGTAGAATAACCCAAGACTTAGGTATTTGTCAAAACCTCGATGTGCTGCGCGCGCGGGGTTAAGCGCCGTCCCAAACGAAAGGCGCGGGCAGTAAAAGGGGAAGTGGCAACGCCGCTTCCCCTTCAACAACCCGAATCGCCTCGTAAACAAATATGCCGAGAGCCGGAATCGAACCGGCGACACCAGGTTTTTCAGACCTGTGCTCTACCGACTGAGCTATCTCGGCGAGTCGGTCTAGAGGAAGTATGTGAAGTTCGCGGAGTGGTCCTTCAAGCGTCAGGAAAGATAGCGCATAACATCGTCGACAGCCGTACGGCGCACCGGCGGCGGATCGATCGCAGGATCGCCGAGATAAATGAACGCGACGATACGATCGCCCGGCGCGAGAGCCAAGAACGCATTCACCGCGGCATCTCGCGCCATTCCGCCCGTTCGCCAGATCGCGCCCACGCCGAGTGCGTGTGCGGCGAGCAGCGCATTTTGCGCCGCTGCGGCGGTCGCCGCGAAGTCTTCTTCCGCCCGTACCGGGTCGTCGCTCGTCGTCGTGCTAATCGCGAGGATGACGGGCGCGCGCAGCGGCTTCGTCGCTTCCCTGCGCAGGTACGCCTCGCGGCCTGCGCCGGTAAGCGTCGTACGCGTGGCTTCGCTCGTGGACCATTCCTCGCCGAGGCGCCTACGCGCGTCGCCGCGTACGACAGTAAATCGCCACGGTTCCGTCAGCTTGTGGTTCGGTGCGGCGACGGCGGCTTCGACGATGCGACGCACCGTCCCGTCGGACACGTCGCCGTCGAGCTTCGCTATACTGCGGCGCGTGAGCATCGCTTCGAAGACATCCATCGTGCTACGGTATCCGGTGAGGACGCAAAGAAGCCTCGATGACTCGAGACTTCTTTGCGAAGCTGGCGACGTTGATGGGGCTCGAACCCACGACCTCCGCCGTGACAGGGCGGCGCTCTAACCAACTGAGCTACAACGCCAGGCTCGTGGTGGGCACGGTTGGGATTGAACCAACGACCCCCCGCGTGTGAAGCGGATGCTCTCCCACTGAGCTACGCGCCCGTGATTGGGAGCCCACCCCGACCCAACGAAGACGGAGTATACCGTATAGGTCGAGCGGTGTCCATCCGCGTACTTTCGCGGACGTGCGGGGTTTACTCGCGGCTTGCGCCTTCCTGTTCCTCTTCGTCGTCTCGAACGCTGCCGCGCAGAGTCCGTCGACGTCCAGTGTGGTCGCTCGCTCGCATCGCGACGTCTCGAGCGCGAACTCTGCCGCGCGCGCCGCGTTCGACGAAGGTCTGACGCTGTTGTACGCGTTCGCGCCCGAAGCCGCCCGAGCGTCCTTCGCGCGGGCGGCTTCGGCCGACCCCGCCTTTGCGCTAGCCTGGTGGGGCGTCGCGATGTCGCACGGTCCCAATATCAACACGAATTACGAGCCCGCCGAGCAGCGCGCCGGTCATGAAGCGATGCTTAAGGCCCGCGCTCTTGCAACGAACGCCTCGCCCGTCGAACGAGCGCTCATCGATGCCGCCTACAGACGATTCTCGTTCAGCGGTTCGAATGACGGCGACCGCTCGGCACGCACGTACCGCGATGCGATGGAAGCGGCTGCGACGACGTATGCTCGCGATGACGACGTACAGACGCTCGCCGCCGAAGCCGAGATGGACGTCGATCCGCCGACCGGCAATGCCGATACCATCAAGCACTTGCAGACGGTACTCGCACGCAATACCGAACACATCGGCGCTAATCATTTTCTGATCCACGCATTCGAAGACACGCCGAACGCGAGCGACGCGGTACCTGCGGCGCGCCGTCTGTCGGCGTTGACGTTCGAACCGGCGGCCGAGCATCTCGCCCACATGCCGGCCCATGCATACATGCGCGCGGGCCTCTATCACGAAGCCGGCGTCGCCAACGAGCGCGCGATCGCGCTCGTCGGGGCAGCACGCGCGATCGACCCCAATGCGCCGGCAACTTACTTCGATCACGATTGCGACTTCGGAGTCAAGGCGTTCATGATGGCCGGTGAATACACGCGTGCACGCGCCTTGACCGGACCCTGCGCACATAACGGCCATAGCCTCGCCTCGACCGTCGACTTACGGTTTCACCGATGGAACGAACTGGCGGCCGACGAGCGCGGTGAGGTGGCGAGCGGCATGCTCGCCGTGCATCAGGGAAATCCCCCGCTCGCGAAAACGCATCTCGCTGCGCTGCGTAAAGCGCAGGGCGGTGTCGCCGCGGTCGCCGCAGGCGTCCTCAACGCCGCGATCGCGCGCGCGAGCGGCGATGCCGACGAGATACGGGCGCTCGAAGCGGCGGTCGCGGCGCAAGATGCGCTCGGGTATAGCGAACCGCCGGCGTTCTGGTATCCCGTGCGTGAAGCGCTCGGCGGGGCGTACTATCGCGCCGGACGCTTCGCCGATGCGGAGCGCACGTTTCGCGCGGATCTAACGCACGACGCACGCAACCCGCGCGCGTACTTCGGCTTAGCGGAGACGCTCGAACGCGAGCAACGTCCCGCAGCGGCGGCGGCCATGCACGCCGAATTCGAGCGCGCTTGGCAGCATGCGGACGCAACGCTCGAGATAAAGGACCTATAACGTGCTCGAGGGCTTTCGCCACGTAACTCGCTTTCGGGTTGCGTTCGCCGACGTCGACATGCTGCGCCACGCGAACAACATCGCGTATTTGCGTTGGGCCGAAACGACGCGCACCGAGTATTTCGCCGATGTTCTAGGATCGGAGATCACGAGCGCGCGCGGGATGATTCTCGTGCGCCTCGCGATCGATTACGAACGTCAGCTCTCGTATCGCGAGGCGGTCGCGATCGGTTGCCGCGTGAGCCGCATCGGCACCAAATCGTTCGACTTCACGCACGAGATCTGGAGCGACGACGCGCACGAAAGGACAGCAGTCGTCGTCAATACCGTGGTCGCTAACGATTACGATCTCGGTCGCACCATCGCATTTCCGGACGACTGGCGCGCGAGAGTTCTCGCGTACGAACCCCAGACCCCGCATACGGCGGCAGGGCGCCAAACGGCCGAAGCGAATCGAACTGCTTAGTCTTTCCAAGGATGTCGCGGGCGCGTAGCTCAGGGGGAGAGCGCTACATTGACACTGTAGAGGTCATAGGTTCGAAACCTATCGTGCCCACCATTCGAGAGTTCGCTGCGGCGGGCTCTTTTCTTGACCAGGCGCGCGGCGGCGGCGTGCGCAACGTGCTCGCATGAGCCTTCGCGGGAAAACATTATTTATTTCCGGTTCGAGCCGGGGCATCGGACTCGAGATCGGGCTGCGCGCCGCGCGCGACGGCGCAAACGTCGCACTCGTCGCCAAGACGGCCGAACCGCACGCAAAGCTGCCGGGGACCGTTCATACTGCCGCGGCGGAGGTCGAAGCAGCCGGCGGCAAGGCGCTTCCGCTCGTGTGCGACATTCGCTTCGAGGAGCAAGTCGACGCGGCCGTCGCCGCGACCGTCGAAGCATTCGGCGCGATCGACATCTGCGTCAATAACGCGAGCGCGATCTCATTGACGCCGACGCTGAAGACTGACATGAAGCGCTACGACTTGATGCACGGGATCAACGCCCGCGGAACGTTTCTCGTATCGAAGGCGACGCTGCCCCATCTGATGCGCGCCGATAACCCCCACGTGCTGACGTTATCGCCGCCGCTCGATATGAGCGCGAAGTGGTTCACACCGCACGTGGCCTATTCCATGGCAAAGTACGGGATGTCACTGTGTACGCTCGGCATGGCAGCGGAATTTCGCAAAGACGGCGTCGCCTTCAATTCACTCTGGCCGTTAACGGCAATCGACACGGCCGCGGTGCGCAACGTGCTCGGCGGGGCGAGCGTCGCGCGAGCGTGCCGCTCGGCCGCGATCGTCGCCGACGCCGCCTATGCGATCTTCAACCGGCCCTCACGGGAATGCACGGGCAACTTCTTTATCGACGAAGAGGTCCTGCGCGCCGAAGGCGTGACCGACTTCTCAACGTACGCCGAAAGCGACGGTCCGCTCATCGCCGACTTCTTCGTGCCGGACGAAGCGTTCGCCCGATCGCAGACGAAACTTACGCACGGCCTCGCCGGCGCAGCGCACTAGCAGGCCTGCTAGACGACACCTTATGGAAGCAGATCGGCAACGGCGATCGAGTGATCCGGAAAAGCGGCCGGGGCTACCAGATCTTCTCGTGCCGCCACGTGGTGTTTCGCGTAGACCCTCCCCCACGGGATCCCAATAACGCTCGAGTCGCGCATCGACCAGATTGACGATCCATACTTCGCGGATTGCCGCCCGCGCATATGCGCGCAGCTTGCGGCCGCGATCGTAGCGCAAGGTTGAATCCGACACTTCGACCACGAGCAACACGTCGCGCGGCTCGGGCTGCGTGCCGCGATACCAATCCGCTCGCGATGCGAGCAGCATGGCATCGGGCTGAGGCTCGGAGTACGTATCGAGCCCGAGAGGATTCTGAATGTCGATGATCGCTCGGCCGGCGAAGCGCGCCTGCAAGATGGCAATCAGGCGACGCACGACATACGCGTGGTCGTCGCCGATAGGCGGCATCGAGACTAGCTGGCCATCGAGCAGTTCGACGCGCTCGTCGGGACGCAATATACCCGCATCGCCCATCGCATGATAGTCGGCCGTGCTGATCGGCCGCGTTCGATATTCCGTCGCCATAACACCGCTCAGAGCGTCGCTCACCGGCGTGACGGGTTCGTTAGGGAGAGATGGCCGTCCCGTGCATGGCATCGGCTTGCGGCTGCGGCGTGGACGAAGTCGACGCTGGCGGCGCGTTCGCGCGGGGAGGCGCACCGACGACCAGCGGCGTCAGCAGCGTCTCTTCCGAGACGCCTTTGCGATAGGTCGTCGACAGGGTGTAGTGCTGCGGCGACGTCACGCCGGACGACGGGAACGTCACGAGCGTCTGGTCCGGCGCGACGTCGGCGCTGCCGACCTCGCGTCCCTGTGCGTCGGAGAGCGACAGATGCATCTCCGGTTCGCGCTGCACGATCGCCACGCGCACGGGGTCGCCGGCCGGAACGTTCGCGTCGACCACTGCGACCGGCCCTTTCTTTGCGACGCGCGCCGCGGCCAGAAACTCGTCGAGCGAAAATGCCTTCGTTATGCGGATGGGCAGGCTCGCTTCGGCTTGCTGATCGTGCCGCGACGCGTGCAGCACGACCCGAAAATCTTGGTCTTCGTCGACGAGCGGCGCGATCAGCATGGAATCGCCGCGGCGGGTGAGCAGCGCCTCCGCCCGAACGGTGCCGGACTCATCGATGAGCCGCAGCGACCCTTCGGTCGTCGGCACGTCGTACGTCACCGCAATCGGCTTACCGCCCGCCACCGTGTCGTGGGCGATCGAAAGCTCGGCGATGCGCAGCGCCGGCGCGCGCGTGATCGTGTGCGCGATGCGTCGTGGGCCGACGGCGTGCACCGGGGCGCGAGCCGCCGTCCCGGCATCCGCGCCGACGTCGATCGTGCGTGCATCTTCCCCGAATGCATTGCGAGCCGCCACCCGCACCATGTAAGACTGTGCGTGCGCCGTCGTTGGAAGCGCGAGCGAGAACGCTCCGTCGCTCGTCAGTAATTGTCCCGACGCCACCTGCATGCCGTCGGCCGCGACGACCGTATACGCGCCGCCACGGGCGCGCGCGAAATCGTAGCCGACCGCGAACGGAACGCCCATCGGCACGCGGGACGGCGCGCGCAACGTCGCAACGCCCGGCCGCGCAAAGGCGAGCCCGAAGACCAATAACGTCGCGATGACGAGTGCGAACAGCGGCAGCACGAAGCCCGCGCGCCGCAGCGGCAACGTTTCCTCGAAGACGAGCGTCGATGCGCCGGCGCGTATCTCCGTGACGCAGCGGTACGGCCGCCGGCCGGGCAGCGCTATGCGCAACACTGCCGCCGACGACGTTTCCGCGGCAAACGCGTGATGCGTCGGAACCACCGGTAGGTCGGGCCGGGCCGGCTCGAAGGCGTACGTCGACGATTCGACCGCGGTCGTTAGCGTATTATCGACGTGCAGGGCATAGGTCGCGAAACGGCTGCCGAACCGGTGACGGACGCGCCGCAGGCGCGCGCGAACGCCGATGGGCGTCACGGTCACGATCGGCTGGCGACGGCTCGGAACCAGCTCGCCGCGCCGTCCGAACCCGCTCGCCGGCTCGAGAAGTGTGCGCGAAGTCATCTCACCTTGTCTATCGGACGGCGATGGCCCGACGTTAAGGTGCGAGTTCTCCCGGCGGCAGGATCAGCGCTGCGAGCACGGCATTCGCCGCATGCGCGGTCCAACAATACGGGCACGGCATTCGCGTGACGAAGAGCAGGCTGTACGCCAGGTACGCCGATTGCGTCGCCGCAAGCGAAGCGCCCGTGCGCAACGCGCGCCGCACCAGCGGGCGGCCGGCGAACGGAAGCGCCGCGAGCACGCCGCCGTAATACGCAAGCCCGATGGCGGCGTTGGGAATACCGAAGAACAGCCGGGCCGCCGGACGTTCGACCACGCTCGGTTCGGCGAGCTCGCCGCGCTCCGCTCGCAGCGCTTTACGGTACATGTGCACCGACACGTACAGCCCGGCGGCGGCCGTGACGGCGGCCGCGGTGCGACGCGGGTTCAGTGCTTCGCCAAGCGCGGCACGAAGTATGCGAAGACGGCGTAGAAAAGCGGCAGCCAGGCTACGAACGCCGCAACCTGTGCCGTTCGCCAAAGCCCCAGGTTCGGATGCGGCGTTGCCGTCTCGCCGCTCAGTTGGATTTCGAGCGGCGGCGACGGTTTGCCCATGAAGCGCAGACGTATTTCCGCCAGCGCGAAGTCGAGCGCAAACCAGGCCAGCGCGAAGACGATGGCCGCGAGGGCACCCGGGAGCGCGCCGCGCACGTGGGCGATGGCGAGCGCCGCAGCGACGGCAAAGCCCGCTGAAAACCCGCCGAACGGCAGCATCGGTGGCGGCTGCGGCAAAGGGTGCGCCGTGGCATAGACGTCGATGGTATCGCCCACGAGCGAGACCGCGGCGGCCGCCCAGACGGGCTCCCCCTCGGCCGTAAGCGTCGCCGCGCCGTCGGTGATGGCACGCGCCAAAGCGATCGCTCGCGAGTCGCCGTCGCGTCCGACGACGGCGAGCGCGACGTCGGTCAAACGCGCGGGCAGATGCGGAGCGTGCGCGAGTTCGTCGACGGTGCGGAAGCGTGCGCTGCGCCCCGCGCCGTCACGCACCTCGATCGACGTCTCGCCGTCTGCAATCAATACGGTCGCCCGTTCGAAAAAGCGCGCGAGCGCATCCCGGTCGAGCGACAACGGGCCGAATCTTCGCGTCGTCCGCACCGGCGCTTGCGTTCGAACGTCCATCATCGCGAGACGTTGCGGCCCGTAGCGCCGCCTTCCCGCCGCACAGGCACGCTCCGCGGAAGCGGCCAACCCGAGGCCCATGTCTTCCGCAGCGCCGCCGACACACGACGACCGCCCGCCGCTCGACGAACTGCGCCACACGGCCGCCCACGTGCTCGCCTATGCGGTGCAAGAGCTGTTTCCCGAAGCAAAGCCGACGATCGGTCCCGCGATCGAGAACGGCTTCTACTACGACTTCGAGCGGCCCCAACCGTTTACGGCCGACGACCTCGTGCGCCTCGAAGCGCGGATGCACGAAATCGTCGCCGCTAATTATGAGATGACGGGCGAACGCGTGTCGCGCGACGGCGCGATCGAGCGCTTCGCCGCGAACCCCTATAAGGTCGAACTGGCCCGCGGCATCCCGGACGGCGAGCCGATCACGCTGTACACGATCGGCGCGTTTACGGACCTGTGTCGAGGCGGCCACGCGAAGACGACCGGCAGCATCGGCGCCGTCAAACTCACGAGCGTCGCCGGGGCGTATTGGCGCGGCGACGAGCATAACCCGCAGCTGCAGCGCATCTACGGCACGGCGTTTCATGCGCAAGCCGAGCTCGACGCGTATTTGTTACAGCTCGAAGAAGCACAGCGGCGCGATCACCGCAAGCTCGGCGCGGAGCTCGGACTGTACTCGGTCGAGGAAGACGCGGGCGGCGGGCTCGTCTTCTGGCATCCCAAGGGCGCAATCGTCCGCGGCGTCGTCGAAAACTTCATTCGTGAAGGTTTGCGCGAGCGCGGCTACCTACCGGTCGTCACGCCGCACATTTTGAGCGAGAAGCTGTTCGCGACGTCGGGACATCTCGAAAACTTCGCGCACGGCATGTTCGGTCCGCTCGAGGTCGAGGGGCAGCGCTTCCGGCTCAAGCCGATGAATTGCCCCGGGCACATCCTGATCTATCGCAGCGAAGGACGCTCGTACCGCGATCTGCCGATTCGGTACTCGGAGTTCGGCACCGTCTATCGTTTCGAGCGCAGCGGTACGCTGCACGGCCTCACGCGCGTGCGCGGCTTCACGCAGGACGACGCCCATCTCTTCTGCATGCCCGAACAGTTGCAGCACGAGTTCGAACAGACGGCCGACGAGGCAATTCGCCTCATCACGGCATTCGGCTTCGGCCGCGTGACGTACGTCCTATCGCGGCGCGATGCGGCGACGCGTACGAAGAGCGACGCCGTCGCCGAAAACGCGATTCGCGCAGCTATGGACTCGCGCGGACTTCCGTTCGAGGTGGATGAAGGCGGCGGCGCCTTCTACGGTCCCAAACTCGACGTTAACGTGTACGATGCCATCGGCCGGCCCTGGCAGCTCGGCACGGTGCAAGTCGACTTCATGCTGCCCGAGCGCTTCGAGCTAACGTACCGCGGCAGCGACGGCGCCGATCACCGCCCCGTCATGATCCACCGCGCGCTCGCGGGCTCCATGGAGCGCTTCTTCGGTGTGCTGGTGGAACACTACGGCGGCGCGTTTCCCTTGTGGCTCGCACCCGTGCAAGCCGTCGTCACGCCGATCTCCGAACACCAACTCGATTACGCGACGCGCGTACGCGACCGGCTGCGCGCGGAAGGCTTTCGTGTTGAAGTCGACGCGTCCAACGAGAAGCTCGGCTTTAAGATCCGCCACTGGAAAACCCAGAAGGTCCCGTACATCCTGGTCGCCGGCCGTAGCGAAATCGAAGCCGGCACGATCGCACCGAACGAACGCGGCAGCGACGAGAAACGTCCGCCGATTCCGGTCGAAGCGATGGCCGAAGAGATGCGCGATCGCATCGCGCGAAAAGTGTAGCTTAGCGGCCGGTGGCGAGCAGCTCGGCGATGTCGAACGAAAGCGCCGGCGAGCGTTCGGGCGAAATCGAGCCGCTCGTCAGTCGCTTCGGCTCGGCGTAATGCGTGGCGTCGGCGAGTCGATATACGAGTAATTGGTCGTGCTGCAGATCGATAACCCACAGCTCGGGAATCCCCTCGCGCGCATACAGCGGCGCTTTGACCATCGTATCGTAGGCGAGCGAGGTGTCCGATACTTCGATCGCGAGTAAGGCGTGCGGCCCGACGGCAGCCACACCGGCGTAGAAGTCTTTCGCCTCGACGAGCACGAGCAAATCGGGCTCGGGTTCGGAGATGGGCGGAAGCCGAATCGAACCTTGCACGCGGACGATGGCGTCCGTGCCGCAGGCAAAGACGAAGATGCGGTTGAGCCGGTCGACGGCAGCGAGATGGCGCGGTCCGATCGGACTCATCTCGAGAATCTGGCCGTCGATCAGTTCCAACCGCCGGTCGCGCGGCAGAATCCCGGCCTCGCCCATGGCGTGATAATCGGCGATCGTAAACCGGTGCACGGTCGACAGCGACTCCAACATGGGCAACCTCCAAGGAACGGCATTCGATTCGCGGCGCCTCCCTCCCGTAGTTTCGCGACGGGAAGAGCCGCCGACAAGAGGCCGGGCGCCGCAGTAAGGAGACGCCTGCGTTACCCTCGCGTTCCGGTCTGCGATTGGGCTCCTGGAGGATGAAGACGCGGGTCGGCTTCTAGCGCGTCGTACTCGCGCGCCATCTGGCCGCTTTCGATGTACCGCTTCGCGCGCATGGCAAGGTGCTCGAACGCTCTGCCGGTGTGCGGCCCGAACGCGACGCGCCGCTCGACGACCGCCGGATACACCTGCTCCCAAATCTCGACGAACGTATCCGCGTACTCGGCGAAGATTAACGCCTCGGCAATGCCGCCCCGCGAGACCAATACGGCGATATGTTCGAGGAAACGCAGCAGTTCGCCGACGCCGCGAAAGTCATCGGGGAGGAATCTGGGATCGCGAAGCGCCAGCCGGTATGCATCGTCGGACGCGAGCCGCCGCGCGAAACCGGCGAGCGACGTGCGAGCGTCGAGTACGGCGGGCGAATCCATGCGATCGATGACTCGCAAGTAGACGACGATGTCGTTGGCGTTGCGAAAATGCGTGATCTGCCGGAATGCGGCAATCGCCGCAACCGCCACGATCACTGTCGACGCCAGCGAAGCGAGCGCGCCGACCCAACCCGCGTCCATTAACGCGCCAGGAGCGAATCGGCAAGTTTCCAACCTGCCGATTCGTGTAGCCGGCCGCGACCGCGCGCGCGAGCCGCGCACGTGGACGCCTCCGCGCGGGCGCGGCTTTTGGCACTGTATATCCATAAAATTTCCACGTTCCCAAGACATCTTCTCGGACGTTGGCCGGATAACCACGCGGGAAGCTCGGGCGGCGCGAACGGGGCCGCGCCCCTTTCCAATGCCGTGCATCCCGTCAACGGCAAGGGGACGGGGCCGCTCGCCACGTTGCGGGTAACGCGAATGCGTCTATATCGCATCACAACTGCGGTTTTCCGCAGATATTGAAGACATCGGACGTGACAGAAAGCCGCGGCAGGTGCGAATCATCCGCAGCATCGTCGATAAACACGGCCGCCCACCCGTCGTCCAAAGATGTCGTACGGCGGCCGCGATCTCTCCGTCTTCAGTGCGATATACGTTGGGCTGGAGCTCCGTATTCGCGCCATTTAGGCGTGCAGCGGGAGTGGCGCTTCCGTTCGCATTCGGCAAGTAGTAGATGTAGACGGCACCTCCGCCATCGCCGATGAAGTCTTTCGAGATGCCCCAGGGCGACGTATAGTTCGCCCGCCGCGTCCGGAGCCGTCTGCAGGGCTGAGATAAAGTCGCTGCTCGTGCACATTTCGCTCGTCGATCTGCTGCTGTTCGTCTATAACGGGTCGACGCAGTTTGCGCCTGCGGCGCTCTTCGGCGTCTTCCGGAAGCGCATGTCACTGTTGCCGGTTGCACTCGGCCTCGCCGTCGGCGAAATCGCGGCGGCGCTGCTCACGCAGCATCCCGTGTATCTATACTGCGTCGATCCCGGCTTCTTCGCGGTCGCGCTCAATACGCTGGTCTGTGTAGTAAGCTGGACCCGTTTTGGTGGACACGACCTTAAGCCTGGCGAAGTTCCAGGCGCGGGAGCGTTACATGACCACCAAGCGTCAACAGCATAGCCGGGAATATAAGATCGAAGCCGTTCGGCTCGTTA